>ERZ779866.109-NODE-109-length-83549-cov-3.961434_pt1 | contig 83549 bp, 78 predicted proteins | sample MGYA00511248_ERZ779866 | MGnify/ENA primary metagenome ERZ779866 (study PRJEB29588, sample SAMEA2155758) | human gut metagenome | biome: human gut; feature: human-associated habitat; material: faeces | place: Denmark | collected 2008/2010 ... | reverse complement strand
TGAAGCTACTGGGTAGCAAGCCTATCACAACCACCACGTTCGATATTTAACCGAACAACAACCCCAGAGGGAGCTTTCACGAAAGCTCCCTCTTTGTTTATGCTTTTCGATTAAAGCGGTAAAAGTTGCGACTGTTCCGTTAGGTGATGACGCAGTAGTTCGGCGGCTTTTTGAGATTCTCCCATCCGAATGGCGCGAAGAATTTCTCGTTCTTGATGCGCAACGTCCAAAAAGAACTGACGATCCATCTTGGCTACACGGTCGCTCGTTTTTTCAAAATAGGTTACCAAAACACCGGAGAAGACCTGCAACACACGGTTACCGCACCCCTCCAACAACAGCAAATGAAACTCCCGGTCGTAGCGGTCAGCGACCAAAGGTTCATCCGCATGCTCCTCGATTTTGGTAAGCGTCATTTCCAACCTTGAGGCAAGCGCCGGTGTGATTCGTCGACTCACCAGAGGAATCAATGAACATTCAACCAATGCCCGCGCTTCGATGAATTCCTGAATGTCAAAATTTGCGACATCAAAACGCATTTGAATTTGGCTGCGAAGACTGTTTGCTCCTACCTCACGCACTGTGGTCCCGCGCTTGGGTGTGCGAACCAAAATACCCATCTGCGTCAAAATATCCAATTCCTTGCGAATTCGGTATCGAGTGACCCCAAAACGCTTGGCTAATTCTGTCTCTGTATCAATGCGTTCTCCATTACGAGCTTGAGCCTGCAAATGATCTCGGATCTTTTCAAACAAATTGTCGTTATTTTGCATTTTGAGCATCCGGGTTGAAATTAACAGGCAGAATTATATCCAGATTATTCGCTAACTATCCGACTCAAAAACAGTTTTTAGGTATATTCACTCACTCTTCAACAATTTGTTTTTGTCGGCAATTTAGTGTTTTCCCGAAGGCATTAGCCCATATATTTTTTAGAATTTCTCAATTTTCTTAAATAAAACACTTGGTTATCAACAACACGTTGATATTACTCATTAATTTGTCGACATTTGTTCGATTTTTCGACATTGAAAATTCAACAAAAGACGAATACGATTACGCCAATTTGAGACAGGGTGGTGTAATGCCCTGCCGAACTTCGACTTTCTTTTAAACCAAGGAAGAAAAAATGGTTGATCTCCAATTTTGGCTTCAGCTCATTGTCGTGCTCTTCTGCTTGGCCGTTGGCGGTCGCTTTGGCGGTGTTGGCTTAGGCGCTGCAGGCGGCTTCGGTGTGAGCATTTTAGTTCTCGGTTTTGACATGCAACCGGGTTCTCCCCCCGTTTCAGTTCTTTTGATTATCACGGCCGTCATTGCCTGTACTAGTGTTTTGCAGGGTTCAGGTGGCTTGGATTATTTGGTTGGACTTGCTGAAAAGCTTCTCCGCAAGTGGCCTCGCGCAATTAACTTCGTCGGCCCGATTGTTTGTTCTATTTTCGTGATTTTTGTCGGAACAGCCTACGTCGCTTTCGCTGTGTATCCAGTGGTGGCTGAAGTGGCTGCCTCTGCCAAGATCCGTCCGGAACGCGCAGTTTCAGCCTCAGTGATCTGCGCTGGCATCGGTGTGATGGCCAGTCCAATGAGCGCAGCCATGGCCGCCATGGTCGGCATCATGTCCGCTTACGGCTACACCTTGCTGGACATTTTGTCCGTTTCCATGCCAACCTTCTTCATCGCCGTGATCTGTGCCTGTTTGTCCGTGAACTGGCGCGGTAGCGAACTTGAGAAGGATCCGGTGTTCCTGCATCGTGTGAAAACAGGCCAATATACCGAATTGCACGTGACCCATGCCGATCGCATTACCGCAGAACCCAGCAAGGCTGCCAAGATTGGCGTGCTGATCTTTGCTATTGGCATTTTGACCTCCATTACGATTGGCTCTTCCGAAACGTTGCGTCCGTCTTGGGAAGTTGCCGGAAAGATCAGCCAATTGCCGATTCCGTCTTTAATCCAAATGGTCATGCTCGCAACAGCCCTTGTCATCATCGTTGTTTGCAAGGTGCCAAGTGACAAGTTTGCTTCGGGCTCTGTCTTCCGCTCTGGTCTGATCGGTGTGGTGGGCGTCTTCGGTATTTCATGGTTGACGGGCACTTTCTTTGACACGCATAAGGATGTGTTCGTTCACTACTTCTCCGACATTGCAAGTTCTTCGCCGATCATTTTCTGCTTAGTTTGCTTCTGCTTCAGCTCCGTGATCTTCTCTCCGACTGTAAGCACAACCATTTTGATGCCGATTGGTTTAGCCCTAGGGTTGAATCCTCAATTGCTTGTCGGCATTTGGGCTTCGTGCTACGGCGACTTCGTGATCCCGGGCGGCGCTCAAATCGGTTGCACGGCCTTTGACCGTACTGGCACCACTAAGCTGGGCAGTTTCGTGTTTAACCACAGCTACATGCGACCGGGTTTGTGTTTTGTGGTCAGCGGCACGATTGCTGGTTACTTCATCTCGCAAATCATGCTTTAATGTAAAAACTGCATTTTAAGAAAACCGGTTGAAGCCAATGCTTCGACCGGTTTTATTTTCCCCAAAAACGGTTTTCTGTTTCTTTGTAAAGATTTGATCGCTTATTTGTTTAGCGCAACAAAACGAAGCTTTGTATACTTTTCGAACACTAACTTATTGGATAATCGCGACTTATCAGACTAAAGAGTACCCGGAAATACGTAAAAGAAAGGATTAAACATGGTGGGCACGGACTTTTGGCTACAGTTTCTGTTGGTCCTAATGTGCTTATTTTATGGCGCACGAAAAGGCGGTATCGCACTAGGATTCTTAGGAGGTGTAGGGCTCATTGTTTTGACCTTCGTCTTTAGCTTACCCGCCGGGAAGCCCCCCATTGATGTTATTTTGACTATCTTGGCTGTAGTATGCGCCTCTTCGACATTACAGTCGGCAGGAGGCTTGGATTGCTTATTGCAAGTGGCAGAAAAGTTCTTACGTAAACACCCTCGTTATGTTTGCTTTTTCTCGCCTTACGTCTGTTGGTTTTTGACAGTCCTATGCGGCACGGGTCACGTCGTTTACACAATGTTGCCCGTTATTTACGATATTTCCATCAAAAATAACATTCGACCCGAACGACCGATGGCGGCCTCTTCTATCGCTTCGCAAATGGGCATCATTTGCTCACCTGCCGCCGTTGCGACCGTTTCATCCATCGCCATGCTAGAAGGTTATACCATTAACGGCGAACCTTTTGATTTTATTGATCTTTTCGCAATCACAATTCCTGGTGGCTTTATTGGGGTCTTTTTTGTCGGCTTGTTTTCCATGTTCAGAGGACAGGATCTCGATCGTGATGAAAAGTTCCAAAAGCTGATCGCCAAACCGGAAATGAAAAAGTATGTTTATGGCGAAACGACCACGTTGATGAATCAGCGATTCAACACAAGACAATGGTTTTCCTTATGGCTTTTTCTCGGCATCATCGGATTGATTGCCCTTCTCGGCATGTACCCTGAATTCCGTCCGACAATAAGCGGCGCCGCCATGTCCATGACACAAATCCTTCAAGTGATTATGTTGACTGGAGGTGCGTTAATGATCATCTTTTGCGGTGTCAACGCTTCTGATATCGCAAAAAACAGCGTCTTTCGCGCAGGCGTAGCCGCAGTCGTGGCAGTGTATGGTGTTGTCTGGATGACCGATACGATGATCGCCGCTCATTTGGACGAAGTGAAGTCTGTTCTGCTTCATATTGTCAAAGAGTCCCCTTGGACGTACGCGGTGGTTTTACTAATCGTCTCCAAATTGGTCAATTCTCAAGGAGCGGCATTGGCCATTGTTGTACCAGCTGCGTTAGGCGTTGGCGTTCCCCCTGGAATCATTATTGCGTTTTCTGCGGCGTGCTATGGCTACTACATCCTTCCGACCTATCCTTCGGACTTGGCAGCCATTCAATTTGACCGATCTGGCACTACACACATCGGTCGATTTGTGATTAACCATTCCTTCATAGCGCCAGGATTAATTGGCGTGATCTCTGCAAGCATCACGGGCTACATTTTGGCAACGATTTACAACTTTATCTAAAAAAGCTCTCCAGCCCCTGACTCGGGATCGAGAGAGCTTTTCTGTATCGATGAGCGAAAGTCCAAGCTACAAAGCAATGCTGTAACCCGCTTTGCGGGCAAAGCGAATCGTCGCATCCAAGAAGCCTTGCTTAGAGCCACAGTCATACCGAATTCCATCAAAGCGATGTGAGTATGTGCAACCTAAATCCAGCTGTGAAGCAATGGCATCTGTTAACTGAATTTCGCCTCCGACTCCTTTTTGAACTTTCTTTAAACGTTCAAAGATTTCCGGCTCCAACACATAGCGACCGATCACCGCCAAAGTGGAAGGCGCGGCATCCGGATCAGGTTTTTCCACCATGCAATGCACCCGGCTGGTCACCGTTTGACTATCTTCCACACCAACAATACCGTACTTATTTGTCTCAGACTTCGGCACATCCTGAACCGCCAAAATATTGCCGCCTCCCAAAGCGCGACGAGCATCAATCAACTGGCCGATAGCCGCCTGTTGAGCATCGATCAAATCATCGGCGAGCATCACAGCGAAGGGTTCATCGCCCACCACAGGTTGAGCGCAGAGCACAGCGTGCCCCAGACCCAAAGGCTCCGGTTGGCGAATATAAATGAAAGTGACCCCCATTGGCGCAATGGAACGGACTGTTTGCAAAAGCTCCTTTTTCCCCTTTTCAATCAGCTCCCGCTCCAACATTGGCGCTTTGTCAAAATGATCCTCAATCGCACGCTTATAACGACCAGTGATAAAAATCATTTCAGTGATCCCAGCCGCATAAGCTTCCTCAACAGCGTATTGAATCAACGGTTTATCTACCACTGGAAGCATTTCTTTTGGCATGGCTTTGGTCGCCGGTAAAAAACGGGTACCAAGACCCGCAACCGGAAATACGACTTTACGTACGTCTTTCATGAAAAAATCCTTTACTGTATGCTCTGAAGAAGACTGTGCCTGAATAGGCCAGACACTAGAAGTATAACCAACAAGACCAGCAAAACTGGAAACTGAACTTTGTTTTTGCAACAAATCGAAACGGCAAAATCTTTAAATTCTTAAGCACGAGACAAAGTTTTGAGTTTCGGCAAGGCCTTTGACTATTCAGATAAAAATAGGCAAAACGTCTGACGCTTATCTAAAGCTTTATCAGTAAACTACTCCAAGAATTTACTCTGAATGCGGGATTTCACCTATGTGACAATCCATTGCAAAATTTAGTCAACTTTCCAAAAAGAGGGAAAAATGGCTCCGGCTGTTGAATTTAAGTATGCCCCGATGTTCCAAGTCGGGCGAGATGATACAGAATATTATTTATTAACAAAGGATTACGTCTCAGAAGGCGACTTTGAAGGTCGAAAAATCTTAAAGGTTCAGCCTGAAGCATTGACAATGTTAGCCCGTCAATGCTTCCATGATGCCAATTTCATGTTGCGTCGAAAACACAACGAGCAAGTGGCAAGCATTTTGAAAGATCCCGAAGCCTCGGACAACGACAAATACGTTGCATTGACATTCCTTCGAAATGCCGAAGTTTCAGTCAAGGGTGAATTGCCATTTTGCCAGGACACCGGCACAGCAATTATTCACGCAGAAAAAGGACAGGCCGTTTGGACAGGTTTTTCCGATGAGGAGGCGTTGTCATTGGGCGTGTTTCAAACTTACGTCACGGATAACTTGCGTTATTCGCAAAACGCGCCGCTCTCAATGTATGAGGAAAAAAATACAAAATGCAACCTTCCTGCTCAAATTGACATCGAGGCTGTGCAAGGCGACGAGTATCGTTTTCTTTGCGTAGTCAAGGGCGGCGGCTCAGCCAACAAATCTTTCCTCTTTCAAGAAACAAAAGCTATTTTGAATCCAGGCACGCTCGTTCCTTACTTGATTGAGAAAATTAAAACTTTTGGAACCTCCGCCTGCCCACCTTACCATATCGCAATCGTAATCGGCGGAACCACAGTTGAGCGGACGATGCTCACCGTGAAACTTGCCTCAACGCATTATTATGACAACCTCCCCACCTCCGGGGATGAAACTGGACGAGCTTTCCGTGACTTGGAACTTGAGCAAACACTTTTCCAAGCGGCCTGTAACCTCGGATTGGGTGCGCAATTCGGCGGTAAATATTATGCACACGATATCCGAGTCATCAGATTGCCTCGCCATGGCGCCAGTTGCCCGGTAGGCATAGGCGTCAGCTGTTCAGCCGATCGCAATATTCGTGCGAAAATTAATAAAGACGGCGTCTGGATTGAAAAACTTGATGACAATCCTGCCTCACTCATTCCCGAAGAGTTCCGAAACGAAACTGAAGGGCAAACCATAAAAATTGACCTGTCGCGTCCGATGAGCGAAGTTTGCAAGGAACTTTCCAAGTATCCTGTGGCAACCCGCGTTTCATTGACGGGCACCGTCATTGTCGCCCGCGACATCGCACACGCTCGAATGAAAGAGCTGCTTGATAACGGTCAAGAGCTCCCGCAATACATCAAAGATCACCCGGTGCTCTACGCTGGTCCGGCGAAAACGCCTCAAGGCTATCCCTGTGGCTCCTTAGGTCCCACCACCTCAAACCGCATGGATCCTTACGTGAACCTATTCCAAGAAAACGGTGGTTCTCTATTGATGATTGGCAAGGGAAATCGCACTCAACAAGTCACTGATGCTTGCAAAGCACATGGCGGCTTTTATTTAGGCACAATCGGCGGTGTGGCTGCTGTTTTGGCTGAACACAGCATCAAGAGTTTAAAGTGCATTGAATGGCCCGACCTTGGCATGGAAGCGGTCTATCAGATTGAAGTTCAAGACTTCCCCGCTTTTATTTTGGTGGATGATAAAGGCAATGATTTCTTCAAAACCATTCAGCCTCAACATCAAATAAAGTGCGCTAAATAACTATCTGCAGACACTCACTATTTCGGCTCTATTTGGAAGAATAGAGCCGATTTTTTTTGGTTTCACATGCAGCGAAATTGTTCTATAGTGTTAGCACTCTTTCTTGTTGGCATTTACACCATGTTTTCTTTCAAAAACGCAGATAAAGTCACTGTAATCGGCGATGTTCACGGTTGTCTTCCTACACTAGAAAAACTTTTGAACCGCATTGACAAGGATATGCCTCTGATCTTTATAGGTGACATCATTAATCGCGGTCCGCAATCTCTGGAAACGCTTCGCTTGATTCGATCATTAGGTAAGCGAGCCCGTGTCATTCTCGGCAATCATGATATGCACTTTCTAGCAACCGCGGCAGGCAACGGCAAAGCTAACCGACGCGACACGATCGCTGAAATTTTTAAAGCCCCCGACGCAGAAGAACTCATTGACTGGATGCGCCATCAACGCCTTATGTATCGTTGGAAAGAGTACACCTTCGTGCATGCCGCTATCGATCCTGCGTGGAGCATCAAGGAAGCCGACGAACTTGCTGGGGAAGTCCACGACATTCTGAGAAGCAAACACTGGAAAGATGCGTTGAAAGAAATGTATGGCAAGGACCTTTGGGATCCAAAACTAAAGGGTAGCGCCAGAATGCGTGCAATACTCAACGGTTTCACTCGGATTCGATTCGTTGATAAAAAAGGGGTTCCTGACTACAAAGCGAAAGAGTCTCCGCAAGCCGTGGGAGCGGATTTAATGCCTTGGTTCGACTACCCTAACCGAAAAACTGCCAACGACACCATTGTTTTTGGCCATTGGTCAACGCTAGGCCTCATCCTCAGGCCGCATATCATCGCGTTGGATACGGGTTGCATTTGGGGAGGATCCTTGACTGCGATTGAACTGCCATCACGCCGCATCATCCAGGAAAAAGCTCCGCAGTACCTAGACCCTCTCGCCTAGTCAACTTAAGACTTACCCAACACTGCCGGGTTCTTTAGTGCTCGGCAGTGAGTCATTGCCAATCGCGTCACAATGATGCCTTAGCGGCTCTGGCGCATCCTTCATCGGATCCTCAACTCCCATAGCGGCGCTCATTAGTGCTGAAGCCTCTTTAGCCACCTCATGCCGTGTCTTTCCGTTGACATCAATCAATGGGAGAAATTTCATAGTCAACGCCAGCCCTGGGGTGCTTACAATGGTCCAAAGACAAGCGAAAATTTGAACATTAGCATACGACGCTTTAGTGGTCTTTCGACCCTGTTCGGTATAACACAGAGCAACTGGCAATACGGGCGTTGCAGATAAAATTGCCGGTTCAATGAGATTGGCCTTTAGTGGCAGAAGTGTCAATCCAGGACTTGTTCTGCCCTCCGGGAAAAGCATAATCGTCTGCTTATCCATCAAGGCGCCGCTGATTTGTTGATTCACCGTAATGATAGAACGGTGATTTTTCCGCTGAATAAACAGAGTATCCACCCCTTTGGCGATTCGACCGAAGACCGGCCAGTCTGCAATCTCGCTTTTTGCAATAAATCGTCCTGGTTTAACGGCATTGAGGGCAAAAATATCGATAAATGAAATGTGGTTGGCAACTATCAAGCAGGGTTTGTCATACACCTCGCCTTCAACAGACAGCTTCATGCCAACAATGCGCATAAATGCGGCCGCCCACGTTTTAATCACTCCTCGTTTTTTCGCTGGTTGAACCCATTGCAAATACACTAACACCAGGATAATGCAGGCCAAAGCAAACAATAAAGCCGCCAAAAACCGGAACGCTCCAATAACCTTGTACATTTTTACTGATCTTTCTGAGAAGTTTCATCAAAATACTGTTGCAGTATGACTGCCGCCGCTTCGTCATCAATCCAGGTAGCATCACTGTCTACCACAGCCGATGAATAGCGTTCGTCAACAAAATAAACGGGCAAATGGTAACGCCCTTGAAGCTGACGAGCCAACCGCTCGCATAGCGTTGTGTGGCGTGCCATCGGGATGCCGCGGCAATCCCACCACAAAGGCATCGGGGCTCCAGTCCTCCACTAATTTTTCAATGCCAGACCATCGAGCGGCTTTTGTCTCTGAACGCACAATACAGAGAGGACGAGCCTCTTTTAGGAAAGTGTTGCCAACGGCAACGCCGATTCTTTTTTCACCAAAATCAAAACACAAAAGAGTTTCTTGCATCAGGCGTGCCCCGTTTCTTTAGTCCAACCCTCTAGTCCAGAATCCGTCAGCCCCAAAAGCGCAAGTGCAGCCTCATAGCGCTTCGGCGCTGCGATGTCAAAAATGATTGATTCATCGGCTGGGACCAATAACCAGCCGTTGGCTGTCAATTCATCTTCAAGTTGACCAGCGCTCCACCCTGAGTAACCGAGACTGACTAAAAATTTATCCGGTGATGTCTCTCCCCGCCCAATGGCTTCTAAAACATCTCGCGAAGTTGACAACATCACTTGATCTGAGACCTGAAGCGTCGAATGAAAAATCTGGTACGGGCTATGCAACACAAAACCTCTTTCCATCTGCACTGGCCCACCATCATAGAGCCACTCCGAGTGCAATCGCTCTGATTGGCTTTCAATATCTAAACGCTCTAAAAGATTAGCAACGCTCAGAGCCATCGTACGATTAATCACAATCCCCATTGCCCCACTTTCGGTGTGCTCACACAGATACACAACCGTTCGAGCAAAGGTTGGATCCAACATATTGGGAGCGGCAATCAAAAAATAATTTTTGTAAGAAACAAACTTCGCCATAATTCATATCTCCGTACGCCATATTGCCACACAATTGAGTGATCTGCGCTAAGATGGAAACACTTTTTTGCGAGGTGAAACATGATCGAAAACGTTCTCGAAAAATTAACGTCACTTTTTAGTGAAAATCATGCAAATTTTCGCGTACTTGAGCATGAAGCCGCTGGAAAATCCAGTCGTTCGGTTGCTGAAATTCGAGGAACCGCTTTGGGGCAGGGAGCCAAGGCCCTTGTCTGTCATCTCAAAGGAAATGGCGTTAAATTGTACGTCTTGGCTGTGTTACCAGCCGATAACCAAGCCGACTTAGGCAAGTTAGCCATCCATTTTGGAGCGAGACGCGCCTCGCTTGCGAGCCCAGATGAAGTCATGGAATTAACCGGCTGTGTATTCGGTGCTGTTCCTCCCGTGAGTTTTCATCCCGATTTAAAGCTAGTGGCCGATCCAAGCCTGTTCACTCGATATGACGAGCTAGCGTTCAATGCCGGCTTGTTGGATCACTCGATCATCATCAACACAAGGGATTATCAGCGAATCATTCACCCGGAAACTGTGAGTTTTCTCAAAGAAACATCAGAAATTCGCGAAAGCGAAATAAAGCCCCGTGAAAACCCCGCCGTGTAACTATTTCTTTTTGTCAGGGAAAGGAATATCATTTCGCCCTTTCTATTTTTAGGATCAAACGGTTACCGTTTCCGACCATGATTGATTACGGCATTACGCTACAGGCGGCGTTGACTCCGATCACTTTGATTTCCGGTGTAGGCCTGCTTTTGGTCTCGATGACCAACCGATATAACCACTCCACTGACCGATTGCGCCAACTTCTGCGACAAAGTGAAGCCATAAAACCAAGAAGAGATGACGATCTCGAACATGCGATTGACTTGATTTTCTTACGTGTTCGACTTTTGCGCCAAGCGATTTTGCTGGTGGTGCTTTCCGGTATGTGTAGCGCACTTTTGGTGTTGGCAAGCATTGCGGAAATTGCCATTGCTTCGGATTTCATGCTTCTGAAATCACTACTTTTGCTGGTTGCTGTTGTCTTGGTAGTGATCTCTACACTGATCTTTGCCAAAGAAGTCAGTACTTCGATGAAAGCGCTTGGTTTGAGCGTGCATCACTAGGGAGAAACTCATGGTTGAATATCATCAGATGCTTACCACGTCCTTGCCACCGATCACCCTAATTTCTGGCGTTGGTCTGTTGCTATTGGCAATGACTGCTCGCTATAACCATTCAACAAACCGAGTTCGTCAACTCCTGAAAGAGCGAAACGCTATTGCCCCGCGCGAGGATCATGACTTGAATCTTGAAATTGAGCTTATTTTCAAACGCGCGGCTCTTTTGCGCATGTCCATTTTGACGGTGGTCCTTTCCGCAACATTTAGCGGTCTACAGGTGCTCACCGGCATTTTGGAGTGTTTTTTCGATCTCTCGTTTGATCCGATTAAACTGGGCTTTTTGCTCTTATCGTCTGGATGTCTGCTCGCCTCCACCATTTACTTTACTCGAGAGGTGGGGCTTTCAACCAAGGCCATCGGTTTAAGCGTTCATCATTAAAGCCCTTCTGCCAATGATTTCCTTGCATCCCCCTGCATTCGAGCGGGGGTGCAGGGAATGCCGATTCCGACTGCGTATTGCGGCGTGTTTCACTCTTTAATGTATCACCTGATAACTGAGTCGACCCTTGCCAAACCAACTCAGCCATCCTTATCAATTCAACTAAAATCGCTTTTGCAAAGTCTTTTTGACGGACATTTGACCAATTTGACCATAAAGATCAAAGGTGCCCCCATCCAAAACACACAATGCCCACGATTCCGAATACCTGTTTCACTCCTCTTGATCGGCCCTAAGCAAAATCGATGACACAGTAGCGCACCCTCATTGTCAACAGCGGAAAAGATGTCAATGAAATGGCCTGCCCCAGAAGAAATAAACTGCGCTATCGTGGTCACTGGTCTGTCCAAAAGCTAAATAAAGCGGTCCAATAAACGAATCTGTTGCCAAAAATAGGCTACCAGCTTGTTTCCATTGCCCCAAGTCTTTGTCGCTCATATAGCTTTGCACTCGGTCCTCTTGCACTCGTCCGGTTTCAAGACTAAATCCAGCATATAGTGGCATTCCTAAAAAGCCACTTTCGGCTAATCGGCGATAAGCGATTAAGCGGGCCGCCACCATATCCGAACCGGTATAACGACCGTAGTAAGCGCCGGACATTTTGAAGAGTCCTCCCAAAGGATAACGACCGGGAATGCTGGAACTTCCTGCCTCTGCCGAAAGCACTGTCACCCAGTTGTCAGAGAGACGAATCGGCAGCATCGCGTTAAGGTAATAGTCGCTGACCTCCGGTTCAGAGCCTTCTTTGAAATCCTTATATCGTCTGGCATTGGCTTCAAGATAAAAACCGGATGTTGGGAAATTCACATTATCCAACGTGTCGTAAAGCAAGCTGACCTCGCCATAGCTGGAGCTGTCCTGAATGCTGTTATAGCCATCAACCTCCCCCACTGTGAGTTTAGAGCGCGCATCCATATAACCGACAGACGCTTTTAAAACGGCAGACTTTCCTAGTTCCACACCGAAAGCCAGTGAACTTTCCCAAAGGTTATTCTTGATTCTTGCCTGCGCATAATTGGAGCCGTTATACCAATCATAAGTCTGCATTTCATACCGAATTTCCGGCTGCAAGAAAAAGTGACTTGCCGGTCCCAACGGCTGGTAAAAGCTTGAAGAAAAATAGCTGTCTTTCCCTAATTGAGCCTCGTTGCGCCATTCGCCACCCCAATCATTAACCCACCCCAATGTATGGGCAAAAATGACATTAAAGGTATGTTCTTGGTTAAAGTCTGTAGAAAGCGACCCTCCGAAACGAATGGTGTTGTAGCCCCATCCCTTTTCCTCCGGGGTAAAAACCAATGTTTCTGTCCCATTTGGCCCAGGCTCAAAGCGGTAACGCACCAAAGTAAAATCATCGCTAGCCCATCCACGAGCCGCCGCTTCAGCCACCTCCGCTTCCGTAACCGGTTCTCCAATTGGCAAATTGGCATTGCGAATGACACTTTCTGAGTTAACTGTTGCCAATCCCTTAACTTCGATGTTGCTAAAAACGTGTGGCTCCTGAGGCTTGACCGCAGACTCTCGAGCAAGGTTCCATTGACGATATTCCTCCTGAGAAACCGCCAGCCTCTTTAGGGATGCGGCATACTTTCTCGCGCTCTTTTCTCCAGCGTCAATAATTTCCCGTGCCTTTGTAAAGTCGCCGGATGTGTATCCCTCCAGCTCGGTGGTAATCAGAATGTCATTCGGCCCGAGCAACGACTTCGATTGTGTGACGTTTCTTTCCGTCAGAATCCCCACCATCTGAGCCATCACGCCTGCCACTGAGTGAATCTCTCCAGCCTTCATCAATGGAGTGCTCGCATTCACGGCAATAATGATATCTGCCCCCATGGCTCGCGCTTGCTCAACCGGTAAATTCTGAGCTAGTCCACCATCGACTAAGTAGTGTCCTTTGTAGGGATAAGGCGAAAAAGCTCCAGGAACAGACATTGACGCCCGCATTGCCTGTTCAAGCGTTGCCTCTTTTTGCATCACCACAATACTGCCGTCATCCAAATCCGTCGCAATGGCGGCAAACGGAATGGCAAGTTGACTCAAATCATTAATCGCACTGACATGACGTGTAATTTGATTAAGAAAATTTCCTAGATGTTGAGCCGGCACGACCGAATCGGGAAAGAGTAAACGATCACTGGCAATGCCGATTTCTTTCACCCCCAGATTCTTAAAATCATCTTCCCGACGGCGCCAGTTGATTTCATCACGATCCCCACGCAACGCAAACATTTGCCGCCAATCCACACCCAAAATAATATCCTGCATTTGCTCAACACTATACCCGGATGCATAACCGCCTCCAACCATAGCCCCCATGCTGGTGCCGGTCACTATGTCAATTTTGACACCCAGTTCCTCTAACACCTTGATTACACCGACATGAGAAAAGCCTCTTGCTCCGCCCCCGGAAAGAACCAACGCAACTTTAGGGCGATCCCCCTTTGAGGGGCCGGCCCAAGCTAAGTGATCAAAACTTGTCGCTATAACGCTGAAGGCGACACACAGCACGATGAACAACAAACGCATGGATTTCTTCCACCATTGGTAGACTGTATTTCTTGCATATTAACGAAAAGCTTTGAGAAATAAAAAACTTTTGACCTAGACTGGTTTTGACGGCACTCGATTAGACGTTCTCCAATCCCTTGGGTATCATTGCCGAAAATCTAATTTGTCGAGGGTACTCTTATCATGCGCATTTTATTGACGGGAGGAGCTGGTTTTATCGGCTCACATACTGCGGTCGCGATGGTTCAAAACGGCCATGAAGTTGTCTTGTTTGATAATTTCACCAATAGTGATCCTTCCGTATTGGATCGCTTAGAAAAAATACTGGGATTCCGACCGATCTTTGAAGAGGGTGACATCCGCAATTATGCTCAAATGCTTGACGTGCTTAAACGCTATCAAATTGAAGCCGTCGTCCATTTTGCCGGCCTGAAAGCTGTCGGGGAATCTGTCGAAAAGCCATTGGAATACTTTGACAATAACATTACCGGCACCATCACGCTTTTGCGCGCGATGAAAGATGCCAACGTCAAACGAATCATTTTCTCCTCGAGCGCCACAGTCTACGGCACGCCACAGTATCTTCCGCTTGATGAAAACCATCCGTTATCAGTCACCAACCCGTACGGGCGAACGAAGTTGCATGTGGAAGAAATTCTCAAAGATCTTTGCGCAAGCGATCCACAATGGTCAGCGGTTTGCCTACGCTACTTCAATCCTATCGGCGCCCATGAAAGCGGGTTAATCGGCGAAAATCCTCGTGGTATTCCTAATAATCTGCTACCTTATGTTGCCCGGGTGGCTGCCGGCAAAATGAAGGCCGTGCGAGTTTTCGGCAATGACTACGATACGCCTGACGGCACTGGGGTTCGCGACTACATCCATGTGGTTGATTTAGCCGAAGGGCATGTTTGCGCAGCAGCGTACAGCCAAACACACACAGGCTGGATTGCGATTAATCTTGGAACAGGAACCGGCTATTCCGTACTGGACATTATCCACGCCTATGAAAAAGCTTGCGGTCACTCCATTCCGTATGAAATTGTCGCCCGTCGAGCTGGCGACGTCGCCAGTAACTACGCCAATCCCCAACGAGCATTTGAACTTTTAGGTTGGAAAGCCCGTTACACGCTGGACGATATGTGTAAACATTCTTGGAATTTCCAGAAAAACTGCGAATAAATACCCTTTTAGCTTATCCAGGAGGCCGAATGGCCTCTTGGTGTTATTTTGAGCGTCCCTTAAGGTGCCGTTTCAGGTACTGACCTGTGACGCTCACTTTATTTTTCGCAATCTGCGCCGGCGTCCCTGTGGCCACAATTTCTCCGCCAGCTTCACCCCCCTGGGGCCCCAGATCGATAATCCAGTCAGCTGAAGCAATGACATCAAGATTGTGTTCGATAATCACCACCGTATTTCCTGCATCCCGTAATTTGCCAATAACCCTAATAAGCATTTGAACATCCTCAAAATGCAATCCAGTTGTCGGCTCATCGAGAATGTAAAGTGTGCGGGTGGTGTCTTTTTTGGATAACTCCAATGCCAATTTCATTCTTTGGGCTTCTCCGCCTGAAAGCGTCAAAGCACTCTGACCTAAGCGAATATAACCTAAGCCAACATCGTGCAGGGTCTGGAGTTTTCTTGTAATCACTGGATACGCGGAGAAAAACTGCGCAGCCTCATCAACTGTTAAATCCAAAACCTGGGCAATGTTAAGTCCCTTATAAAGCACCTCCAACGTTTCACGGTTATAGCGTTTACCGTGGCAAACCTCACAAGGCACATACATATCTGGCAAAAAATTCATTTCAACGCGAATAAATCCGTCTCCTTGACATGCCTCACAGCGACCGCCTCGCACATTAAAGCTAAAGCGTCCTGCGTCGTAGCCTCGCTCACGAGCTGTAGGTGTTTGAGCAAAAATTTCGCGAATCGGCGCAAATAGCCCCGTGTAAGTTGCCGGGTTGGACCGAGGCGAACGGCCGATCGGACTTTGATCAACATTGACAACCTTATCAAAAAGCTCCAAACCTTCGATGCTCTGATAGGGCTGAGGCTCTGCGCTTGCTCGATAAAACGCTTTAGCCGCAATCCGATAGAGCGTGTCGTTAATCAGCGTGGATTTCCCTGAGCCTGAAACTCCAGTGACTACCGTGACAAGACCTTGGGGAATCTCTAAGGTCACATTTTTCAAATTATGACCATGTGCGCCAATAATTCGTAGAAAATGCTCCGGTTTACGACGCTTTTTCTCAATTTCAATTGTCTTTTTCCCACTAAGATAAAGTCCGGTCAACGAATCGGACTCCTCAATTTCAATCGGCGTTCCGGCCGCCACCACACGACCGCCCAACTCACCGGCCCCCGGTCCCATATCCACAACGAAATCAGCCGCACGAATCGTATCTTCATCGTGTTCGACCACAATCACGGAGTTGCCCAAATCCCGAAGCCGCTTCATCGTCTCAATCAGCTTATCGTTGTCACACTGATGCAATCCAATTGACGGCTCATCAAGCACGTACATCACTCCAGTCAAGCCAGACCCGATTTGGCTTGCCAAACGGATCCGTTGCGCCTCTCCTCCCGATAACGTATCGGCTCGACGATCCAAGCACAAATACCCAAGTCCCACATCATTGAGAAATTGCAAGCGCTGGGAAATTCCGTCTATGAGTTTTCTCGCAACCTCACTTCGAGCGCCATTGACTTGCAAGTGCAAAAAATAATCCTTGGCCTGCTCCAACGACATGGCGCTAATCTCGTAGATGGCTTTTTTCTGCTCCCCCTCTCCAATAAAAACGTGCCGAGCCGCTTCCGTTAAGCGAGTGCCCTGACAAGTCGGGCAGCGTTTTAAAACCCGATAACGATTAAGTTCCTCTTTAACCGTTTCACTTTGAGTTTCAGCAAAACGCCGCTCCAAAATGGCGATCACGCCCTCGAAAGGCCCCTTTTGCCACAATAATTCACCGTTGCGGCGGTACGGCATATCGATATTTTTCTCTCCTAAACCAAAAAGCAGTGCTTGACGCTCCTTTGGCTTTAATTGATTCCAAGGCGTATCAACACTAAAGTCGAGCGCTTTGGCTACCGCTTCAATCAGATCAAAGTTATATAAGTTTCTTCGATCCCAGCCGTGAATGGCACCGGAGCTGAGTGAGAGTTCAGGGTGTCTCACAACACTTTCCTCGGTGAAAACCATTTTTTCGCCGAGACCGCCACAATCCGGACATGCGCCCTTAGGGTTATTGAAGGAAAAAAGCCGGGGTTCTAGCTCTGTCACACTAAACCCACATTCCGGGCAACAATAAAAACTCGAAAACGCCTGAGCCTCGCCGGACTGCATGTCTTCAACCAACACACGACCACCGGTTAAACGCAATGCCGTCTCCAGGCTTTCAGCTAAACGCTGTTTGATATCGCTTCTAGCCCGCAACCGATCCACAATTACGTCAACATCATGCGGCTTGCGATCAATTTCCGGCAGAGATCCTGATTCATAAATTTCACCGTCAATCCGAAAGCGAATAAATCCTTGTGTCTGAAGATCTAAGAAAAAATTGAAATCTGGCACCAACTGTTCTCTGAGCAACGGGGCAACGACCATGATTTTGCTTGCCTGCGGGCGCAACAGAGTTTGGTCCACCATCTCGGAAACAGGCGTTGCCACCAGAGGCAGATGGTGAATTGGACAATAGGGAACTCCAACGCGGGCATACAAAAGCCGTAGATAATCCATGATTTCCGTAATAGTCCCCACCGTTGAGCGCGGATTTGGATTTCCCGATTTTTGCTCAATGGCGATTGCTGGAGATAACCCCTCAATCAAATCGACATCGGGGCGTTCCATTAGGTCTAAAAATTGTCTGGCGTAAGCCGACAAACTCTCAACATACCGGCGCTGTCCCTCAGCATATAACGTATCGAATGCTAAAGAACTTTTCCCAGACCCCGACAGACCGGTAATTACAACCAACTTGTTCCGGGGAATATCTAGGTCAATATTTTTCAAATTATGAGTGCGTGCACCGCGAATCCGAATTTCGTCAGACATACGATTTCTTCGTCAATTGTTTAATTTATCCGGATTGTATTCTGAGCAACATATTCGAGCAAAAAGCGATAGGGGATGGGAGTCTGGCAAATCGCAACACTGAGAATGAAAAGAACGCCCTTTGCAAGCTAAAACTTTTGCCAGCAAAAGTTTTCAATTTAACTTGGACAGAATCCAATGCTTGAAAAACGGATCTTCAATTTCGTAGGTGTCCGTTTTTATTAAGTAACCCGACTTGAGCATCCTCGTGGCGGTTGAATAAGTCGTGCTGGCGGCGTAGCCATCCTTGCTGGAAAGTTTTCCGATGAGGGTCAGATCGCGCAGGATACGGCGTTCATTTTTATTAAAACCCGTCCAAAGCCGCTCAAAATCCAAATCATGAACGGCGATCAATTGATTCATGGCGGACTGAACTACCCCGCTTTCCTTGTCAAGCTTTTTATATTTCAAAAGATCCCATACCGTCGCAGCCAATTGCTGCGTGTAGTAAGGATGGCAGTTGGTGATTGTCAAAATTTCTTCAGCCAGTGTCTCGGCATCGTGACAAACGGTATCAAGACCGCTTTCAATATAGTTTTTAAAGTCATCAAAAGGAATCTTCTTTAAGTGCATCAGTTGGCCGAAATGATAAAAGGGGGACTTCACCTTTTCGAAGATGCCGCTCATCATGCTTTCCTGACTGCCCAAGAAAACGTAATTAACCCGAGTCTGTTCCTGCATAATGGCCCGAAGCTTCTTATCAATCCCCTTTTCCAACTCCAAAATTTCTTGAAATTCATCAAAGACCACAATAAGACGTTCTGTCTCCGTGCTCACCGTTTCAATGAGCCCCAGCGCGTCTTCCAATAAAACATTTGAATCCGCGTTGGGATTAAATGAAATATCCATGCCGTTTGTGATGGGATTTAGGGATATCGTCGGGACAATGCGAAAGTGCTTCAAGAAGCTTTTAATTCTTTCCAAAGGATACTGTTTAAGCGTTTCTTTGACGATGAGCCCGGCAAGATCCGTGGTACTGACCGCTTTTTGAACATTGATAAATATAAAGGGACGCTTGAGCGTTTGAACGACCTTCAGTATCAAGCTGGTTTTGCCGAATCGACGCGGACTGATCAAGATAAGATGGTTAGGCGATTGAAGTGTTTGCTTGATTGTCTCTAGTTCGTCCTTGCGATCCGTGAAGTACGGTTCTTGAACGATTGTTCCGTATTTAAAAGGATTGGTTGCCATATCGAGAATTTGCGTAACGTAAAAATACGTAATGAATATTACGCAAAAATAGAGAATTACACAATAAAAGCAGATAAAAACTTTTGCCGGCTAAAGGACTTTGAAGCTCCCTTGTATGAATACGAAGGATTCACTTTAACCAATAAAAAACTTTTTGGGCGGAGTTACTTACGCAACGCCTGGCCTAACGTCGCTTTTGGCACAAAGTGTTCGCGATAGACCTCTTTTCCGCCCCATCGGCCTTTTGGCCTCCGGACTCGTGAGTCTCAGATCTTCTGTCGAAGCTCCTCGATCGTTACGAAGTTCATGTCGGCACAGACCGCTATCGCTCAACAGCGCTTCCGCAGTCGCCTACTTGCCTAACAAGAGGGGTCGGTCATGCCCTTTTTCCGTCACATGGCACGCCAAGAACGCCGACATCACATCCCGCTGAACAAGGATGTCAGTCTCGCCCCAGCGATGCCATCGCTCCTTCAACGCTTTCTTTCGGTACGTGTCCGTTGCCGGATCGTATTGCGACAATTTCAGCTCATAGGCATTCAATTCAATCACTTGACTTACAGGGGGGCATGCCCTCCAAACAGATCGGCGAAAACCAACACGTCTTGTCGTTGAGCGTCCGACAAACTATTCGTCAATACTTAATGCGTTTGGTTCGAGTCGGCACGGTAGGATCGGCCAAGGCCTCCTTGAAGTAAGACGTGTCGAGAATGATGAGTTTCAAGACCTGTTTGCGCCAAACAATCGCTTGGCGTTCCAACACTCGCCAAACGGTACGTCCGATACACTGGGCTTCGTGAGCTCCTATGTCGTTGCGGCCGCTGGCCTTGCGGTGGTTATTCGCTATTGTTCTTAAACCGTTTTCGGTTAAACCATAAGCTTTTTGCAAATCGGAAAAGTGTTTACTGCGCTCTTTGCCTTTGGGCATAGAGCGTGCTTGACACCATGACAGACTCTCCCGCATTCGTTGGAGCCTGCCTAAAGCGGAGCCGAGCGTGGCGTTATACAACGTCAGACCAAACTCAAACACCTGTCTGAAAAAACGATTCTGTTGATCGTTCACACACAGCGGCAACTCGATGACAAATGTGGGAGTGTTCGATTTCATGATCTTATCCTAGCCGACATTCACACCAAACGCCCTATCCGCTGACTCAAGTCAGGGATTTGCTGCGCTGGCTTTCTATCAACGAACTGAACATTCCAAACTTAAAAGACCACCACTCCGTAAAAGTAACACGTTCCATTCAAAAAGAAATACCCTCAAGTTCAACGAAAATCCCTTGCTTTGGTGGATTTTTTCCTTCGGTTACTTCAAAATAACGCCTAGCATATTTTTGGATATGCTCCCGAAAAATAGCGAAAATCCTCATCAAACGATCCGCACGATAGGGACTGGCTTTATCGGGTTGCGTATATTCGATGCCCTTCCTGTTGGCATCAAGTTTTTGGGAATGAAAGATTATGGCTTCAGTCAATAAAGTCATCATTATTGGTAATTTGGGAAGAGACCCGGATACCCGTTACACGGCCGAAGGCGGTACGGCAATCACCACTATCACGGTGGCCACTTCTCGTCGTTATAAGGACTCAAACGGTCAGCCACAAGAAGAAACGGAATGGCACCGAGTTGTTTTCTTCGGTCGTCAGGCTGAAATCGCCGCTGAATATCTGCGTAAGGGGCGCCCTGTTTATGTGGAAGGTCGTTTGCGTACTCGCAAGTGGCAGGGACCGGATGGACAAGATCGCTACTCAACGGAAATTATTGCCGAATCCATGCAAATGCTTGGCTCTCGTGAACGAACTGATGCGCCTGCTGGCGGTTTTGAATCAGCGCCGCGTCGTCCGGCTCCGGCCCATTCTGAACATGCTCCGGCCTCAAATTATCAACAACGTCATACCGAATCCATCCCTTCTCCGGTTGGCGGCAGCTTGGATAACTTAGACGAGGATATTCCTTTCTAAACAGATCCGATATCTCCTACAACAGCTTTATTGCAACGCCCTCAATTCTGTTGCAACGAATTGGGGGCGTTTCATATCAGCGCCATTTGCCTTGATTTGTTTCCATCTATAAAGCGCTCTATACTTGAGACTAACTAGCTATCTAACTGTTTTTAAAAACCCTTGGGATAATACAAAAAAATAACGACCGCAATTCTGGCAATTTAGTCGTTTTTTAAGATAAAATGGCGGGTTAATGTGTTTTTAACCCGCAAGGGTCATGGTGAAATTTATGTTTTCCTTCGTACATGCTCGAGCACGACGCGAACGAGCCGCTTTATACAAAGCGACGGGGGATGTATTTTTTAACGGCAATCCTTTTTAAGGATTGCCGTTTTTTTAAACCGTTTTGTTATTAACCAACCTTAGAGAGAGAGCAATGAACGCAACACCGAATACCGTCCGTGCCATGTTGGAGCCGATGATTAAGGCCAACGGTGGCTGGGTCAATACGCATGCTCACGCTGATCGTTCCTTCACGTTGAGCCCTGAGATTATGGAGATGCGTCGAACCTGTACGTTGCAACAAAAATGGGATGCCTTGGACCGTCTCAAACGGGAGTCGACCGTTGAGGATTTTTACGCCCGCTTCTCGACCATGTTTGAACTCATGATCAGCCAAGGTGTTACAGGGCTTTGCACGTTTGTTGATATTGACCCGCAAAGTGAAGATCGAGCCATCATTGCCGGCATGAAGGCTCGTGAGCATTACAAAGATCAGATCACCGTAAAATTTGCCAACCAAACACTAAAAGGTGTGATTGAGCCAGAAGCACGCAAATGGTTTGATATCGGTGCGGAACTTGTTGACATCATTGGCGCCTTGCCGAAACGTGATGAACGGGACTATGGCAAAGCCGACGAAGCATGGAACATCATCATGGGCACTGCCAAAGAGCAAGGCAAGATGGTACACGCCCACGTTGACCAATTTAACCAGGCTGTGGAATATGAAACTGAACAAATGTGCTTGAAGACCATCGAATTTGGTCTTCAAGGTCGTGTGGTCGGCGTTCATGGGATCTCCATTGCTGCTCACTCCAAAAAATATCGTCAACGCCTTTATGAACTGATGCGTGAAGCCGGTGTGATGATGATCGCTTGCCCGACTGCCTGGATTGACACACCGCGTACCGAAGCTGTGGGGCCCTTGCACAACTCCATGACCCCGGTGGATGAATTGGTCCCTGCTGGTGTCCGAGTCGCAATTGGTGTTGATAACGTGGCTGATGCCATGGTGCCTTGGAACGGCGGTGACATGTGGCATGAACTGACGCTCATGGCAACTGGTTGTCGCTATGACCAATTTGAAGATTTAGTAGAAATTGCCACACGTAATGGTCGTATGGCCCTCGGTATTGAACCGTACGCTCCGTTAGCCAAGAAATAATGAGAGGAGAAACAAACATGCCATCTATGCTTGCTGAAAACATTCTGATCGAAAACCTGCTCTCGTTAAACGCAGTGGCTTTCTTAACCGAAGAACCGCTTCGTTTGAAGTCCGGTCTGGTCACGCCGATTTATGTCGATAACCGCAAACTAATCACCCATCCAGACGCCTGGCACGATGTCATTGAAACCATGGCTTCGTTGATTGATGCCTGGGGTTTGAAGTATGACATGATCGCCGGGGTGGATGCCGGTGGCTTAACCCATAGCGCCGCCTTGGCCTACCGTTTAAATTGTCCGATGATTTATGTGCGTCAACGTGCCAAGACCTACGGCGATCTCGACCGCATCGAAGGCGGTAGCGTCAAAGGCTTGCGAGTGTTGATCATTGAAGACCATATCTCGACCGGCTTGTCTTGCCTTGACGCCCTCAAAACATTGCGAGAAGAGGGAGCCATCGTCACCGATTGCGTCAGCATCACAAACTTTGACATGAGCGAAACAGCCGAACTCTTTAAAGACGCTGGCATCCAGGCTCATCGCATGATTGAATTCAAGCGCATTGTCGCAAAAGCCGTGACGATGGGAGTAATTTCCGAAGAACAACAAGCCGTCATTGAAGAATGGCTGAAGACCCCGTGGACGTGGGCGGCTCGCCGTGGATTAATTGCAACGACACGTGAAAATTAATTCCTAAACCACACTTTAAAAGGAAACCGCGTCAATTCGCTGACGCGGTTTTTTGTTCATTTTTTAAGGTGCCTTAGGCCAAAATAGAGACTTGACATCCACAGGCCGGGTCATCATTTTCTCTGACAACAAAAAAGCCTGGCTATCTTCCAATGATTTGACATCGTCTGCGGTTAAATCCGCATAAAAGTCCGACCAATCAAATAGTTTTTGAGCCTCTTGAAGTGAAATGTGATGCTCTTTTGCCCCCAATGCCACCGCTTCATCCCGATGAGCGAGCGCCCAGGCGAGCGCCTGTCGATTGACTTTGGCAACTCGGTCGACTAAGTGCGGGTACTGTTGTGCGAAATCGGCACGGGCGGCTAACACAAGATTCGTGCCGATCACCCCTTTGGCTTTCACAATCGGTTGATACCCTTCCGCTTGAGCTCTTAGTACGCCACCCGCCGCCACTAATGCCGCATCGGCTCGTCCGCTTAAAAGCGTCGTCAGCGAAGCGGGTAAATTCATCGAGACAAAATCAATGTCTTTCATCGTCATACCGCTTTGAACCAACGACACCAAGAGCATGTGATGCAGCACGGTTCCCTTCGGGCCAACAATACGTTTACCCTTTAAATCAAGAAGATTTTTGGCAACAGAAGGCTTGGCAACAAGAGCGAAGGTCTCATCCGGATGGGCTACGCCATCAACAATAACAATCCGATTCCCTGCAGAATTAGCAATCAACAGGGTGCTCGTATTCATGGCAGAGACCATGTCAATTTCCCCAGCGGCCATTCCACGCACTTGGTTCAAGCCCGCCTTGATTGGAATCCAATGGATTTGAATGCCCTCTGCCTGAAACTCCTTCTCCAGCAGACGGTGTTCTTTCATCACCATGTTCTGAATATTAAAAGGCGCCTTGACATAAGTTATATTCAGAACTTTCGGATACTCGGCCGCTACTACTGTCATCGAAAAAAGTAACGCCAGAATCGTCAAACATTTTTTAATCATTCGTGTCTTACTGCCTCAATCGGATCTAACTGAGCAGCACGACGAGCCGGGAAATACCCAAAAATAATCCCGGTAAGTGCTGCGAAACCGAAAGCAATCATATTAATCCCAGGATTGAAAATAAAGGGAATGTTCATTAGGTTCGACAAAACGATGGATCCGACAAAAGCGATCAACACTCCAATCATTCCTCCCATGGCTCCAAGCACCACGGCTTCGATCAAGAATTGCATCAATACTTCCCGAGCCATCGCACCAATGGCCAACCGCACTCCAATTTCCCGTGTTCGTTCTGTCACGCTCACCAACATAATATTCATGATGCCAATGCCGCCAACAACCAAACTGACAGCTGCCACAGCCCCCAAAAGCATCGTCATAATTTCAGTTGTGCTCGAAACTCGCCGAGCAATTTCTTCAGTATCCAAAATCATGAAATTATCTGCATCGGTATCGGACAACGAACGCCTTTCCCTCATCAAACTTCGGAGACTTTCGGTTATCATCTGCCGATCAATTTGAGAATCCACCGAAATTAAAATCGCGGATACTCGACTATTGCCGGAAACACGCCGCTGGAAGGTCGTAATCGGCATCACAACCAAATCATCCTGGTCTCCACCGATGGCTGCCTGTCCCTTACTTTCCAACACACCAACAATTCGGCAGGAGAATTTTCCAGTCCTTAACATCTCTCCAACCGGATTAACCTGACCGAAAATTTCTTTCTGAATAGTTGTACCAATAACACAGACGGCCGCTCCAGATGTTTCTTCCTGCACTTCAAAATAGCGACCAGCACTTAGTTGGCGATTGTCCAAAATGAAATACTGATTTGAACTCCCGATCACCTGAGTGGACCAGTTGCGTCCCTGAGCAACGACGGTCATCGTCGTAGACCGTTGCGGCGCCACAGCCCTAATGCCGGCGATTTGATTCGCGATAGCATCGACATCCTCTAACTTAAAGGAAATCGCTCCCGCCGCCCCCCCAGGCCCCATGCGCTGTCCGGGACGAATCATCAATTGATTACTGCCCAAACTTTCGATCTGCTCACGCACAGCTTGCGTGGCGCCGTTACCCACAGTCACCATCGTAATGACGGCAGCAACCCCGATGACAATGCCCAACACCGTCAGCAACGAACGCATCGGATTGCGGCGAATCTGTCGAAGAGCCAATAAAAAGGCATTACCCCACATGTGCGGCTCCCTGAGTCAAATCAATGTTACCGTCTCTAAAATGCACAATGCGCTTTGCAAATTGCGCCATATCCGGTTCATGAGTCACCAAAGCAACGGTGATGCCGTCTTGTTCGTTAAGATCTTTGAGCAACTGCATGATTTCAATGCTTCGCTTTGTGTCCAAACTACCGGTCGGTTCGTCAGCCAACAAGAGTTGCGGACGCGACACGATGGCTCTAGCAATCGCAACGCGTTGCTGTTGACCACCCGAAAGTTCTCCAGGGGTGTGACTCTCCCAACGCAAAAGCCCCACCCGATCCAGCGCCTGACGAGCCAGTCGATGACGCTCCTCACGAGCAACTCCACGATATAAAAGGGGCAATTCAACATTTTCCAATGCTGTCGTGCGAGGTAGAAGGTTAAAACCTTGGAAAATAAACCCAAAATATTTCCTTCGTAAAAGCGCCCGCTCATTTTGAGTCATCATCTCCACATGAACACCACGGTAAAGGTACTGGCCTGATGTCGGCGTATCAAGCGCTCCAACAATATTCATACATGTGGACTTACCAGATCCCGAAGGGCCCATAACTGCAACGAAATCGCCTTCCTCGATTTGGAAATCAACTCCCTGCAGGGCGTAAAACGCCGCCTCACCATGACCGTAGCGCTTGTGGATGTCAATTAACTGTACAAGGCTTTGTTTTTGAGCCATTTGACACTCCCTACGAACCAGACTTTAACTGGCTCGTAATCACCAAGTCGCCCTCTTTCAGATCACCAGAAATGACCTCGGTTTTTGTTCCGTCACTCGCCCCGGTGATAATCGAAAGTTGTTGCGCATTGTTACCACGCAATACCCAAACGGTGCTTTGCCTTTGCGTCGCAGCCCCTCCGACATCTGTGGACTTTTTGTTATTGCCACTGTGAGGCGGCCCCATCATCAAGCTACTTACCGCACTCGAGCCGACTGACACACTAGGCACAAACCGCAAGGCCGTGTTAGGCACTAACAGCACATCGTTACGACTTTCAGTCACAATGCGCGCCGTCGCTGTCATACCAGGCCGTAATAACAGGTCATTATTAGCGACCGTCAAATAAGCGGTGTAAGTCACCACATTCGTCGATTCTTCAGTCTCTTCCGGTCCATAAGCGACTTTCGTCAGTGTCGCCGGGAAATTTTTATTTGGATAGGCACTCACGGTGAACGTCGCTTTTTGACCGGGCTTGACCATGCTGACATCAGCCTCGTCAACATCGATTTCCAACTCCAGCGTTCTTAGGTCGCTTGCAATAGTCAATAGCTCCACGGCCTGCAAAGAGGCGGCCACTGCGTAACCCGGCTCAACCGAGCGAGAAAGGACCACACCATCAATTGGAGATGAAATGTAGGCTTTTGTTAAATCGGTATTCGCCGTCTCAAGTTCAGCTTCCGCGTTTTGGATTTGTGCCTTAGCCGTTTCTACAGAAGCCTCGGCACGCGCCACAACAGCGGCTTGTTCATCAATTTCAGTCTGGGCAGGCGTTTTCCCTCCAGAAAGCTTTCTTACATTAAGCAAGCGCTTATATTTCGCGTTAGCCTCCACTAACGTGGCTTCTGCCTCTTTTTTTGTTGCCTGCGCGCTCGCTAGCGCCGCCTTCGCTTTTAAAACGGTCGCCTGCAAATTAGCCGTGTCCAATTCAATAAGCACTTGGCCACGCTTAATCGTGTCATTTACATCAACCAACACATTCTCAACAATGCCAGACAGCTCCGAGCCAATAGTGACCTCACGTTCTGCTTCGAGCGTGCCGTTTGCCGTTACATTGACAACTAAATTGCCCTTTGAAACCGACTCCGTTAAGTAGCGAGGTCCCGCGTCTTTAGACCCCATCCACCAAGAAAAGGCCGAAATAATGGCAACGGTCACCACACCGGCAACGATCTTTTTCTTCGTTGACCAAGTTTTCGGTTGATCCTCTCCCAACAAATTTTTAATCGCTTCTTTTTCGTTTGCCATGAACTTATTTCCTTTCTTGCTTGTCAGGCGGCATCCAACCGCCACCAAGTGCCCGGTACAAGTCAATGTGAGCGATTGCCCAATCTGCCCAGTTACTTGCCTCACTGTCTTGTGCGTCTAACAGTGAACGTTGCGTTGTTAATACTGTTTGGTAATCTTCCAAACCGCTGGAATACTGCTGTAGAGCGAGTTGCGCCGCCAACTGACTGCTTTGCGTTGCCTTGCGAAGCGATGCCTTTTTAGCAGCACTGGCTCGAATACCCGAAAGCGCATTCTCTGTCTCTTCCAAGGCACCAACTAAAGTGGCCGTGTAGTCGGCCTGAGCCCGATCCAAATTAGCCTTTTGTGTTTCCGTCGCTTCTATCGCATCACCCCAGTTAAGAAAAGGCATCGAAAGGGCTCCGACCAAAGCGCCGATTCCTGTCCCACTGCTTCCCAAGGCGCCGACCGTTGCCGCAGCGGTACCGATAGTCCCCGTTAGCGACAAGCTCGGTAGAAAATCCGCCTGCGCGACACGAACATTTTCCATGGCAGCCCTAACGTTCTCTCTTGCCGCCTGCACATCAGGGCGTAAAGACAAAACATCCGCAGGAATGGCAACTGCAATGTTTTCCGGAGGCAACGGAATAGGTCCCTGAGGTAGGGACTGGATATTTGCCAAGGGCAGAACGGTCAGGCGTGACAGCGCCGTTTGATACTGCAAGATATTGTGATGAGTGGTTGCAATGGATGCTCTCGCGTTTTCGTATTGAGCAATTGCTTGTTCATAGTCAGTAGCCGAAACGAGTCCAGCCTCGTAACGCCATTGTGTTAAATCCATTGCTTCTTTGTAGGATTTTTCACTTTGCAAAGCAATTTGCATGCGAGTTTGCGCCAGGCGCAATTGCACATAAGTCAGTGCCACCTCGCTGGTCATCGCGCTTTTTGTATCTTCCAAAGTTAGCTCTGACGCATAAGCGCTGGCCTGAGCGGCACGTCTTGCCGACACATCGCGTCCGCCAAAACTAAAGGTCCAACTCGCAGAAGCGTCTGCGCCGAAGCGCTCGCTGGAAGAGCCGTTCTGGCGATTGCGGCTGGCATCCGCTCCCAAATTTGCTGTTGGAAACAATGAAGCGGTTGCCCCGCTTAGCGCAGCCATCGCTGAGCGCAAGTTGGCCTGGACGGTTGCAATGTCCGTGTTGTTATCCAACGTCTTGCCGATAAGCTCATTTAAGGTCTCATCACCCCAGCTTGCCCACCATTCTTTTGGTGCGACCCGAAGAGCCTGCTCTTGCGGCCCCCCTTCGCCTTGACTCCATTGTTCAGGAATCACTGACCTTTGCTGCGAACTCATCTCAACCGGCGCAACAGCGCAACCACTTAAAACGCTTGTCGACAGCGCGAACAATAAGGAAAATTTAATTGTTTTCATTCGTCACAATAGAAATCATTCTCAATATAAGTTTGCACGAATTTAATGTAAAACTCTCCATCCAAAAAGTACAAAATTGAAACATAATCAACGTCTAATACTCTATTGAGCCTAGTCCGTGAGTTTTTTTTAGAATCCCTGTATTATTCGGTCTCATTTAAATTTTCCATTAATCGGCGCCTATGCAGCCAAAAATTCTTCTTGTTCATCACGATAGCGTCTTCGAAGCCTTACTCGCAGATTTTTTAATTTTCTGTGCTTACGATGTGCGAGCGGTCTACTCATTAAGCGACGCCATTCTGTGCTGCAAACAGTCGAGTTTTGAAATCGCAGTCATTGACTTATCTAACGCCAACGACTGCGCGCTTATCAACGCCCTCTCGGGCGAATATCCGGATATGGCCGTCCTTGCGCTAGTGTCGGCAGATATCGACGAAAAAATTTTGCACCGATGCGCGCTGCCTAAAGAACAATGCCTGCATTTACCAACCCCACTGGTTGACATTCTGACTCAAATTAAAGAATTGGCACAAAACCGTGAACGGAAACGGCTACAAGCGCTTGAGCCAATTAAAGTGGGACCGCTTGTTATCGACGAACAGCATAATTCGGCCAGCATCAACGGGGCTCATATCAATCTGACAGGAACGGAGTTTTCACTTTTAAAGCTCCTCGCCAAACACGCTGGCAAACCAGTTTCCAAGGCCGTCATTTATCCTGAAGTGTTAGGCCGCCCCCACGGTCAATATGACAGGGCCATTGATGTTCATATCTCTAGCGTTCGCCATAAGCTGTCAGACTTTGCCGGAGACAGCCTCCGTATAGAGAGCGTTCGAGGCGTCGGCTACCGCCTTACTACTGTTTAAATTCTTCTATTAAGTCTCTTTACTCAAACTTGAACTTAGGGTTTCTCGGCGGTATCTGCTAATTTCTACCTTTTACACGACGTTAGTCAAATCTCGAAATTTTCTTTTCCCCGTCGGCCAATAAAAGGCGCACAATAAGAAGAGCGACTATTCATTGTTTACCGATTAGGGGGATCATTATGAGTCAATATCCTGTAGAGAATCTTCGTACTGTAGCCTTGGTGGGTCACGGTTCCACGGGAAAAACCACTTTGATGGAAGCTCTTTTATACCGTAATGGCGTCATCAGTGAAGTCGGGTCGGTCGAAAAGGGCAACACGGTGGGTGACTTTGATCCCATGGAAAAAGAAGTGCAACACTCTTTGCGCACTACAGTGGCCCACCTCAATGCTCAAAAAGATGACGGCACGCCAGTACGCATCTTCTTGTTAGACACTCCGGGGTACCCTGACTGCGTCGGTCAAGCCTTGGGCGCTTTGGACGCCGTTAAAACGGTCTGTGTCGTGGTCGATGCCACCAAGGGCATTGAATTGATGACTCGACGGATGATGGAGTGGGCTAAAGAGCGCAATCTGTGCAGAATGATCGTCGTCAATAAAATTGATCAGCCCGATGTTGATCTGATGAAACTGCTTGTTGAGCTGCGTGAAGCATTCGGCAACGAAGTTCTGCCGCTTAACTTACCCAATAAAGACCGCTCTCACGTCATTGACTGTTTCGACAATGACAAGGGCGAGGCGAACTTCGCTTCTGTTGAACGAGTTCACCAAGCCTTCGTGGAACGCGTCGTCGAGATGGACGACGAAACCATGGAACGCTATCTTGAAGAGGGCGCGGTTGATCCAAAGAGCCTGCACGCGCCGCTAACCAAAGCCTTACGCCTAGGCCATATCATTCCGGTTTGCTACACATCGGCCAAAAACTTGATCGGCATGCGTGATTTGATCAAGGTCTTTGTGCGCCATTTACCCAATCCAACAGAAGCAAACGCTCCGCTCTTTTATCGTCCCGATGGTTCCGAATACGTCACCATTCCTGACGCTAATCGACCTGTTGTCGCTCATGTTTTCAAGGTGGTTAATGACCCCTACATTGGAAAGATCGGCTTATTCCGTTTGCATCAGGGTCGCATCACCAAAGATTCCACCCTGTATGTTGACGATGGCAAAAAGCCATTCAAGATCGGCAAACCAATTATGCTTCAGGGCAAAGAAGGCATAGAAGTCGATGAAATGAATCCTGGGTACATCGGCGCCGTCGCAAAGGTCGATGATATCGTCTACGGCAGTGTGCTGCATGACGCGTCAATTGACGGCACGATTTACATGAAAAAACTCAATTTCCCGAAACCGATGTTCGGATTAGCGGTGAGCCCCGCCCGCCGCGGTGACGAAAGCCGTATGTCAGAAGTGATCGATAAGATGGTCAGTGAAGACCCAACCCTCGCGGTAGAGCATGACGCCACCATGAACGAAACGGTTTTGCGTGGCTTGAGCGAACAGCACCTCAAATTAGTTTTGAAGCGCATGGCCTCTCAATACAAATTGGAAATTCAAACCCGCACGCCACGTATCCCTTATCGTGAAACGATTTCCTCTTCTGCAGAAGGTCATGCTCGTCATAAGAAACAAACAGGCGGTGCCGGTCAATTTGGTGAAGTCTACCTTCGCATTGATCCGTTGCCTCGTGGCGCAGGTTTTAAGTTTGTTGACCAAGTCAAGGGGGGCGCAATTCCCTACAACTTTATTCCAGCGGTCGAAAAAGGCGTTAAAGAAGTCCTGGATCAAGGCTATATCGCTGGTTACCCCATCTATGATGTTCGCGTGACGGTCTATGATGGCAAGTATCACCCTGTTGACAGCAAAGAAGTTGCTTTCGTTGCCGCCGGTCGGAAAGCCATGTTGGATGCGCTTTCTCGGGCCAATCCCACCTTGTTGGAGCCGATCGTCCGTATTGAAATCCTTGCCCCCGATGTCTACATGGGTGATATCGCCGGTGACTTAGCCAGTCGGCGCGGTCAAGTCAGTGGCACAGAAAACCTCACGGGCGGCATGATGCTCATCACTGGACGCGTGCCTCTAACTGGACTAGATGGATACGCCAACCGCTTAAACGCTCTCACGCAAGGCGCTGGTAGCTACTCGGTTGAGTTGCAAGCTTATGAGCCGGTTCCTGCTTCTGTGCAGGCCGAACTTGCAAGCCACTATCAACGCAAAGCTGAAGAAGATTAATCAACAATAACCATTAATCTGCCATCAAAGCGGGACGACTGATGAATTCTTGGTCGTCCCGCTTTTGAAAAACATGGGGCATGCCCACAAAACAGATAGCCTTTCGGCTAAAATACCTCGGTTATTGGGTGGGAGTTATCCCCTATTAAGTTTGGAGCATATATGCGAACCGAATATGCCGGTCTTATCAATGAAAAATTCATTGGTCAAACGGTGACCCTTTATGGTTGGGCTCACCGCCGCCGTGACCACGGTGGTGTTATTTTTATTGACTTGCGTGACCGTGAGGGTCTCTTGCAAGTCGTCTGCGATCCGGATCGTCCGGACGTATTCGCAACGGCAGAAGCCGTGCGCAACGAATTTTGTTTGAAAGTGGTTGGTCTCGTGCGGGCTCGTCCTGAAGGCACGCTCAATCCCGATCTCGTTTCCGGTGGTGTTGAAGTTCTCTGCCAAGAATTGGAAATTCTCAATAAGTCTGAAACGCCTCCTTTCCACTTAGATGACGAGAATCTGTCTGAAACAACACGCTTGACCTATCGTGTACTGGACCTTCGTCGCCCTCAGATGCAACGCAACCTCAAATTACGCTACAAGGTTGCTTTAGCGATTCGTAACCACTTAGACAAAGAAGGCTTTATCGACATTGAAACGCCAATGTTGACCCGTAGTACGCCTGAAGGCGCTCGTGACTACTTGGTACCAAGTCGCGTCCATGACGGTCATTTCTACGCTCTTCCTCAATCTCCGCAGCTTTTCAAGCAACTGCTGATGGTTGCAGGTTTTGATCGTTACTACCAAATCGTCAAATGCTTCCGTGATGAAGATTTACGTGCTGACCGACAACCAGAATTTACTCAGGTTGATATTGAAACTTCGTTCCTGACCGAACTAGAAATTCGTAACCTGATGGAAAACATGATCCGCGATGTGTTTAAGGAAACCATCAATGTGGACTTGCCAGATCCATATCCGGTAATGACGTGGACTGAAGCCATGTCTCGTTTCGGTTCGGACAAGCCGGATCTTCGAATCAAAGGCATTGAATTGCGAGAAATCACCGATCAAGTTCGTGATTGCCAATTCAAGGTTTTCCGTTCCGCGACCGAATTACGTGATGGCAAGGTTGTGGCTATGAATGTGCCGCACGCTGCCAGCATGCCACGATCTGAAATCGATGCCTACACCGAATTTGTCAAGATTTACGGTGCAAAAGGTTTGGCTTACATCAAAGTTAACGATAAAGCCAAAGGTCGCGAGGGGTTGCAAAGCCCAATCGTGAAGAACTTGTCCGATGAGTTGCTTCAGCACATTTTGACGGTCACTGGTGCTCAAGATGGCGACGTGATCTTCTTCGGTGCAGATCGCGCCAAGATTGTTTACGACTCGCTGGGCGCTTTGCGCTTAAAGATTGGTCACAGTGACTTCGGTAAAGAAAACGGTCTTTACGAGGAAGGCTGGAAAGCACTTTGGGTCGTTGACTTCCCGATGTTCGAGTACGATGATGAAGAACAGCGTTGGGTAGCATGCCATCACCCGTTCACAATGCCCAAGCCCGAACACATTGATCTTTTGAGTACGGACCCGGGTAAGTGCTTTGCACAAGCTTATGACATGGTGTTAAATGGATGGGAAATCGGTGGTGGTTCCATTCGTATTCACCGCGCAGACATCCAAAGCAAGGTTTTCAGTGCTTTGAAGATTGGCCCTGAAGAGGCTCGTGCCAAGTTTGGCTTCTTGCTTGACAACTTGCAATACGGCGCGCCTCCGCATGGTGGCATCGCTTTCGGGTTGGATCGTATCGTCACCATTATGGCCGGCGCACCGTCCATTCGAGACGTCATTGCTTTCCCGAAGACACAACGCGCTCAGTGCTTGCTCACGAATGCTCCCGCTCCTGTTGATGAAAAACAGTTGCGTGAATTGCATATCCGCTTGCGCAATCCCATTAAGGAATAATCAAAATCCTTGATTAAAATGGCCGGTAACCAATGCGGTGCCGGCCTTTTTTATTTATCAACAAAAAGCGATTCATCAAAAGTTGAATAATGGATCCCCACGATCATCCCATGGATCATCCGTTATGGCAGTTTCTGTCACAACATTTTGCGTATCAAATTGCACCCAAAATGCCATGGCATGACCACTTGATTCTCGGAAGCGATACATGAATGCGGTTTGATTCTGGAGCTTGAAATTATATTCCTGGGCACAACGACCAAACATTTGGAAAACCTCTTGTTTTGTGTGTTTACCAGGAATGACTAATTTAAAGTGTTCCTCATTCATTAACAATTCTTTCCCAATAAACTGCCCCTGCTTATCAAAGTGCATCCAATAACACTCCCGCCCATAGGGTTGACTGGAATACACCAAAGTAAACGAGCCGTCACCGTGATCAATTCGAGAATCTGGCGCCCCGAGCTCATTGACGACCAAGCTCTCGGACTGACCGAGCTCTATCAAATCCGGGTGAGCGCAGCCGGCTAAAACCACTGCACCCGCAAGAGCTGCTACGATAAGTTTTAACCGCATGACAACCTCCTACTCATCGCATATTTGTACGAATTGTAGCCCCACAACGGCTTCTCCCACAATCTTTCATACATAAACAAGGCGCACTACAATAAGGTAAAACTCGACAGGAATTCACTATGTCCGTTATTCGACTTGCTCTCTCTTCGACAATGACCATCCAAGCGATGGCCACTGCCAGCACGGTGACGCTTTCGGCTATTGCACCTTTGGTTGCTCAAGCCATTGGCGTGCCAAGTTCTTTTATCGGTACTTATGTCTGCTTCCTTTACATAGGAGCAGCCTTTGCTGCTGTTTCAGGTGGCACCATGGTCACCCGATTTGGCGGCATCCACGTCTCTCAAGGTTGTTTAATTTTGGCCGCCATCGGGCTAATCATCAGCGCGATTCCTAATTTTTGGATCATCTGTTGCGGTGGATTTCTACTGGGTTTGAGCTACGGACCGATTACCCCTTGCTCCAGCGACATTCTGGCTCACACAGTCCCGAAAGAGCAAATGGGGTTTGTGTTTTCTTTAAAACAAACTGCTGTGCCATTAGGTAGCGCTATTGCCGGATTTATTGTTCCGAGTGTGGCTCTTTGGGCAAACGATTGGAAAGCTGGCCCTCATTTTATGGCGATCGCAGCACTGTGCGTGGCACTTTTAGCTTTATATCACCGAAACCTTTTGGACGATCACTATGACAAAAACGCCCATTTCGATGCTCGCGCGGTGATTAAGGCATTGCGATTAGTAACCTCTCAAAATGGCTTGCGCCGTATGTGCATCGTCTCTTTTGTATACAACGGAACACAAATGTGCGTATTCAGTTTTATCGTTGCATACATGGTTGAAGACATTCACATCCCCATTGTGCTAGCCGGCATGGCCCTAAGCGCTGCCAGTATAGGAGGTATGTGCGGAAGACTTTTCTGGGGTATCTTCGCAGACAAAATTCACTCACCTCGAATCACATTAGCCATACTAGGCGCTCTGATGGCAAGTATGTTAGTTGTGACTGGCTTTTTCTCTGAATCGGTTCCAGCCATTTTGATGATAGCTGTCTGCTTTTGTTTAGGTGCCTCAGCGATAGGCTGGAACGGCGTCTATCTTGCACACGTCGCTCGAATTGCCCCCAAAGGTCAAGCTGGCGTGGCAACCGGCGGTACTCTATTCTTCACATTCGCCGGAGCCATTTTTTTACCACTTGCGTTTGGGACCGTTCACTCAATATTTGGAGACTATTACGAAAGTTTTTACCTAACCGCAGCGCTTTGCTTGGCGATCGCGCTTTGGTTGTTTGCTAGTAAAGGCGAAACATCATCTCAAGGATGAACCTGCTCTTCACGAACATCGAGATTAATCTCGTCGATTAACTCATGGAAACTCGCTCGCACTTGATCCTCTGAGCATCCGAGGATCAGAGCGTCCTCTAACGCGTCTTTGAGCATGACGCGCAATTCTTCGTAATTTTCGTTAAGGACCTTTACCTTTTCAGTGCAGGAAACCGGTGTTCCATCCGGTTTTGTCCAACAAGGGACCTTAAAATCATTTTTGTTTGCCATAGGTTTCAAATTTCTTTAATACCAACGCCATTTGTCGGTCATCCAACAACTTCGGCTCACCCAATTGGCGAACCATCAAATAGCAGCGCGCCAAATTTTCCACTTCAACGGCTAATTGCAACGCTTTGTTTAAATCAACGCCTGTAGCAATCACACCATGATGCGCAAGAAGACACGCTCGAATATTTTCCGACAGTGCTGAAGCGGCAACTTTTGCAAGTTCCATACTGCCAAAAGGCTGATACGGTACACAAGGGATATGATCGCCACCAGCCGCAGCAACCATGTAGTGAAAGGGCGGGATCGACATTTCTTGGCAAGCAAGCGCCGTCGCGCACGCTGAGTGAGTGTGAACAATGGAGGCAATGTCTGAATTTTGACGATAAATCTGGGCATGCATCTGCCATTCACTAGATGGCAATCGATCACTCAGAATGTCGGCAAGCGAATCAGCCGCCAAAGGAACAAACACGATATCACCCGGCTCAAGCAGATCATATGCGATGCCTGTCGGTGTAATTAGAAATCCTGATACTGAGTGAAACTGAAAACGAACTGACACATTCCCGCTTTTATTGACATTGATGCCAAGCGAGTTCATTTGCCGAGCTGTCTCTATCACCTGTGATGCGACTTGCATCATCCCATCGATCACCAACGCGTTCTCCTTCTGGCTCCTTCAGGGAAAAGGCGAGTTAAAAATTCAGGCGCGCACACTCCTCTTTCTGTCACAATCCCTGTAACAAGACGGGCAGGCGTCACATCAAAAGCGGGGTTCTCCACATTAGTCAATGGACTGATAATCTCGACCTCTGTGACCTGCCCCTTGGCATCAAGCCCCTTAACGTACCGCAACTCATCACCATTGCGATTTTCGATTTCAATGCTGTGCTTGCCATCCTGGATAGACCAGTCGATCGTTGAAGAGGGCGCCGCAACATAAAAAGGAATATCCATGTCTTTGGCTGCCAGCGCCTTCAGGTAAGTTCCAATCTTGTTTGCCACGTCGCCAATTGCCGTGATTCGATCTGCGCCAACTAAAACCATGTCGACTTCACGATGTTGCATCAAGTGACCACCCGCGTTATCTGCAATAACAGTGTGAGGCACGCCACCTGCCTCGAGCTCCCAAGCAGTTAATAGCCCTTGATTGCGCGGACGAGTCTCATCAACCCAAACGTGTAACGGAATCCCCTGTTCAAATGCGATATATACCGCAGACAAAGCAGTACCATAATCAACAGTCGCAAGCCACCCCGCATTACAATGCGTCAAGATATTAACTGGCGCTCTTTTTTTCGCGTAAAGCTCAGCGATTACACGCGCTCCGTGAGTGCCGATGGCCCGATTCGCCAACACATTGGCTTGCGTTAGGGTTTCAGCCATCTTCACGGCCATCCGAAAACGTTCTCGCGGGCAATAAGGCATCACCGCGGTCACAATCTGGTCCACTCCCCACTGCAAGTCAACAGCAGTAGGCCGAGAAGCGATAAGTTCGCTACGGGCAGCATGAATCGCATCGTCTTCAGGATTGTCGCGAATAGCCAAAACCATTCCCCAGGCGCCGGTAACACCAATAAGGGGCGCCCCGCGAACTTTCATTGTTGCTATTGCGTCAACGACTTCCCGCCAATCGGAAAGCTCCACCTTTTTAAAACAAAACGGCAACTGGGTCTGATCAATAATGCCAATTCGCTGACCGTCATCCAATGACCAAATACTGCGAGTCGGTACGCCGTTGACTTTCATAATAAATCGGCGCTTCTAGCTTGATGTGACTCAAAGCGAAAGCGCCGCCTCCGATAGTATGAGCAACTCTGAAAAGCCGCTTAAAGGTTCAAAAAGCGAACCGTACGAATCCACAATCACCCGCTGCAGACACTCAAGCGGCCACTGAGAAAATCCACGAGGACTTCCTTCTGTTTTTATTGTATCAAACCTCTTTCTCATCACGAAGTAAGAAATGCTCCGATAAGCGCTTTGGCGCCGATACGGTACAATGGCACCGAATTGTTGGTTTTTTATAATTTTTTTTCGTTCGCAATGAATACTTCACATCAATTAAATCAAGCATTAAAACCCCGCTCGATTGCTCTTATTGGCGCAAGCGATCGACCGAATTCTCGCGGTGCGGTTTTATGGCGTAATCTTGTGAACGGCGGGTTCCAGGGCTCGTTATATCCCATCAACCCAAAGTACCAATTTTTAGGTGAAATTCCCTGTTACCAATCAATCAAAGAAATTGCCGATCCTATCGACCTTGTAATTTTGGCAACCCCGGCCAAAGCGGCGGAAAAACTTTTAAGCGAAATTGCACAAAAAGGAACTCGCTGGGTTGCGCTAGCTCCCAGTGATGCGGATATTACTTCAGACCCATCCTGGCAGGCGCACATTGTCAATCAAGCGAGATCTTTAGGACTGCGACTAATCGGCACCGATTGCTTAGGCATCATGCGACCGGAAATCGGTCTAAATGCCAGCTATTGGGACGCTCTTCCAATAGCTGGTGAAGTTGGCTTTGCCTCTCAATCAGGCGTGATCGGAACGTCTGTACTTTCTTACGCTCGAATTAACGGACTTGGCTTTTCAACCCTCATTAATACAGGTGATGAAATTGACGTCAGTATGGACGAAGTCATTGACTTTTTGGCCCAGGACAAAAATACGCGTCTAATTGTCGTTCATGTGGAGGGCATTCGTAACCCCCGAGAGTTTTTCTCAGCTGTCCGATCTGCCTCTCAGGTAAAACCCGTGATCGTTCTCAGAGGCGGCCAGAGCTTACCTGCTGGCCAGCTTTTAACAAGCCGCATGGGAGTGCCGGCCGGAGAAGACAGTTCGTTTAACGCGCTTTTAGATCGCGCCGGCGGCATTCGCGTTGTCAATTTTGACGATCTGATTACCGCAATTGAAACGTTTACTCAGCGGCGTTTACCTAGAGCCAATCGAATCGGCATTATCAGCAACGGAAGCGGGTTTGGCGTTCTGGCAGCCGATGCGGCCTCTTCCTGTGATATCCAACTAGCTTCACTTTCACGCAATACGACACGACGCTTATCAGAAATTTTCAACAATCCGCTGATCACCACCAATCCTGTTGATCTCTGGGCCGATGCCGACCCAAGACGGATTAAACTGACTGTCGACGCGCTTAACCAAGATGAAAATGTGGATGCCATTTTGGTCATTACTGCCCCCACATTCGCGGCTCCAGTTGAACGAGTTTGCGATGCCATCGCCTACTCAACCGATACAACCTTTAAACCTGTATTTACCGCCTGGCTTGGAGACACACAAACCAGCATTGCAGCCAATCGTCTGCGCGGTCATCCGATTACCGTCCTTCGAAGCCCTGAAATGGCAATTCGCGGCTTCTCATGGATGAGCCGCTATGCGCAAAACAAACGCTTCATAACAAACACAGTGGCTCAAAATGAACCGCATTGGCCTCTTGACATTCAAGCAGCTCGCCAGGTTATCAAAGAGGTACTTCAAAATGGCCGGTATGAGCTCAATGAATGGGAGACAAAACGCGTCTTTGCCTGCGCTGGCCTGAGCACTGCGAGTGGCATTCTCGTAAAGTCACCAGTGGAAGCTGTAGATGCTGCTCGAACATTGGGCTTTCCTGTCGTGCTTAAAGTCCTCGCTGACGGAATTGATCACAAAAGTAACGTCGGAGGGGTTTTATTAGATATTCGAAATGAAAAGGATGTTCACGATGGGGCGATGCACATGCTTGAAGATGTACAAAAGAAGGCGCCTTACGCAGCCATTCGCGGCATCTTTGTTCAACGCCACATCCACTTGCCCAATGGACGTGAGGTAAGCGTCACTGTTCACACGGATCCCCGATTCGGACCTGTTATCAGTTTCGGTCCAGGAGGAATCGCAAACAGCCTTTATAACGATTCTGCTGTCGAACTTTTGCCACTGACCGATTTATTGGCTCGTCGATTGATTCAAAAGCCTCGTATGGCGAAACTTCTTGGTCAATACCGAGGCATGCCCGCAATCAATCAAGAGGCGTTGATACAGGTGTTGATGCGAATCTCCAAGTTGGTCACAGAAATCCCCGCCATTCGCAATCTGCACATTGAGCCGCTTCTCGTTGACGATGGAGGCTGCATCATCCTTGACGCGCATATCGGAGTAGCCGATATGCCTTTAACAAAAGACGGCACTGCCTCACATATGATCGTCTCGCCAGAACCACAACTTACGGAAGAGTTCCTCTCCGTTAGGAACGGCTCGGTTACTTTGCGTTCCATTCGGCAACAAGACTTTGATGCCATCAAAAAATTCTTATCCCGTCTTTCTCCGAGAACGGCGTACTTACGCTTTCACATTTCATCAACAGATCTGGCTCGGGAAAAGATTATTGAGTTAACCAATATTGACCATAACCGAGAGGTTGCAATTGTCGCCTGCGATACGGAAATACCTGAGGAGATTCGCGCCGTAGCACGCTACAAACGCTTAAATGGTTCCGATATCGCAGAGTTCGGTGTTGTCGTTGAGGATGCTTGGCAAAGGCGAGGGTTAGCTAGATTGATGATGACTCAGCTAGGATTGGAAGCGCGGCGCATGGGTGTAAAGACACTCATCGGTTACGTGCTCAAGGGCAACGAAGCGATGTACTCGCTGATGCAATCTCTCGGGTATGAGCGTCATCAAAACAATGGCGATGACTCCTTTGTCCTCTTTACTCTAAATTTAGATTAATCATGTCTGACCTATCTATCACTTTTGAAAAAAATGTTTATCAAATCGCGATAACTCGCACACAAAAGCGCAATACGCTTTCATCTGAGACATGTGTACAAATGATCGAGGCACTGGCAGAAGCCCAACGCAATCCCGATGTGCATTGCGTCATTTTGCGAGGTGATGATGCGATCTTTTGTGCCGGTGCCGATTTGCAAGAAAGCATTCATCGTACCGAAACCACTTCGTCAGCCTATGACGCTCTTATTGAAGCGATGATTGCCTTCGATAAGCCTCTCATGGCTGCTGTCTTGGGACCCTGCGTCGGATTAGGTGTTGCGCTTTTAAGTTACTGTGATTTGGTGTACTGTGGTGAAAACGCGCTCTTCTCCGTTCCCTTTACAGCATTGGGATTAACCCCTGAATTCGGCCTGTCCTACACCATTGTGGCAAAAGCCGGTTACCACAAAGCAAGTGAAAAACTCTTCTTAAGTGAACCAATTTCTGCTAAAGAAGCATTGGATATGGGCATTGTGAACGGAATTTTCAAAGATGAAAACCTTGTCAGCGAGGTGCTCACTCGTGCGGTCCGTCTAAGCCAAATGCCTCTTGGCAGTCTTCGCGCCACCAAGCACTTGCTGCGACACGCTCAAGCTCAAGCGCTGCGAGCAGCGACCTCCCTAGAAAAAGAAGTTGTCGCAGAACGCCTTCAAAGTGAAGAAGTTCACGAGGCTTTCCAAGCATTTGCTGAAGGTCGCAAGCCCAACTTTTCTTGATAACCGATCTATATAAAGGACCTCACTGTCATGGCAATGATCGAAATTAAAAATGTGAGCAAATGGTATAGCGAAACCTTTCAAGTACTCAAAAAGTGTTCTGCTACTGTTAACAAAGGTGAGGTTGTCGTCGTTTGTGGTCCGTCAGGCTCTGGCAAGTCGACCTTGATTAAGACCGTTAACGGTCTGGAAGCTTTCCAAGAGGGAGAAATTTTTGTCAATGGAATTAATGTCGGTGACCCTAAAACCGACCTTCCCCGATTGCGCACCCATATTGGAATGGTTTTTCAACACTTTGAACTTTTCCCGCACCTAAGCATCATTGACAACTTGACTCTAGCGCAAATGAAAGTCTTGGGACGCTCCCGCTCTGAAGCAACCGAACGAGGGTTGTCACTTTTAAAGCGTGTCCACCTATCCAGTCAGACCAATAAATTCCCCGCACAGCTTTCTGGTGGTCAACAGCAGCGAGTTGCAATCGCCAGAGCGTTGGCCATGGATCCTGTCTGCATGCTCTTTGATGAACCAACTTCAGCACTGGACCCAGAAATGATCAATGAAGTGCTTGACGTCATGGTCGAACTGGCTCATGATGGAATGACCATGATGGTTGTCACTCACGAAATGGGCTTTGCAAAACGAGTTGCCGACAGGGTTCTTTTCATGGAAAACGGCGAAATATTGGAAGATGCTCCGACACAAGAATTTTTCACGAATCCTCGCTCAGACCGAGCTGTGCAATTTCTGTCGAAAATTCTCAACCATTGATTTTTTCCTGACACGATTTGACATACATTCAAAAACCGAAAGATGAGGCCTTGCCACCCTTCAATGGTATGATTGTATGGTAGTTTTTGAAGGACTAGTATGATTGAACACGCGCACACCAACCACTCCACGATCACGCTTGCGCGAACCGTATTGGAAAAAGAAGCTCAAGCCATTGAGCACCTTGCCACCCACTTAGACGACTCATTTTTAAGAGCTGTCCAGTGTCTATTGAACTGCAAAGGACGTGTTGTTGTGTCCGGTGTTGGCAAAAGTGGTCATGTCGGACGGAAATTGGCGGCAACCTTGGCCTCAACCGGAACTCCTGCATTTTTCGTTCACGCAGCAGAGGCCGCACACGGTGACCTAGGCATGATCACCAAAAATGATGTCGTCATTGCCATTTCAAATTCTGGCACCACATCAGAATTGTTAACTATTGTGCCCCTTCTTAAACGTGAAGGGACGCCACTGATTGCGATGACATCTTCGCCTGACAGCACGCTCGCTCACTATGCCGATATCCACCTGGATATCGGCGTGCGGCAAGAAGCCTGCCCTCTCGGGTTAGCACCAACAACCAGTACGACAGCCACGCTTGCCATGGGAGATGCCTTGGCCGTTGCCTGCCTGGACGCCAAAGGTTTTAATGCCGAAGACTTCGCACACTCTCATCCAGGTGGCGCCTTGGGACGTCGTCTATTAATTCACGTCAAAGATGTGATGCGCACTGGCGAGGCAGTGCCCAGCGTGGAAGACTCCGTTACTGTCTTAGATGCTGTGCGAGAAATTACAAAGAAACACATCGGCATGACTGCGGTTGTCAACAAGAACAATCAAGTCGTTGGCATTTTTACAGAGGGCGATTTGCGCCGCCTCATCGAAAAGCGAGGTGACATCCGCTCCATCGGCATCGCCGAAGTCATGACACCAACGCCGAAAACCATTTCAGAGGGCGCTCTGGCCGCCGAGGCTGCGCACATACTCGATCTGGCACTCTGCAATCAACTTTTGGTTGTCGACTCTGAGAATCATTTGATCGGTGCGCTGCACCTGCACGACCTCATGACCGCCAAAGTAATTTGAGAACAACTTATGACTTTAATTGAGCGCGTTTGCAAAATAAAATTGCTTATCTGTGACGTTGATGGTGTTCTGACCGACGGCAAGATTTATATTGGCAATGAAGGCGAACTGTTTAAAGCTTTCAACGTCAAGGATGGCTTGGGCATTAAAATGTTGCTCGCCAACGGTATTGATGTCGCCATTCTGACCGCACGTTCGTCACAGATTTTGCAAAGGCGAACTGCCGAACTGGGAATCACAAATGTCTTACAAGGGCAGCGTGACAAAGTCAAAGGGTTGGAAGTCTTATTGAAAAAAACCGGTCTGCAACCAGACGAAATTGCCTATATCGGTGACGATCTTCCAGACTATGCTGTCATTCAGAAAGTGGGCTTAGCGGCCTGCCCAAAAGATGCCAATGATGCCATCGTTGACCTCGCCCACTTTCAATGTCGATTCAACGGCGGAGACGGTGCGGTGCGCGAACTTTGTGAGCTGATCTTAAAGAGTCAAGGGCTATGGCAAAAAACGTTGCAAACAATGTTCCTGAACCCTGATCCGCAAGCCAAACATCATTATTGAGAGAAACCGCCATGCGTGAGCGTATTACTGCCATTATCGCCATTATCTTATTGCTCATTCTCATTGCAGCAAGCTACTGGTATGCGATGCAGTCCACATACAGTAATTTACGTTATCTCCCCAGTGAGGAATCTCCGGATTTCATCGCTGGAGGGGCTACTCTCATTTCCTTTGACAAAAATGGAGTTGCGGATTCAAAACTGAAGGCCGAGGAACTTCGTCACTACTCAGATGACCGCATGACAATGGTCAAACCAGAAGCGGTTACCGTTTCGCCAGACAAACCCGTTACCCATGCCCAAGCGCTAGCGGGACGCAGCGACGATGGCGGCGCAACTTTTGTTTTTAAGGGAGATGTGATTATTACACGCGTTGCCACCGGCAACACCCCGACAACCCGTCTGGAAACGCAATCCATGACTGTGTACACCGATACCAATCGATTTGTCACAGACGATGATGTTTTGATTACCAGTGGTCAGGATACCGCTCAAGGCCAGGGAATGGTTTTTGACAATATGGAAAGAACCGTCGAACTGAAAGGTCAGGTTACCACTGTCTTACAACCCCGCAACAACAACCAACGTTTATTGCCGTCGTCTACTCATTAGTCTTAAAGCTCAAGGTAATCATCATGAAAAAATTCACAATACTTGCTTTGATTTTGACACTAGCGAGTAATTTTGCTTATGCGCTCTCGAGTGACAGAAACCAGCCTATTCGTATTCAAGCAGATCATTTTTTAGGTGATGAAATCAAGCAAACAGCAACCTATACAGGTAATGTTCGAGTCGACCAAGGCACTATGAGACTCACAGGAAAACGCTTGGAACTCGTCGAAACGGCAAAGGGGTACCATGTCGGAACATTGACAGGGAATCTCGCGACATTTCGTCAAAAACGAGATCCAAGAATTCGAGGAGTTGAGGAGTGGATCTCCGGTCATGCTCAAAAAATTGTTTACGAAGAGCAAACGGGGGTCATCACATTGACAGGAGACGCACTGGTTGAACGCAGTGAAAACGGTGTCATCAAAGACCGAGCTGAAGGCTCCAAGATTATTTATGATACATTACGATCACGTACAATTATCCAAGGCAATCAAGACGGTCGCGCTCGGACGGTGATTGCACCTAGAAACAAGCAACAAACCAACAGTGTGCAACAGCAAGATTCCGCACGACTAAGGTCAAATACCAGTGTTTCGCCTCGTTAAAAAAGGACTACGTTGTGACAAATAACACTCAACAGACGCCTCAAAAAAATTTAAACACAGATCCGCTGGAAGCAGCAGCTCAAAAACCGCTTCAGCCGACCTACACGCTTGAGGCTAAAGGCTTAAAGAAACGTTACGGTAGCCGCTGGGTTGTTAAGGATGTGTCCTTGTCTGTCAAAAGCGGGGAAGTCGTCGGCCTTCTCGGGCCAAATGGCGCTGGGAAAACCACAACATTTAACATGGTCGTTGGTCTGATTGTTGCCGATGGCGGGACGATCGAGCTTAATGGTCAATCCATCGCGCATCTTCCGATATACAAACGGTCTCGCCTGGGGGTGTCTTATCTCCCACAAGAAGCATCGGTTTTCCGTCGAATGACCGTTGAAGAGAATATTCGAGCCATTTTAGAGCTGCAAACCGATGAAAACGGTAAAGCGTACTCCTCAGGCGTCATTGACCAAAAGCTTGATGAATTGCTTGATGAACTACAAATCGCCCGTCTTCGTACCAACACCGCCATGAGTTTGTCCGGAGGTGAACGACGCCGTACGGAAATTGCACGAGCGCTCGCAGCGGAGCCGAAGTTTATTTTGCTTGACGAACCTTTCGCCGGTGTGGATCCGATTGCCGTCATTGAAATCCAACGCATTATCCGATTTTTAAAAAATCGAGGAATCGGAGTTTTAATCACAGACCACAATGTTCGTGAAACGTTAGGGATCTGCGATCATGCATACATCATTTGCGACGGTGGAGTACTCGCAAGCGGTCACCCGAATGATATCGTGCAAAACGAAGATGTACGCCGAGCCTACTTGGGTACCACTTTCCGTATGTAATTAGGGCAATGAATCAGATTTATCAATATCTCCCATCGTCAAATGTGATCTTTCTGTCTTCAATGCAGCACACAACCAAAAAGCGTGCGTTTGAAGAAGCAAGTCTCGTTTTCCAGATGTCTGGTGTGCCCCACACCACGGTATTTGATGCTCTTTTTGCTCGCGAACGGTTAGGGAATAATTCCTTGGGCGGTGGAGTCTGCCTTCCACATTGCCGATTGGTAGGTATTGAACGACCAATGGCTGCGATTGTTTTGTTGCACCGCCCTATTCCTATTGACCCAATCCCTATTGATACAAAACCAGTTGATATTTTCTTCTTTCTTGTCGTCCCGGAAACTGGCAATGATGAAGATTACTTGGATTTACTCCGCGAAAGTATCACTATGCTTGAAGATCGCCAGTTTTGCGATCGTTTAAGACGCTCCGAAAATTCCGTGGAGGTTTGCTCTTGTGTTATGAACTGGGTACCTCCCAACTCCTTGGAGATTGAATCACAAGATGAAAAATTATCTCAAGAATGGGAACAATTGAATGAAGAAGTGGAGGCAGAGGCGGAACACGAGTTACCGACTCAAGGAGTAGAAAGCCCAGCAGTGGCGGCCGTCGAAACAGAAAATACTCATTCTCGTGGTTGACTGATCCTTTAGGACAACAAAAAAACTATCGGTTGAATACATTTTCAGTACAATGGTTTTGCCCTAAGGTTGCAAGCGAAGGAGTCTCCCATGCGGTTGATCATCGTCACCGGCTTTTCCGGTTCTGGAAAATCAGTAGCCATTCGACAACTTGAAGACATCGGCTATTACTGTATCGACAACTTACCGTTGCCGTTCATTATTCCCGTCGCAAAGGACCTATCAAAAACCCAAGATTATGTCGCTTTTGCCGTTGACGCCCGTAGTAGCTTCTCCGACAATGACCAGCCCAATGCATTGCTGGCGGAATTGCGAAAACAAAATTGGGATATTCGTATTCTTTTCCTGACGGCATCCACACCGGAACTCGTGCAACGATTCTCAGAAACCCGACGTCGACACCCCTTGACATTGCGTTTGGAGGCTGCCGGTGAAACGTTAAGTCTTTCCGAAGTAATCACGCGAGAGCGCGAAATTATGGAGCCGTTTAGCCTTACGGCACACGTTCTTGACACGACCGGGCTGCAAAGCAACACATTGCGTACCTGGGTTAAAACCTTTGCCGATGCACCGCACAGTAGTCTCAATCTTACGTTTGAGTCGTTCGGTTACAAACATGGAATTCCTATCGCTGCTGATTTGGTGTTTGATGTTAGAAATCTTCCCAACCCTTATTACGATCCGGCTTTAAGGCCATACACCGGAAAAGACGTTCCCATTATTGAGTACATGCAGCAACAACCCATCGTGCAGGAGATGGTTGACGATATTGCCAATTTCATCACGAAATGGCTTCCCAGTTATCAAGCAACCAACCGCCAATACCTAACGATTGCCATTGGTTGCACTGGAGGGCAACATCGTTCAGTCTACGTGGCTGAAACTTTAGCTAAGCGCTTCTCCGAGCAATTTCCGTTTGTCTGGTTGCGTCACCGTATCATTGGCCAGCGAAAAGAACCAGCTAAAGGATCAACTCAAAGCGTTTAATGAAAGAAAAACGCTTTTACCAACGCTTCTATCGGCACAGGTAGCGCGACGTGTTGCATTTCCGAGGCTTTTACCCAAAGCCCAGACGGCAAAGCGCTCTCATTTCTTAGTTTTAAGGCAATCGGATAAAGATGCAAACGATAATGAGAAAAGTCGTGTACCACCGGTGATAGTTTGCGGGCGTTTTGCACACTGGCTCCTTTTTGACGCCAAAACTGCTCCGCACTTAGCTCGTCAACGACGCCGTCAACTTGTGGCAGACAATAAAGTCCTTGCCAAACCCCCTTATCCACTCGTTTCTCAACAAAAAAACAGTCCCCTGTCCATAGCAGAAAAAATGTCGCTTCTTTTTCAGGACGCGTTTTCTTTGTTTTTGCCACCGGTAAAGTATTTTGTCGTCCAAGTTGATTCGCCTTGCAGGATTGGCAAAACGGACAAACTGTGCAACTGGGATTTCGAGTGCAGACCGTTGCTCCCAAATCCATTAGGCCCTGAACGTAGCTTTCAATGTCATGATCTGGTAACAAACTTTCTGCCAAAGTCCACAAATCTCTAGTCGCTCGAGCACCTTCCAATGAATGTTCAATTGCGAAGTAGCGAGCCAACACTCGCTTAACATTTCCATCCAATATGGTCTCTTTCCGACCAAAACTGAACGCTACAATCGCCGCGGCAGTACTTCGACCGATACCTGGCAATGCTTCCCATTCCGTGCGTGTGGTAGGAAAAAATCCCCCATATTGATCGACAAGCATCTTCGCAGCCCTATGCAAATTTCTTGCTCTAGAGTAGTAACCCAACCCAGCCCAGAGGGCCATCACATCATCTTCTCTGGCCTCAGCTAAAGCCCTCACCGTCGGGAAGCGCTCCATGAACCGTTTAAAGTACGCGGTCACGGTTACAACCTGCGTCTGTTGCAACATCACTTCCGAAACCCAACGCGAATAAGGGTCTTCCGTTTGCCAAGGTAATTGATGACGCCCAAATTGTTTTTGCCAACGAATAAGTGTTTCCGCAAAATCCTTTTGCATTTTTCAGTGATGATCCTCTGATATTGTCAGTACAATTAGGCGAATATTTCGTTTAAAACCGCCATGACTGTGAAATTTTCTTTAAAAAAATGGGCCTTTTTGCTTGCCCTTGGCTTTAGCGGCGCTACATTCGCCGCTACTAATACGGCGTTGCCCAATGTTGAACTGACCGGTCAACTGCTATACCAAATTATGGCCTCAGAGATCGCATTGCAACGTAACGAGCCAGCCCTAGCCTACCAAACCTATATGCAAATGGCTAGGAGTACAAAAGACCCCCGACTTGCCCAACGAGCGTTTCAAATCGCTGACGCCGTGCATGCCTTTGCTGATGCGCAAAAAGCAGGCGAGCTCTGGACAGAATTGGCTCCCGGCAATGCAGATGCACAGTTGGCTGATTTGCTAGCCGCCATCCGAACCGGACAGATGACGCCAGAGATTCGCAAAGAAGCGGAAAAAATTATTCAATCCGCTACGACAAAGGAAAAAAGACAACAGTTTTTCCAAGCGATCACCATACAAGCTGACTTAAGTGGGGCACCAGCCGCTAAAGTGCTGGAGTTCATCCGACCTTTGGCACTTTTGCTAAAAGATCGAGAGCAAGCAGCTTTAGCACTTGCCAAACTTTATCGAGTAACTGGAGATACCAAGCAAGGCGCCGCCTTTGCTCTCAAAGCGTATCAGCAAATGCCTGATAACACGGCGGCTCTTTTAGAGTATGCTGACTCGCTGCTAAAGGCGCAACCTGGGAAAGCTACATCGGAAATTGAAAAATTTGTAAAAAAACATCCTGATGACATGCAAGCACAACTTGCATTGGCAAAAGCCTACGCACACCAGAAAAATGTTCAGGGTATCCAAAAACAGTTGCGCATTTTAGAGCCATTTGCCGAACGCTCTGGAGCTCTTGCTTATACCCTGGCTAGTGTCACGGATGCAGCCCGAATGGACAACGATACCAAACGGTTGCTGCTTCTTTTCGAAAGACTTGCTCAAGGCGATTCGAGTCTATCGGAACGTTTACCTCAAACGCATCTTTCACTTGGCCTTTTGGACTTTCGGCAAAAGCATTTTGAAGCTGCAATTAACTGGCTATCAAAAGTGCCGGCCAAAAGTGATTTCTACACACAGGCCAGACTGTTGCAAGCCCAAGCGTTGGTTGAGTTAAATCGCTCAAAAGAGGCGATTCACTTATTGGACAAAACTGTCGTTAAAAACAAGGATGCGCAAGCAGAGTTGTTGCACAAAAAGGCTCAAATTTTATATGCGAGTGGCAAACTGCGTGAATCTTATAGCGCAATGCGTGATGCTTTGGATAAAGCACCAGAAAACCCTGCATTGCTCTATCAATGTGCACTTTTAGCTGTGGAAGATAAACAGTACAAAGATGCAGAGCAATTTTTACGCAAGGCCATTGATCTTTACCCTGATCGGGCTGATTTTTATAACACACTGGGGTATTTGTGGGTTGAGCAAAACACAAAGCTTGACGAAGCCCAAGCGATGCTTGAGAAGGCCTTGTCCCTTGATCCGGAAAATGCCGCCATCTTGGACTCGATCGGTTGGCTACACTTCAAGCTTGGCAATTACGCTCAAGCTCAGAGCTATCTTGAAAAAGCGGCTCAGCGCTACAAAGATCGAGAAATTCTTTTGCATCTTGCCGAGCTTTACCATGCGCAAGGTCAAACATCAAAAGCCATGGCGATTCTCAGACCGATGCTACAGGCCGCTCCAAACGATGCGACATTAGATGCCTTCATGGAACGGTTGCATCTGCACTTTTAATAGGAACAAAACATGCGGCGACTCGTTTTTGTGATGATTTTTTCAAGCTTTTTAGTTGGCTGCATGAGTCTTCAAACGCCACATTTGGAAAAACTTTGGCAAGGACGCTTTTCATTATCGGTGCGCAGTGCCACCATTGACAATCATCAATCGGGACACTTTCTACTGTCGCACACACCTGCTGTCCTTACGATCTTGGACCTGAAAAGCGCTCTGGGCAATACCCTAGCGCGAATTGAACAGGGACAAGACTATGCCCAACTGCAAGCAGTTGGAATTGATACCATCAAGGCTCAGGATGCTCAAACTTTGATGAAAACAGCGCTCGGTTTTTCCGTTCCCATTAACGGTCTGGAATATTGGTTAGATGGGCAGGCTTCTCCATGGTCAAAAGCGGAGACCGTCCCTGATAAAGCACCATATGAAACAATTATCCAGAACGGCTGGACAATTCCCTATCTAGCCTATGTAAACGGCTTGCCTAGCCGTTTACGCTTAACCCGTGCAGAGACATCTGACAATCCTGCTATTTCGATGACAATAGTGATTAATTCACGGACTCCATAGAAATGCCTTCAATATCGCTTCAAGCACCAGCTAAACTTAATTTATTTTTACATGTTACCGGCCGTTTACCGAACGGCTATCACACGCTACAGTCGGTGTTTGTATTGATTGATCTCTGCGATACGATCGAACTCAACTTAATAAACGACGGTGTGATTCGACGAACAGGTGACGTCATCGGTCAACCGGAAAAAGATCTTTGCGTGCGTGCGGCTCGGCTTCTTCAACAAAAATTTTCCGTACCACTTGGAGTTGAAATTAACGTCACCAAAAGAATTCCAGCTGGCGCAGGCATGGGAGGTGGATCATCAGATGCCGCCTCAACGCTTTTAGGGCTAAACCAACTATGGGGTTTAAAGCTTTCAAAAGAAAGACTGATGGAACTTGGCCAAAACCTTGGAGCCGACGTCCCTTTCTTTCTTCTCGGAACCAATGCGTGGGTTGAAGGCATCGGAGAAAAATTAACCGCAATCGATGTCCCTGAAATGACTTTTGCCGTCGTGTGGCCTGGTGTCAGTCAAAGTACGCCAGAAATTTTTTCACATCCCCTCTTGACAAGGGATTCAAAATCCTTCAAAATGTCGATCCTCGACAGCGTTAACTCGCCAAGCGAGTGGATGAAGCTAGGACGCAACGATTTGGAACCTGTTGCAAAATTGGTCAATCCTACAGTTGCCAAGCTTTTCGAGCTGTTGCCAGAATTCCGTTTGACCGGATCGGGATCAGCCGCTTTTGCGCAGGTGTCCGAAGAACAAGCGGAACGGATATTTAAGGCCTTGCCAACAGATTGGCGACATTTTTTAGTAAAAAGCCTTAAAATACATCCGGCATCGTCAGCATTCATATGCTGACCCAGAATTTGTAGGGGAGTCGCCAAGCTGGCCCAAGGCACCGGATTTTGATTCCGGCATTCGAAGGTTCGAATCCTTCCTCCCCTGCCAACTTTCGGGAGCAAGCATTGTGTGCTAGCTCCCGTTTGTTTTTTTACGAAGCGGTTTTCATAAAACCGCCACTACTAACTGAAGAGAGCTCTCTTCCTAACTTTCGGCGAGTCATATCATGGTCCCAATGGTTCCGGACAATCTCATGGTTTTTACGGGCAATGCCAATCCCAAACTTGCCCAAGCTGTCGCAGATCATCTTAATATTCCCCTTGGCCAAGCTGTTGTCAGCCACTTCTCCGATGGCGAAGTGATGGTGGAAATCACTGAAAAAGTTCGCGGCCGCGACGTTTTCATTCTGCAAAGCACCTGCTCTCCCACCAATGACAATTTGATGGAATTGATGATTATGGTCGATGCACTGCGTCGTGCCTCCGCACGCCGCATCACGGCTGTAATGCCTTACTACGGCTATGCCCGTCAAGATCGCCGTCCGCGTTCTGTCCGCGTGGCTATTTCCGCCAAAGTGGTTGCCAATATGCTGCAATCTGTTGGCGTTGACCGCGTACTGACGATGGACTTGCACGCAGACCAAATTCAGGGCTTCTTCGATGTCCCGGTCGATAACATCTACGCTACACCGATTCTTTTGCGCGAACTGCAAAGCCGCAATTATGAAAAGCCCGTCGTTGTTTCTCCTGACATCGGCGGCGTTGTGCGCGCCCGCGCTATGGCTAAGTCCTTGAACACGGACCTCGTCATTATCGACAAGCGTCGTCCCCGTCCGAATGTCGCTGAAGTGATGAACCTGATCGGCGATGTCTCCGGACGTACCTGCATCATCACCGATGACATTGTGGATACCGCCGGTACCCTCTGCAATGCCGCCAAGGCATTGAAAGAACGCGGTGCTATCAAGGTTTGCGCCTACATCACCCATCCGGTGTTGTCCGGTCCCGCTGTCGAACGCATCACCAATTCTGAATTGGATGAATTGGTTGTTACTGACACGATTCCTTTGAAGGAAGACGCTCAAAAATGTGCCAAGATCACGCAAGTTTCCGTTGCGGATATTTTTGGCGAAACGATTTCTCGTATTGCTCGAGAAGATTCTGTCAGCGCCCTGTTTGAAGAGTAATTTCAGAATCACATAATTAGAGGCGAGGATTTACTCCTCGCCTTTTTGTACAAAATCTGTACAATAACGTCCTCGATTGTTTTTAAACAATCTTTTTGTTCCCAGTGGATGGTCGCGTCCCGGGAATTTTATTTTTGGAGAAAAAACATGAAAATCATCGCCACCACGCGTCAAGCGCAAGGTACGGGTGCGAGCCGCCGTCTGCGCCGCGCCGACAAGTTGCCCGGTATTGTTTACGGCGGCAACGTTGCGGCCACGCCGATCGAGCTCGAACACAATCCTATTTTCTACGCTTTGCGTAAGGAAAAGTTCCACGCCTCGATTCTGACGATGGAATTGGATGGTAAGGATCAGCTCGTTGTTTTGCGTGCTTTCCAAATGCATCCGTACAAACCGCAAGTCATGCACATTGACTTCCAACGCGTCAATCCGGATGAACCGGTGACCATGAGCGTGCCGTTGCACTTCTTCGGCGCTGAAAACAGCCCCGCTGTCAAGATCAGCAAGGGCATGGTCAGCCACGCTCGCAGCTCTATCGAAGTCAGCTGCTTGCCGAAGGACTTGCCGGAATTCGTGTCTGTTGATTTGTCCGGCTTGACCGCTCAAACGACGATGCGCGTTTCTGACATCGTGTTGCCTGAAGGCGTTACTGCTGTTGTTCACGGCAACGAAGACCCGGTTGTGGTTTCTGTGGTTGCTCAGGTTGAGGAAGAGGAAGAGGAAGCTTCTGACGACGCTGCTGCCGCTCCTGCCGCTGACGCTGCGGCCACGCCCGCTGCCTAAGCGAGAGCTTTCATTAGCTAACGCGTAAAAAGGGAATTCTCCACTCGGAGATTCCCTTTTTTGCTGTCTCCGTTAAGCTTGCAGCGTTAAATAGGAACTGCAGAGTACAATTTTCGTCACAAATTTTCGGATTTTTTAACTATGCCCGCCATTCGATTAATTGTCGGTCTAGGCAATCCCGGCACTGAGTACGCCGACACTCGTCATAACGCAGGATTTTGGTTCTTAGATCGCTTGGCTCAGCGAGAAGGTGCCTTTTTTCACGAAGAAAAGAAGTTCCTCGGAGATGTTGCACGAGTCAGATTAGCCGGTCAGGATATTTGGCTTTTGAAACCGCTGACGTACATGAACCGTTCCGGTCAGTCTGTGGTGGCGCTTGCCCTCTACTACAAAATACTTCCCGAAGAAATCTTGGTCGTTCACGATGAATTAGACCTGATGCCCGGCTGTATGAAACTGAAAAAAGGCGGCGGCAATGCGGGACATAACGGTCTGAAGGACATTACTGAAAAGCTTTCAACTCCTAATTTCTGGCGTCTGCGCCTGGGCACAGGACACCCCAGAAGTCTTGGGATGGCGCAGCAGGTGGCGGATTTTGTTTTGCATGCACCAAGCTCAGAACATAAAGAGCTGATTGATTCTTGCATCGACGCCGCTCTTAAAACAACCAATGATATTGCTTGCGGCGATATGGCAAGAGTGCAGCGCTCAATTGCCAAGTTCGGAAGTCCTAAACCTCAAAAGACCCCTGAGAATCAGGAGGAAAACTAATTGAGTCAATCCCTTCCTGTCGTGTTGGTCAGTGCCTGTCTGCTGGGACAGGCTGTCCGTTACGATGGACAAAGCAAGGCGGCAGACCTTTCTGAACTCATCAACCAAGGAATTGCGTTAATTCCGATTTGCCCAGAATGCGCTGGAGGTTTGCCTATACCTCGGGATCCGTGCGAGATAGCCCCTTGCGGCTCATCAAAAGGTGTTTTGGAAGGCCGTGATCGCATAATGAGTAATAAGGGAAAAGACTGCACTGAACAGTATTGCCGGGGCGCTCGTTTTTGCCTGGCTATCGCTAAGAAATATCATGTTTCTTTCGCATTATTAAAGGAAAAAAGTCCGGCCTGCGGCAGTACCCTCATCCATAGCGGCTACTTTGACGGGACCCTAATAAAGGGACGAGGAATAGCAAGCGAGCTTTTGAGCCAAAACGGGATTAAGGTTTTCAATGAACAACGGATTGATCAATTGATAACCAGCATTAAAATTTCTCAGTCATCAAACACCATTGGGCAGACTCGACAAACTCCCCAATGTTAAAATGAGTAAGTTAACTTTTTGGAAATACAATCATGGGATTGAAATGTGGCATCGTCGGCTTGCCTAACGTTGGCAAGTCCACCATTTTTAACGCCTTAACCAAGGCAGGTATTGCTGCGGAAAACTATCCGTTCTGCACGATTGAACCTAATGTCGGTATTGTGGAAGTGCCCGACAGTCGTCTGCAACAGTTAGCCGACATCGTTAATCCGGCACGCATCGTACCGGCCGTGGTGGAGTTTGTTGATATCGCGGGCCTGGTGGCCGGTGCCAGCAAAGGTGAAGGCCTGGGTAACCAGTTCTTAGCCAATATTCGTGAGTGTGATGCTATTGCTCATATTGTCCGCTGTTTTAATGACGATAATATCGTTCACGTAGCCGGTCATGTCAATCCGACCGAAGACATTGAAGTCATCAATACGGAATTGGCATTGGCGGATTTGGCGACGGTGGAAAAGCTGCTCAACAAGTATTCCAAACAAGCTCGACAGGGCGGAGACAAAGAAGCGCTGAAGCTGGTCACGGTTTTGGAAAAGATTCAGCCGGTTCTTAACGAAGGCAAGCCTGCCCGTCAAGTGAATCTCACACCTGAAGAAAAAGCTGTCATCAAGCCTCTGTGCTTATTGACGGTCAAGCCGACAATGTACGTTGCCAATGTGGATGACAGCGGTTTCGAAAATAATCCTTTGTTGGAGTCTGTGAAAGCCTTCGCTGCAAAGGAAAACGCTCCCGTTGTCGCATTGTGCGCAAAGATTGAAAGCGAAATTGCCGAACTTGACGAAGAAGATAAAAAAATGTTCCTCGAAGACATGGGGATGCATGAGGCCGGTCTTGATCGAGTGATCCGAGCCGGCTACGATCTGCTCGGCTTACAAACCTACTTCACCGCCGGTCCGAAAGAAGTTCGTGCATGGACAATTCATAAGGGTGATACGGCTCCTCAAGCAGCCGGCGTCATTCATACTGACTTTGAACGAGGCTTTATCAGAGCCCAAACCATCTCGTTTAGTGATTACATCGCTCACAAAGGCGAAAAAGGCGCTCAGGAAGCCGGCAAGATGCGCGCCGAAGGCAAGGATTACATTGTCCAGGACGGCGATGTGATGAACTTCCTTTTCAACGTCTAGTCAAACCTCACTACAGGATAGGGAGCGTCGGGCTCCCTTATCCTGTATAGTAAATGCCGTAAACGGCGAATTTTCATTGCCTCTTCAAAAGAACTTCTAAGCAACACAAATTATGGCAACTGTGCTTTCTAAGCGGAAACGAGAATTTGGTGAACGTCTTCGGACTGAGCGGGAACGCTTGGGTTACACCGAACTGCAAATTGCACAGTTGCTGGGTGTTCCTTTGGAAACCTATCAAAAGTATGAGTTAGGGCAGGAGGATCCCGGCATTTTTCGTATGCCGCCGCTAAACGATTGCGGCTTTGATGTCCTTTTCATCATTACCAGCGAGCGCCATAACCCCGTCGAAGAGGAAAGTGAACTTCTTGCGCGCTTTAGAGAACTCTCAAACCGCGGTCGTAATTCCATTTTTATGACCTTGGATGCACTCGAACGATTAGCCCCTAATCTCAAACGAACCATTCAAGACAAATGGCGTAACAAATAGGTTCGCATTTTTCCTGCATCCGCAGACATTTCGTGCTATGTTTGCCAATGCAGTTTGATATTCTGGACATTTCCCCATGCGCATCCTTCGTACCATACTTTGGGTGATCTGTGTTCTGATACTGCTGGCTATCGGCAGCGTAGTGGCTTTGTATTTTTTGGTCACCCCACAGACAGTACAAAATCGCCTTCAATCGTCTTTCGGTGAAGTCGGTCTTACGATCCGTACCAACGAATTGCCCACCGTTCGCCTGTTGCCGACAATCTCCGTGGCGCTGCCAAGTGCGCAGCTCTTTGATGCACAAAATAAGTTGATCGCTTTTTATCGATCAGCCCAATTTACCGTCAGCCCCTGGTGGCTTGCGTTTGGAAAAGTTCATGTTGACGATATTCTTATCGATGGTTTTTCACTGCAGGAAACAGAATGTCCTACTGCCTCAATGTGGCTGAAAAACAACGTTACTGACAAAACCAAACTTTTTGATAATGTCACCGTCGGTTCCGTTGAATTCAACAATTCCGATCTGAGAATCAGAAGAGAAGGATATTTGGTTAATTTCCAAAATCTTCGGGCAACTTTTTCAGCCCCGGCTCCGCAAATGCACACGCCGGTAGCCGTAGCCGCGCAAGTTCAAATTCTGCCCGACAATTTACTTTTGGACCTGGAAGCGGCGTTTTCTTTGGATTTGAATTTAGCTTCGGGTCAGATGTCTTTTGAAAACGTAGTGCTTACTGCCAACGGAACTCAGCAGGGACGCTCATTTCATGTTCAGCTCAACTCCCCGCTTGCTCAAATCACTGAAGAGAAGTTATATGCAAAGACAGCGGATATTCAACTCACGGGTGATCAATCTTTAGGGGATGTTGCGCTGTCAGCCGCCGAACTTCAGATCGAAGAGCTCACATGGCAGGCCCCTGATCTGTATTTACGATATACCAAAGGAAGCGGCAATCAGGCATTGAAACTCGACTTACGTTCTCCTGTCATTTTTGATCGTCAAAAAGCCCTTTATTTGGCAGATCACATCCAAGGCACGGTCACCTTGCCGGGCCAAACCGAAAGCATTCCTCTTTCTGGAAAACTTTCAACGGACTGGAATAATGAACAAATCCAGGGCGAATTCTTCGCTCGCGTTCACGGTGCTCCGATGAGCTTTTTAGGGGAGAGCGCCGGCTTTGATCATCCGTCAATCAAGGGAGATATCGTTTTCGGACGATTGGAGCTGCGGGACTTGTCTGTTTTCAATTCTCTGCAGAAAGCCCAGCAGACTCTGTCAATTGAAACGGCTGATTCCGAAATAACTTCGCCAACCCAAGCCGCTGAAGCGCCGGAAACTGCTGATTCTGAGGCCGTTGCCACTAAGGAGCCCGAAGCTCAACCGGATGCTCAAGTGACGGACCCAGTGAGTCCCCAAGAAAATTCTGAAGGATTAATCAATGCCAACGAAAATTCTCCTTCCGCACCGTCAGAGGTGATCAGTCCCGAGACTGAAGCCCAGGAGACCCAAGCAGCTGCGGCATTAACGGAGTCTCCGAACATTGAACAAACGCCTTCTGAACCGCCGGAAGCTCAAACGCAGCCGGCACAGTTGCAAGAGTCCGCTCTTTCTGAAGAAAAAGACTTTGATTTTCTGAATCACTTTGATTTCAAAGGAACTCTTGTCGTCGGAGAACTGGTGACCGGTCCGGTCAAACTTGTTCAGCTAAAGTCTGACATGAATGTACAGAATGGCGTTTTGCGCCTGTCCAAGGCCCAAGCGCTGACGTATGATGGCAAAACTGAGCTTGATGCTCAGATTAACTCCCAAGGTCACTGGAATGTGACATACAAGGCAGAAAGCGTCAATCTGTCGTCTCTATTTGCAGATGCCAACGGCAACAGTAAAACCAGCGGTGTTTTGAGCCTGCAAGCTAACTTATACGGCAGCGGCTTTACACAGGAAACATTAAACGGACAAGTAGGCTTTTCTGCCGGCAGACCCAAATTGTTCGGTTTCCATCTCAACGATGCGGTAAAAGCACTCAAAGCTTATAAGGAGCCGACTCAAAATACCGATCTGTTTACTGAAACCAATCTGATCGGCGGCATCGCCACCATTCACGATGCGAAGGCTACTATTGAACGGCTGACTGTCGATTTCGGTCACACTCGTGCCCGTGGTCAGGCTGAAATTGATTTATCAGACGGGACAGTCAGTGGGCAGCTTTTGGCAAAAGATGCCTCCGGTCTTGATTTAACGATGTCTTTGTCCGGGCAATGGCAAAATCCCGTCGCCTTGCTGGATGTTGAGAAAATCAAAAAGGACAATAATCTTGTGCAAAAGCCCAAGGATGCTCCCAAGCCCTCCGGCTGGGATAAACTGAAGAACTTCTTCAGAGAACGCTTCTAAATTCGGCTTTTAATCTTTGGCGGAAGTTTCGAACTTCCGCCTTTCGCATTAACCAACCAAAGCTTTGGCAAATTCCTCAGCATTAAACGGCTGCAGATCTTCTATCTTTTCGCCGACACCAATGAAGTAGATTGGAATCGGCTTATCAGCCCTCATACGGCTGATGGCAACCAACACGCCTCCCTTTGCGGTACCGTCCAACTTCGTAATAATCAGACCAGTCAGAGGAACCGCCTCATCAAAAGCTTTCACCTGAGCCAAAGCGTTTTGACCGTTAGTGCCGTCAATCACAAGAATGACTTCATGAGGCGCCCCCTCCAGCGACTTATTTTGGGAGCGGGCGATTCGCTTAAGCTCTTCCATAAGACGTGTTTGCGTGGTTAAGCGTCCAGCCGTGTCCACTATCACAACGTCTGCTCCCCGTGCTTTGCCTGCGCTTACCGCATCAAAAGCAACAGCCGCAGGATCGCCTCCGGTCTGAGAGATCACTTCCACCCGATTTCTTTCACCCCAAACAGCCAACTGTTCACGAGCCGCCGCACGGAATGTGTCACCGGCAGCCAGCAGCACACTCTTTCCTTGCCCGGAAAGCCATTTGCTGATTTTGCCAATTGACGTTGTTTTACCCGCTCCGTTCACTCCAACCATCATCATGACGAGAGGCTTGACTCTATCCAAAGCAATTTGTCCCTCGGCAGGTTTCAATAGAGCGACAATTTCCTCTCTGAGAGCGTCACGCACCTCGTCTTGAGTCTTAAGTCCCTTGAGCTGAATGGTTTCTCTCAACTTACTTAAAAGCTCAGAAACAGTCGACACTCCCATATCGGCAGAGATTAAAGCGAACTCGAGTTCCTCAAGAAAATCTTCATCGATCTTGCCGCCGGTAAAAAGTCCGATAATATTGACTCGAGTTTTGTGTAAACCGCTTTTTAATCGCTCAAACCAACCCGCTTTTTTATTTTCTGTCGTTATCATTAAGGTATGCGTCCATTAAAGAAACAAAATCAATCACAAGCCGTAAGTTTACCAAGAGTAAGAGCTGCAGGTACCGTTCGAATCATTGCGGGAAAGTGGCGCCGTACGCCTTTGCCTGTCAGCGACCTAAATGGATTACGTCCAACCGGTGATCGAGTAAGGGAAACGCTCTTTAATTGGCTGAATCATTTCTTAGGTGACTTTTCAGAAATTGAAGGTTTGGACCTCTTTGCCGGTTCTGGGGCTCTTGGCTTTGAACTGGCCAGCCGTGGAGCTGACAGCGTCACGCTTATTGAAAAAAATCGGGCAGCCTACACAAAACTGTGTGCAGTACGAGATAAATTAAACGCCGGCGACATCCTCAATATCCAATGCGGCGATTGTCTGACAATACTTTCAACAACAGACAAAAAATTTGACATTATTTTCATTGATCCGCCATTTGCGCTCAATTTACACGAAAAAGCCGTCAAAATTGCCCTATCTCATCTCAAAAGCAATGGTTTTCTATACATTGAAGCTCCAAAGGAATGGGACGCCCAAGTATTAACTGACTTACAATTGTCGGTAGTACGTCAGTCCAATGCGGGCGCGGTGACTTTTCGCCTCGCCACCAAGACTCAGCAGGATTCATTATGACGATAGCCATTTATGCAGGGACTTTCGACCCGTTCACGCTCGGTCATGAAGATGTTTTAAACCGCGCCAGACAGATTTTTGACGAGGTCATTGTTGCTGTGGCCGCTGATACCGGCAGAAGTACATTTTTCTCCTATCAAGAGCGAGTGCAATTGGCCCAAGAAGTTCTTAAAGGAATCCCCGGCGTAAAAGTGGTGGGGTTTCAAGGCTTGTTGAGCGAATTTGTCAAAGCAACCGGCGCTTCAGTGCTGATCCGTGGCGTTCGTAACGGCAGTGACTTTGATTACGAAACTCGCATGGCGTGTGTAAACCACGCTCTCAATAAACATGTTCAAACCGTTTTCTTTCCTCCGATGAACGGTACTCAATCCATCTCCGGCTCATTGGTTCGTGAAATTCATCGACTGGGAGGCGATGTTTCGGCCTTTGTAAGCCCCGCAGTTTGCCGAGCACTGGAAGCCAAACGAATCGGAGCAAAATGATGCATACTCGACTTGCTGCTATCGATCTGGGCTCCAACAGCTTTCGCTTGGAAATCGGACGCGTTGAAAACGATGAGATTGTTTGTGAGCACTACTGTAAGGAAGGCGTGAGATTAGCCGCCGGACTTGATGAACATGGTGCACTCACTGAAGAGTCGCAACAGAAGGCTCTTGAAACTCTTGAGCGCTTTCACCAAAAAATCAAAAACTTTTCCCCTGAACACGTTCGTGCCGTAGGTACCCAAACCATTCGCGTTGCGCAAAATAACAAAGAGTTTTTGCTTCGGGCTCAAAGAGTCTTGGGCTTTCCGATTGAAATTCTGCCCGGACAGGAAGAAGCACGATTGGTTTTTGAGGGTTGTTCTCACAGGCTTCCCCTGTCTGATAAAAAACGGTTGGTCATCGACGTTGGCGGCGGCTCCACGGAATTAGTGACCGGCCGAGTCCATCATGCGGACCGCTGTGAGTCATTTCATGTTGGCTGTGTCAATTTGTCGCTTCAATACTTCCCCGGCGGCGTTATTACCCGTGAAGGTTATGAAGCCGCAAAATTAGCTGCCATGGCTGAATTTCAGGAAGGGCGCGAACGATTCAATTCCGGGTTGTGGGATGAGGCTTACGGCTCTTCTGGCTCCATGGAAGCCGTCTGCAGTTTAGCTAAGTCTTTTGGTTTCGATTCCCATGCCGTTACGAAAGAAACCCTGTGCGCGATTCGTGACAGAATGATCGCAGCAGGGCATGTCAGTAAATTAAATTTCCCTGATCTTCATCACTCTCGCCGAGATGTCATTACAGGCGGCTTAGCCGTGCTTCATGCTGCCTGTGATGCGTTGAATATAAAAGAATTGCGGTTCTCCGAGGGCGCATTGCGCGTGGGCTTACTCTATGAGCAACTTTCTCGCCTAAAGGGTGTCGATCTCCGAGAAAACAGTACCTGGGAACTTTTAAAATACAGCAAAGTTTCTGAGGCACAGGCAAAGCGCGTCAGCCAAATTGCGCTTTTGCTTCTCAAACGCCTTTATCCTCAGGCACCGGACAGCGTACTCAAGCGCCTGCACTGGGCCGCTCTTTTGCATGAAACCGGCAACTTAATCAGCCACAACCGATTCCATCGTCTCGGGGCTTACCTGGTTGAACATTTTGATCTGCAGGGTTGTTCCATTAATGATCGACATTGGGTTTCTCAATTGGTTCTCGGTCACCGAGGCAGACTCTATAAGATTGAATCCCAACTCTCAGACCCTGATTGGGCAAAGTCTCTCTTAGCCTTGCGTCTGGCCAGCATCATTGCACACAAACGCGAAGACCTTGAATTGCCGGAATTTGAGCTCATGCAACCCGAAGAACGCCACTGGCGGCTTTCTTTCCGCGATTCCGATTGGCTTTCCAAACATCCGCTAACACATTTTCTTTTACAAAGAGAAGTTGAAGCCTGGAAAGCCGTACAATATCAGTTTGATTTCGAGAAATAGTTTTTATTGATGTTCGATGCCACTGTCCCCACTCAAGAAGCGCCCTTAGTGCAGCTTTCACACGTTTTCGTGGAATTTGATGAGCTGCAGGTGCTGCGTGATGTATCGGTAGATATTTACCGAGGGGAGTTTGTTGTCCTGCACGGTGATACCGGCTGCGGCAAATCAACGGTGCTCCGTCTTATTGCCGGATTACTCAATCCGACAAGAGGTGCTGTCCGGGTGGCCGGAGAAGACGTGCAGGAGTTTTCCACCCTGCAGCGCCGCTGGTTGCGAAGAGCCATCGGATTGATGCTTCAAAATTCGCCTCTTCTGGAAGATCGAACAATTTTGGAAAACGTCATGCTTCCCGCTCTTGCGGCAGAGGCTTCGACTGAGCAGGCCCGCCAGCAGGCACTGGCGGCACTTTCTCGCTGTCACATGTCCGATTGGGCGCTGAATTACCCAATTGATCTGTCGTCCGGACAACGTCAACAGGTTTGTCTGGCCCGAGCGGTCGTTAATCAGCCGGTATTGATTCTCGCTGATGAACCCGCCGCACACCTTGATGCCAATAATGCACAAACCGTGATTAACCTTTTGGGAGAATTTGCCAGTGCCGGCGTCACGGTTATTGTGGCCTCACACTTACTTTTGGCACCCCGCGATATCGCCTATCGAGAGGTCAAATTCGCCTCTCAGCACGGAGCAATGCCATGAGTTTTACTTCCTCGCGCGCTTGGGCTCTGCAACAGGTATTCCGCGGTATACGGAATGCCAAGGGACTGTTTTTCCTGGCCTTAATGCAGGCCAGTTTGTCCCTGACGATCCCTGTTTTTGTGGCCAGTGTCCTCTACAGCCTTTCGGAGCCGATCCGATCTATTCCGGTTGCGCCTGAAATTACCGTATTTACCTATCAGAACATGAATAAAGCTCTGATGGATAATTTGCGTGAGCGCATCGGCCGCCACGAGCACGTGATGAAAATCACAACGATTCCCAGAGATGAGGCTTATAAGTCTTTGATTGAAAATCTGGGAATCAAGCAAACGCAGGACTCCTCCGACAATCCCCTGCCGGATTTGATTATCGTGACACTCGACGCGAATATGCCCGCGGCCGATATTGAGAGAACAGCCAAAAATATTGAAAAATTAAAAGGCGTGAGTCTTGTAGCCTATGACAGCACTTGGCTGACAAAACTTGATGCCATTTCCCACGCTATCAGAAATCTCGGCCTGATTTTTGCCGTCATCACTTTGTCACTCATTGTCTGTGTCATTGCAGCAAGCGTGCGGTTGGCCGCCGACACCCAAAAGACAGAGCTCAATATGCTTTATCTGTTCGGGGCGACCCCCTCGTTTTCGATTCGTCCCTATGCCTGGCGCGGTGTTCTGACGATGGGACTGGCCTCAGTCATTGCCATTGGACTGTCCTCTTTTGCTACAGGCTACCTCAACGAAGCTTTGTTGGCCGTCGGCGAACAGTATGGAACGAAAATTGCCATTTCTCCGCTTCCGTGGCAATTTAACGCTGGATTCATTGTATTTTGTTCATTACTGGGCGGTCTTATTGCGAGTATCATTACTCAGCGCGCTATTTCAAAAATCGAGCGCTTCAACTGAGCCGGCTTCGTCGCTCTTCTAAGGCTTTTTTAATGACAAAATCCCAATCCAAAACAACAAAACACACCAATGCCCTTGTTCCCTATCAGAGCAAGGTGCCCAGTGTTATTCCAAGCCTTGGAAATTTGGATGCTTACATTCAAGCCGCCAATCGTTTTCCCATCCTTTCCTACGAACAGGAAAAAGAACTCATGGAAAGGCTGCATAAAAATAACGACATGGCAGCCGGACGGGCTTTGGTTATGGCGCACTTACGATTGGTTATCGCCATTGCCCGCTCTTATCTGGGTTATGGGATTCCGCACGCTGATCTCATTCAGGAAGGCAATATCGGACTGCTTAAGGCCATTAAACACTATGATCCTTCCCATGGCGCGCGTTTAATGACGTTTGCCGAATACTGGATTCGCTCGGAAATTCAAGATTACATTGTGAAAAATTGGCGCCAAGTTAAACTGGCCACCACAAAATCACAAAGAAAGCTCTTTTTCAATCTTCGCTCCATGCGCGGAGAAAATGCTCTCACGTATTCCCAAGCGGACAAAATCGCCAAAGAATTGGATGTTAAGCCCGCCGAGGTACTCGAAATGGAGCAGCGGATGTATGGGCATGAAACACCGATCGATTTGCCGCCCGACAGCGACGACGGTGATGACGACAGAAACAGTGCGCCGATTCAGTGGCTGTCATCCACAGAAAATGAGCCGACGGTAATCCTCGAGCAAAAAGATGAGGAACGAATGCAGCAGGAAGGCTTTCGTCAGGCACGGGCTAGCCTCGATGAACGAAGCCGACACGTCGTTTTAGCCCGCTGGCTCAACATCGATGAGAATGGCAACAATACACCGAAAACATTGCAAGAATTGGCTCAAGAGCTGGGCATATCGGCTGAGCGAGTTCGCCAAATTGAGAAAAACGCTTTGATTAAAATGAAAAAGGCGCTGACAGCGCCCGCAGATGAGTATGTTTAAGATCGTTTTAGTAGCCCCGGAAATTCCTCCCAATACCGGCAATATCATCCGTTTATCTGCCAATACCGGCTGTGAACTGCACCTCGTGGAACCTCTCGGATTTACCCTCGAGGATAAACACATGATTCGGGCAGGCCTGGACTATCACGAATATGCGACAGTGAAGGTACACAAAAGCTTTGAAGCGTTCCTGGAATCTGAGCACCCCGACAGAGAACGAATGTTTGCCATGACAACAAAAGGCTCGCACCCCTTCGCTCAAACACACTTTCTGCCGGGAGACTGGTTTGTTTTCGGCAGTGAAGGTCACGGACTTCCCGATGACATCCGAAACAGTTTTCCTGAAAGTCAGCGCATTCGCCTGCCCATGCGCCCTCACAACCGCTCTTTGAACCTTTCAAACACGGTGGCCATCACGGTCTATGAGGCGTGGCGGCAAAATAACTACGAGGGCGGAATTTAGTCCTGAGGGCGTTTTTTTCTGATTCAAACTCTCGAGCAAGTATCGATCCATGTGCCGTTCAGCTGCAAATACTGCCGCCTGAACGCGAGAGCTGAAATCAAAACGACGCATAATGCGCTGCAGGTGAGCCTTCACCGTGCTTTCCGACATATTGAGCAAAGTTGCCATCTCCCGATTGCTTGCTCCCTGAGCCAGGCAGCCGAGAATTTGGCGCTCGCGCTCGGTCAGGCTCTTAACGGTTTCCGGACGAACCTCGGGCATTAAAGACAGGTGTTTGGCGCGAATGCCATTGACAAATTTACTGGTCATTTCAGGAGACATGACGCTTTCACCGGCGACAACCTGACGGACGCTATTGACCAAGTACTCTGCATCAATGTTCTTGACCAGATAACCTCTGGCGCCTAAAACAAAAGCCTCCTTCAAGTCCTCGGCATCTTCACTGACTGTCAGCATCACCACGGGCAACTCTCGATTGGCAGCCAACATCTGAGCCAAGGCCTCGGTGCCGCTCATTACCGGCATGTCCAAGTCCAACAAAACCAGATCCGGTTTGAGCTGTTCAGCCAACTTAACACCTTCCAGACCATCGGAGGCCTCTCCGACGATTTCGAAATCGGGCTGACGGCTCAATAGTGCCTTAAGGCCTGAACGAAACAAGGTATGGTCATCAACCAACAAAATACGAATAGTCATCAGTGTCCCTCTCTGGGCAAAATTAACCGGACTGTTGTCCCCTGATCGATTTCAGATTCAATCTCAATGTGAGCATTAACTTTCTGAGCTCGTTCACGCATGATAGACAATCCGACATGGCTTTGCTTTCTTTCGGCCAAAAGCAAAGGATCAATTCCCACACCATCATCCATCACTGTCATCTCAAACTGCTTGCCATTGCGAACGTTCACCATAACCGTTTGTGCGCGTGCATGCTTGCGGACATTGGACAACGCTTCCTGAAGAATGAAGATCACCTGAAGTTTTTGAGCCGAAGTCAGTTCCGCCCCGTCATTTTGCATACTCAAGTGTGTTTTCACATGTGTTTGTCTTTCAAATCGCTCTAAAACACTTTGAATCAGTTCACTTAACTCTTCTTTGTAAACTCGGGTGCGGAAATTCAGAAGCAGTTCACGCACGTCGTCGTAGCACTCCTGCACACCGGCCCGAATCTGCGTAATTCCATCATCAATTTGAGCTTGATTTTTATTCTTAAGCGCTCCTTCCAACATCTGAACCTGAAGGTTCACAAACGACAGTGTCTGCGCAATCGAGTCATGCAGGTTCTGCGCCAAAATATTACGCTCCTGAGCCACAGCCATTTGCTGATCCAAGGCTGCCAAGCGCATATTTTCAATGGCAGCCCCGAGGTGTCTGCCTAAGTTTTCAAGCAATGTATCCAAAGCAGCGTCACCCTGCTGATGTTCTCGATAAAACAGCACGAAAACACCGATATTTTTTTGCTTATTGCGAATGTGATAAGTTGCCTTTTGAACGAATCCGCCCTTACTCTGCTCCTGGGGCAAACTGTCAGTCCAAAGCGGATAGGGACTGGCAAATATTTCTTCGGTAAGCTGCGGCGAAATTTTTTCGCACTCTTTAGAAACAGTTTCACTCAAGCCCTTTGTCAAGGTACTTTCAAAACGGCTTCTTCTTTCATTCCAAAAACAAACTTGAGCGGCCGGCGCTCCAGTGAGCGTCAACACTCTGGCCATAAAGGACTCCAGCATTTCCTCCATGGAGTGTTGTTCACCCAAAAAGGAAGTCAGTCCGTAAAGTGCGGTAAGGTGAGCGTTTTTCTCTGCCAGTGAGGCTGTTTTTTCGGCAACTTTTTTTTCCAAATTGGAATACACGTCATCCAAGTGGCTAGCTAGCTCATTGAAACCTGCTGAAATTTGTGAAAACTCCTGCGTCCCTTCGGCGTGCACCCGAGTTTTCCAGTCACTGGCCTTTAAACGCTCGATACCAAGCTGAAGCTGATTAAGCGGTCTGAGAACAGAGGCAAAAAGAAACCACATCACCACAATCACACTGAGGATAGACAATCCGCCCAGAGCCACTTGGGTAAAACGCAAAACGATAATATTGCGGTTGACTTCTTCATCGGTAAGGTTTTGCCACTCATCGAGCTCATGATTGAGCAAATCCAGCCCTAATAAAATCTCCCTGCGCCCCTGTTCATTGACCTGATGGTTCTCATTCCAACGTAAAAGCAACGGCTTAACACTCTGACGCCATGTTTCATCAATATGAACCATAATGTCGTCAATACGCTCATCTTTAGCCATCACCCGATAGGTCGATTCATCTCCTAACATTGCCAAGTTAAGCATTTGGTCGACACGCCAAACCACGCCCTGAATATCCATCGTAGGACTTCTGACCTGAGTCGTCGTTAAGTCATAACCGACCTGATAAAGTTCGGCGCGAATATCGGTCGCTCGACGGGTAACCTCAGTGGTAATTTCCATCTGCCTGGACAGAAAAAGGGTATAGACGACCGAAGCAATCAAAACGATTACCCAAAGAAGTGCCAATCTGAGCAGGCGACTGGTTAGTTGAGGGGCCTCTACCGTCATAAGAAAAAAGGAAGAAGGAATCCGGCCTGGCTGCCGATTCCCGCTTCCCCCTTTGAGATAACCGAATCTTTTTCAGAAATCAGTTTTGTTGTTCGGCAGCCTTAGCCTTTTCAGCTGCGGCAGCAGCTTGAGCCAAACGTTGTTGATACAACAACTCAAAATTCATTTCCGGAAGGTTCACCGGAGCCATGGTCGTGCGCGTAATCAAGTCGGCGACATTAGCGCGCAGGTAAGGATAAACAATCGTCGGGCAAATCACATTGCCGATATGGGCCAATTGTTCATCGTTGAAGCCGTGAATTTGGAAAATGCCGGCTTGCTTCACTTCTGCGATCAACATCACGTTGTCTTCGGCTTTGATTGTCACCGTCGCACGAACCGTCACTTCACGATGAACGTCATTGAGCGTCTTTAAGCTCACTTCAAATTGCATGTCAACAGTGGGCTGCTTTTGCAAGGGAGTGACAAACACTTCCGGAGCGTGCGGCATTTCCACAGAAGCATCCTTCATGTAGCAGCGTTCGAGCTGGAAAGCAGGCGCAGCTTGCTGTTGATCCTGTTGTTCAGTCGTATTGGTTTCGTCAGCCATTTTTCAATCCTTTTGATGACTTTTTAGTTAATTTCTTTACGAATCAGCGGGTAAAGGGCAACTTCGCGTCAACCCAACCCTTAATTCCGCCTTCAAGAATGAAGACGTCTTTGTAACCCTTAGCTCGCAGAAGTTTGGCAGCCTTTACGCTGGAAGTCGTTACGGTATCCACAACGATAACGGGACGATCAGTGGGGACTTCATTCATTCGACCTTCAAAGCCTTCGATAGGAATGCTCTTGGAGCCTGCAATGGCACCGCGCTTAAAGTCCTTGGTTGCGCGAACATCCAACACGAATGCATTCTTTTTGTTGATATAGTCGATGGCTTCATCATTGCTCAAACTTGCGCCGAGACTGCGTTTACGGATGTAGGGTTCAAGCAAAAAGGCGCCGGAAATCAGAACCACGGCGACCAAAACAATATTGTCAAGTAAAAATTCAAACACGATTTTCTCGCTGCCGATTAGTCAAAGAAAAAGCGGTCGGTCAAAAAATAGCCCAATCGCATCTTGTTTTGGGATAGTACAACAAATTACAACTTTTTGTGCATTCAAAATCCTCCGACTTGGGCATTTCTCTTAAAATTGTAGGGTTAGTTTTCTTTTTTCTTACTTTTAAAGAGACCCATTCTATGTTTAAGCTTGTTCTGATGCGACACGGCGAAAGCCAATGGAATCTGGAAAACCGTTTCACAGGGTGGACAGATGTAGATCTGACTGAAAAGGGCCGAGAAGAAGCTCGCAAAGCCGGTGAACTGTTAAAGTCCGAAGGCTATGACTTCGACATCGCCTATACGAGCGTCCTGCGCCGCGCCATCCGTACTTTGTGGATTGCGTTGGATGCCATGGACAGAATGTACCTGCCGATCAAAAACTCCTGGCGTTTAAATGAGCGCCACTACGGTGCTTTACAGGGTCTCAACAAAGCGGAAACGGCTGCCAAGTACGGCGATGACCAAGTACTGATCTGGCGCCGTGCATACGCGATTCCGCCCAACCCCCTTTCTCCCGATGATGAACGCTGGGCCGGCAAAGATCCGAAGTATGCTGATTTGAAGCCTGAGGAAATCCCCGCAACTGAGTGTCTTAAAGATACCGTGGCGCGTGTTATTCCTTACTGGAAAGAAGAAATCGAGCCCGCAATTCGCTCCGGCAAGCGTGTGTTAATCGCCGCTCACGGCAATTCGCTGCGTGCCTTGATCAAGTACATTGACAATATCAGCGACGAAGATATCGTTCATTTGAATATCCCTACAGCCCGTCCTATTGTTTATGAATTTGACGACGACATGAAGCCGATTCGTCACTACTACCTCGGCAATCAGGCAGAAATCGAAGCGGCGATGGCTGCTGTAGCCGCGCAGGGTAAAGCCAAGAAGTGAGATTGTTCGAGCGCTCCTTTTTGTCAATGATCAAAGCGCTCGGTCTAGCGAGCGCTTTGCTCTGTCTGAGCCTGTCCCCGCTCTCGCCGTATAGCGGGTTCGGGCAGGCTTATGCGCAAACTGCGCAACAAAAAGCAGGCGCAAAAAAGACAACTCGTTCTGCCTCTAAAAATAATTCCGCGCGACGCTCTTCAAGTGCAAAAAAGACCACCTCGACGGCTAAACGAGCCAACAACAAAAACAATAGTGCTGATGTGAGCGAAAAGCGGCGCAATGAACTTCAAAACCAACAAAAGTCATTGCAGGAACAACTGGGCTCGCTTAAAAAACAGCTCTCACAGACCGAAGCCAGTCAAAATGAAGCAAGCGATGCACTGGCGGCCAGTGAAGAAGCAATTTCAAAAGCCAATCGCCGACTCAGAGAACTCAGTAACGAGCGCTCTCAGGTTGAAAATCGTCTGAAAGAACTCAGAGAACAGGAATTGGCAGTCAGCGGTCAATTGACGAGCGCTGAAAAGCAAAACCGCGCCATCGCCCGTGCTCAATTTTTGAATTCCCGCCGCCAGTCCTGGCAGACGTTGATCGCCGGTACCAATCCTCACGAAGTAGCCCGCGACGCAGCCTCGCTTCGATATTTTGCCAAAGCGCAGCAACAGGCTGTTGATCAACTTTCCGAGCAGCGTGCGGGCATCCACTCCGTCTCAGAGGAAACGCAAAGTAAGCGCAAAGAGCTCGCGAACATTGAAGCTAATGAAAAAAAGGGGCGCGAGCAACTGATGCGTGAGCAACAGACTCGAAAGGAAACGCTTGAAAAACTGAAAAAACAAATTTCAGAGCAGCGCGCCTCTATTGACAAACTCGAACGCGACCAACAACGACTCGGTCAATTGGTTGCCAATATTGATAAAGTGCTGGCCCAGCGCAAAGCAGAAGCCGAAAGACGGGCGCAGCAAGCACGTAAAAAACAGCCCGCCAGCGGCAAAGTATCCGTGGGCGGCAAAACACCATCCGGGGTTTTTGCCAAACAACGAGGCAAATTGCTGATGCCGGCATTGGGTAAAATTACCGGCCGCTATGGCCAGGCTCGAGCCAATGTTTCCGGTAAGAGCACCACTTGGCGGGGTTTGATGATTCAGGCCCGTCAAGGCAGCGATGTTTTAGCCTGTGCCAACGGTCAAGTCGTTTTCTCTGACTGGTTGCGCGGTTTCGGCAATTTGATCATCGTCGACCACGGTGACGGTTACCTCTCAATCTACGCCAATAATGAATCACTCTTTAAGAGTGTTGGCGACAAAGTTACCCGCGGCGAAACTATTGCCTCTGTCGGCAATACGGGCGGTGAAGAAAAACCCGGGTTGTACTTTGAACTTCGACGCAATGGTCAACCTTTCAATCCTTTACCCTGGATTGGAAAAGATTAAAAAATTATGATGAAAATGTTATCTCCCTTACGTAAAACCGTTTTGATCACTGCCATCGGCTTGTGCCTAACACCGATGGGGTTTGCTGCGCAGCCTGATGCCAACCCGGCGGGAAAAAGCCCCTTGCCCCTTCAGGAAATACGTCAGTTCACCGATGTATACGCAGCCGTTAAGGCTTTTTATGTCGATGAGAACCAAACTTCCGACCGACAGCTGCTTGAAAATGCTTTGGCAGGCATTCTTTCCGGATTGGATCCCCATTCTGCCTATCTCGATAAAGAAGCTTATGAAGATATGAAAGAAGGCACTGAGGGAGAATTCGGCGGCCTGGGCCTGGAAGTCACTATGGATGCCTCTGGCGTCTTGGTTATTGCTCCGATTGACGATACACCGGCCGCTCGTGCCGGCATCCGCGCCGGCGACATCATCGTCAAAATTGACGATCAGGCCACCCGTGCCATGACCTTGTCTGAAAACGTTAAGCGGATGCGGGGCAAACCAAAAACAAAAATCGATTTGGTCATTGCCCGTAAGGGAGAAGACAAACCTTTGAATTTCACCATTACGCGTGACATTATCAAAGTGCAGTCGGTGAAAATGAAGGAACTTAAGGATGGCATTGCCTACATCCGTATTTCGCAATTCCAGGAACACACCGCTGATGACCTTGCAAAATATCTGATCGATTTACAAAAGAAAAACCACCTCAAGGGACTGGTTCTCGATTTACGCAATGACCCGGGGGGACTGCTTAATGCTGCCGTCGGCGTGGTCTCTGCCTTCATCGGAAAAGATCAGGTAGTTGTCAGCACCAAGGGCAGAGCAAAAGAAGCAAACCGCAGCTTCAAGACCACTCCTGCCGATTATCTCAATTACGGGCAAAATCCCAAAAACGATTGGATTGCAAAGGTTCCTCCTGAGGCAAAAACCGTTCCGATGGTCGTCTTGATTAATGCGGTCAGTGCAAGCGCAAGTGAAATTGTTTCCGGTGCTCTGCAGGATCACAAGAGAGCCAAGATATTAGGGCAGCGTTCTTTCGGTAAGGGCAGTGTGCAAACCGTTCTTCCCCTTCGCCCCTTAGACGGTGGAGAACCGACCACAGGCATTAAGTTGACGACTTCTCGGTACTACACCCCGAGCGGTCGCTCAATTCAAGCAACCGGCATCACTCCGGATATTGAAATTGCCGATACGGCTGAAGGCAACTACGCTACATTCAATATCAGAGAGGCGGATCTGGCTCACCACCTCAAGAGTGAAGAAGAAAAGATTGCCCATCAAAAAGAGCAAAAAGAGGAAGCCAAAAAACAGGCTCAAAACGATAAGCAGCCCGAACTTCGCTATTTCTTCGGTGACGAAAAAGATTTCCCGCTGCAGCAGGCAGTAAAGATTCTCAAAGGCGAAAAATTTATCACCGGATTTGAAAAGAAAGACGAAAAGGCTAAAGAAGTAAGTCAAAAATCTTCCGATAAGAAACATTAAGAATAACGGCACCTTATGCAGCAAGTACTGATTCACGTCATACCGGTTTTCTTTGCTTTGTACATGTATGTCAGTCTTTTTCATAAGACGAGGCTACATGTCAGCATAAAGGGAATTTTGCTTGTCTTGATATTGCTGTCTTGCCAATATCCGGCTTTTTGCCGTTCGTTTTTTGTCGGTTACGACGACCGGGTTCCGCATCTGGGAATCGTCCTTTACTGTTGGCTCTTCTCTACCCAGCTTATTTTGATTCTTTTTGCTTTGGCAAAAGATGCCGTAGGACTGATATACCGCCTTGCCCGTAAAACATCCCTTCCTCATCCGACCACGACCGCCGTCAGTCTTTTGGGACTTTCTATGTTGATTGCCGCCTTCGGCAGCTACAGCGCATTGTCGCAACCGGCGGTCTATCGCCTGGATGTTCCCATTAAAAATTTACCGGCAGCGCTTGACGGCTTCACCATTGTTCAGCTTTCAGACATTCATGCCAGCCCGCTTTTGGACCGTAATCGTCTTGTCAAAATAGTGGAGCGAACCAATGCGTTAAAGCCAGACTTGATTGCCGTGACCGGTGATATTGTTGACGGGAAAACGGAGGCACGTTTAAGCGATGTTCTCCCCCTCAAAGATCTTAAGGCTCCCTACGGCGTCTTCGGCATTGAAGGCAATCATGAGCACTATGTGGATTACAACGCCTGGATGGCCACCTATCCGACATTGAACCTGATCATGTTGGAAAACTCTCACCGTCTTTTAAATGTTAATGGCGCGAAATTGGCTATTGTGGGAATTACCGATCCGATGGCCGCCCGCTATCACAGAGAATATCCGAACATCAAAAAAGCCATGCAGGGCGTTCCGCCCGACGCCACTGCCATCCTCTTATCCCATCAAGTCAAATACAGCCGGGATTATGCAAAGTATCCCATTGCCTTACAGCTGTCCGGTCATACCCACGGAGGTCAGATATTCGGGATGCACTGGTTGGCGCAGATCATTAATAAAGGTTTTGTAAAAGATAAATATCAGATAGGCAATATGCTTCTTTATGTCAATCGCGGAACAGGACTCTGGTATGGTTTCCCTGTCCGTTTGGGGATTCCGAGCGAAATTACTCTTGTGACGCTTAAAAGAGAAAATTAAACAATAGTGCTTGCCGAAGAGTTAAAAACGACTAAGATTGAACTAGAAGTATCCGTTTTCTGAAGGATTCCATCATGCTAGATAAAAACAGTTTTCGTTATTCGGCCGCCATCGAAGCGTTGATTGAGAAACATGCCGACGAAGGCAATGACAGTATGTGGAGTATTTGGCGTGAAAGACAAGTCAATCGCAATGCATACGGTGGAAACTACTCTTTCGTGTTGGGGCGTACCGCAGATAAAGACAAACCCTTCTATCTGAATTTTGAATCTCCCTTTGAGGGTTTTGCCGCTCACGCACCTTATACCTTGGTTACCGGTATGACCGGAAGCGGTAAGAGCTCTTTTCTGCGTAATTTGATTTTGGATATTGCCATCACCAATACCCCCGATCTGGCCGCCATTAAAGTTTTCGACCCCAATGGCGGGTGGTCCTTTGAAAGTCTCAAGGGACTTCACAGAATGCGTGTGGAAACAAATATTGAAACAGCAAAAACCTACTTGGAAGGCATCACGAAATCCATTGAAGCTCATGAACGGCTGTTTGAAACTTTGGGAGTCAAAACTCTTGAGGAATGCAACAAGGTCCTCGGATTAAAAAAACGCCTGTTGCGTACATTTGTCATTATTGATGAAGTCGCCGTTTGGATGATTGATGATGATTTCAAAGCCAAACTGCTCAAAGCATTGGAAACCATTTCAACAAAAGGCTGGAGTACGGGCTATCACCTGATTCTGGCTACGCAGTGGCCTGATCCCCGGGTGTTGCCGAAAGAGGTTCGCGATTACTTCGGCAATCGCATCTCTTTGAAATTGCCCACGGCAGAGATGTCCGAATACGCCTTGGGAGTCCGTGGAGCGGAATCCCTCACCGACTTAGGGCATATGTTGGCAGTATTGGCCGGTGAACCCGCACCGATTAATTGTTGGGTCCCTTGGCTTTCCGATGAAGATGCCGAAAGAATGGTAACCGCTATCCGGGTTGCCGAAGATCGTTAAACCACCCAAAGAGCGCCGACTCGGCGCTCTTTTTAAGCATGAGCGTATTTAAGTTTTGCCCGAGCGGCGGAAAAATCGTCGCCCCAAAAGTTTGGCTCCTGGACATGGACGACACGCTGTACTCCGCTTCAGCGCAGATGTTTCATGACATTCACGTTTTGATGGATGCATATATTGTCCAAAAATTGGGATTACCTCCTGAAGAAGCCAACAACCTGAGAAAAGACTACTGGCGTCGGTACGGAGTGACCTATTATGGTTTGTGGCTCAAGCACGGTATTGATCCCCATGATTTTTTGACACAAACCCACAAAATTGATACCTCCAGCATTCATACTCGAGGCAGGATGCGCGAAGCGGTCATGTCTCTGCCCGGCAAAAAGATCCTTTTTACCAATGCGCCGGACCGTTTTGCGGACCAAGTGCTTCAGCGGCTGCATTTGAGCGACTGTTTTGATGCCCAATACCGTGCAGAAAACATGAAGGTTTTCGGACAATGGCGTCCCAAACCCTCCGCTCAAATGTTAAGAAAAGTGTTGGCTGAGCATCACGTGGCAGCACATCAATGCTGTCTGATTGATGACAGTCTGAATAATCTGAAAATCGCCAAAAGCGTGGGGATGCAAACAGTATTGTGCAAAGGGTGGCATCACCATGGTATCGAAGCCGTCCGTCCCTTTCCTTATGTTGATGCTTGTGTAGCGCACGTTCGGGACATCAAAAAAATTCTTGTTTCTCCCCAGAAGCCGAAGCCGAGATTCAAGCGTCCTAAATTTCTAAACCCCTATAATTAGGCGGTCAACCGTTGAAAGTTTGAGGTTATTTTGTTTATTTTTCGCTGGATTGGAAAAGCATTTCGATTAATCGGAACGGGGTTGGGTTATTTCAATAAAACCCTTTTATACGCTCTGGAGCTAGTCGTCATTGTGGGCCTTATTATCGGGACGTTTTCATTGACGAAAACCCCTTCGGTGCAACCCGGTTCTGTTCTGGTTTTAAACCTTGAGGGAAGCGTGAGGGAACTTCCTGTAACCGAACCGGTTCTGCCGCTCGGTCTTACACAAGCACCGACAGATACATCATTGCACGAACTTTGCGCCACATTGGATAAAGCCGCCAAAGATCCCATGATCGCCGCTGTTTTAATGAAACTTGACGGTCTGGATCGAGTGGGCTTAGCCTCGCTTGATGAAATCGGCAGAGCGCTTGACCGTTACAAATTAAGCGGGAAACCCATCTGGGCCTGGGGGACGAATTTCTCACAGGTTCAATACGCTCTGGCAGCTCACGCCAATGAAATTTATATGCACCCAATGGGCCAGGTATTGGTAAAGGGACTGTCATCAAACCGTCTTTACTATGGTGAGCTGCTCAAAACTCTGGGCGTAAATGTTCATGTTTTCAAGGCAGGCGCTTATAAGAGCTTCCCGGAAAGTTTTATTTCTGACAAGCCTTCAGAAGAATGGAAACAAAGCGAGCGCTTTTGGCTCTCTGACGCCTGGAAAACACTTTCACGCAATATTGAAAACGCTCGCGGTTTGATGCCGAATTCCATCAATCATTACATCAATAACCTGCCTGAGAACCTCCGGGCCGCTAATGGTGATTTAGCAACAGCCGCTTTAAACGCCAATTTGATTGATGGCACTCAAACATACGATCAGCTTGTTCGTACCATTGAAAACAAGATTGCAAAGGGTCAGAAGGCTAACTTCGTCACGTACCACGATTACGCCGCTACTCTTGACAATCAGACAGGTCCGATTGCAGTCATTGTCGCCGAAGGTGAAATCCGTGAAGGAGAGTCCGAAAACGGGATTATGGGCGCCGACACTTTAGTCAAACTCATTGATCAGGCCAGAGACGACAACCGCATCAAATCGGTGGTTTTACGAGTCAATTCCCCCGGCGGCTCTGCTGTTGCCAGTGAACTTATTCGACACGCTCTTGAAAGAACCAGAGAGGTCAAACCTGTTGTCGTCAGCATGGGAGATTTTGCCGCGTCGGGAGGTTATTGGATCAGCATGGGCGGCACCAAAGTTGTCTCATCACCCAACACAATTACCGGCTCCATCGGGGTATTCGGTTTAGCCCCTACTTTTGAACACTCACTACAGTTGGCAAAAATCGGGCAGGGCAGTGTCTCCACAACTTGGTTGGCTAACGCCGAACGTCCGACACAGCCTATGGATTCTCGTTTGGAAGATATCCTCACGCAGTCAGTGGCAAGGACCTATTCAAACTTTATCAGTGTGGTTGCGAAATCCAGAAAACTCGCTCCACAGTATGTGCAAACGGTGGCACAAGGCAGAGTCTGGACCGGACAGCAAGCTCTTGAACGTAAATTGGTAGACCAAATCGGCGATTTTGAGAGTGCCGTCAATTTGGCCAGACAACTAGCCAAATTGGATAAAAACGCATCTTGTGTTTATTTCTACGAACCGACTACCGACATCGGCTCAATGTTGCGTCAAAATTTGGGACAATGGATGAATCCTTTGGGAGAAATCGGTATCCCCCAATCGGTACAGACACAGATTCAGCAAGCTAAAACCCTGCTTCAAAGCGCCTCTGAGAAAGAAAACCGCCGGATCTATGCGCATAGCTTGCTTGAACCGCTGAGCTAAAGAAAAAACGGGCGATGAACGCCCGCTATTGCCTACCCTGCTGTTTTTCGCATAACAGCAGGGAGTTTTTTTGATGTGCTCTGAATCAGTCGCCGTACATCTTTTGACGAATTTCGCGACGCATTTGCGCTTCTAAAGAGAGCGTTGCTGTCGGACGAGCAAGTAAACGTGCCACTCCGATCGGCTCTCCGGTTTCTTCGCACCAACCGTAATCGCCGCTGTCAATACGCTGAATAGCAGCCTGAACTTTCTTCAAAAGCTTGCGTTCACGATCTCTCGTACGCAACTCCAACGCATGCTCTTCTTCAATCGTTGCACGATCCGCAGGATCAGGCACCACAGTTGTTTCACGCAAGTGTTCCGTCGTCTGACCGGCATTGCTGCGCAGCTCTTTTTCCATTTCTTCCAAACGATGACGGAAGAACGCCAATTGGCGGTCATTCATGTACTCATCTTCGGACATTGCGAGCAATTCTTGCTCAGTTAACAACTTCTTTTTCGTGGCCATATATCAATACTGTCGGCAAAGAACTTTCGTTCTATGCCGCTCACTTTACAACATAAAACACTTGTCGGGACATTTTGTCACAAGTAAACCCAAACAACAAAATACCCTCCAAGAAGGAGGGCAAATTGTGTCTTAATTCTAGTAATTTGTCAAATTTTTCATAAGCCTACGGCGCATCAACCAGGCAGGTTTCCAATCCGGTGATAATCGCTTGTTCAGGCAAATTACGCCCGATGAAAACAATTTTAGACATCGGTCTTTCGTTCTCACCCCACTTCGGGCCGAGGTCGGCCGCAACCAACATGTGCACTCCCTGTGTGATCATCTTGTGATCGGTCCCTTGCAAATAAAGCACTCCCTTATAACGCAAAAGATCCGGACCGTAGACTTGAGTGATCGTTCCCCAGAAGCGCTCGAGGCGGAACGGATCAAAAGGCGTATAAGCTGTAAACACAAAAGAGCCGATTTCATCACCGTGGTGATGGTGATGCCCCGTATCAGTCAGAAATTCAGGGTCAATATCCAAAACCGTATTAAGGTTAAATCCCTCAATATCCAGTACTTCAGAGATATCCACTTCCCCCATATGTGCTTCTTTGATCGGAGCGCGCGGATTCATGGCGCGAAGTCTGGCTCGAATAGCCTTAACTTCTTCGGGAGTCACTAAATCAGTTTTCGTCAGAAAGATTCTGTCTGCAAAACCTACCTGAGCCTGAGCCTCCAGTTCCTTGTCTAAAGTCTCATTACCGTGTTTGGCGTCCACCACTGTCACCACGCCGTCCAGACGGTAGAATGCGGCAACGGCATCATCCATAAAAAATGTTTGAGCCACAGGACCGGGATTGGCCACGCCGGTTGTTTCAATCATGACTCGGTCGAAATGAATTTCACCCCGATCACGGCGATGTCTGAGGTCGGTCAACACGCGAGACAAATCCCCGCGGATTGTGCAGCAGATGCAGCCGTTACTCATCTGTACGATCTGTTCTTTATCCGTTTGAACCAGCAGAGTGCTGTCGACATCTTCTTCACCGAACTCATTTTCAATCACGGCAATTTTATGTCCGTGATCTTCACGCAAAACACGATTTAAAAGTGTGGTCTTACCGGCCCCCAGAAATCCCGTAAGAATCGTTACCGGAATTTGAGGAACCATATCCATAACATCCATTTTCAAGCCTCTTATTCAATTCTGCGGCTATCGGTCGCTCAATCAACGAAGTGTCAATTGTAGTCCTTTCAGATATTCTCCTTCAGGACAAGTCATCATCAACGGATGATCCGCCCCGGCACCCAACCGGGCAATCATCCAGGCTTCACGCTTGGAGTCGATCACCGCTCCGGCAATTACCTTCTGGAATAAGTCCACATCCATTGCTCCGGAACAGGAAAACGTCAATAGGTCGCCCCCCGGTGCCACCAAACGCAAACCGTTTAAGTTAATGTCTTTATAAGCGCGAGCGGCTCTTTCAATGTGTCGATGGCTGGAAGCAAATTTCGGCGGATCCAAAATCACCAAATCGAATGTTTCTCCGGCTTCTCGGGCTTTTCTCAAATACTCGAACACATCTGCCTGCACCCATTGAGCCCGCTCATCGTCAAAACCATTTCTGTGAGCATTTCTGGCTGCCATGGCCAAAGCTTCTGCGGAAGAGTCCACAGAAATAACTTCCTCTGCACCTCCGGCCAATAGCGCTAAAGAGAATCCGCCGGTGTAGCAAAAACAATTAAGCGCCCGCATCCCTCTGCCGGTGCGTTGCTTAAATTCTTTGGCCAAACGCTGTGCTAAAAAGCGATTCTCCCGTTGGTCAATATAAAAGCCCGTTTTGTGACCGATGCGAACATCAACACCGTACCGAACCCCGTCTTCAACAACCTCAATCTCCTGAGGCGGTTCTTCTCCCCGCAGCAGCTCCACTCTTTCCTGCAAGCCTTCACGATGGCGCGTCGCAGCATCCGACCGATCAAAAACACCTTTAATTCCGGGCACCTTCATCAAGATATCAGCGATAACATCTCTGAATGCCTCAACGCCTGCGGCTTGAAATTGAGTCACAAACCATTGTCCGTAGCGGTCAACCACCAAGCCCGGCAACTGATCGGCTTCGCCGAATATAACCCTCACAGCAGAGGTTCTGGCAAAAAGCGGCTCTCTAGCCTTAATGGCTTTTTGAATCTTTGTCTCAATCCATGACTCATCAATTTTGTCCTGCTCATCAAATGACCAGCAGCGGGCTCTGAGCGTTGAGTCTTTGGAGTAGGCGGCCCAAGCCAAAAAACGACCGTCATGAGATACGACTCTGACGGTATCACCGCTTTTAGCCTTGCCGTTTAATTTCTGTACTGCCGTGTCATAAACCCAGGGATGACGCCGCAACAACGAACGCTCTTTTCCCTTTTTTAAAATTAAATCCGTCATTGTCTTTCTCTCTATTGATACAAAGAAGGTTCACCTTCAGGCCGAGTCTTAAATCGCCTGTGCGTCCACATATATTGATCCGGGAACTTTTGAATCCACTTTTCGAGTTCCTGTGTGACACGGAGGGTGTCAGCCTCATAATCATCAGTCGGGAAATTCTCCCAAATATCACTTGCGTGGACCTGATAGCCATCATCAGTCATTTCCGCCACAAGCATGATCACCTTGGCTTTCGTGAGCTTGGCTAAGCGTGAGGCCATCGGAAGGGTTGCCGCCGGCACTCCGAAAAACGGGACAAAAATGCTGTTCCTTCGCCCATGATCCATGTCAGGCAAGTAGTAAAAGGGCAACCCTTCTCTCATTGCACGGATAATGGGTCTTAAATCATGATGCGTCCCTTTGGCGATTAGAATCGGATCACTGAAGCGTTTTCTTCCTTCAAGGGCTGCCTTATCCCAAACCGGATTACTCTGACGTTGGTAAAGGGAAACTCCTCGCACGAAAAGGTTGAGGCCGATGCCGCTGGCGTCAAGTCCGGCAAAGTGAGGAGCTATGACAATCAACGGACGATTCTCTGTACTTGTAATGCGTTCCACCACGCCTTCATCAAAACGCACAAAATTGCGAACCTGCTCGGCGCTTCCCTTCCAAAGCACACTGTGGTCAAGAGCAGCACGAGCCAATCGGTAAAAACATTGTTTGGCAATTTCCTGTCTTTTTGATTCGGTCCAATTCGGAAAACATAACTTCAGATTAGTCAGAGCCACTTTTCTGCGTTTGGGTACAACATGCCAGAATAGCCAGGCCAAAAGATGAGCTGCCTTATTTCGGGAAGCCGGTGACCAACCGACCATCGCATTCACCACACTTAACCATATGCCGGTGAAAAAATTTAAAACTGACTGCATTTACCACCTTATTCTTCGCGCTTTACGCCCCGCGGGCATTTATAACGCTTATAGGACCACAAATATTGCTGCGGACAATCCAAAATTGTTTCCTCAACTAATTTATTCATTGCTGCAGCGTCCGACTTCTCATCGCCTGTCAGTTGGTAATCCCATTTTTTAATGTGCATCGACCATCCGTCTATCTCACGCTGCATTCTGGCCATGAGAATCAGTGCGTCAAACTGCTTGGCAAGTTTCAAAGGGAAAGTCATCGTGTAAGCCTTTTCCCCAAAAAAAGGCACCCAAACACCTTCTCCGTGAGACGGCACCTGATCGGGCAAAATTCCAGCGATTCCTCCCTTTTTCATGATGCGCAAAATCTGTCTGACACCTTTGAGATCGGCGCTCGCGGGCACAATATTATCTGAAGCGCGTCCCTGACCGACAATCTCACGCAAGTACTTTTTTCTCGGAACACGGTAAAGAATCGCTATTTGTCGCTCAGTCCCCTTTAACCAATGTTCTGCAACCATCATGGGCCCGACTTCATAACACCCCGTATGAGGAGTCAGAAATATAATGGCTTTACCGCCGGCAAACGCTTCATTTAACACCGGAAGCGAATTGTCGGCAATGCGGCATTTTTTCAACACCTCTTGGCGATCCCGTCCCAGCACCCACGGGGCCTCTACAGCCTGAGCGCCCTGCTCTTTGGCAACCGCATAAGCCATTTCGGGCGTAAAAATCCCCGCTCGGGATAAATTGCGATGAATTTCCCGACGATAGGCACCGTCAAAGCGATAAATCAGCACGCCGACAAAACGGCCGACTGCCCGCAAAAAATTCAAAGGTAAACGAGAAATTAGATAAATTAAGAATTTCATGAAAAGGATTTTGCCAAACTTTTAGAGAAACGGATTTAAGAATCACACTAAAAAACACTTGATTTTTATTTCAGCAAGAGTAGGATTGCAGATCACGCCGAGTTAAGGACAACTTGCGGGGCGTTTTCTAAATACCGCTAAAGCGTCAGCCGCATTCCGGATCTTTTCGCGGTGGACGCTCGTTCCACAGGATCTCACTCAAAAGGAATGTAGCACCATGGATTCTTACTTATTTACTTCCGAATCGGTCTCTGAAGGCCATCCGGACAAAGTCGCAGACCAAATCTCCGACGCCATTCTCGATGCCATTTTGGCCCAAGACCCCTACAGCCGCGTAGCCGCTGAAACGTTATGCAATACCGGTTTGGTGGTCTTAGCCGGTGAAATTACCACACAGGCTAACGTTGATTACATCGACATCGCCCGTGAAACCTTAAAGCGCATCGGCTATGACAATTCCGATTACGGTATTGACCATAAAGGCTGCTCGGTGTTGGTCGGATACGACAAACAATCCAACGATATTGCCCAAGGCGTTGACCGCGCAAGCGACGACTACCTCGAACAAGGCGCCGGCGACCAAGGTCTGATGTTCGGTTATGCCTGCGATGAAACGCCGACTTTAATGCCGGCGGCTATCTACTATGCGCACCGCCTAATGCAGCAGCAATCTATCGTCAGACGCAACGGAACGCTTGATTTCCTGCGCCCCGATGCCAAGAGCCAAGTGACGCTTCGCTATGAAAACGGCAAACCCGTCGCGATCGACACTGTCGTTTTGTCTACGCAGCACCATCCCCGCATGAGCGACGGCAACAAGATGAAGCCCGAATTCATCGAAGCCGTTATTGAACACATCATCAAACCGGTGTTGCCGCCTGAATGGCTCAAGAATACCCGCTACCTGATTAACCCGACCGGACGTTTTGTTGTCGGCGGTCCGCAAGGCGACTGCGGTTTGACCGGCCGTAAGATTATCGTCGACACCTACGGCGGTGCTTGCCCCCACGGCGGCG
>ERZ779866.108-NODE-108-length-83730-cov-9.171449_pt1 | contig 83730 bp, 78 predicted proteins | sample MGYA00511248_ERZ779866 | MGnify/ENA primary metagenome ERZ779866 (study PRJEB29588, sample SAMEA2155758) | human gut metagenome | biome: human gut; feature: human-associated habitat; material: faeces | place: Denmark | collected 2008/2010 ... | reverse complement strand
AACTCATTCTGTTGAAATTTAATATTTATTTGTCTAAACTTTGGGGTTCACTTCATTTCGAGGCGTTGTTTTTATTAAGGAAGTTTTAATGAAAGCGTTATTAAAGAAAAAAAGCCTTGATTTTCATCAAGACTTTTGCCGGATATCTATTATGTTAAGGATAGTGTTTAACTAAGGAAAAATTTTAAGCGATTTCTTCCATTGAGCAGGAGCAGCCCAAGCTGTGCTTTACACGGTCGTTTACTTCTGCTTTCTTTGCATTGTTGAAACGGTCAACAGTTCCTACAAGATAGCCTGTAATTCTTCTGATTCTCTCAAAAGGAACAGGGTCATACTCATATCTCATGTCAACAAACTCGCCGTCAACTTTAAGTTCTACAGATTTTATATATTTATCAGGATGATTAGCTTTAAGCTGTTCAACATATACATTTATCTCTTCCTGGGAAAGATTTCCGCCTACTACATTTATATTCATAAGATTACCTCCATTACTAAATATTGTGTTTCTCTCTGAGTGCACACATATTTTAGCACCATATATAGTAAAAGTCAATAGTGATTACTGATTTCCAAAAAATATTTTTTTATCCTTAAAAATCACATCAAATACTTGACATAAGTTTTTATAAAGCATATAATGATTAAGTAATCTGCGCTTTGTAAAGTCATTTTGCAGAGCTGATAATAAAAATTTAACAAAAGCCTTAAATGCTATGATGAAGAGAAGTAGCAAAAGAATTCGCTTACAGTGAGTACGGGACAGTGTGAACCGTACAGCAGAGCTTTCGTGAATAACACTTCGGAGCAGCTATCTGAACAGGAATATCCCCAAGTAGGTGATGCCGTTGACTGTGCGTTAAACAGGATGCTTTTTTATGAAGCTTAGAGTGACCGGTTTTCCGGTAATATAGGTGGTACCACGGGTTTACAAGCTGCTCGTCCTATTTCAGGGCGAACAGCTTTTTTTATTAAAATCTATTAACCTTTAAAATAAAACAAGCAATACAAGGAGAAAACTTATGAAACACATCGACATTAAAGACATTCAGACAAAAGCTGAATATGTAGACACAGACGTCACAGTATGCGGCTGGGTAAGAACTTCCAGAGATTCAAAAAACATGGCTTTTCTCGAGATGAACGACGGAACAAGCCTTAAACATCTTCAAATCGTAATCGACAAGTCAGCCCTTGACAATTACGACTTTGCTTTAAAGCTTGGAGCAGCTTTAAAGGTAACAGGTACAGTAGTTCCTGCAAGACAGGGCAGTGTTGAGATAAACGCTAAGGAAATCACACTTTTGGGCGACTGTCCGGCAGATTATCCTTTGCAGAAAAAACGCCACACCCTTGAGTTTTTGAGAACTATGCCTCACCTCAGAGTTAGAACCAACACATTTAACGCTGTTTTGAGAGTGCGTTCTGTTATGGCAGCTTCAATCCACAAGTATTTTCAGGACAGAAACTATGTATATATTAACACACCTCTTCTCACAGGAAGCGACTGCGAGGGTGCAGGCGAGGTATTCAAGGTAACTACAATCGGTTATTCCGACCAGTACAAATCAGAAGAGGAATACTACAGCAACGACTTTTTCGGCAAGAGAGCAGGCCTCAGTGTTTCAGGTCAGCTTGAGGGCGAGGTTGCCGCAATGGCAATGGGCAAAATCTACACATTCGGCCCAAGCTTCAGAGCTGAAAACAGCAACACACCAAGACACGTTGCAGAGTTCTGGCACATCGAGCCGGAAGTTGCTTTTGCAGAGCTTGACGACATAATCGAGATTGCCGAGGACATGATAAAATATATAGTAAGAGACGTTATGGAAAAATGTCCTCAGGAGCTTGCTTTCTTCAACCAGCATTTTGAAAAGGGTCTTATCGACAAGCTCCAGCACCTTTTGGACAGCGAGTTTGAAATTCTCGACTACACAAAGGCTATCGAAATCCTCAAGGACGCAAAGAAAGAGTTTGTATACCCTGTTGAGTGGGGCTGCGACCTCCAGACAGAGCATGAAAGATACATCACAGAGGAAGTATTCAACAAGCCTGTATTTATCACAAACTATCCTAAGGACATCAAGTCTTTCTATATGAAGCAAAATCAGGACGGAAAAACAGTTGCCGCAACAGACCTTCTTGTTCCCGGCGTAGGCGAAATCATCGGATGCAGTGAGAGAGAAGCTGACTATGACAAGCTGGTTGAGGCAATGAAAGCAAGAAACATGAACATGGATGAATATGCAGATTACCTTGAGCTTAGAAAGTTCGGCTCTGTTCCGCACAGCGGCTTCGGTCTTGGCTTTGAAAGAATTATCATGTATGTAACAGGTATGAGCAACATCCGTGACGTAATTCTTTACCCGAGAACAGTAGGAAGCATCAGATAAGGCTTTCTAACACTACGAAAGGATAAGAAAACATGAAAAATCTTATAATTCCGGAGAACTACTCCTCACCGCTTACTTTGAGAGAAACTCAAAGTGCGGTAAAATACATCAAAGATACTTTCCAGAAAAAGCTTATCGCAGGACTTAATCTTGACAGAATTACCGCTCCCCTTATTGTTTTCAGCGAAAGCGGAATAAACGACGACCTCAACGGCGTTGAGCGCAAGGTTTCTTTCTCAATGAAAGAAATCGACGGCACTGCCGAGGTTGTACAGTCCTTGGCAAAATGGAAGAGAATGGCTCTTCACCGTTACGGATACGAAAACGGCGAGGGTATTTACACAGATATGAACGCTTTAAGACGTGACGACGACGTTGACAACACTCATTCAATCTTTGTTGACCAGTGGGACTGGGAAAGAGTTCTCACAAGAGAGGACAGAAACACAGATTTTCTGAAAAAGACAGTTGAAACAATCGCCCATGCAGTTGTTGACACTTTCTATGAGGTAAAAGCAAAGTATCCTAAAATCCAGGGCGACTTTAACAGAGAGGTGTTCTTTATAACATCTCAGGAGCTTGAGGATATGTATCCTGACATGACCTCCAAAGAAAGAGAAAACGCAATCACAAAAGAACACGGCACTGTGTTTATTTCTCAGATTGGCTCTGTTCTCAAAAGCGGCAAAAAGCACGACGGAAGAGCACCTGACTATGACGACTGGAGCTTAAACGGCGACCTGTTCTTCTGGCACAATGCATTAAACGCTTCCCTTGAAATTTCCTCAATGGGAATAAGAGTTGACGCTCAGTCACTTATGAAGCAGCTTGAAATCTGCAATGCAACAGAGAGAACAAAATTTGAATATCATAAGATGATTTTAAACGATGAACTCCCACTTACAATAGGCGGCGGCATCGGACAGTCAAGACTTTGTATGCTTATGCTTGACAAAGCTCACATCGGCGAAGTACAGGTTTCCCTGTGGCCTGCCGATATGGTTGAAAAATGCAAAGAGGGCAACATTATTTTACTGTGATTTTTTGTCAAAACATGACATATGTAAAGAAAATTTCCGGAATTTTCGTACAATAATACGAAAATTCATAAAGCCGTCACTTTTTGGAGTTAATGCCTTTAAAACTCCGCTAAAGTATGTTAAAATTTAAAAAAATGCGTATATTTCAGCATAATGGGCTGTAAGTTTCTACCCTTTATCCGTAATAAAGGACTACGCAGGAATAACGGCAGACGTCATTTTAAAAATGGCGTCTGTTTCCCTGCCTGCCTCATATTATGCCGAAAAACGCAAATAATATGAGGAGTTTTTTTATGTCAAATCAAGTAAGCAACATTTACAAGCTTGACGGAAGAGTACCTCTGTCAAGGGCAATTCCTTTGGGAATTCAGCACGTTCTTGCAATGTTTCTGGGCAATGTTTCCCCTCTGCTCATTGTCTGCGGTCTTATTGAGATGGACCCGGCTATGAAAACAATGCTTATTCAGAACGCAATGTTCATTGCAGGTATCACAACCCTTATTCAGCTTTATCCAATCTGGAAAGTCGGATGCAGACTTCCTGTAGTAATGGGTACAAGCTCCGGATTTATCGGAACCTGCAAAGCCATAGGTGTAAACTACGGCTACGGCGCAATTTTGGGAGCTTCCCTCATAGGCGCAATTTTTGAAATTTTCTTAGGTTTCTTCATCAAGCCTTTGAAAAAGCTTTTCCCTCCAGTTGTTACAAGCCTTGTTATCATGTCAATCGGTCTTTCACTGCTTCCTGTAGGCGTTAATTATTTCGCAGGCGGCTCAGGCAGCGCAAATTACGGCAACTGGAAACACCTTTTGGTAGGTACAGTTGTTGTTCTCACAATCGTTTTCTTCAAGCAGTTTACAAAGGGATTTTTGAGTGTTTCCTCAATCCTTATCGGTATTATCGTTGGATATATCCTTGCAATCTGCCTTGGAATGGTTGATTTTACTCAGGTTGCAGAGGCAAGCTGGATAAGCCTTCCACATCTTATGCCGATAGCTATGGACTTTAACTGGCAGGCAATCGTTGCAATGCTCATCATGTTCGTGGCAACTGCCGTTGAAACTGTCGGCGACATTTCAGGTATCGCCAACGGCGGACTTGACAGAGAAGCAACCGACAAGGAGCTTTCCGGCGGCGTAATCGCAGACGGTTTCGGCAGCCTTTTGGCTGCTGTGTTCGGTGTTCTTCCAAACACATCATTCAGCCAGAACGTAGGTCTTGTAGCTGTTACAAAGGTTGTAAACAGATTCTGCATTATGACCGGTGCAGTTTTCCTCATTCTCTGCGGATTTGTTCCAAAGCTTTCCGCTATTCTCTCAGTAATGCCTCAGTCAGTTTTGGGCGGCGCAGCTGTAATCATGTTCGCTATGATTTTGGTTAGCGGTATGCGTTCACTCCAGAGAGAGAAGCTCACAGGCAGAAACGAAATCATCATTTCCCTTGCTCTCGGCTTGGGCGTTGGTATCGGTATGGTTCCTGAGTCACTTAGTCTTATGCCTGAATGGGTTAGCCAGATTTTCGCACAGAACGGAATTATCATGACTTTCGTAATCGCTACCGTATTCAATCTTATTCTTCCAAAGGACAAAGAAACAGACGACGAAAAGGTTTCAAAGGTTGTCCGTGAGGAATACAAAGACAAATAAGAATATTTGAGTCCTTAACGACAGGATTCCCGGGGCTGTCTTCAATGCCGGGCGTGTTTAGCCCACATTGAAAGACAGCCCTTTTGATTTGACATTTTTCACATAAATAAAACCTTAATATATAATAAAAAACACATTAAGCTATCGACAAGGCTTACGCCTTTTTGATAAAATAAAAATAAAAAAGAAAGGAAAAATTCGAAATGAAGAAAAAACAGACACTTGCTTTTCTCTTGGCTTTGGTTATGATGTTCTCTGTTTTCGCAGGATGCGCAGGAAACAATGATACCACAACAGAAGAGCAGACCACAGCAGCACAGGAAACAACCGCAGAAACCACAGGCGAAATCACAATTACAGACCAGATAGGCAGAGAGGTAACCCTCGAGGCTCCGGCTGAGAAAATCGTTTCCGCTTACTATCTCTCCTCTTCCCTGCTCATCGCACTTGGCGCAGAGGATAAGGTTGTGGGCATCGAGATGAAAGCAGACACAAGAGGACTCTATAAGCTCGCCGCTCCTCAGTTCCTTGATTTGCCGGCAGTAGGCTCAGGCAAGGGCATAAACGTTGAGGAAACTGCCGCTTTGGAACCTGACCTTGTTATCATTCCAAAGAAGCTTTCCGACTCTGTAGAGCAGTTTAAGGCTTTGAACATTCCGGTAGTAGTTATCGACCCTGAAACACTTGACAGCTTCCTTGAAACAGTTGACATTTTGGGCAAGCTCACAGGCTGTGAGGAAAAGGCACAGAGCCTTATCGACGATTACAACCAGGTTATCACAGAGGTTTCCGAGCTTACAAAAGACGTTGAAAACAAACCTCTTGTTTACATTGCAGGCAGTGACATGCTGAGAACAGCCGGAACAGGCATGTACCAGAACGACCTTATCGAGATTGCAGGCGGCACAAACGCAGCCGCATCCATCGAGGACAGCGCATGGGTTGACATAACAGCAGAAGAGCTTCTCTCATGGAATCCTGAAAAGGTTTACGTTGTATCCTACAGCGATTACACAATGGACGAATTTATCGCCGCATATCCTCAGCTTACAGCAACACAGTCACCTGAGGAAAATGTAAAGGTATTCCCTGGAGCTATAGAGCCATGGGATTATCCGACAGCTTCCGCACCTCTTGGCGTTTTGTGGCTTGCAAACGACCTGCACCCTGAGCTTGTTTCCGACGAGGACCTTGAAACAAGAGTATCAGAGTTCTACAAGGAGTATTTCGACATCGACGTAACCCTTGAGGACGTAAACAACTACGAAACAGCTGCGGCTTAATTTTCTGTAAACAAAAATATAACAATAACAACGGGAGATACCGAAATGAAAAAAAGACTTTTGATAACAGCGCTATTATGGGTGGCTCTTATACTCGTTTCCGCCTGCGTCGGAAGATACCCTTTATCACTTGAGGATATTTTTCTGATTATAACAGGCAGACATGAGTCAGCCACTGCCGTTTCCCTGTTTTGGGAAATAAGGCTTCCCCGTGTGCTTTTGGTGGCATACGGCGGAGGAGCTTTGGCTGTTTCCGGCGCAGTTTTTCAAACTCTTTTTTCAAACCCTTTGGTATCTCCCGATGTTTTGGGCGTCACCAGCGGATGCTCCGTAGGCGCAGTTTTTGCCATGCTTTTCCTGCCCTCAGCCATGTGGGCGGTACAGGGCTCTGCCTTTGTTTTCGGACTTTTGGTGGTGGCGTTTGCCCTGTTTCTGTCCTCATTTGTAAAATCAAACAGGATTTTAGGCATGGTTTTGGCTGGAATTATTGTCAGCAGTGCCGCTTCCGCTGTGCTTATGATTTTCAAAATGGTGGCAGACCCGTTAAACCAGCTCCCCAAAATTGAATACTGGCTTATGGGAGGATTTCAAAACTCAACAAACAGCAAGCTCATACTTGTTGTATCAATCACAATAATCCCTTTGATTTTAATGTATCTTTTGAGATACCGCCTGAAAGTTTTATCCCTCGGCGACGAGCAGGCGCAAAGCTTGGGAATTTCTCCCCTTAAAACAAGGATATTTTTTATAGTTTTGGCCACTCTGCCTGTTTCAGCAGTGGTATCTGTTGCGGGCGTTGTGAGCTGGATAGGACTTATCGCTCCCCATATAGTCAGACTTTGCATAAGCCGTGACATAAGCAAAAATATGGGTGCTGTTTTCTTTACCGGCGGCGTGCTTTTGATGGCAGCCGACCTTTTCGCAAGAAATATTTCGGGACTTGAGCTTCCTATAAGTATATTCACATCACTATTCGGAAGCGTGTTCCTTACATTCCTGCTTATAAGAAGATTTTTTGATAAAAAAGGAGGAAACAGACTGTGAAAATTCAGGTAAAAGACCTTACCGCCGGGTTTCATAAAAATCCAATACTTGAAAATGTTTCCTTTGAAATATCAAAAGGCGGAATATGGTTTCTTTTAGGGCCTAACGGCTCGGGAAAATCCACACTTATAAAAACTCTTGGAGGATATATAACGCCGGAAAAGGGCGATATTTTTTATGACAATATTCCCCTTAAAAACATACCGATAAAGAAAAGAGCAAAAATAATCGCATACATGCCCCAGAAATTTTATTCTCAGTCAATGACCGTTGAGGACTTTGTAACAATGGGCGCCACCCCTTACCTTTCCCCTTTTCAGCAGCCTCAAAAAAGCCACAGGGAAAAGGCAAAAAAATATATAGATGAAATGGGTATTTCCCACCTTTCTCAGAGAAGCACAGAGGAAATAAGCGGAGGAGAGCTTCAGCTTGCCTGCCTTGCCAAAACCTTTACCCAGGAAACCGACTACATTCTGCTGGACGAGCCAACCTCGGGACTTGATGTAAAACGGCAGCAGGATTTTATGAAAAAGGTCAAGGCTCTTTCAAAGGAAAATCAAAACAAGCTTATAATACTCAGCGTTCACGACCCCAACCTTGCCCTACAGTACGGCGACGGTATCTTGCTTATAAAGGATAAAAAAGTGGACATCATACCAAAAACGGATGAATTTGCAAAAAGCCTTTTGAAAAAACTTATACCCGTTTACGGAAATGACCTTAATTTGTCGGAAGAGGGATTTTTATATTGGAAAACCTGACATAAAATGATATAATTAAACATAATAAAACAAAAAATAAAAGGTCAATTCTGTCAGCAAAAGGAGGAATTATATTGTTTAAGGCTCAAAATTATATTAAAGCTTCAGACCTTCAGGAAGCCCTTGAACTGAACAAAAAAAGAACCAACAAAGTTCTTGGCGGCGGCTGTTGGATGAAGATGGGAAAAAAGAACATCAACACACTGATAGACCTCAGCGGTTTGGGACTTGATAAAATAACAGAAACCGACGACGAAATAATAATAGGCGCTATGGTCACTCTCCGTGACATTGAAACAAGCCCTGTTATAGAAAAATATTTTGGCAATTACTTTAAAGACGCATTTACACATATTGTAGGCGTGCAGTTCCGCAACTGCGCAACCATAGGCGGAAGTGTTTTTTCACGCTTCGGATTTTCAGATATTGTCACATCTCTGATTGTTTTGGGTACAGAGATTGAGCTTGCCGGCGGCGAAACTGTTTCCATGGAGGAATACTCCCAAAGAGATTACGACAACGATATTGTTGTAAACATACACATCAAAAAGGACGGCAGAAAAGCCGCCTATGAAAGCTTTAGAAACACACAGACCGATATCCCCGTTTTAAACTGTTCCCTTGCATATGACGGCAAAAAGCTTTATGCCGCTGTGGGCGCAAGACCAATGAGGGGAAAAGTTTCCACAATGGACTGTTACGATGTGGAAAACTCTGAAGAAATTTTTAAATTCTTTGAAAAAATCCAGACTGAAACAGAGTTTGGAACCAATACAAGGGCGTCAAAGGAATACAGAAAGCATCTTTGCCTTGTACTTTTGAAGCGTGCCTATAAAAAACTTGTCTGTAAGGAGGGCGAACAATGATTATTACAGTTAAAATAAACGGAAAAACCTACAAGGATGAAGTTGCCCCCGATACAGTTCTTTTAGATTATCTGAGAAGTCACGGCTGTTACTCCGTTAAAAGAGGCTGTGAAACCTCTAACTGCGGACTTTGCACCGTTCATATGAACTCGAAGCCTGTGCTTTCATGCAGTGTTTTGGCAGTTCGTGCCGACGGTCAGGAGATAACCACCCTTGAGGGACTTCAAAAGGAAGCGGAAGAGTTCGGAGCTTTTCTTGCTGACGAGGGCGGCGAGCAGTGCGGTTTTTGCAGTCCGGGATTTATTATGAATGTTTTGGCAATGGTAAAAGATCTTAAAAATCCAACAGACGAGGAAATTAAAAAATATCTAGAGGGCAATCTCTGCCGCTGTACCGGATATCAAAGCCAGATGAGAGCCATAAAGAAATATCTTGATTTTAAGCAAAAGGAGGAACAATAATGAAATACGTCAACGCTCATATAAGAAAAAAAGACGCAATGAGCCTTGTGACAGGCAAACCTGTTTATACAGGTGATATTGTTCCCCAGAACGCTTTGGTGGTAAAACTTTTGAGAAGCCCACACGCAAGGGCTGAAATTATCGACATCAACACTGCGGCGGCTATGAAGGTTCCCGGCGTTGAGTGCATACTCACCTATAAGGATGTTCCAAACTCAAGATTTACAACAGCCGGACAGACATATCCTGAGCCAAGCCCCTATGACAGACTTATTCTTGACAAACTTCTGCGCTGTGCCGGCGACCCTGTAGCTATTGTTGCGGCGGAAAATGAAAAGGCGGCTGACAAGGCTTTAAAGCTTATAAAGGTAAAATACAATGTACTTGAACCACTTTTGGACTTCACAAAGGCAATGGACAACCCTATAATTGTTCATCCGGAGGACAATTTCAAGGCTCTTTGCAATGTGGGAACAGACAAGAACAGAAACATTTGCAGCAGCGATGTTTTTGAGGTGGGCAATGTTGAGGAATCATTAAAAAACTGCGACGTTGTGCTTGAGAGAACCTACAACACAAAAGCCAACAGCCAGGCAATGATGGAAACATTCCGCACCTTTACCTATATCGACGAGTACGGAAGACTTAACGTGGTAAGCTCAACACAGGTTCCTTTCCACGTGAGAAGAATTCTCTCCAACGCTTTGGAAATTCCAAAATCAAAAATCAGAGTAGTTAAGCCACGTATCGGCGGCGGTTTCGGCGCAAAGCAGAGCGTTGTAAGCGAGCAGTTCCCGGCAATCGTCACAATGAAAACCGGAAGAGCCGCTTATATTGTTTACACAAGAGAAGAGAGCATGACCAACGGTTCACCACGTCATCAAATGCAGATGAAAGTCAGAATCGGCGCAGACAGGGACGGAAGAATTAAGGTTATGGACCTTTACGCCCTTTCAAATGCCGGAGCTTACGGCGACCACGGCCCGACAACTATCGGACTTGTAGGACACAAATCTCTTTCACTTTACGGAAATCTTGAAGCGGCAAAATTTGCCTGCGATGTTGTATACACAAACACAATGGGCGGCGGAGCCTACAGAGGTTACGGCGCGACCCAGGGAATTTACGCCATTGAAACTGCCGTAAATGAAATTGCGGCAGAGCTGAACATGGACCCATGCAAAATCCGTGAAATGAACATGGTAAAAGAAGGTCAGACAATGGAAACCTACTACGGCGAGCCATGCAACAGCTGTACCCTTGACAAATGTATGGCTAAAGCCAAAGAGATGATAGACTGGGACAGCAAGTACCCGGCAAGAAAGCTTGATAACGGTCACATAAGAAGTGTGGGCGTTGCCATGGCTATGCAGGGCAGCGGTATTTCCGGTGTTGACATAGCAAACGCAGAAATAAGACTCAACGACGACGGCTTCTACACCTTGCTTATAGGCTGTACCGATATGGGAACAGGCTGTGACACAATACTTTCCCAGATGGCGGCGGACTGTCTTGACTGTGATATAGACAAAATCGCTGTAAGAGGCGTTGACACAGACCAATCCCCTTACGACACAGGCTCTTACGCATCATCCACAACCTATGTTACCGGAATGGCTGTTGTAAAAACCTGTCAGGAGCTTAGAGAAAAAATTCTCGAAACAGGCTGCAAGCTTTTGGGAATTGACAAGGAAAAAAGCGACTTCGACGGAGAAAAGGTATTTGACCTTGAAACAGGCAAAAGCGTTTCACTTTCAGAAATCGGTTACGCCAGCTTTGAGGGACACAACAAGAGTCTTTCCGCTTCCTGCTCTCACTCCTCCCCGATTTCACCTCCTCCCTTTATGGTAGGAATTGCGGAAATCGACCTTGACCCTGAAACAGGATATGTTCAGGTGGTTGACTACGCCGCAGCAGTTGACTGCGGAACAGTCGTAAACAGAAACCTTGCCCGTGTACAAACCGAAGGCGGTATAGTTCAGGGAATAGGAATGGCTCTTTATGAGGATATTCAGTACAACGAACAGGGACGCATGATAAACAATTCATTCCTGCAATACAAAATCCCAGCCAGAACAGACTTAGGAACTATCAAGGTTGAATTTGAAAGCAGTTACGAGCCGACAGGTCCTTTCGGAGCAAAATCCATAGGTGAGCTTGTAATAAACACCCCATCCCCTGCAATCACAGACGCAATCTACAATGCAACAGGACTTTTCTTCCGCACACTTCCAATAAAGGCGGAGCAGATAGCCTTGGCGCTTGCAGAAAAAGAGGACAAATAATGATTACGGAAATTATTCTTCTTGCCGGCGGAGCTTCCAGGCGATTTAACGGAAACAAGCTGACATCTGAATTTAAAGGCAAAAAATTATTTTTATACGCCTTTGATACTGTTTCTGTTTTTAAAAACAGAGATGACTACAGGGTTTCCGTGGTGACGTCCAATAAAGAAATCGCAGAAAAAGCGGAAGAATACGGATATAAAGTTATAGATGCCCCTCCCCCTGTGGAGGGCATCGCCGCTTCTGTGAGAGCCGGAGTAAATTCAGCAGATGCAAACCACATTCTATGCTTTTTTGTCTGCGACCAGCCACATTTTAAAAGCGATGAATTTTTAAATTTTACGGAAGAGTTTAAGAAAAGCGGAAAATCTCTGGGTCGTGTATATTCAGAAAACAGCTTCGGAAGTCCCACAATATTCCTGCCGGCTGAAAGAGAAAGACTTTTAGAGCTTACAGGCGACTGCGGCGGCAAAAAGCTTTTTAAAAACAGAGAGTCTGAAACCTTTCTCTTTAAAGTCCCCGAAATATATTTAACTGATTACGATATAAAATTTTAATATGATTTTATCATATTCCATTGACAAAATTGTACAATTGTATTAGAATTTAGTAACCAATTATTATATGAAATGGGGTATTATTATGAAAGCAATGAAAAAAGTATCTGCTCTTCTTATTGCTGTGCTTTTGTCAGTGGCAATATTTGCAGGATGCGGCGGAACAGGAACAAGCGACGAAGACGCAATCAAAGAGGTTGTAGCACAGTTTGAAAAAAGTGTTCAGACTCAGAACATTGACGATATGCTCAAATGCTTCGACCCTGATTCATCTGCCGAGGTTCAGACAGTAATTGACCAGGCTTCTGAATTTGGAATGACTAAAGATGAAATCGCATCAAGCTTCTTTGCACAGCTCTCCTCAAATCCAAGTTCAGCAAAATTCACCACTGAAAACATCGTTATAGACGGTGAAACCGCAACAGCCGATGTTACACTTAATGCCGATGATGTAGAAGACTCCACAAGCGAGCTTACATTTAAAAAGATTGACGGAACATGGTACATTGACGGAAGCGGCAGCGGTCTTGCATAATAGAAATTACAGAAATTTCCTGTTGTTATAAGGCGACGGGAAATTTTTTTAACCTAAAAACAAAATAATTATATTTGCCTAAACAATTACTAACCTCTTATATTTCAACCACACTAAATCAACGCATTTATAATTTATATGTTATTATATTTAAGTTTATTAAGTGTTGACAAAACTGCACAATTATATTAGAATGTACTCACCAATTATTATACGAAATGAGGTAGTAAAATGAAAACAATGAAAAAAGTATCTGCTCTTGTTCTGGTACTGATTATGGCTATGACTGTTTTGGCAGGATGCGGTGGAAATTCAGGCAGCGCAGACGAACAGGGAATCAAAGATGTTACAGCTAAATTCCAGAAATGCATGAACGATATGGATATCTTGGGAATCTACGATTGCATCGAGCCTGAAACAGGTGCTCAGGTTAAGGAACAGCTTGAAACATCCCTCGAGGCTCTTGGAATGTCAATGGACGACTTCAAAAACAGCGAGTACTACACAGCAATTATTGAGCAGTTTGAGTCAGCAATGCCTTTTGATATCAAAACTGTAAAGCTTGAAGTTTCAAACATCAAAATTGACGGTGACAAAGCTACAGCAGACGTTCTTGCAAAAGCAGATGGTGTTGAAGATGAAACACAGTCATTGAGCTATGTAAAGGTTGACGGCAGCTGGTACATTGACTCTTCCGCTTTGGGAATGTAATTTAATCTTTAGTACATACAAAACCGACGGTAATCCAAAATCGGAAAACCGCCGGTTTTATTTTTGCAAAATACAAGGGAGAGGCGTGAACCTCTCCCCTTTTTACATTTGACTTTTCAACGTCTCTGTAATTATTTATTTACGATTTTAATCTGAACCAATGTTGCGTCATAAATGCTGATTTGACCGTCTTCGTTTACATCTGCCAACTCAACATTAAAGTTCTCAACAGGCATTCCTACAATGTACATCTGAATCAATGTAGCGTCGTCAACAGTAAGTTCATCGTCACCATTTACATCGCCCAAAATTCCGCCTCTCTCATAATCCTCGATTGACATGAATTTAATATGCGGATATTTCTGAGTATATTTCTCGGTATTTGTTCCTGGAACACCAACCATTGTTATACCTTCGATTTTTTCCTTTTGGGTTATATCCATAAATCCTATAGCTGCAAGCCACGAAGATGCTCCTGCATTATCAATAAACGGGTTTTCGCTTCTGATAATAATTGTTTTGAGGTTCGCACAACCGATGAAGCATCCGTCAGAAAGTGTATTACAGCTTGCCGGGAGGTCAATAATTTCCAATCCGGTACAATCTCTGAATGCATATCTATTTATTGTTTTTACTGAATTTCCAACTGTAACACTCTTTAAAGAATCAAGTCCTCTGAAAGCATTATCTCTGATAAAGATTACAGTATCAGGAATTACAACGCTTTCAACCTTTACTCCCTTGTCATATGCATCCTTAAATGTGTATTCTTCAATAGCGACTACATCGTATCCCTCAAGCTTATCGGGAACAACTACGTTTACGTCATTTCCAAGATACTTTGTAACTCTTGCTTCCTTGCTGCTTTCATTGATTGTGTATTCCCACATAAGCTCAGGTCTTGTATCATAATCCTTAATTGTCATAAATGCTATATGCGGATATTTCTTTGTATAGCTCTGAGCAAATGATTTTTCTTCGCCAACCATGGTAATTCCCTCAATCTTTGTCTTTTGGGAAATTTCCATAAATCCGAAAGCTGCTGTATAAGCTGAAGCTCCTGCATTGTTTATATATGTATTTTTGCCTCTGATTATTACAGTTTTCAGAGCTTCACAGCCGATAAATGCGTTATTTCCTATCTCAGTAACAGTTGCAGGAATATCGATTTTCTCCAATGATGAGCAGTCAAGGAAAGCACTTGTTCTGATTTCAGTAAGATTCTGACTCAGTTTAACAGTTTTAAGAGAAGCTATACCTCTGAAAGCATGCTGGTTTATAAGCACTACTGTATCAGGCATCTCAACACTTTCAATCATAACGCCTTTGTCGTAAGCTTCTTTAAATACTGATGTGCTGGTGTTCATTGAACCGATAGATGAAACTTCTTTTCCGTCTATGGTTTCCGGAATAACAATATTAGTATCTGTTCCCTTATAGTTTATAATTCTTACGGAATCGCCTTCTGCTTCATATTCCCAAACAGGAGTTTCTGCCGGCTCTTCGGTTCCGAAAACTCTGAACTCTGCGGCACAGATAAAGCTGTTAGGATCTCCGTCATTTTTTGTTGAGCCTTTAACTGTAATCTTTATCATTCTCCAAGGCTTAGGATCAGCAATCTCTACTGAATGACTTTCTGTACCTTCGCCGGATGTTCCATAAGTCCAATCGTTTACAGTTGTAATCAAAGACCACTCTGCACTTTGCTGTTAAACTTTGTATGCCAGAAAGTCTCGGTATTTCCGTCTACTGCGTCACCCATTACACGGGTAGGGTCCTCACTTTCAGCATATCCGGTTACACCGGTAATTTGAGGCGATTCAGCAGCACTTGCGGATGTGAAAGAAACCGCAAATACACTGAGAAGCATTGATGCCGCCATAAGAACAGATAACATCTTTTTTAACATCAAATATCAACTCCTTTTTTATTATCTGTTAAAGCTTACATATAAAATTGTACCATTTATTCATGTATTTTTCAATACTTTTATGATAATTCAACAAGTTAATATTTTATCAACCGCTATAATCAATTATTCATACAAATAAAAAACGGACAAGATTTTCATCTCCTGCCCGTCGATTATTAGATTGTTAAGCCGCCAGTCCTGCGATAACCTTTTGAATGACTGTACAGTCGGCAATTGTAATAAAACTATCTCCGTCTATATCTGCAAGGGAAATATCAATTTCTACACTGTTTCCCGCAATGTAACTTTGAACCGCTGTTACGTCTGCAATGCTTAAAATATTATCATGGTTTACATCTCCCATTTCATATTCAGGAGCTGAACCGCTGTTGAAATCGTATTTGTATTCAACAATTGTCATAACACTGGTAGGTGTTTTTCCGTATCCAATGTAAATTGTATTGTCGCCCTTTTTAAGTCCGTAAATGCAGTTTGATTCTTTAATATCATCCGGAAGCGTGTAGACAACCTCCTGCTTGCAGTCATTTACATTGACTCTCATAACAGTGGTTGAATTATTAAAGTAGAGGTAATCCCCTTCTTTAAAAAGTCTTGTATAATTTCCTGCATAGAAACCTGTTCCGGCACTCCAAAGGTCTTCGGTTTTTGCAAGCTGTGTTTTCTTTCCGCTGTCATCTATCTGTGTAATAATTCCCATCTTACTTCCGGCAGACGTATTGCTTGACATATCCACATAGTAGGTTTTTCCGCCGTCAAATATTACCTGGGATTCAGTATTAAGCCAGTAATAATCGCCGCTGTCGTATTTTGTGCTTTCTGCTGAATAATTTGGAGCCCATGTTCCATGGCTTTCACTGCTGTCGTTTTCTGAAAGCTTTTTGTCGCTGATTAAGAAATACTTATGCAGCACTCTTCCGTTAACATCGCTTACCGGGTCATCAAAGGTCGCATCAATATGGTACCAGTTGCCGTCAAGCTTAACCATATTCCATGAATGAATTGTATTTGAAACAATGTGAATATCCTGTATTCCGGCAAGTCTTACAAGGTACTCATAAGCCAGTGCATAGGACTGACAAACGCCTGTGCCCTCTACGATAGCTCCGTAAGCGGTATAAATTGACTTTTCATATTTTCCCGGGCTGTTTTTGCTGTAGGACACATGACAAACCAGAGCATCGTGAATAGCAAGAAGCTTTTCCTCATCGGTCATAGACTCATCTACACCTGACAAAAGCTGCTGGGTATTCTTATCAAAAGCCTCCTGCATTTTTCCGATTTCGATATTCTGCTGAGCTATTTCCTCATCTGTATCCTCGCCTGGATTTTTCTCGGATGTTATATAATGGGGATAAATATAAAAAACCTCGTCCCCTGCATAACCATACTTTAAATAAGTAAACACGTAGAAAAACTGAGGATTATCAAAGAGAATACTCATATAGAAATCCTGCACGTTATCTCTTGTAACTCCCATGCCCCTCACATCAATTTTTCTCTGCAAGGATTCAAGACCGGAAATCACAGTCATTTTTGCTTCATACAAATCCTCTACTATTTCGCCGATATTGTCATCGTCAGGATTTGAAAATGTGATATATTCGCTTGTTGCATAAGAAATCTCCTCTTCTTCCTGAGCGCTGACGGCCACGGAAGCCAAAGAAATAACCATGCACAGTGCAAGAAAAGCAGATATAAATCTTTTTCTTAAATTCAAGAAAGTTCCTCCTTTGTTTTAAATTCTATAAATTACCTTTATTATATCAGAACAAGCCCATATAATCAAACACTATTTTATTATATGTAAAACAGCGCAAAAATCCATACATTATGTAAATATACACAGTATTCCTTAAATTAACGTGAATTATTCACTGTATTTGTATTTTTATGCACAATTTCCTTCCAAGTTTTGAGAAATTAGCTTGACACCTGAACACAGGTGATATATACTTAAAAAGACAATATTTACAAATATAGACTATTTTACCGACGGAGGGATATTATGGATACAAGTATTATTGAAATAGCAGAGCGAATTAAAGGCCTGAGAGAACTCAGCGACTACACACCCGAAGAAGTTGCCGAAGCTGTAAATGTTCCTTTGGAAAAATATCTTGAATATGAATCAGGAACATGCGACTTGAGCTTTACTTTCCTCAACAATGTAGCTGCAAAGCTTGGAGTTGACATAGTAGAGCTTCTCACAGGAGAAAATCCTCACCTTTCCAGATACTGCGTTGTAAGAAAAGGCAAAGGCCTCAACATTACACGCCGTAAGGGATTTAAGTATGAGCATCTCGGCTACCGTTTCAAAAACAAGCTTGCGGAATGTTTTCTCGTAAAAGCTCCGTATATTGAAGAAGAGCAGGACAAGCCTATTATTATGTCAAGACACGCCGGTCAGGAGTTCGACTATATTATAAGCGGTTCACTTAAATGCCAGTTCTGCGGTCAGACAGAAATTCTCAACGCAGGCGACAGCGTTTACTACAATTCCGCTGAGGACCACGGAATGATAGCAACAGGCGGAGAAGAATGTGTATTCCTGGCAATTACAATCCACGGTCCAAACAAAGAAAACAAGTAAGTCTTTAAATAAACAAAAAGAGGTATCAAGTAAACATGATAAATATACACCAGAAATTTTGCCGTGAAACTTTCTTTGACGGTAAATTGGTAGATTTCCAGCCCGTATACGGGGAAAACTTTAACTTTGCATATGATGTAATCGACGAAATAGCAAAGGCAGAGCCACAGAGACGTGCAATGCTCTGGACAGACGATTTCGGCAACGATAAGACCTTTACTTTCGGCGATATTTCAAGATACAGCACAATGGCTGCAAATATGTTCACTTCTTTGGGAATTGGACGTGGCGACACAGTTGTGCTTGTACTTAAAAGACATTACCAGTTCTGGTTCTGTGTTTTAGGTCTTCATAAAATCGGAGCGGTAGGAATTCCTGCAACAAATCTTCTCACAAAGAAGGACTATGTTTACAGATTTAACGCAGCCCATGTAAAGGGCATAATTGCCACTACAGACGGCGACGTTATAGAGCATGTTGAATCAGCATTGCCCGACTCACCTACAGTTAAGGTAAAAATCTCCGTAAAGGGCAGCCACGAGGGCTGGACAGATTTTGACAGTGAGCTGGAAAAATATCCTGACACAATGGACAGAATCGAAACACTCGCTACAGACCCAATGCTTCTGTATTTTACATCAGGTACAACAGGAATGCCAAAGATGGTATGGCACGACCACACCTATCCAATCGGTCACATTGTAACAGCAAAATACTGGCACAATGTAATTCCTGACGGACTTCACCTGACTATCTCCGACACAGGCTGGATGAAAGCCATGTGGGGTAAGCTTTACGGTCAGTGGTTTATGGAGGCAGGAATTTTCGTATGTGACTTTAACAAGTTTACACCTGCCGAGCTTTTGCCATTGTTCGCAAAATACAACATAACCACATTCTGCGCACCGCCTACAATGTACAGATTCTTCATCAAGGAAGATTTGGACAAGTACGACCTTTCATCTATAAAGCACGCAACTGTTGCAGGCGAGCCTTTGAACCCTGAGGTTTACAACAAGTTCTTGCAGTCAACAGGCTTGAAGCTTATGGAGGGCTTCGGTCAGACAGAAACAACTCTTACACTGTTCAATATGGTTGGAACAACACCAAAGCCAGGCTCAATGGGCAAGCCGTCACCTGCATATAATATCGACCTTATCGATTACGACGGCAACAGCGTTCCAACAGGTTCCGTAGGTGAAATTGTTTTGAGAACAGACAAGGGCAAGCCATGCGGTATGTTTGACGGATATTATGAAAATCCGGAGCTTACAAAAACAGTTTGGGACAACAACATCTACCACACAGGCGACACCGCATGGAAAGACGAGGACGGCTATTTCTGGTATGTGGGAAGAACAGACGACATCATCAAGTCATCAGGTTATCGTATAGGACCGTTTGAGATTGAATCTGTTATCATGGAACACCCATGCTGTCTTGAATGTGCAATCACCGGTGTACCTGACCCAATCAGAGGCCAGATTGTAAAGGCAACAATCGTTCTTGCAAAGGGCTATACACCAAGCGAAGAGCTTAAAAAGGAAATTCAGCAGTATGTAAAGGTCAACACTGCACCTTATAAGTATCCGAGAGTTGTAGAGTTCGTAGACGAACTTCCTAAGACAATCAGCGGAAAAATCAGAAGAACAGAAATCCGTGGAGATAAAAAAGCCTGATTTTTCATTAAATAAAATATAAAAGACTGCGGAAAATCCGCAGTCTTTTGTGTTTATATGAGGTGATAGGAATGAATGATAAATTTATCCGTGACAGAATATCAATCCTGCGGACTAAAAAGGGCATATCCGAATATAAAATGAGCCTTGATTTAGGACACAGCAAAAGCTATGTGCAGAGTATATCGGCAGGCAGAGCTCTCCCCTCTCTTTCCGAGTTTCTGTATATCTGCGAATACCTTGGAGTAACCCCAAAGGAATTTTTTGATGAGGAAACAAAGGACCCACAGCTTGTCCGTGAGCTTTACAATATCTCTTTATCCTTGGAAAAAGAGGACTTAGAAGTGCTTTTATCCATGGCGAAAAGACTTAAAGAAAAAAATAAATAATATTTAAAAGGTCAAATGGAAAGGAAAGTTAAATCCAATCCATTTGACCTTTTTTATTCCATAAGCTCTGCAATATTTTTTATTATATCCAAAAGCTTGTCCTGTTTAGATTTAGGAAGCTTTTCAATGATTTCTTCCACAGTCTTTTTATCTCCCTCAGACTTGTTTTCCTTTTCGGAAAAAGTAATAATGTCAGCCACAGGAACCGAAAGAGCGTCACAGATTTTAAAAACCGTGTCCAAAGTGGGACACTTTTCCCCTCTTTCCAGACGTCCCAAATAAGCCGGATGAATACCGGCACGCAAAGCTAAATTTTCCTGACTGAAGCCCTTTTCCAAACGAAACCTTTTTATATTATTGCCAAGATTTTTGGCTATATCTTCTCTCTCCATATAAACCGCCTTTCTGCACTATAGGCTATATATTTTTTCATAACAAATTACAATTACATTATATCATAAAACCAACCCCTGCGCATTTAATGCGCAGGGGTTTCTTCAGAGATTGTTTGAAATATATGAAAGAGATAAAGGAGTAAATCTTATTCATCAAAAAGGGCTTTTCCCTGAGATTCTATTACTTTTTTATACCAGAAAAAGCTGTCCTTTTTGTATCTGTCAAGGCTTCCGCTGTCTGTTTCGTCACGGTCAACATACACAAGTCCGTAACGCTTCTGATAGCCGTTGAGCCAGCTTAAAAGGTCTGTAAATGACCACACGCAGTAGGAAATAACCTCACAGCCCTCGTCCAAAGCTTCAGCCAAAGCCTTTAAATGCTCTTTGAGATAGGCTATTCTGTAAGGGTCGTGGATGCTCTTGTCCTCTTCCTGCTTGTCAAAAGCTCCCAAGCCGTTTTCAGAAATCACTATTGGAAGATTATATCTGCTTGTGATTTCACGGCAGCAGTATTTCAAGCCGCTGGGGTCTATTGTCCAATCCCAGTCAGTGGTTTTAAGGAATGTATTTGCCGGATTTTTATAAACTCCAGGAATTCCCACAACTGCACCTGTTCCCTTTTTGCCTGTTGTGTTCATTGTTCCGTAAGGTGTAACGCCATCAAGAGGATTGTACTCGCAGACACAAGACTGGTAGTAGTTCACGCCCATAAAGCTGATTTTTGAAGCGGCTTCTTTGAGTATTTCCATATCGCCCTGCTGAATATCAGGGGCAAATCCTCTGTCCTGCAAGTATTTCATAGCGGCTTTCGGGTATCTTCCGTAAGCGTAAATATCCATCCACCAGAAATTTTTTAAATCGTCGTAGTTTACCTTTGACATTGCGTTTATAGGGTCGCAGTTGAGAGCGTAAGAAGGTGTATAGGCAAAGCTTGCGCCTATCATTCCGGTAAATCCCATTTCCCTGTAGGCAATAACGGTCTTTGCGTGAGCCATGTTGGCGTGGTGGTTTACCTGATAAAAAGTCTTTTGGTCGTCGAATTTTCCCGGAGGATGCATAGCTGTAAGCCAGCCCAGAGATGTAAATATATTCTGCTCGTTTAAGGTAATCCAGTATTTTACCTTATTTCCGAAAGCTTTAAAGAGTGTTGTTGCATAGTTTACAAAATCATCAACAATCTTTCTGCTTTCCCAGCCGCCGTATTCATCAACCAAAGCCTGGGGCAAATCCCAGTGATATATGGTAATCATAGGCTCTATGGAGTATTTAAGACATTCCTCTATAATATTGTTATAAAACTCAATACCCTTTTTATTTACTTCTCCTCTGCCGTTTGGGAAAATTCTCGCCCACGCTATTGAAAATCTATAGGTTTTCAGTCCGGCTTCTGCCATAAGGGCGATATCCTCTTTGTATCTGTGATAATGGTCAACAGCCACATCGCCGGTTGTTCCCTTAAAGGTTTTACCCTCTATTCTTACGAAATTATCCCAGTTTGTAAGGCCTTTTCCGTCCTCCAGATAAGCTCCCTCAATCTGATAAGAAGCGGAAGCCGCTCCCCATAAAAAGTTCTGGGGCATTTTCAAATTTTTCATCAAGGTCACCTCAAATCAAAATCATTTCAGACAACTGTTACCAAAACATCCTGTCTGCTAAAAATATCCTTTTGTGACGGCACAACGTCCATGTATTTTTCCTTTTCCTGAACGCTTATGCCTACAAGAGCATTTTTCAAATCATTAGTATTGATTTTTCCTATTTCTTCCCCTGCTGACATATTGTCGCCTGGGTTTTTCTTTATTTCAAAAGCATTTTTACTTCCGAAAACATTCAAAGTTACTTTAAGTCCGCTTCCTGCTTTTTCCATTTCAATAACTTTTCCGTCCTGAGATACTTTCAGAACTTTTCCCTCAAAAGGAGCATAAACGGTTTCTTTATCAGGGCTCATCACCATATCGAAATTTTTTGAAAACTCTGACTGTTCCTGATTTTTAAGGCTTTCGGACTTAACCGCAGTTCCCTCAACAGGACTTACAACCTTGTCAAACTTGCTCTTTGGCTCTACAATCTTTGCAGGCTCCGGTGATGGCATATCGTCGTCATCCTCGTCCACAATGTCCTCAAAGCCTATAATCATTGTTGCGATAAATGTTACAACCACTGTGATGAGAATTGTCAAAGCGGCAATTACAAGGCTCATTGCGTTGCCCGGTTCTGCATACTGAACTATTGTTACAATAGCAGGAGTTGCGATACCGTAGCACTTCATCTGCATAAATCCGCCGAAAAGACCGCCGGCAACTGCACCGATACATGCTCCAAGCATTGGTTTTTTAAGTCTTACTGTAACACCGTAGAGTGCCGGCTCTGTGATACCTGCAACAAGGGCGGAGAATGCGGAAGAACCTGCAACCTGCTTGAAATCCTTGTTCTTTGTTTTAACTGCAACTGCAAGAGCTGCTGCGCCCTGAGCCATATTTGAGCAAAGCTCGGCAATACAGATAAATGCTTCGTATCCGCCTGTAGCAATCATTCCCAGCTTAATCGGTGTAAATGCGTGATGCATACCAGCCATAACAACAAATGGGAACACACCTGCAACAATTCCCACAGCGATAAATCCAAGCTTATCATGAGCAAAGTATACAATCTTTGAAAGCCATTCGCCGCAGATAGCTCCGAGAGGTCCTAAAACAATAAGTGCAATAGGAGCTGCAATAAGCACAACAAGCATAGGCTTTAAGAAGTTCTTAGTGATAACCGGAGTAATCTTGTCAACCAGTTTTTCAACATACTTGAGCATCCATACGGAAAGTATAATCGGAATAACCGAATAAGCATAGTTTGCATATGTAACCGGAATTACTCCCAAAAACTTAACGGTCTGTTCCGCTTCGTTAGCCGCACTCATAAGGCTTACAAAGTTAGGATGCAGCATAATGAGTGCAAGGCTAGCGGCGTAATATGTGTTTGTGTTGAATTTTCTTGCCGCAGAAATAGCTATAAGCACAGGCATAAAATAGAAAGCTCCGTCGCCTATAACACTTAAAATCTGATAAGTTTGACCTTCTGTATTCAGCCAGCCAATCATAGGCAGCAGTGTCAGAAGAACCTTTATCATCGCCGCACCGATGATTGCCGGAATTACCGGTGACATAATACCGGAGATAGTATCCATCAGCATAGCCGGAATACTTTGTTTTTTCTTAGGGGCATTGTTTGCTTTCTGAGGTGCAGGCTGGCCCTTAAAGTTGCCAAGCTTGCACAGTTCTTCATAAACATAGGCAACGTCGTTTCCTATAATAACCTGATACTGACCTGCCTTTCTTATAACGCCCATAACGCCCTTTGTTCTCTTTACCAAATCGTCGTCTACAATAGACTCATCTTTCAGAGTAAAGCGCAGTCTGGTCATGCAATGTACAAGACCCAGAACATTGTCCTTTCCTCCTACTCTTTCCAGGATTTTTTCCGCTGTTCTTGCGTAATCCATTAAAACTCCTCCATTCTGATTGAATTTACTTTTATATTTTCCGAACCAAATAAATTCATTCAGCTTTTCAGCCGGAGATATTTTTCAAAATTTGTACCCTTGTTTTCATTATTCAAATTAGCTTTCATAAATGGTTTGAAAAATTCCCGTTACTGTTTCTGAAGCAGTCACAAAAGATTTGTAAAAATCTCAGGCGCCTTGAGACTTTTATATTTCTTTTGTGATTTCATTGCCGGTTCGGCAACCGACTGTTTAACAGGCGCTGACAATTCTCTGAATGTGTATTATCAGATACATCTGCTCTGATTCTGTCAGCTTGTACATATATTCTTCCTCAATAAACTTTTTAATCTCCGTCATGCAGTCATAACACTGGGGATATTTTGTTTTGAGGAATGAGAAAAGCTCCTCTTCATCATCGTTATAAACCGTATTGCACAGAATTCTCTGGGCAAAGAATTTAAGATGAGTTATAAATCTGTCGTAATGAAGGGACTCTTCATTGTACTCTATATTCATATATTTTTTAACGATATTTAAGATGTTCTCCACAATGTGGGTCATCTCCGCCACATTGTTCATGCCTCCGTCAAGCTCTGCATTTACAATGTGATAGGCTATATATCCGGCTTCGTCCTTGGTAAACTCAACGCCGAACTTATCCTTAATCAATTCAAGAGCACGAACCGCAACCTCATACTCTTCTCTGTATATTCTTTTTATCTCGTTGAGCAAAGGATTTTCAATTTCAAATCCCTTTGTATATCTTTCAACTGCGCTTTGGATATGTTCAGTAAGGGATACGTAAATTATATCGTGTACCTTTTTGTTGTATTCCTTGCTGAGAATTGAAACAACCTTTTCTGTAATATCCAAATATTCGCCGGGTATATTTGCTATAACTTCTTTCATTTTTGAGTTGAGGGACTGGTCCTGGTTGGAAAAAACCTGCGCACCCGGCATTAACTCTACTTTTTGACCCGCTTTCTTTTTAAAACCAACGCCTCTGCCCATGACGATAATTTCCTTGTTGTTATCGTCCAAAGCCACAAAAGCGTTGTTATTCAAAACCTTTGTTATAATCATTTACTGTTCCCCCTGTATAAAATACCTGCACACAAAAAGCATAAAAAAAAGGCAAAACCCACGTTAGATACCTAATGGAGTTTTGCCTGCATTACCAGTTACAATCTTCAATATAAATTATTTCCTTGTGTTATTAGTATATCACAGGAATCTGTCGTTGTAAAGGATTTTTTCATTTTTGTATATCTGCACATCACAAGATAACTTTTTTTATCTAAATTAACCAAAATCAATATCCAAGCTGTCTGTTTATCTCATCGGTTATTGTTGTTCCTCCGGCTTCTGAAAGCTGGCGGCTTAATTCGTCAAGACCTGCGTCAATTGTTTCATTGTTTATAAATGATTCGCCGGTGGTTTCATCGCTTTCGGAAAGTATTCCGTCGTTTGCGAAAATGTACGGCTGATCTTTGAGAATTTCTTTCATTTTTTCATCTACAGCCATTATTTCATCTTCGAGGGACTGGAAGTCCACAGCATCTATACAGAACTTAGACTCAGGAGCCTGCTCCTTTGCCGCAGAATAGATTTCCTCCATTGTGAGGGTGTTGCCCTCAAGGTCTGTGTAGTTGTAGATGTTGTTCAAATCCTCGTCCATTTCCATAAAAGGAACTGCATATGTTGGATTAAGTCCCTTTCTCGGATGGTCCTCAAGATATGTAAGATAGGTTTCAACCGTCATTTCTGTATCGCCGAACATTACAATCCTTTTGAAATCCTCGTCGCTGTATACAAGGTTTATAAACCGCTCTGCCCAGTCCTTGTGCTGTGTATTCGCTGAAATGCAAACACCGGAAGTTGGTCTTTCCTTTGAATAGCTGGAAATCATGTCGCCTATAGGCAGAACATAATAGTATGAATTCTCCTCATCATCCGAGCCGCTTTTCTCCATATATGGCTCAGGATAAACAGCTATATCAAAAGTAGCCTGTGCATTCTTTGATGTTCCTGTTGTGTATCCCTTGTCGGAATAGGAGTACATTGTTTTTAAATAATCTCTGACTTTTTCCTCTTCGTACACATTTACCGCTTCGCCTGTTTTCAAATCTATTGCGGTTGATGCGCTTATGAACATGTAGTCTCTCAAGTAGTCCATAACGGCAGGCTTTGTGGTTTTGTAGCCAACCTCTATATAACCAACTGTGCTGGCTGACTGGTCAACAAAAAGAAAAGCGTCGTTTTCGTTGGCTTTGTAAAGCTTTTCAAAAAGCTCTGCGCAGTCCTCAAAGCTTTCCAATGCTCTCGGCTCAAAGCCTGATTTATCCAGCAGTTCTTTTTCGATTTTAATACCTGCGCTTACGGGAATCTGCACATTTAGCGGAAGTGAATAAACCTCGTCACCCAATTCCAAACCGTAATTTTCCAAAACTGCGGCGGCGTCCTTTAATCCTCCATCCAGGCTTTCGCCGAGATTAGCGGCATAACCGTCATCAATAAGTGCGTTCAGCACATCAATAAGTGTTGCCTTGTTATCTCCCACGGTGGAATAAGGAGCGGCATAAACTATATCGGCTTCCTTCAGCTTTTTATAAGCGTCACTGTCCCTGAAATTTTCATCTGACAGCTGTATGCCGGAAAATTCAACCTTGTATTCACAGCCCATATTGTCAAGATATGTGTTTATCTCGTTGACAACAGCCTGGTTGAACTCCACATTCTTATCCGAGTCGTAGTAATTTACAATAGCGATTTTTAAAGCTTCCTTATCCGGATATTCGTCCGGCTCCTGTGAAACACAGCCTGAAAATCCCAGCACCGTGCATGCAAGCATCAAAGCTCCCATCGCCAAAGAAATCCCTTTTTTCAAGAAAGAAGCTCCCTTTTTTCTTTTTTTATGCATCTTCAACTATCCTCCGTGGTCAGAAATATTCTGATTATTATTCTTTTATCAAAAGACAAACACTGTGGGCGGAAATGCCCTCCTGTCTGCCTGTAAAGCCAAGCTTTTCCTCTGTGGTGGCTTTAATATTCACCCTGTCAGTGTCAACACCGCAGGCCTTTGCCACATTTTCACACATTTTAGGTATATAATCCTTCATCTTTGGCTTCTGGGCAATAACCGTTGCGTCGATATTTGAAACACGATAGCCCTTTTCAGCCGCCTTTGCGCAGACCTCTTTTAAAAGCATAAGGCTGTCTGCGCCCTTGTATTTCTCATCGGTGTCGGGAAAATGTCTGCCGATATCTCCCAGAGCCGCCGCTCCCAAAATTGCGTCGCTTATGGCGTGAAGCAACACGTCTGCGTCGCTGTGACCCAAAAGTCCCAGCTCCCAGGGGATTTCAACTCCACCGATTATAAGCTTTCTGTTTTCCACAAGGCGATGAACGTCATAGCCGTGACCCACTCTTATATCCATAAACTCACGCCTTTCTTCTGCTGCGCATAATATTTTCCGCTGTGGTTATATCCTCGGCGGTGGTTATTTTTATATTCTCTCTGCTTCCCTCCACAACCTTTACATTTCTTCCGGTTGCTTCAAAAATTGCGCAGTCGTCGGTAAACTCCGCCTCTTTTCCCTTTGACTTCAATTCGTCCAAAGCGGATATATAGTCCTCAAGTCTGAAAACCTGTGGAGTCTGAACCGCCACAAGCTTATCCCTGTCCGGTGTTGATGTGATAACACTGTCTTTTCCTATAACCTTTATGGTGTCTATTACCTTTGTTCCCAAAGTAGCTCCGCCATAGCAAAGACCAACATCAACCACATTTTCTATATCCTCAGGGGTAACCAGCGGTCTTGCGCCGTCGTGAATAGCCACGTGGGTGGTTTTTTCATCACACTGGGCAATACCGTTTCTAACGCTTTCGCTTCTGGTTTTTCCTCCGGTCACTATCTTTTTAACCTTTTCAAAACCGTTTCTGTCTATTCTCTTTTGAATTTCCTCACGGTCACAATCTCTGGCAACAATGACAACCTCGTCAATGCTTTCTGCATTTTCAAAGGCGTTTAAAGTGTGCTCTATAACAGATTTTCCCAAAATACACATAAGCTGTTTGCTAACGTGACCGCCCATTCTGGTGGAACTTCCTGCGGCAACGATAATCGCCGTTACATAAGTTTTTTCCATATATTATCCTTTCGTGACAATTGCTTTTACAGTTTTTCTCCGCATCTGAGACAGATTCCCTGGTTTGCGTCAAGCTCATATCCGCATACCGGGCATATTTTCTTTGCGGGAGCCGGTTCCTTAACATTCTCTGTATTGTTGACAGGCTGACTGTCCACATTCATTTTCGGCTGACCGTTAAAAGGCTGGCCGCCGTATGGAGGCTGATAAGGTGGCTGTGGTTGAGGTTGAGGCTGTGGCTGTGGTGCAGCATTTCTTGGCTTTCCGCATTTTGTACAGAAAGAAGCGTTTGGCTGTAATGTAGCTCCGCAGAAAGCACAGCGGTTGTCCGGCTCCTGACTTCTGAGCTTTTCACCGCATCCATCGCAGAAGAAAGCGTCGTTTCTCACTGTTTTTCCGCATTTCGGACATACAGCGTATCCGTTTATTTTTCTGATTTCTTCCTGCATATTCTTTATATTGCCCTCAAGCTCTTTTATCATATTTACTTTATCGGCAACCTCAGGGTTAGGATTTTCTCCGTATTTATTTACATAGAAATTGCCTATCTCCCTGTATGCCATATCAATTTTATTTTTGCAGTCATTTATAGCTGAATTAAGTCTGGAGGTTTCAGCCATTGCTTTTGTTTTATTGACAGCGCCCTGACTGGTCTCGCTGATTTTCTTTCCCAAATCATTAAAAAAGGACATCTATAACACTCCTTTAAAAAGATAAAACTTTTAATCTATTCTTCTAAATTATATCTTCCTTATCAATACTTGTCAATAATTCACAACATAACTTGAGATTTTTCAGTAAACTTTCACCTTTCGATATATAGTTATTAAATTCAAGCTTTAATAACCTATTATAATAAAAAATGCCGGTTAAAAAAATCCAAAATCACTATATCTCGACCCTTTATTTATATAATTTATAATTACAGAATTGTAATTTGTATTGACATTCCTTCCCAAAAATGATAAATTAAACTAGTGAAAAATATTCACATAATGTATTGATATATTCACATCTTATTATCATACTGTACGGGGGACGAACATGTATTATCGGGCTATCAGGACTGTCCGCAAGGACAGGATTTCATACGGCATAGTTGCGGTTAGGGATAACAAAGAATTTCTTAGGTTTGAAGACATAACAGAGGATTTTGAAACTATTCTCAAAATGACAATGGAATTTAACACGGAAGAACTTGACCCTATACATCTGGAGGAAGTGCTTGAAGTATTTCTGGAAACACTTGAATATTAAAAAACAGACGTCCGAGGACGCCTGTCTTTAAACCAGCAGCAACAAAAAGAAAACTGCCATACATCTTTATTACTTTTTCGGAAAACTTATTGTAATTACAGTACCTTTTCCCGGTTCGCTTTCCAGGGAAATATCAGCATTGTGATAAACGGCGCCGTGCTTTACTATTGAAAGACCAAGGCCTGTGCCGCCGATTTCCCTTGAATGGCTTTTATCAACACGGTAAAATCTTTCAAAAACTCTCTGTCTGTCGGCTTTTGGTATACCTATACCACTGTCGGAAACCACAACCTTTGCACAATCAACATTATCAATCACATTAACGGTGACATTTCCCCCGTCTACGTTATATTTGATACCGTTGTCGCACAGGTTAAAAATCATTTCCCTGATTACTTTTCTCGAACCCATAACTGTCGTATTTTTTCCCTGAAGCTCCAAAGTGATGTTTTTCTTTTCAGCAGGTATTTTAAGGCTTTTCAAAATATCCCCCGACAATTCAAACAAATCAACGCTTTCCTTTTCGTCGCTCAAACCTCCCTCATCAAGGGCTGAGAGGTTGAGAATATCGTTTACAAGAGTGATAAGCCTTTGAGCTTCGTCGTAAATGCTTTCGGAAAAATCCTTTATATCTTCCGGCTTTACCATTCCGTATTTCATAAGCTCGGCAAAACCTGCTATTGATGTGAGGGGAGTTTTAAGCTCGTGAGAAACATTTGCCGTAAACTCACGTCTTAGCTCCTCTCGCTTTGCCGTTTCGGTTATATCAAGAATAACTATAACGGCGCCCACAACCTTGCCGTCGTTTTTCACGGGGTCAGCAACAAGCCTGCAAAATCTTCCCTCATTTTCCAGCACCTCAGTGCAATGCTCGCCGGCAAGGGACTTTTCTACGCAGGAGGAAAACTCTGTGCTTCTGTTTAAAATAAGCACACAGCAGTGGTCATAAGGAACATCGGAATTTAAAAGACGCTTTGCGGCGCTGTTGCAGGTAATAATATTTGACTTTGTGTCAATGAGTATAAGACCTTCCAGCATGTTTTCCGTGATTACCAGAAACTCCTCCTGCTTTTGCTTTGCTTCTTCAAGCTGTTCCCTGATTGTGCGGTTCTGTCTTGAAATTTTTGTAACCAGCGGAGCAAGCTCCTCATAGATTTTGCCGTTCTCCGGAGCGTCCAAGTCAATACCGTTAATTGGCGCCACAATGGCTTTTGAAGCACGTGAAGCGCAGAAAGCGGCAAGCACAATCATTATAATTATTATAACTATAATAGGCTGTAAAGTGCCCATGATTATAGTAAACAAAGAATACTGTGTATCGCTTATACGCAATATACTTCCCTCTGAGGTTCTCACCGCATAGTAAACCGTCTTTTCCGCAATGGTTGTTGAAAAACGGGAACTTTCGCCAAAACCATACTGCAAAGCTTCTGATACCTCTTCTCTGCCAAGGTGATTCTCTATGGAAGTAATATCGTCCACAGAGTTGTCATACATGACAGTTCCGTCGGAAGCGATCACAGTTATTCTTTTGTCTGTTTTAGGCATTTCCTCTATAAAGTCAATCCCGTTTTTATCCATAACATAAGCCAAAGCCTGAGCTTCGCTTTTCATTTCGTAGTTTAACTCGTTTTCAAAATGAGTATAAAGCACACCGACGGTCAAGGATACCGAAGCAACAAGTACAATACATGCCACAATGCAGATGGCTCTGAAAATTCGCTTACTCATCGTTTTCTCCTTTTATACAGTAACCTATACCCTTTACGGTTTCAATTAAGTCCGCATAATCTCCCAGCTTTTGTCTTAGTTTTCTTATGTGGACATCAACGGTTCTTGTTTCTCCGTCAAAATTGTATCCCCAGATTTTTCTAAGAAGCTCTTCACGGGAAAGGACATTTCCACGATTTTTTGCCAAAATTTCAATAAGGTTAAACTCTTTAGGGGTAAGAGATATTTCATCGCCGACAACTTCAATTCTGTGGCTTTGACCGTCAATAATTATAACTCCGTTTATATTGTATGTAGAGCTGTCACTCTTAATTGCGTGACCGGCTCTTCTTTTTACCGCTTTTATTCTTGCAACAAGCTCAAGTGGTGAAAATGGCTTGCACACATAGTCGTCGGCTCCGCAGTCAAGGCCGATAACCTTGTCAAACTCCGTGCCTTTTGCGGTAAGCATTATAACAGGAATACTTTTTGTGACATTGTCGTTTCTGATTTTTCTTAAAATATCCATGCCGTCCTCCTGAGGAAGCATGATATCAAGCAAAATAAGCTCCGGAAGCTTGTCGTTTCCCATTGCCTCCCAAAAATCAGAGGGTAGTCCAAAGGACTTAACATCCATGTTGTTGGCGTTAAGTGTGTATTCCACCAGTTTTCTAATATTTCCGTCGTCTTCCAAAAGGAATATCATTTCAATTACACCTCTTGAGCAAATTTATATATAAAATTAAAATTTATAAACAATACAGGTCAGACTCCATACTATAGCCTGACCTGTAAATTATATCACGAAAATCCGCTTTCATCAATTGATACTTGAGTTATGCTTTCCTGTAATTGAATAGCATACCCAGCCTGCAATATTTGTTGCGTGGTCGCCGATTCTCTCGAAGTATTTAGCAATCATCAAAAGGTCCAGATAAAGCTCGCCGTTTTCCGGGTCTTTTGCGATATAGTCTGTAAGTTCTTTCTTAACCTTAGCAAAAAGATGGTCAACCTTATCGTCGTACTTGATAACGGCGATGGCTGTATTGTAGTCCTTTTTAACAAATGATTCGATACTGTCAGTAACCATCTGAATTGTAGCTCTTGCCATATCGCCTATATGAAGCTTACTGGGAACATTGAATTCCTCTGTGTATTTCATAATCTCAGCGATATCAGCCGCCTGGTCGCCTATTCTCTCCATATCGGAAATCATTTTCAGAGCGGATGAAACTGTTCTCAAATCCTTAGCTACAGGCTGCTGCTGAAGCAAAAGTCGCATACAGATTGTTTCAATCTCACGTTCTTTTCTGTCTATAGCGGAATCGGCCTGAAAAACCTTGTCCAAAAGATTTTTTCCGCCCTCAAGCATATATGTTGCGGCGCAGGAAATTGCGTCCTCGCAAAGTGCTCCCATTTTAATAAGCTCTATGTTCAAAGTTTCAAGCTGCTTGTCGAATTGTACTCGCATTAACCGAACCTCCCTGTAATGTAATCCTCTGTTCTCTTGTCCTTAGGAGTTGAAAACATTTTTTCTGTGTTGCTGTACTCAATCACTTCTCCTAAAAGGAAGAAGGCGGTGTTGTCGGCAATTCTGACAGCCTGCTGCATATTGTGAGTAACCATAATTATTGTATATTTTTCTTTAAGCTCGACAGCCAAGTCCTCAATTTTTGTAGTGGAAATCGGGTCAAGGGCGCTGGTAGGTTCGTCCATGAGAAGAACCTCAGGGTTTACAGCCAAAGCTCTTGCGATACAAAGTCTCTGCTGCTGACCGCCGGAAAGTCCCAATGCGCTTTTGTTAAGTCTGTCTTTAACCTCATCCCAGATAGCTGCGTCTCTCAAGGATTTTTCAACTATATCGTTGAGCTTTGACTTTGACTTAATTCCGTGAGTACGTGGGCCGAAAGCTATGTTGTCAAACACGCTCATAGGAAATGGATTAGGCTTCTGGAAAACCATTCCTACACGTTTTCTCAAAAGGTTTACGTCCATACCGCCGTAGATGCTCTCACCGTCAAGAAGCACGCTTCCGTCAATTCTGCATCCCTCAACCAAATCGTTCATTCTGTTAAGTGATTTAAGCAATGTTGACTTGCCGCAGCCGGAAGGTCCGATAAAAGCTGTTATTTTCTTTTCCGGAATTTTAAGATTTATATTTTTAAGGGCTTTAAAGTCGCCGTAATACAGATCAAGATTAGAAACCTCAAATTTAGGCATAGAAGAGTTCTCAGCCTCAGAAACAGGGGCAGAACTGCTTACATTTGTCTGTGAAGTAGTATTGTTCATTACAAAAGATTTTAAGCTTTTCATCAGTACCTTTTACACCTTTCCCACTTTTTTTGCAATAAATCCTGACAATGTGTTGATGCCAAGAACCAAAACCAAAAGAACTACGGATGTTGCATACGCCTGTTCCATGTAAAGACCCTCGGAAAGCAATGCGTACATGTGAACGGAAAGAGTTCTTCCCGAGTCCATAAGATTTTCCGGAATACCGGTAACGGTACCGGATGTATAAATAAGGGCTGCTGTTTCGCCCACAATTCTTCCTATTGCAAGGATTACGCCGGCAAGGATTCCCGGAACAGCAGATGGAAGAACCGCTCTGAAAACTGTTCTAAGTTTGCCTGCGCCCAAGCCAAAGCTGCCTTCACGGTAAGAGTCAGGAACCGCAAGCAAAGCCTCTTCCGTTGTTCTTATAATAAGGGGCAGTATCATTATAGCAAGGGTTATTGCACCTGAAAGGAAGGAGTAACCCCATTTAAAGGTTACGTTGAACATAAGGAAACCAAACAAACCGTAAACGATTGAAGGAATACCTGAAAGAGTTTCTGTGGTAATTCTTATTACAGAAACCAGCTTGTTTCCTTTCTTTGCATATTCTACAAGGTAGATAGCAGAGAAAATTCCTACTGGCACAGCCATTAACAATGTGAGGAATGTCATGGTAATCGTATTGATTATCGCCGGCATCATGGATACGTTTTCAGAATTGTATTCCCACTCGAAAAGCTCCGGCTTGATGTTTGGAATACCGGTTATAAGAATATAAGCGATAAGATACAGCAGTGTACCTATTGTCAAAATTGCGCCTAAGAAGATAATCAAAAGCATTACAAAAGACAGGGGGTGCTTTCTGTAAGTTTTGAGTTTCTCCGAAAAGGTAACTTTGTTAATGTAATGGTTCAAGTCTTATTCCTCCTTTTAAGCATAGAGAAACAGAGATTTATTATAAGGATGAATACAAACAGTACAACTGCTGTTGCAATAAGCGCATCTCTGTGCAAATCGCTTGCATATCCCATCTCCAAAACTATATTTGCAGTAAGGGTTCTTACACCGCTGAAAATACTGTCAGGTATAATCGCCTGGTTTCCTGCAATCCATGTTATAGCCATTGCTTCACCGATTGCACGTCCAACGCCTAAGATAATACCCGCTGTGATACCGGATTTAGCCGCAGGCATTGAAGCTCTGAAAATACTTCTTTCCTTTGTAGCACCCAAAGCCAATGCACCTTCATAATACTGAACAGGCACAGCTCTCAAAGATGACTCTGTGACACTGATGATTGTGGGCAGTATCATAATTCCCAGCAAAATTGATGCTGTAAGAATACTCTTTCCGCTGAATCCGCCTCCCACAAGATTTTGGAACATCGGAACGATAACAACCAAACCAAAGAAACCGTATACTATGGAAGGTATTCCGGCAAGAAGGTCAACCGCCGGCTTTAAAAATGTATAAAGTTTTTTAGGACAGTAGCTTGCGAGAAATACTGCGCAAAGCACTCCTATTGGCACGCCTATTATGATTGCTCCTGCTGTTACATACACGCTTCCCAAAATCATCGGAAGTATTCCGTATATATCATTTCCCGGACGCCACGTTGTGCCCAGCAGGAAGTTAAGAGGCCCTATCTCGCCTATAGTAGGTATGCCGTTTGCAAAAAGGAAAAGACATATAAGCAAAACAGCCACTATAGAGATACAGGCAGAAAGCAGGAACACTACTTTCATTGCAATTTCTGAAAATTTCTTCATTATCTAACCATTCTCCTCTTGCTTGAGTACATCTTTCGAGAGATTATGCTATTCTAAACTATAGCTGTAGGCAAAGGTTTACCTACAGCTATGTATTTTTAATGGGATTTTATTTGAACTAACTGAATGTAGATTACTCGATCTCGCCCCAGTTTGTGATTTCGCCTGTGTAGATGCTCTTTACCTGCTCTGAAGTAAGGTCTGTTACAGGGTTCTCAAGGTTTGCGATTACTGCAATACCGTCGATAGCGATTACTGTAGGTGTAAGGCCCTTCTCAAGCTCGCTGTCCTTGAGCTCTCTTGAAGCCATACCGATGTCACAGCTGCCCTCTGCTACTGACTGGATACCTGTTGATGAGTCGTTCATCTGAATGTCAACGCTTACGCCCTCGTTAAGAGCTTCATAAGCCTCTGCAAGCTTCTCCATTACTGGGTTTACGGAAGAAGAACCTGCAACTGTGATTTTACCTGTAACACCGCTTGGTGTGTATGCCTCTGCGTCAGAAGCCTTGATGTAACCTTTTTCTTCAACAACTGCCTGGCCGTCTGAGCTGAGAATGAAGCTGATGAAGTCCTGAGCTGCTTCGCTTACATCTTCTCTAACTGCGATGTTGAATGGTCTTGAAACCTTGTATGTACCTGCGTTGATGTTCTCAACTGTTGCCTCTGCTCCGTCAATCTTCAAAGCCTTTACCTTTGATTCATCAAGTGAACCAAGTGAGATATAACCGATTGCATTCTTGTTGCCTACGATTGTTGTAATCATAACAGATGTGCTGTTTGTGATTTCAGCAGTTGGGATTGTCATGTCAACCTTTTCGCCGCTCTCATCTTCCTGCTCGATACCGAAAAGCTCTACGAATGCACCTCTTGTACCTGAACCGTCTTCTCTTGAGCAAACTGTGATTGCCTCACCTGTTGAGCCGCCCTCTGTTGCACCGTCTGTTGTACCTTCTGTGGTTGTGTTATTGCCGCCGCAGCCTGTGAAGATTGCTGCTGACATCATTACTGCCATCATAACAGAAATTACTTTCTTAAACATTTCTTATTTCTCCTTATTATTTTTAAGTTTAGTATTCGGGCTGTTTCCCCCGCCCTCAGGGTACACATAGATTATACGTTAAAGCCTGTTAACTGTGATATCTGCTGTATGTAAAATCCATGTTAACTTTCCCTCTTTTTTATATAAAAAATTTAAAACGCTTTTCTCTGTGTAAAATCTATGTTAACTTTAGGCTTTAATGTAAATTTTGTATGTAAAAAACCTTTGTAACCTATTGACTTTTTTGTTACAACTGTATATACTGTATATATACAGTAAGAACGATTTAAGGCTGGTGATTCATATAAATATAGTTATAAGCAATAAAAAAGATGCACCTATATATCAACAGATGTACGACCAAATCAAAAATCTTATTATTTCAGGCGAATTATCACCGGGAGAGCCACTTCCCTCCATAAGAGGTATTGCAAAAGATTTGAAAATAAGCGTAATAACCACAAAGCGAGCCTATGACGAACTGGAAAAGGACGGCTACATATATACAGTTCAGGGAAAAGGCTGTTTCGTGGCTGAAAAAAACAAGGACCTTATAATGGAAGAAAATCTTAAAAAGATTGAAGAACACATCGCCGAGATATATGAAATTGCCGACATATGCGGACTTGAACAAAATGAAATATTAAAAATGTTTATTCTATACGGAGAGGAGCGGTAATATGAACGCTATAGAAATCAAAGACGTAAACAAAACTTTGGGACAGTTTTCAATGAAGGACATAAATCTTAACCTGCCCACAGGCTGCATCATGGGACTGGTTGGAAAAAACGGAGCCGGTAAAACCACCCTTATAAAGCTGATTTTGGGCATAGCAAAAGCCGACAGCGGCACTATTACCGTTTTAGGCTGTGACAACAGAAAGCATTTTAAATACACAAAACAATACATAGGCTATGTTCCCGACAGCGGAATATTTGATGAAAACTACACACTGATAAAAATAAACAAGCTTATGGGCGGTATTTACAGAGAGTGGAACGAACCTCTTTTCCTTGAATATGCCAAAAAGTTTCATCTTTCCCTTGACCAAAAGATAAAGGAATTTTCAAAGGGAATGAAAGCAAAGCTTTCCATAATGACAGCCATCTGCCACGGTGCAAAGCTCCTTATCATGGACGAACCCACAACAGGTCTTGACCCTGTAGCCCGTGACGAAATTGTAAATATACTCTTTGAATTTACCCGTGAAGAGGATTGCTCTGTGCTTATAAGCTCACATATTGTAAGCGACTTGGAAAAACTCTGCGACTACATCTGCCTTATAGACAACGGACAGATACAGTTTATTGAAGAAAAGGACGAAATTCTTGAAAAATACGTTCTCTGCAACTGCACAACGGAACAGTACAACGATATACCAAAAGAAGCCGTAATCAGCGTGGAAAACACAAACTACAGCTTGAAGCTTATTTTGGACAAAAGCAAGTTAAACGGTATTGACTTAGAAACAGAGAAAACCACCTTGGAAGACGTGCTTATACATATGATAAAGGAGTGATTTCCGTGAACAGCATTTTGAAAAAAGAATTTAAAGCCATATTGCCCGGCATATTTTCATTTTTACTCTTAACATTTATTATTTTTTCAACAGGACATATAGAACAAAGATATGACCTTTTAATATTTCTCGTTCTCTTAGCTTTGTTACCTTTTATAAATATAATAGACAAAGACAACGCTTCAGGCTGGAGCAGCTTCTCATTAGCTCTGCCAATCAAAAGAAAAGACATTGTACGTGCAAAATACACTCTCGCCCTGTGTATAGCTTTGTTTACAGGTATATTCCTTGTATTTTGGGGATTTGCCGGTTCTATGGCATCTGGTTCAAACACTGAACCGTCAGCAATTATCGCTGTTGCTATGATTGCTTACCTTACGGCGGTGGTATCCCTTTCAATATCACTGCCTGCCGCCATAGGTATGGGAATTAAAAGTGCTGCGGCTATGTTCTTTTTATTATTTACAGTTATTTATCTCATGTTTACATTGCAGGCAAAAATTTTAAATCCTGCGGCTGTTCCCTACCAAGGCTACCCCATGGCATTTTATATTTCAGTATTTATAATGAGCATCGCAATCATGTTCATATCCTATCTTGTAACCTGTCATCTATTTGAAAAACGTGATTTTTAAAATTTTTAATTATCTTATAAAGAAAGGGTGATTTTATGAAAACTCTATTGGTAAAAGACATGAAATACATAGCCATACCCGTATCTGTACTTTTATTTATTGACGCTTTAGTTTTGACAGCTCCTTTAAGCAGTGACGCCATGAAAAATCTTATTATATTATTTTGGCTGCCCACAATTGCAATCTACGGACTTTTTTCAAATGAGTATAACTCAGGCTGGAATAAATATGTAAAGTCCCTTCCTTTATCAGAAAAAGAAATCGTGGGAGAAAAATTCATTATATCAACAGGTTTAATCGTATTGATACAAATCACCATGCTTTTCTTTGGAAGTATCCGAGTTATTCTCGAGTCAAATACTGCCGCATATTTTGATTTAATTCTCTTTTCATCTTCTGCCATTCTTTTTATCTGCATAACCGTAGCTGTATTTATCCCCTGCGCTTACTCATCAAGCCCTTTAAAAGGAATTTTTATTTCATTGTTCGCCTTTCTGTGCGTGGTCTTTCCTATATATTATGCCTGTATTTCACAGGCGCACAATTATATTTACTATGATGAAGGAGGCAGCGCTTACCGCTATGTCAATTATTACGGGGTATATATGGATACAAATACTTTAATTACAATATTCTGGATATGCAGTATACTTGGTTATCTGTCATTATTTATATCCTACTGGTGTTCTTTGAAAATATTTAAAAATAAAGACTATTAAATCTTTCAGATAAAATTTCATAAACAAATAAAAATAATTGTATTTCCCGTCGAGATGTGATAAAATATAGTGTATATTCACTTCTGGGGGTTACATGTCTTATGGAAATTTTGAAACAGCGAATTTTAAAGGACGGACACATAAAAGCCGGAAACATTATAAAGGTTGACAGCTTTTTAAATCATCAAATGGATATACAGCTTCTCAATCAAATTGGAGAGGAATTTGCAAAAAGATTTGCAGACGAGAAAATTACTAAAATTCTCACCATCGAAGCTTCAGGCATCGGAATTGCCGCACTGACCTCCGGTCACTTCGGATATGTTCCTGTTATCTTTGCAAAGAAAACCCAGTCAAAAAATCTTGACGGAGAACTTTACAAATCCAAGGTTCACTCATTTACCAAAGGAATTACCTATGACGTTCAGGTATCAAAAAAATATCTCAGCCCCGAGGACAATGTTCTCATAATCGACGATTTTCTGGCAAAAGGACAGGCTTTGCTGGGACTTATTGACATAGTAAAACAGTCAGGCGCAAAGCTTGCCGGCTGTGGAATTGTGATTGAAAAAGGTTTCCAGGACGGAGGAAAAATCCTCAGAGAAATGGGAGTGCGCCTTGAGTCACTTGCAATAATAAAATCCGCCGACCCTGAAAACGGCGTAACATTCTTATAATTACAAAAACCCCGCTGTAAACAGTTACAGCGGGGTTAATTTTTTCAAATACAAATAATATGAACATATGAAAACCTTTATTGCTTATACATTTTTAAATCTAATGTTTAATTAAATAAAAAAAGAGAGGGTACAAAATGTACTCTCTCTTGGTGGGAACAATAGGGCTCGAACCTATGACCCTCTGCTTGTAAGGCAGATGCTCTCCCAGCTGAGCTATGCTCCCATTTGTTGGCCGCCGTTTTCTGACGGCTGAAATAAGATAACATATTTTAAGCCCGATGTCAACACTAATTTGCAAAAAAATTAATTTTTTTATTTTTTCGGTCTCGGTACCGTTTTATTATATATTACATTATATGAATTGTAAAGATTTTTGTTATTTTCCTCTTTTGTGTTTACTTTTAAGATTTAGTGTGCTAAAATATAAAAACAACAGGGCAATTTCACTATTGATTTTTGCCTGTTTTTTTCACTTTGAAACCAACTGCGCATAATTTAAATATGCGACTGTTTCGGCTCCTTGATTTTTGCCGCGGCAAGGGGCTCGCAAGTCCAAACAATATCGCGGTGCGAAAGGCATTGGAATTATTATGAACAGTAAATTAAAAAACGCCGATACGGACTTTCTTTTTGACTGCGTGCTCTCCTTAAAGACCCGTGAGGAATGTTATGACTTTTTTGAGGATCTGTGCACCGTAACCGAGCTCAAGGCTATATCTCAGAGAATAGTCGTGGCCAAAATGCTGTCTGACGATCGCGTTTACAGCGACATTGTAAAGGAGACCGGCGCGTCCACAGCCACAATTAGTCGAGTTAACCGTTCTCTTCAATTCGGCTGCAACGGATACGAAAAAATCTTTGAGCGCGTCGAAGAAAAAGACAAATAAATATGAGTTACGGTTATTTTGCGGAATTCTATGACAGCTTCACAGATGACGTGAATTATGACAAAATCGAAAAATTTGTATGCTCCCTGTTATCCCGAGAAGGAATAAACGGGGGGCTTTTGCTTGACCTTGCGTGCGGTACGGGTTCTCTCGCGGTGCGCCTCTCCGAAAAGGGGTATTCCGTAATAGGAACTGATGTATCTCCCGAAATGCTGTCGGTTGCACAGCAAAAGGCGGCAGTTAAAAATGCCGACATACTCTTCTTGTGCCAGGATATGACACAGCTTAATCTTTACGGCACAATCATCTGCACCGTATGCACGCTTGACAGTCTGAATCACCTCAGAAGTCTTGACGAAATAAAGAAGGTATTCTCCCTCGTTTCGCTTTTTACGGAGGAGGGCGGAATTTTCGTTTTCGACGTCAACACTCTTTACAAGCACAAAAAAGTTCTCGGTAACAATGCGTTTATCTATGAAAACGGCGACGCTCTTTGCGCGTGGCAAAACAGCCTTGACGGCGACACGGTAAATATTGAGCTTGACTTCTTTGCGGAGGCGGATAACGGCCTTTACGAGAGATATTCGGAAAGCTTTTCCGAACGTGCATATGAGCTTTGCGACATAGAGGACGCTCTCACCGAAGCGGGCTTTGAAATCATAGGAATTTATGACGGATATGACAATAGCCCTATAAGCGACAATTCACAAAGAGCCGTATTTGCGGCTCGGAAAGGCAGAAAAAATGGGTAAGCTCGTAAGAATGATAGACGAAGAAGGTACGCTTTCCGTAATAGCTGCGGACAGCACCGATATAGTACGCGAAATGCGCTCAATACACGGCACGTCAAAGGTTTGCTCCGCCGCACTCGGCAGAATGCTTACCGCGGCCACCATGATGGGCAGCACTCTCAAAGGGAAAAACGATTCAATCACGGTAAAAATAAACGGCGGCGGTCCGTGCGGCACGGTTTTGGCGGTTTCGGACTCCGACGGCAATGTCAGAGGCTGTATAGGCAAAGCCGATATTTCTTTGCCTCTAAACAAAAAAGGAAAGCTCGATGTTGCCGGAGCTGTCGGCAAAGACGGCTTTGTAACAGTTATTAAAGACCTCGGGCTTAAGGAACCGTACATCGGCAAAACTCCGATAGTATCCGGAGAGATAGCCGAGGATATAACCTCATATTACGCCGTCAGCGAACAAATACCCACGGTTTGCGCGCTCGGCGTTCTCACGGAGCATGACAACGGCGAAATAATATGCGCCGGCGGATTTATGATACAGCTGCTCCCAACGGCTGACGACACGATAATAGAAAGAGTTGAAGAGAGCATAAAAGACCTGCCGCCCGTCACAAAAATGCTTTCCGACGGTATGACTCCCGAAGAAATATGTAAAAAGGCACTCTCAAAATTCAACCTGCAGCTGCTTGACGAAACGGATACGGCTTATCGCTGCACATGCTCGCGCGAAAGAGTCGAAAAGGCACTAATCGCAACAGGAAAGAGCGGTCTCTCGGAGATGGCTGAGGACGAAACCACAGAGGTTGTCTGCAACTTCTGCCACAAAAAATATCATTTTTCAAAAGAAGAGATTCAAAAAATGCTCAAAAGAGTTTAAAATCAAATTCACAAGCGCATAAAAAGACCGATTCGCCAGAGCGAATCGGTCTTTTACATATATGCCGTATAAGCTTTTTTACTTTTTCACCGCTTTATAAGCCTTGGAAATTTCCGAGAGCTTTTTATCAAATTCCTCACCGCAAAATTCCTTAAGGCATTTAATGCGATAAGCCGAAAACAGATTGTCGTTTCCGCTTACATCCTCACGACTGACAATATAAACATAGTCGCCTGCGATAAACGCCCCTGTCTTGCCGGGTTCTATGGCAGAAACGCTGTCAAAAAAGCCGTCCGGATACGAGGTGTCGTTTTTCCCTATTACAACGGTATCGGAATCGGTGTTAACGTTTTCGAGAGCCGCTCCGACCTCGTCTATGCTCGCACCGTCATTAACGGCGCCCGCATACTGCGTAAAATTCTGCAAAAGTGCCTGCTTTTCAAGCTCATCGGTATCGCTTCCCGACGGGAGATAGCCCGTTACGGCCTTAAAGGCAATAAAATTCTCGGAAAAATACGAACGCAGTTCATCGTCGGTAACAGGCTGGTCGCCGTTTTCCGAATAGTAATCCGCCATTACGGCATCCTTGTATTTTTTGCTCTCTTCAATTTTTTGGAGATCCTGCTTGGACACTCCGATGGTATTGTAATATACGGAAAAGACGTGCCAATAATTATTGACATTTTGCGAAATCTCGTTTTTGTCCTCGGACGAAAGCGAGAGAGCACGGTTTTTAAATTCCGAATTTACCGCAACATAGGCTGCGACATCGGACAGCGCGGCGTCGGAAATCTCCTGCTGTGACTTGTCCTCATCGGAATTCTTTTCTATATCATAATAGTAATTATAAACGCCCTCGGAAACGGGTACGCCGTTCACCGAAACGGAGCTTTTTTTATTGCACGACGAAAACGCCAATGTCGCCGTAAGAACTGTTATAAGCAAAATTACAGCTTTTTTCAATCGCCGAACCTCCGTTAAATCAGATATTGTTATCATTGTGTGCTTTGAGATATTCGTCGAGAAGCTGCCTTTTGAGCTTTTCCTCTTCTTTTTCTCTCATAAGCCTTGCGCGAACCTCTTTTTTATTTTTACCGATAACGCCGTTCCTGTAAAACGCCACGGCGAACATTCCCACAAGTGCTCCGCTTGCGGCACATATAAAGTCGCCCATTGTGTCTATAAGGCCGTAATCCGTTGTCGGCGAAGAGCACTGAAGTGAAAGTCCGTAGAGGCGGTCCATGGTAAATTCATATATCTCCCAGCCGACGTCAATGCCGAGTGAGAAGCAAAGGCCGAACATCGCCGCGAGAGCCGGAGAAAGCTTTGAATAATTTTTCTCCTGCATAAGCACCGCAAAATCATAGCCGAACCACGCCGAGATAAAGCCGGAGCAGGTGTGCGTTACTATGTCGAAGCTGCCGAAATCGGTTCTGTTATTGAGAGTAGAGCCTATTACAACGCAAACAAACATGAACACGTTGAGCATTGTCTGATTTTCGTAGCCGATTCTTATAATAAACGATCTGCCGCCGAACACCTGAAAATAGTCCCAAAGATGCGTAAAAAGAATTGCAAATATCGCTTCGAGAAACTCCACCACTGAACCGTGGAAAATACCGTAAATTCCCCAAAGCATCAAAGCGACGCGAATTAAAAGCCAAAGTATTCTGTGGCTCTGAGGCAAATAGCCGGGATAATTTTTCATCAACCAAAAGTCCTTTACTTAAATCTTGCTATCATACCCATGCTTGCGGAGCCACTACTGAGGTATTTTGAGCCTATCAGGTCGCCGTTGTCGGAGTATGTGGAGCCGCAGGCTATTATCTGACCGTCGGAGAGCACGCATACGCCGCCGAACGAGTCGTCACGACTGCCGCCGTAGCTCTGTATGCTCTTGAGCGAGCCGCCGTTAGAGAAGGTCACAACGAGAGCATCTGAGCCTCCGCGGTTTCCTACCGCCTTGAGGTCACGGTTGCTTGAGCACGAGCTTCCCACCGCAACATAACCGTCGTCAGTAGCTTCTATGGCATTGAATTCCTCATCGAAATAACCCTTTACGGCAGTGTGCCAGCCGAACGAACCGTCACCGTTATATTTCACGACTACCGCGTCAAAGGAGCCTGCGTTGCCGAGTGACGCGAGGTCGCCGTCCGAGGAATTGCTCTTGCCTGCTATAACGCATCCGCCGTCATTTGCGGGCGTTACCGACACAAAATTGTCTATGCCGCTGCCGCCGTACTGCTTGACCCACAGCGTATCGCCGCCGGAGCTTAGCTTTACTACGCCTGCGTCGGCTCTGCCGCGGCTTCGGAACAAAGCGCCCGATTGGAACGCTCCGACCGCATATATGCTGCCGTCGGAGGCGGTCTTTACATCGTTGAAGGTGTCGCCGTTTCCGCCGAAGGAGCGAACGAAAATCACGTCGCCGGACGAAGAGTATTTTACGATGATTGCCTTAGAAGAGCCTACGGCGCCGGCATCCGACGCGTTACCGTCAGATGAAAACGTAATGCCTGCCGCTATATATGAGCCGTCCGGAGAAGCACTGACGGAATAGAAGCCGTCCGTTTTGCTTCCGCCGAAGGAACGTATCCATTGTATATCACCCGAGGAATTTAACTTGTATATAACAGCGTCGTAATCGCCGTAGCTCTGCACGCCGAGATCGGTGGATTTTGAGTAGCCTGCCGCTATTATATTGCCCGAAGAATCGGTATCGACGGACGACAATATTATACCGTTATTTGACGGGAGATATTTCTGCCATTGCAGCCTGCCGTCCTTGTCATATTTAATCACGACAGCTGCCGGAGTGCTCTTAACCGAAAGATTTTTAAGGCTGCCGTCGTCGGAATTTGCCTGAACCACGGCAACAAAGCCTCCGTCGGGAGTTTTGGCGGTATCGTTAAACGAATCATTACCGCTTCCGCCGTAGCTTGAGCCCCAGTTTGCGCTGTTGTCGCCCGGCGTTGCGGGAGAGGTTGTATAGACCATGGTGTATGTGACCGTTTCGCCGCCCGGCTTTGTAACGACATTCCCGTTTCCGTCGGTTACGGGAAGCTCGGTAACGACGGGTCCGCCCGTGGTAGGCGGCACGATTATCATTGTGGTCAGCACTTCGCCGCGCGCATTGGTAACCGCCTTGCCGTTCTCGTCCGTAACGGGGATACCGACTTCCTTTGAAATATAGACAACAGAGGTCTTTACATTACCGTCCTCATCATAGACAAGCTCGCCGTTTTCGTTTGTTACATCAACTATGGTGGTATCAAGCACAACGGTTACCGCTTCGCCGTTTTCGTCGGTTATCGGCACGCCGTTTTCATCCGTAACTACCACAACCTCGCCGTCGCCGGAATTTGCGATGTTCTTTTTGCAAGCCGACATTACGCAAAATACGGCAAGCAGCATAACGATGGCAGCTATGACTATTTTTTTATTTGAATTCATCGTTTTAAACCTCCGTGTCAGATGAAGCACTTTAAAAACACATAAACATATACGTTCGTATTGTATCATATTGCATAAGCTTTTTCAATTCAAAAATCATAATATTTGTTACAATATTATGTAATTAAATACTATACATTATCCGAACATTATGATATAATACGATACTGTATAATTAGGTTTTTTATGCAGTACGGTGTCCGCTGCGGCAACGCTGCAAAAATCTCGGAAGGATGTATAAATCAATGGCTTACAGAACACACAACTGCAACGAGCTTACATTTGACGATTTAAACAAAACCGTCAGCCTTGCAGGATGGGTAGACACCATTCGCGATCACGGCGGAGTAGCATTCATCGACCTTCGTGACCAATACGGCGTTACCCAAATAGTAATAAACAACGACGAGCTTTTAGAGGGCGTAAAAAAGGAAAGCGTTATCTCGGTTACGGGAAAAGTCGTAAAGCGCGACGAGGACACCGTTAACAAAAAGATTGCCACGGGCGAGCTTGAGGTACGTGTAAACGAGGTCGAAATTCTCGGCCCATGCTCCGAAACACTCCCCTTTGACGTTGAGACCTCAACCGACACAAGAGAGGACGTAAGACTGACATACCGTTTCCTCGACCTCAGGAACAAAAAGGTTCACGACAATATTCTGTTCCGCTCCGAGGTAGTAAGCTATCTCCGCAAGAAAATGGAGAGCCTCGGCTTCCCGGAAATAAACACGCCCATACTCACCTGCTCTTCTCCTGAGGGCGCAAGAGACTATATAATTCCCTCAAGAAAGCACGAGGGCAAATTCTATGCTCTGCCGCAGGCTCCGCAGCAGTTTAAGCAGCTGCTTATGGCTTCGGGCTTCGACAAATATTTCCAGATAGCTCCCTGCTTCCGCGACGAGGACGCAAGAGCCGACCGTTCCCCGGGAGAGTTCTATCAGCTTGACTTTGAAATGGCCTTTGCCACACAAGAGGACGTTTTCGCCGTAGCCGAAGAGGTTCTCTATGACACATTCACAAAATTCGGAGGCGGCAAAAAGGTAAGCCCCGCTCCGTTCAGAAAAATACCGTTTGAAGAGGCAATGCTTAAATACGGCACCGATAAGCCGGATCTTCGCAATCCGCTTGAGATTTGCGACCTCACCGAGTTCTTCTCGGACGTTGACTTTAAGCCATTCAAGGGCAAACCCGTCAGAGGAATCGTGGCTCCCGGCTGCGGCAAAAAGAGCAAGGGCTTCTTTGAAAAGCTCCTCGAATATGCTCTCTCGATAGGAATGAAGGGGCTCGGTTATCTTACCGTGCTTCCGGACGGTTCCTTCAAGGGTCCTATTGACAAATTCCTCGTTCCCGAAAAGAAGGCGGAGCTTAACAGCATGCTTAGCCTCAAGACTGACGACACGCTCTTCTTTATAAGCGACAACATCAAGGTTGTAAATCTTCTTGCCGGTCAGATAAGAACGGCCCTCGGCGAGAGACTTGAAATTATCGACAAGGACCGTTTCGATATGTGCTTCATAACAGACTTCCCGATGTATGAAAAGACGGACGAGGGCAAGCTCGACTTCACTCACAATCCGTTTTCAATGCCTCAGGGCGGTATGGACGCTCTCGAAAATCAGGATCCGCTGACAATAAAGGCTTATCAGTACGATATAGTCTGCAATGGTGTTGAGTTGTCCTCGGGCGCGGTCAGAAACCATCGTCCCGACATTATGATAAAAGCATTTGAGCTCGCAGGCTACACAGCCGATGAGGTCGAAAAGCGTTTCGGAGCGCTGTTCCGCGCATTCCATTACGGAGCACCGCCTCACGCCGGTATGGCTCCCGGTGTTGACAGAATGATAATGCTCTTAAAGGACGAGGAAAATATCAGAGAGGTCATAGCTTTCCCGATGAATTCAAACGCCCAAGATCTTCTTCTCGGTGCGCCCAATACCGTTTCGGAGCAGCAGCTGCGCGAGGTTCACATAAAGCTTCGCCGCCCCGTGCCCGAAAAATAACCGACATACTAATCGAAAGAAAGTGATCTTATGACGATAGACAGAAGCCTTGTAGAATACCTCGAAAAGCTCGGCAGAATACACCTGAGCGAGGAAGAGCGCTCCGCTTCTGAAAAGGATTTGCAGAGCATACTCTCATACATTGACACTCTCAATGAACTTGACACGGACGGTGTTGAGCCGGCTTCCCACTCTTTCCCGGTTGCAAACGTAATGCGTGACGACACAGTTACAAACGGCGCCGATACGGAAAACATTTTGAAAAATGCTCCGCAAAGTCGCGACGGCTGCTTTGTCGTTCATAAAACGGTTGAGTGAGGTAAACTATGAATATTTGCGAAATGACGGCTCTTGAAATATCAAATGCCGTAAAAAATAAAGAAATTTCCGTAAAGGACGCAGTTGACGCATTTTTTGCGGCAATAGACGAATACGACGGAAAATATCACTGCTATAACACCCTCTGCAAAAAAGAGGCTTATGAAAGAGCCGAGGAAGTGCAAAAGGGAATTGACAGCGGTAAATATAACGGCAGGCTCGCAGGCGTACCGATAGGCATTAAAGATAACATCTGCACTAAGGACATTCTTACAACCTGCTCCTCCAAGATACTCGAAAACTTCATTCCCACATACAATGCAACGGTTGTAAACCGTCTGAATGACGAGGGAATGGTAATAATAGGCAAGCTCAATATGGACGAATTTGCCATGGGCAGCACAACCGAAACCTCGGCAACGGGAGTCACACATAACCCGTGGGACACAGACAAGGTTCCGGGCGGAAGCTCGGGCGGTGCGGCAGCCGCGGTGGCAGCAAGACTCTCTCCCGTGGCTCTCGGCTCCGACACCGGCGGCTCTATCCGTCAGCCCTGTTCTTTCTGCGGCGTTTCAGGCCTCAAGCCGACTTACGGTGCGGTTTCGCGTTACGGGCTTGTAGCCTATGCGTCGTCTCTCGACCAGATAGGCCCTATGGGTAAAACGGTTGACGACTGCGCCGCTCTTTTTTCCGTAATCCAAGGCAAGGACGAAAAAGACGGCACCTCCATGGTCTATCCGAAATTTGACTTTGATAAAGCCGTCAAAGGCGACGTCGACGGCAAAAAAATCGGTATTCCCGAAGATTATCTCGGCGAGGGCATTTCGCCCGACGTAAAGGACGCGGTTCTTGCCGCTGCCGATATCTTCCGTGCAAACGGTGCTTCTGTTGAAACCTTTAAGATGCCGATAGTAAAATATGCAATACCCGCATATTACATTATTGCCTGTGCGGAGGCGTGCTCAAACCTCTCGAGATATGACGGCATAAAATACGGCTATTCAAGCCCCAACGCCGACACGCTTATGGAGACATACGTGAAAACGCGTTCGGAGGGCTTCGGCATGGAGGTTAAGCGTCGCATAATGCTCGGCAACTTCGTTTTAAGCTCCGGCTATTATGACGCATACTACAATAAGGCTCTTAAGGCTAAAAAGCTTATACAGAACGCCTTTTACGACGCCTTCAAAAAATATGATATGCTCTTAGGCCCCGTAGCTCCCACTACGGCGCTTAAAATAGGTGAAAGCCTTTCCGACCCGCTTAAAATGTACCTCGGCGACATATACACGGTTATGATAAACATAGCCGGTATGCCGTCAATGTCCGTCCCCTGCGGATTTGACAAAGACAATATGCCGATAGGTATGCAGATTATAGGCAAGCCGTTTGAAGAGGCGGAAATTATGAGTGCCGCAAAGGCATTTGAAAATGTCACCGACTTTCACAATAAGCTGCCGGATTTAGGCTAAGGAGGTAAAGCTTTATGGAATGGGAAATAGTTATGGGACTTGAAGTCCACACGGAGCTTGCCACCAAGACTAAAATCTTCTGCGGCTGTTCCACCGAGTTCGGCGGTGAGCCGAACACTCACGTTTGCGAAATTTGCTCCGGTATGCCCGGAACACTTCCGCTTCTCAACAAAAGAGTTGTGGAGTTTGCCGTGAGGACCGGCATAGCAACAAACTGCACGATTACTCAAAATAACAAATTCGACCGAAAAAACTATTTTTACCCCGATCTGCCGAAAGCGTATCAGATATCACAGCTTTATTTGCCTATCTGCCGCAACGGTTTTATAGAGGTCAAGGATAAGGACGGCAATTCCAAAAAGATAGGAATTCACGAAATTCATATGGAGGAGGATGCTGGCAAGCTCGTCCACGATGAATTTGAGGACTGTACTCTTGTAGACTACAACCGCTGCGGCGTGCCGCTGCTTGAAATTGTTTCGGAGCCGGATTTCAGAAGTGCCGAGGAGGTGCTCTCGTATCTTACGGAGCTGCGTTCGATTCTTCAGTACATCGGCGTTTCGGACTGCAAGATGCAGGAGGGCTCTTTAAGAGCGGACGTGAACCTTTCGGTTCGCCCAAAGGGACAAAAGGAATTCGGAACACGTACCGAGATGAAAAACCTCAACTCCTTCAGAGCAATAGCGAGAGCTATCGAGTATGAGGCCGAAAGACAAATCGAGCTTCTTGAGGACGGCGAAAAGGTAATGCAGGAAACGCGCCGTTGGGATGATAACAAGGGATACAGCTATGCAATGCGTTCCAAGGAGGACGCTCAGGATTATAAATACTTCCCCGAGCCCGACCTTCCGCCGATTGAAATCTCGGACGAATATATAGAAAATGTCAAAAACACTCTGCCCGAGCTTCCGGAAGCAAAAAAAGCTCGCTATATGTCACAGTTCGGTCTTCCCGAATACGACACCGGAATCATAACCTCGGACGTAAATCTCGTAAAGCTCTTTGAGCATACCGTTGAAATCTGCAATTCGCCTAAGGATGCGGCAAACTGGATAATGGGCGAGCTTATGAAAATGCTCAATGACACCGGCACCCTGTCAGAAAATATGTCGTTTAATCCCGATTCGCTCGGCAAACTCATAAATATGATAAAGGCCGGTAAAATCAACCGCGGCACGGCAAAATCGGTATTCGAAAAAATATTCACCGAGGATGTCGATCCCGAAAAATATGTTGAAGAAAACAACCTCGGTCTTGTCACCGACCTTTCGGCTATTCGCCCCGTAATTGAGCAGGTAATAGCCGACAACGAAAAAAGTGTAAGCGAGTATAAAGCAGGCAAAACCCAGGCAATGGGGTACATCATGGGTCAGGCAATGCGCGCTCTCAAGGGCAAGGCACCGGCTCAAGAGGTTCAAAAAATACTCAAGGAAATTTTAGGCTGATGAATACCAAATATCTTTTTCTTGACATAGACGGCACACTCGTAGGTTTTGACGGCGTTATGCCCTCGTCGGCGTCGGAGGCGCTGAAAAAAGCTCACGAAAACGGTCACAAGCTCGTAATCTGCACCGGCAGACAGCTCTCGCAGGTTTATCCGTGGCTTTTAAAGGAGATTCCCTTTGACGGTTTGATTTTATCGGGCGGAGCTATGGTTATAAATGACGGCAAAGTGGCAGCTCATCACTTTATAAGTCAAAGCAGTCTTAAAAAGCTGACCGACTACTTCGAGAACAGCAACACCGCATATTATCTGCAAACACAGAGTTTTCTCGTATCCAAAAAATGGTGCGTCGACCGCACGCTTTCGCTCTTTAATAAGCTTGGATACACCAAGGAGGATTTACTGACGCTCTTCGGAGAAACGGTAATCGATGATAACGCCGGAGGCAGGAGCGATGTTGAAAAGCTGATATATTACGATTCGGGTGTTGATTTTTCCGAGCTGCAAAAGAATATAGGCGATGAATTCTATATTGTCGGATACAGCTTCGGCAATCTCGGCAATACAAGCGGGGAGATTGCGGCGCGCGGAGTCAACAAAGCCAGCGGAATTAAAGAATATCTCGATTGCTGCGGCGGAGACATAAACGACGCATTCGCATTCGGCGACGCGGAAAACGATGTCGAAATGTTTAAGAGCGTAAACACGGGCATCGCAATGGGGAATGCCTGTGACGAGCTCAAGCACTTGGCCTCGTATATAACCGCCGATATCACGGATGACGGTCTATACAAAGCGTTTGCGCATTTCGGTTTGATCTGAATTTTGATTATAAAGCAAAAAAGCACGTTTGAGTTATTGCTCAAACGTGCTTTTACTGTTTATTTGTTATCTTCCGAGATACGGCATGGGATTAGTTCGTCTGCCGTTTACATAGACCTCAAAGTGAAGATGCGGTCCGGTTACGTTACCCGAGGAACCTATATTCGCAATAGGCTGACCTGCCGAAACCTTTTGACCGACACGCACCTTAAACGAACCGGGTAAGGTATGTGCATAGAGCGTTGAAAGGCCGTTGCCGTGATTTATGACAATATAATAGCCCCAGCTCGGATGATATGTTGCCGTGGTTACGGTTCCCGAAGCCGCTGCTACTATTGTAAGACCGGTACTTCCGCCGCCCGGCTTTACTATATCTATACCGCCGTGACGTCTTGCTCCGCCGTAGCCCGAAGAAACGGACGTTGCGCCTATTGCCGGCCAAACGAATCTGCCGCCTGTTGTAATGACCTTGCCGCCTGAGCTGCCTTTTCCGGTGATCGGCGCCTTTGTGCCTATCTGTATAACCTCGTTTACAGGCTCCGAAAGAGTCACTCTTGAAACCTCTTTCGATGAAACACGAGTACCGTCAATATAGGTTACAAGCTCTGTAACCTGCTGAACTCCGTTCACACCCTTTGTTGTAACCTTTTTTGTGCCTGTATAGAGATTGGCATTATTTACGTTTGTGCTTGTATAGGCTATTGCTTCATTATGAGTTTCGGTCTTTGTGACCTGCACTCTGACATAGTTTACCTCACTCGAAACAAGCAGCTTGTCGCCGGAACGAATCGTCTCGGAAAGGCCGGGATTCAGCTGTACCAATTCGGAAACGGTGAGCCCGTTTGCGGAAGCGATTCCCGAAACGGTATCTCCGTCCTTTACCGTGTAATACACCGCTTCGCTCTTTTTTGATTTGAGCTTGGCGGATAGCTTTTCCGCGTCCCAAACCGTGGCCTCATTATCGGGATAAAGCCCCTGCTCATATGTTATGTTTTCAACGAAGCTCTTTGCCGCGTTGGGGTCGTCTATTTTATAATCGCTGAGTATCTTATCGAAAACGCTTGTAGCGTCCGTCTCATTTTTAACGGCGCACAAGAAATCACCGTTAATATATATGCCGCAGGCATTGGTGATATTGCTGTCTGAATTTTCTATGAGCTTATCGCACATTGACGAGGAGTCGGTAAGGTCGGTCTTATTTACGACCTTGAGCTGATACTGCGCAGGCTTAATAAGCTCCTGCTCCTTACCGGAGGCAGACGCAGCGGTTTTGAGCCTTGTTTTGGCCTGCTGCTCGGCGTCGAGATATTCCGACTCGTTTTTGGCATAGCCTATTACGGAGCCGTTATATTTTATCTCAAGAGCGAGCGTGGCTTTGTTCCAATAGCCTATCGTGGAGCAAAGCACACCGAGGCAAATAATCGGGACAAGCAGATTTACCGCAAAAGTAAACACTATGCCATGCCTCGAAAATGCCTTCTTTATATAAATACGCAGCTTCGCTTCGGCGGATTTTCTATCTGTATGGATAAGGGAATTTAAGCCTGAACTGACTCTTTTTATATCTGCCATAAGGAGCTTGAATTCCGCGCTTACGGTTTTGAAGGTCTTGAGTATAAATTTGTCAATCACAAGAAACACGGCAAAAAATACCGCTCCGACTGTTTTTACGGGACGCGAAAGCCCCCTCGACAACCATTTCCCGAATTTCATAAATCCGGAGCCTGCCGTAAAACCTATGTGATATATTAAGTTGTAAAGCTTTTCAAAAAACATAACAGCCTCACAATAAAATAGTAAAAGTTATTTTACCATACAATGCGACAAATTTCAACCTTACGCTTTTACATACCCGTTGCCGAACATCTTATCTATTTGACGTTTTATTCCTTTGTGCTCCGGCAAAAGCAAACCGCCGTCTGTCGCAATTATCATTTGAGCACTCTTTTGCGCCTCGTTGAGCATTCCGGTGTCCGTCAGAATATCCGCAATCCGCAGCGACGGCAATCCGTGCTGCTTTGAACCGAAGAAGTCTCCGGGGCCACGCATTTTAAGGTCCTCATCCGCTATTAAAAAGCCGTCGGTAGTCTTGCACATTATATCAAATCTGCGTTTTGCCTCATCGTTTTGTGCATCCGACACCAAAATACACGTGGAGGGCGCACTTCCCCTGCCGACTCTGCCGCGAAGCTGATGAAGCTGCGAGAGTCCGAATCGCTCGGCATTTTCGATGACCATAACCACGGCATTCGGCACGTCCACACCTACCTCGATAACCACGGTGGACACAAGAAGCTGTATTTTGCCGCTCTCAAAATCGCGCATTATGTTGTCCTTTTCCTTTGGCTTCATTTGACCGTGCAAAAGTCCGAGCCTGTAACCCCTGAATGCGGTATTTTGTAAAAGCTTGTAATACTCCTGTGCAGGTATCAGGTCGCTGTCGCCCTCCTCGACAAGCGGACAGACGATATATGCCTGAAAACCCCTGTCAAGATGCTTCTTTATGAATTTGTATATTCTCTCATGCAGAGCCTGAGACACACAATATGTCTCGGTTTTTTGCCTGCCCGGCGGCAGCTCGTCGAGCACCGACACCGAAAGGTCGCCGTAAATTATGAGTCCGAGCGTTCTCGGTATGGGCGTAGCCGACATAACGAGAATGTTTGGATTTTCTCCCTTTTGGGAAAGCGATGCCCGCTGTGCCACACCAAACCTGTGCTGCTCATCGGTGACGGCTAATCCGAGGCGGCTAAACTCAACGTCGCCCTGTATAATCGCGTGCGTTCCTATGACAAGCTTCGCGGAACCGTCGCGCAACTCTTTTTTTATTTCTCTCTTTTCCTTAGCCGTGCTGCTTCCGGTCAGAAGCACAATCTTTATATCTGTACCGTCAAAGATTTTTGAAAGAGTTCTGTAATGCTGCTCGGCAAGAACCTCCGTAGGTGCCATAAATGCGCTCTGCATACCGTTTTTTGCCGCGTTATATATAAGTGCCGCCGCCACAAGAGTTTTACCGGAGCCGACGTCGCCCTGAAGCAGACGGTTCATCGGCTCACCCGATTTCATATCGGACAGTGCCTCAAAGACCGCTCTTTTTTGCGCTCTTGTCGGAGAAAACGGCAGACGGTGATAAAACTCTTCAGTACAGTCATTTTTGATAACCATCTCGGTTTTTTCTTCACCCGTTCGTTCCTTGATGGATAAAAGTCCCAGCTGCAATATGAAAAGCTCGTCGAAAATAAGCCTTTTTCTCGCCCTGTCAAGTGACTCGAAGCTTTCCGGAAAATGGATGTTGCGTATTGCATAATCAAGAGAGCAAAGGTCGTTTTTCTCAAGTATTTCGGACGGCATAAAATCAGGTATCTCTTTGCAGCCTTTTAATGCCTGCATTGTGCATTTTTCCGTGAGTTTGGAGCTCACATCAGCCGTTTGCGGATAAACGGGACGTATTCTGTCCTTATCCTCTCCTTTTGAAATCAACGGCGATACCATTTGTCTTATGCCGTGCTTATCTACTGTGATTTTGCCGAAAAAGAGATACTCTTCGCCCTCCTTCAGCATACTGTCAATAAACTTGTTGTTAAAAAAGACAAGATTTAATATGCCTATGCCGTCCGTAACGCTTGTTTTTGAAAGCAGCCTGCCTCCGGGTAATCTTACCTTAGAGGGAGTGTAGCTGACAACGGCACGAATACAGCATTCCGTATCAACCGGAGCTTCCCTTATGGGAACAACGCGGCTCCAATCCTCATACGCGCGCGGATAAAAGCGCAAAAGGGCGCCGACCGTATCGACGCCGAGCTTTGAAAATGCCTCGGCACGAGCGGGTCCGACACCCTTTAAATATTGTATTTCGGTTGAAAAGTCCATTATGAACACATCCGAGAATTGTTTTTGAAAACGTCCTGTTATTCGACGGACGAAATGAAGTAGTAAACCGGCTGACCGCCGTTAATGACATTTACCTCAACATTGGGGAAACGCTCCTGAAGCCGCGCCGAAAGGACATTTGCCGAGTTTTCGTCGGCGTCCTCACCGTAAAACACGGTTATAAGCGAGCCGCCGAATTTTTTGACAAGACGGCGTGTAACTCTGTATGCGGCGTTTACAAGGTCATCCTCCACAAGGGTTATTTTGCCGTCCTCCATGCCGAGGTACTGACCCTCCTTGATTTTTTGTCCGCCGAACACGCTGTCACGTGCGGCAAACGTGACCTGAGCCGTATGAACGCTCTCGGCTGCCTTCGCCATATTCAAATGGTTTTCCTTGCTTGAAAGGCTCTCGTCAAAATTGAGCATTGCGGTAATGCCTTGCGGAACAGTCTTTGTTGCGACAACACTGACGCCCCTGTCAGCAAGATTTACGGTTTGCTCCGCCGCCATTATAATATTTTTATTGTTCGGCAAAACAAAAACGTGCTTTGCCGGAGTTGACTCAACGGCATTTAAAATATCATCAGTACTCGGATTCATGGTCTGACCGCCCGAAACAACTACATCACAGCCAAGCTCCTTAAAGAGCTCTGCCATACCGTCACCTGCCGCAACTGCGACAAAGCCGTAATCTTTGGTCGGCTGTACTCTATTGATTTCGGTGTCACGACTTAAATTTTCTTCTTTGTTGTCCTTTTTGGCATCCATACCGACATCGGCATTCGCGTGCTGATAACGCATATTGTCTATTTTTATATTTATGAGCTGACCTATTTTGAGAGCGGCCTGAATTACATTGCCGGGTTCGTTTGAATGGACATGAACCTTTACTATATCGTCATCGTCAACCACAACAACGCAGTCGCCTATCGACTCAAGATATGCCTTTAATTTGAGCGGTGTGCTCTCCGGATTTTTCGATTTGGTTATGAGGAACTCGCTGCAATAACCGTATTTGATGTCTCCCGAAGCCGCCGCCACGACGGATTTGCTTTCCTCGGCATTGCTCTTTGCGGGCGAGGCATCGTCATTGCTTTCTATAAACTTGCCCTCGTTTATATAGCCTCTGATACCGTCGAGTATATAGAGAAATCCCTGGCCGCCGGCATCTACCACGCCTGCCTCTTTGAGAACGGGCAAAAGCTCAGGTGTTTCGGCAAGAGCCTCCTGCGCCGCGCGGTAAGCCTCGTCGAGAACAGCACCGCAGTCATCTGAGGCGAGTGCCTCCGCCGCTGCCGCCGCCTTGCGTACAACGGTTAAAATAGTACCCTCGGTGGGCTTCATAACAGCCTTATAAGCCGACTCTTTGCCGAGAGTGAGAGCTGCGGCAAGGTCTTTGCCGCCTACCTCCTTTTTACCCTTGAAGCCGTTTGAAATACCTCTGAAAACGAGCGATAATATAACGCCGGAATTTCCTCGCGCGCCTCTCAAAAGAGCTGCGGCGGTTTTGGCCGCGACGATACTCAAATCCTCGTCATCGCTTACCACCTGAAGCTCCCTGACTGCCGCCGAGGAGGTCATTGACATATTTGTTCCGGTATCGCCGTCCGGTACCGGAAATACGTTGAGCGCGTCAACGTCCTTTCTGTGATTCAGTATATTGTTAGCGCCGGAAATGAAAGCGCGTTTAAACTGCTTACCTGTTAACAAAACTTGTACACTCCTATTATTCTTTCATTCCGTCAACAAACACATTGACTTTTTTCACGCCGAGACCCGTTGACTGCTCGACGGTATATCTGACCTTGTTTGTTATGGAATCCACTATGGTTCCGATATTAACGCCGTAAGTCACGATTATGTGAAGATCTATTATTAAATCGCCGCCGTCGGCACGCACGCCGACGCCCTTATCCGGATAATTCTTACGTTTAAAAAGAAGCGACCGAAGCCCCTGTGACGCGCCGCTGTTAGCCATACCCGCAACGCCGAAGCACGAGGTTACGGTTTGACCGATAAGCTCCGAAAAATAATGCTGATGTATCTCAATAACGCCGAGATAATTTTCAATTTTAATCATACATCGGTTTATATTGCAAAAGCGCAATATTCTCCTTTCCTGTGATGTTGTTATTATATACCATAAACCGCACAAATACAATATTGTATCCGAACGGCGGCTCAGCTTAAGCTCCAGCGGCAAATCCCCGCATAGAGATGGTCGGAGGAATACGAGAAATCCGGCTTTAGGCCCTTTTTATACGCCGCAAGGCCGCTCCTGTAACAAACGGGAACAAACGGCATATCGTTTAAGAAGCTGTCAAGGAACTCTGAAAGCCCTATGCTACCCTCGCAAAAGGCTTCGTAATCGGTAACCGCACGCAACGAGAAATCTATACCCTTTGACGCAGACCCCTTTTCCGAAAAGAACGGGCGCAAATCAAGATTTTCGGTAAGCTTGATTTCTCCTAAATACAGGTCAAAATCACCGGAAGCGATTTTCTGGTTGTATTTATCAAGCGGAACGGCATCAAATGTCACGGAAAAGCCTATGCTTCTGAGGCTTTCGGCTATGCTGTTCGCCGCCGCCGCGCGGAAGCTGTTTTCGCTGTTCACAAGAAGAGACACCTTAAGGTTCTGTGAGCCGTTTGTAAGAGAACCGTCCTTTGCATATTTATTATATCCTGTTTTTGTCAGTATGGACTTTGCCTTGTCGACATTTGCACTCTCGGCGAAATTGATGTTTGTAATTCCCGAAAGTTCTGAAAACGCAGGATTGAACAGAAGCGGAGCTGCTGTTGCATAGCCCTGATACGACGACGAAGCAATGTCTTTTTTATCTATTGCATAATATATTGCGGTTCTGACGGCGGACGATGAAAGAACGTCCTTTGAGTCGTTAATACCGAGAAAAACAAGGTTGTTCATATTGACCGTACTGCTGTCAACGGAGACATGGCGGTAAACGCTGTCGCTCATATCCTTGAAGAGAAAGTTCACATTGCCTATTTCGAGAGCATTTTCGGCATAGGTGAAATTTTCTATTTCATAAAGCTTTATCTCGGGTATATTTACGCTGCCGCCGTAATTTTCATTCTTGGAAAACACCCCGTCGCTGTACACATAAGGGCCGCTGCCTATCGGTATATTTTCCGTCTTATCGGCTGTACCGTTTTTTACAACGGGAAAACTGAGTGCATTCAGCACATACGGGTCCGGTGAAGAGAGCGTAAACGTAACAGCTCCGCCGGACGCCTTTGCCGACTGAATATTTGACAGCAGCTGCCCGTAGCGCGACGACGCCTTTGCTTTATTGAACGAATATACGACGTCCTGCGGCGAAACGGATGAACCGTCCGAAAAGCGCGCACCTGAGAGTGTAACGGTAACCGAAGTTCCGCTAATATCACCCTTTTCGGCTATCACATTTTCGGGCGTATAGTCTGCCTTGACCTTAAAAAGCGGGTCGTAGGCTAAATCCGTAAGGCTTATATTTTCCGTGCCGACGGCAAAAAAAGGATTCAGCGAATCATTATTGGAATACGGCAAAACAAGGTCGTTTGCCGATGAGGCGGTGCTGTCGCCCGAGGCGGCAGAGCCGGTCTGCTCATCCGAGCCGCCGTTGCCGTTATCCTTGCGGCAGGCCGAAAAAATACATACCGCAGAAAGCAAAAGGCATATTGCAGAAAATATTTTCTTTTTCACTGTCGCACTCTCCTTTTAAAGCGATATTCTCTGAATCCGAACGGTTTTTGCCGTGTCACGGCTTACGGTGAATATAACACCGTCAAGCTCGGCTTCACCGTCGGGATTTTGAAAGCGCACCGGCAAATTGGTTTTCATCTTTTCTATCGCAAGCTCGGGGGTAACGCCCAATACGGACATTTTAGGCCCGGTCATGCCTACATCGGTTATATATCCCGTACCGTGCGGCAATATTTGCTCGTCTGCCGTGGGCACATGGGTGTGAGTTCCAAACACAGCCGAAGCCCTTCCGTCAAGATAAAAGCCCATAGCGCGCTTTTCGGCAGTCGCCTCTGCATGGAAATCGACAATTATTATATCGGTTTCTCTTTTCAGCTTCTCCAATACACGGTCTATACATATAAAGGGATTTTCGAGCGGCTCCATAAACACCGTGCCGCAGAGATTTACCACGCCTACCCTGTATGCGCCCCTGTCAACTATCGTATAGCCTCTGCCGGGAGCCTCTTTTCCGTAGTTTGCTGGCCTTAAAAGAAACTCGTTTCTCTCAAGCTCGTCATATATTTCACGACGTCTGAAGGTGTGGTTGCCGCCGGTTACAACATCCGCGCCGCTCGTAAAAATATCATCGGCGGACATCGGCAATATGCCGTTCCCGACAGCGGAATTTTCGCCGTTTACAACCGTCACGTCTATATTATTTTCTCTTTTAAATTTCGGTAAACAATTCCTCAGCTTTTCGCAGCCCGATGCCGATACGACATCGCCCACGGCGAGGATGTTTATTGTATTTGACATAATGCACCGTTTCTGTTTGTTTTTTCGAAAAGCTAAGCCCCGATAACACTCAAAGTTTTTCTCTTTAAGGCATCAGGGCTTAAAAATTATTTCGCGTAATCGACAGTCCTGTTTTCGCGTATGATGTTGACCTTTATCTGACCGGGATATTCAAGCTCATCCTCAATCTTTTTGACAACTTCGCGCGCAACAAGTGCCATCTGATCGTCACTTATAACTTCGGGCTTAACCATTATGCGAATCTCACGGCCTGCCTGAATTGCAAATGACTTCTCAACGCCCTCAAACGACGTTGCTATTTCTTCGAGTTTTTCAAGACGCTTGATGTAGTTCTGAACATTTTCGCGTCTTGCGCCGGGTCTTGCGGCTGAAATTGCGTCCGCCGCCTGAACGAGACAAGCAACAACCGTCTTTGCCTCCACGTCGCCGTGGTGAGCCTGAATTGCATGTACTACATTCTCGTTTTCCTTATATTTCCTTGCGTATTCAACGCCCAAATCGACATGAGAGCCTTCAAATTCACGGTCAAGCGCCTTGCCTATATCGTGAAGAAGTCCCGCTCTTTTAGCCGTTTTAACATCGGCACCGAGCTCTGCCGCCATAAGCCCCGCTATGTAGGAAACCTCAAGCGAATGATTAAGCACATTCTGGCCGTAGCTTGTGCGGTATTTTAATTTTCCGAGTATCTTGACAAGCTCCGGATGTATGCCGTTTACACCTGCGTCAACTACTGCGCGTTCACCGGTCTGACGTATGGTCTGCTCAACCTCGCGCTTTGATTTTTCGTACATCTCCTCAATGCGTGCGGGATGTATTCTGCCGTCGGAAATAAGCTTTTCGATAGTAAGTCTTGCTATTTCGCGACGAACCGGTTCAAAACTTGAAACGGTTATGGCTTCCGGTGTGTCGTCGATTATAAGGTCAACACCGGTTATTGTTTCGAGTGTGCGTATGTTTCTGCCCTCGCGGCCGATTATACGGCCCTTCATCTCGTCATTGGGAAGAGTAACCACCGAAACCGTGGCTTCTGCAGCCTGATCGGCGGCACAGCGCTGTATTGCGGTAGAGATTATCTCACGCGCAAGAGCGTCCTGCTCATCCTTGGTTCTCTGCTCAAAGTCCATAATTTTAACGGCCTTGTCGTGAGTGAGCTCCTCATCGAGATTTTGCAAAAGCAAGGTCTTAGCCTGTTCCTTTGTATAGCCCGAAATTTTTTCGAGCATATCGAACTGGCTCTTTTTGATTTTTTCAACCTCTTCGAGTTTTTTATCGGCTGTTTTGACCTTTTCGTTTAAAGCTTCTTCTTTTGCTTCAAGAGCCTCTGTCTTTTTATCGAGAGACTCCTCTTTTTGAATTATTCTGCGTTCCTGCCGCTGAACCTCCGCTCTGCGCTCTCTGTTTTCCTTTTCAGCCTCGGATCTCAACGAATGGATTTCGTCCTTTGCTTCCAAAATCGCTTCTCTCTTTTTATTTTCCGCTGTCTGAACAGCCTGATTTACGATTCTGGTAGCTTCCTCCGTAGCCGAGCCTATGGCAGACTCCGCCACCTTTTTACGGTGTACCTCGCCGAGTACAAATCCGACGACTCCGAAAACAACTGCAGCTGCGACTGCGGCTATTATAGCTATCGTTACAGGATTCAAAAAGTTCTGCACCTCCTTTTGGTTTTTAGTTTTCCGATTATCATGCTTGAAAATAAGAAAATTTATTGGTTTTTGACAGTGTAACGGTATCATTTGTAATACTGTTCGCATTTTAATACACTATCTAAGATATTTTATATCTTTTTATATAATAAGTCAAGAAAAAGCGGACCGTTAGGCACAAAAACTGTCGATATATAAGATACAAAAGACGCGCCGCAAATGCTCACAGCCGTTGCGACGCGCCAAACACGATTTAAAATTTTTAACGTATAGCCGAAACCGAATTACGCGAGCTTGAGATCCTCCCAAAGCTTTGAAAGAAGATCAAGCGTATCCTGGTCAAGATTGTGGAAGAACTGCGTTTTCACTTCCTGCTTGGGGTAGAGCACCTCGTTATCCTTATACTCATACCTGTCATCGCTGAGAACAGCCGTAACGGGGCAGAGATAGCCGAGATAATTGGCGTTGTGGAGGGCTACCTCGGGCTCGCACATATAATTTATAAACAGCTCAGCAGCCTTTTTGTTTTCAGAGCTTGACGGGATGCACATTACGTCAACAAATTTATTTGTTCCCTCCTTGGGGTAAACAAATGCAAGATCGTCATTTTCCTGCTTCATTGTGAGGTAATCTCCTGCGTAATACGGAGCCATGGCGGCTTCGCCCGCCTCCATCTTATTAAATACCTCATCCATAACATACGACTGAATCAGCGGCTTTTGCTCCTTGAGCTTTTCCTCCGCAGCGCGCCACTCATCGGGATTCGTCGAGTTTACATCGTAGCCGAGTAGATACTGTGCCACACCGAATGCGTCGCGTGAATTGTTGAATGTGAGAATTTCGCCGGAATATTTCGGATCCCACATAGCGCTCCAGCTGTCGGGCTTTTCGGAAACCATGGTCGTATTATAGATAAGTCCGACCATACCGCCCGTGTAAGCTACTGTATACTCGTTGTTTTCGTCAAAGAAAAGGTTTTTGTATTCGTCGCCGATACCCTCGTAATTGGTTATCACCGAATAGTCAAGCTTCTGTAAGAGTCCCTCGTTCTTTAAACGCTCTGCCATATAATCCGACGGAATTATAACGTCGTAATTTACTCCGCCGCTCTTGAGCTTTGCATAAAGGTCCTCGTTACTGTCATACATATTATAGTTGACCTTTATTCCCGTGAGCTTTTCAAATTCGGAGATGACGTCAACGCTTCCGCCCTCGCCGTCGGAAATGTACTCACCCCAGTTATATACATTTATTTCGGTACCTTTAAGCTCCTCGATATTATAATTTCCGAGAAGAGCGGCCGTATCAAGCTTTTCGGTTTTAAGCGAGCAGCCCGAAAGCATAAGTATTCCCGCAAGCAAGGTCAATGTTAATACAACAGAAATTATCTTTTTCATTTTTCACGTTCCTTTCTCAACCCTCTGAGCCTTTGGCTCTTTTACGTTCCTTCTTTTCGCTGCGCGCCTGAAGCACATTCATAAGAATCATAAGCACAAGCACCGATACAAATATCAGCGTCGATAACGCATACATATCGGGTTTTACCTTCTTCTTTGTCATTGAGAAAATGACTATCGGAAGAGTCTGGAATTTTGCGCCGCTTACAAAATAGCTGATTATGAAGTCGTCCAGCGAAAGCGTAAAGGCCATTATAAAGCCGGTTATTATACCGGACTTGATATTGGGAAGCACAACCTTGAAAAAAGCGGAGGTCGGTGTACAGCCGAGGTCCTGCGCCGCCTCCGAGAGATGGCGGTCGGTCTGTCGAAGCTTCGGCAATACGGAAAGTATGACATAAGGCAAATTAAACGTGACGTGAGCTATTAAAAGCGTGGGGAAGCCCAAAACGCTGCTCGACGACACTATTTTGCCGGCAAATACAAAAAGGAGCATCATCGAAACACCCGTAACTATTTCCGGATTCATCATAGGTACGTTTGTAACGGTCATAACGGCACTTCTCAGCCACCGTTTTTTCATTGCATTTATTCCGACTGCCGCCGCCGTTCCGATAATAATCGAAATAAGAGCGGAGGTAACGGCTAAAACAAGTGTGTTACGAAGAGCCGTAAGAGCCGTGGCGTTACGGAACATTTCGACATACCATTTCAGCGAAAATCCCGACATAACGCTTGTGCTGTTTGAGGCGTTAAACGAGAACACCACCATAACGAGCATCGGGGCATAAAGAAACAGCATTATAAGAGCGATGTATATTTTTTTGAGAGCTTTCATATTATCATCGCCCCCTCTTCATTATCGGCAAAGCGATTCATAATAAGCATACATACTATTATGAGAAGCATCAGAACAAGTGAGAGCGACGCTCCGAGATTATAGTTGTATGCTGACTGGAACTGCATTTCAATGGAGTCTCCGATAAGCAGGAATTTTCCGCCGCCGAGCTTTTGGCTGATATAAAAGGTACTTACCGACGGGACGAACACCATTGTTATACCGGAAACAACGCCGGGCAGGCTTAGCGGAAAGATGACCTTTTTGAGCACCTGAAGCTTACCCGCTCCGAGATCCTGTGCCGCTTCAACAAGGCTTTTATCAAGCTTTGACATAACGGAGTATATCGGCAGCACCATATACGGCAAAAAGTTATATACCATTCCGAGGATTACCGCGCCCGGAGTGTTGATAAGCTGTGCCGTGGGCAGCCCCACAGCCTTTAAAAGCGAATTTATAAGGCCTGTATTTGAGAGAATCGTTATCCACGAATATGTGCGGATAAGGAAATTCATCCACATGGGGAGCATTATGAGCATCATTATGGTTCGCTGAGTGTTCGCACGGCTCTTTGCCATAATATACGCGAGCGGATATGCAAGAATAAGGCAAATGACCGTAGCCAAAACCGCATACCACGCAGATCTGCCGAAGATAGCTCCGTAGGATGAGAGCGCCTTGATATTGTCAAGGGTAAATGCGCCGCTGCGGTCGGTAAAAGCGTAGTAGATTACCATTATAAGCGGAGCCAAGATAAAAAGCACCGCCCATATCATATACGGAGCGTTTATGAGCTTTAAGGTGAGAGAAGACTTTTTCATGGCTTACTCTCCAATCTCGGAGACTTCGTCTTCATCCGTAAGCTCTGCATTGGGGTCGGAAAGCTCGTCAAATTCTTCGCTGAACGAGCTGTAATCGCCGTAAAGACCCGAATATTCGCTCTTTTTCATTATCTGAATTTCATCCGGCTTTATCGAAATACCTATACGGTCGCCGACTTCGGCTTTTTCGGTGGTCTGTATCATCCACTTAAAGCCTTTAATGTCAACGATTATTTCATAGTGAACGCCCTTAAACGTAACAGAGGTAACGTCGCCGGATAGCATACCCTCCCCGGGCGGCACCATATCTATATCCTCCGGTCGCACAACTACATCTACGGGTTCGTTAAGGCCGAAGCCCTTATCGACGCAGCGGCAGCGCATACCCTGGAATTCGACGTTGTAGTCGGAGAGCATAACACCGTCCACAATATTGCTTTCGCCTATGAAATCCGCAACAAAAGCGTTCTGCGGTTCATTGTAAATATCGGTGGGCGAGCCTATCTGCTGAATAACGCCGCCGTCCATAACCACTATGGTATCGGACATGGAGAGTGCTTCCTCCTGGTCGTGCGTTACATATATAAACGTTATGCCGAGCCGCTGCTGTATGGCTTTGAGCTCGCTTTGCATATCCTTGCGAAGCTTTAAGTCAAGTGCTCCGAGCGGTTCGTCGAGAAGCAATACGCGCGGTTTAACGGCAAGGGCGCGCGCAATTGCGACGCGCTGCTGCTGACCTCCGGAAAGCGAAGAAACATTGCGTTTTTCAAATCCCTTGAGGTTTACGAGCGAGAGCATCTCTTCAACGATTTTTTTAATTTCACTTTTTGACTTCTTCTGAAGCTTTAAACCGAAGGCGATATTGTCCGCAACGTTAAGGTTGGGGAACAGTGCATAACGCTGAAAAATGGTGTTCACCTGTCGTTTATGAGCAGGAACACCATTTATTTTTTCACCTTCGAAAATGACATCGCCGCTGTCCGGAGAGAGAAACCCGGCTATTATACGAAGTGTCGTCGTTTTACCGCAGCCCGAGGGTCCGAGTAAAGTGACGAATTCGCCGTCGTGTATCTCGAGACTCACATCTTTTAGTATAGGCTGGTCATCAAAGCTTATTGAAATGTTCTTAAGGTCAATTATTACTGCTTTGTTTTCCAATTATGCAGCCCCTTTCCAACCGATAGATATTGTTGGGAAGTACAAAAGTATGCACTCCCTAATTGGTATGAGATAAATATAATTTGAAAATCATAAAAAGTCAATGTTTTTATCGAAAAACGGCGGAATATATTTTCCCGACGATACCGCCGAAGCCGAAACGAGCAAAAATGTGTGCTTCGCCGCATTTTCGGGGCATAAAAAAAGTAAGCGGGGAAAACATCCTCGCTTACCTTTATTTCTTTAAATTATTCCTGTGCGGGAGCGCCTACCGGGCATGTATCTGCACAAGTACCGCAGTCAATGCACTTATCTGCATCTATTTCATACTTGCCGTCGCCTTCGCTGATAGCCTCAACCGGACACTCAGCAGCACAAGCGCCGCATGAAATGCAGTCATCCGAAATCTTATATGCCATTTTACATGACCTCCTTTATTATGTTTAAACACATTGTAACATATATTTTTTGAATTTCAATACCATATTTGATAATGTAAAAAATTTTTTATCACTCTTTGCTTTTTGCAAAAACGGCCTTGAGATTTGCACCCTTTAAAATGAATATTTCGCGGAAAAGCATAACCGAGAGAAAAGAAATAGTACCGCCCATAAGCACGTCGCTGAAGAAGTGAGCGCCGACAACTATTCTGCTTACGGCAACAATTCCCGTGAACAATATCGGGCATATCCAAAGGGCGGCTCTTTTGCCCTTACTCTTTATACCGAGAGAATCCGCGAGCATTATAAGCCCGTAGCTCATTCCCGCGGCGCAGGTGTGACCGCTCGGGAAAGACTTGCACGCGTCTGTCGTGCCGAAGAGCGTCATCATTTGCGCCTTGTCCATCTGACCGTTTCTCACATACCATCTTGTGAAATTCGCAAATCCGCCTATCGAAGCACCGCCGGCGGTATTCATAGCGCGGTAACGCATACGTCCGAACGGAATTTTAACTATCGCAACCACGGCATTTGCGAGTATTACGGTGCAAATCATTGCAAACGCAAAGTTTATAAGCTTTTTTATGGATTCATCGGAGAAATTCTTTACGGCAAGGGTTCCGAACAGCATAAAAAGCGCCGCCAAAAACAACGCAACCCCCGACAAAAAAGCCGAGCCCTTGTAGCTCTCCGCATTCAGGTGTTGTAAAAGATAGCCCACGGTCTCACTTAAAAATGCGTAATATGCCGCAGTACCCGCTATGACGCCTATAACTTCAACAATATCCTTTATCGGGCGTTTTTTCCAAAATCTGCGAACACCCCAAAAGAGTATCTGTATACTGAATGCAAGCATAAAATAAACAGGCGCGCTGCCGACGCTCTCAAATGTGGCACCGAACGGGTCGTTAGTGTAATACGAATGTGACGCCAAAGCATGCCGCGTCAGGATATCGCTCACCTGCAAATCGGTAAACGTAGCGGTTAAAAGAAGTCCGCCGAACAAAACTACAAACAGCAATATTGAAATCAGGGTTTTAGATTTTTTTGTCATTTCATGTACCCCTTTCGGATATTTTACATAAATTTTACCATAAATCAACATTCAAGGCAATTAAAATTTTTATCCTGCCGTATGGTTTGACAATGCATTTTGCGTATGCTAAACTCTTTCTAAAAAATTAACGGAGAGATAAATGAAAACACTTTACATATCGGATATGGACGGAACGCTCCTGAATGACGGCGGGAAAGTAAGCCGCCGCAGCGTCGAAATAATAAATGAGCTTATAAAAAACGGTATGCTGTTTACCGTTGCTACCGCAAGAAGCGCAATGTCTGCCGCAGAGCTTTTGAAGGATATTGACATATCCGTGCCGGCGGTGCTTATGAACGGTGTGTTTCTGTTTGATTTAAAGAACAAAAAAGCGGTTGCCTACCACGAGATACCGAAGGACGCCTTTTTTGCGATAACGGAAATATTTGTGAAAAGGAACAAATCGCCGTTTGTCTTTTTCTACGGCGACGACGGAAAATTCACAATAGAATACACTGATTTCAAATTGCCTATTCACCGTGATTTTTACGAAAAAAGGAAGGGTAAATTCTTCGGCGAATTTAAAAAAGTCTCCGAATACGAGATTTTAGACGATATGCACCCCGTTTTTATAAGTCTTTCCGACGAATATGACGAGCTGAAGCCCATCCATGACGCGGCGCAGAAAATAAACGGAGTTACCTGTTCTTTTTACGCCGACACATACACCCCATACTGGTTTCTCGAAATATACAGCAGTAAGGCGAGTAAGGCTAACGGCGCACAGGAGGTTATGGCCCTGGTCGGCGCGGACAAAATCGCGGCGTTCGGTGACAACAGAAACGATATACTTCTGTTTTCGCTGGCGGACAGAAAATACGCCGTCAAAAATGCTGTCCCGGAGCTTCGGCAGATTGCCGATGAAGTCATAGGGGAAAACAATAATGACGGCGTAGCTGAATTTTTGAAAAAGGATTTTAAGGCATAATATGTTTTAAAATCGGTATTTTTTTGATAATGAACGACAGTACGGCGCATATAATATATGCTATAAACGGCATAAACACCGAATAATACACGGGATGCTCCGCAAAAACAGCCACTTTATCAAACGCAAACAAAACGAGCATATGCGTAACATATATTCCGAGGCTGAGCGACGACAGGGCTCTTATGAATTTTTCCGGAATAATCCTGAAAAGCCGCTCCCATTTGATATATTTCGCTGCCGTAAATACGGCGGCGGACATAGGCAGGCAGGCTATCGACGTATAGTCCATAAACAAAGTGTCGGTTTCCCCGCTTTTTTTGCTGACAATATATGTTCCGAAAAACATTAGGGCGGCTCCGAAAATACCCGACATATAAATAAGTATACGCGCCTTTTTGGTATAATCCTTGTTTTTTATAAGCCAGCCCATAAAGACAAATACCACATAGCCCGTTACTATAACCGGAGTCAGTCCACCGTATACGGGAATTACAAATCTGTTGACGAGCGGCAAAACCGAATTGAACACAAAGCCGAGAACGCACACATACTCTATGGTTTTGATGTTTTTCTTATCCGCGGCGAGCGAAAACAGCGGCAGGCACATATATACGGCAAAAATGCAATAGAAAAACCAAAATACATAATTTGCCTCGTTATTGAATATCGCAAGGAAAAGCCCCTTTGCGCTCATGGGCACGGTTGCCTGCTTTAACACAAACGGGCGTACCCAGTAAAGCAGCGACCAAAAAAGAAACGGTGCAAGTGTTCTTGCGGCACGTTTTTTAAAGAACGTCTTTGTATCGTATTTTTTACGGTAATCAAGTAAATTTGCACCGGTTATCATAAAAAACACGGGCACGGCAAAATGAGCTACGGTCTGCAAAAACATATATATGAACCAAAGGCGTGTTTTCTGGTAATAAAAAACTCCGCCGGAGCAATGCAGCACCACAACGGCAAAACAAGACAGAATATTGAGAATATCGATATAATAAAGCCTTTTTGGGCTGTTTGTTCCATCGGCAGGCAATTTACCGCTCCCCATTTTATCAACTCCTTTTAATGTTTATATCATAAGTTACTTTGACCGTTTTGTCAATTACGCGCGCATAAAAAGGGTTTGACAACAACGCCGCTAAATGGTATTATAAACAGCGGAAATTAAAAATCTATACTTTATCGCTTCTCGGTAATACGAGGCTTTGATTTTTAATATCATATATTATATCGTGCGGCAAATCGGCAGATACCGTGTCCGATAATGCGCCCACGCCGAAAACGGTAAAATCGCAGAAATGCGTTTTTATATTTGCGGAACAAGCCGAAAGTAAGCTCCGCCTCGGATGTCCTCGCCGTGTAAAATTCAGAGGACAAAACTTAATATGCGGGTATGGCGGAATTGGCAGACGCGCAAGATTCAGGTTCTTGTGGAGGCAACTCTGTACAGGTTCAAGTCCTGCTACCCGCACCACGTCGGAGCAAAGCAAACTTTGCTCCGTTTTTCTTTGTATAAAAAATATCCGCTTACTAACTGCTGACGTATTTATACCATTTCGCGAAAGATTATATTTTATTCGCTGTAACATTGCCGTAAGAAATGGCAACATAATCTTTTTATAGACAAAGTTCGCATTCTTATGTATAATCTTATCGTTGCATTCTCTGTAAGGTTCGCCTTGCCGATGTCAAGTTAAATCAAAACTGCGGCAAAACGGTGCCTGCAAGCATCCGATGCCCGAAAGGTGATGAATTTCAAAATGAAAAATTCAAAAGAAATCGAACCTCTCTCACAATATACGGAGAGCTCCGATACTGCGGTCGTTCCCGAAAATCGTCTTGCAGGCACGGTAGGTGCGCTCCTTTTTTCACTTGCGGGAGGAGTAGTGTATTTTCTGCTGTACCAAGTAGGCTATATTGCCGCAATAAGCGGACTGATAGGAGTTATATGTGCGTTTAAAGGATATGAGGTTTTCGCTAAAAAGCTCAGCAAATTCGGCTGCATAATTTCCGTGGTTATGGCTTTGCTTGTGATAATTCTCGCTTGGTACTGCTGTCTTGCAAAGGATGTTTACAGTGCCTATCAGTCGTGGTTTGCCGACGGCGAGATAGATTTTACGCTCACCTTTGCCGAGTCATTGAGAAATGCTTACAGATTTCTCAGTGAGCCCGAAATCTCCAAATCATATGTGACCGACCTGATAATCGGCATATTTCTGTGTGCACTCGGCGCAGTCAGACCTATTATAAATATTGTAAAAGGCAATAAAAACAAAGCTGCCGAGTACAAAAACGAGCCCTCTTTTCAGGCTGAAAAATACAACGCTCCGGAAGAAAAGTCAAATGCGTATATGCCTCAAAGTATGCGTGCGGCAAGTTCCGAGAAGCCGCAGGATAAAAACGGCGATATGTAACCCTCGAAGCATTTAATATTACATATTACGAATACGAAAAGCCGAAACGCAGCAGTAAATTTTACTTCTTAGTTTCGGCTTTTGTTTTTGTCAGAGGACGGTTCTTGAAACCGTCTTAATAACATTCTCTTTGTTTTGCTCATTATTCTTTAAGTTCTGTTGTTAAACCGGGATTTTTAACACATAAACTCGGTCTTGACTATCCTACTAAATCGGTAGTATAATAGGGATATATTTTGAAACGGAGGATATGTTATGATTTCAACAAAAGGGCGCTACGCTTTGCGCGTTATGATAGATATAGGCCGCCACCAAAATGCCGCACCGGTCTCTGTTAAAGATATATCCTCAAGGCAGGATATATCGGTGAAATATCTTGAACAGGTGGTTTCAATTCTGAGTAAGGCCGGCCTTATACGCAGCTTTCGCGGCAATGCCGGCGGCTACAAGCTCAATGTTGACCCCGAAAAATGCACGGCGGGAGACATTCTCAGAGTCTGCGAGGGTTCGCTGTCGCCCGTTGCCTGTTTACAGGACGAAAAAAGCTATTGCGAGCGCAGCGCATACTGTGAGACACTTGATTTTTGGCGCGGCTTTTACGATGTTATCAACAAATATGCCGACAGCGTCACTATTCAGGATTTAATCGACAAGGCAGTAGGCGCAAACGGCTCTTACTGCATCTGATAAAAATAAATTCGAAACAACCCATATACGGCATCGCAGACAGCACGCTGCCTGTTGCGCAAAAATATTTATTATAATACAAAGGCGGAAATTATGCTGAATCAGTTTTCACGTACCGAGCTGCTTCTCGGAAAAGAAGCCATGGAAAAGCTGCAAAATTCGCGCGTTGCCGTATTCGGCATAGGCGGCGTCGGCGGCTACACCGTGGAGGCGCTTGCAAGATCGGGCATTGGTAAATTAGACCTTATAGACGATGACAAGGTCTGCCTTACGAATATAAACCGTCAGATAATCGCAACGCGTTCAACAATAGGAAAATATAAGGTCGAGGTTGCCGAAGAACGCATCAAGGACATAAATCCGGACTGCGAGGTTACAACGCATCGGAAGTTTTACACTCCGGAAACGTCGGCGGAATTTGATTTTTCACAGTACGACTATGTTGTTGACGCCATAGATACCGTATCGGGCAAAATCGAGCTTGTTATGCAGGCGCAAAAGAGCCAAACTCCCATAATCTGCTCAATGGGCGCCGGCAACAAGATGGACCCGACTGCATTTGAGGTGACTGATATTTATAAGACTTCGGTCTGTCCGCTTGCGAGAGTTATGCGATACGAGCTGAAAAAACGCGGAGTTAAAAAACTCAAGGTTGTTTATTCAAAGGAAAAGCCGCTTGTACCCATTGAGGATACGGCGATAAGCTGCCGCGAGCACTGCATTTGCCCTCCCGGTACGGCGAGAAATTGCACGCAAAGACGCGCTATCCCCGGCAGTAATGCGTTTGTCCCGTCGGTAGTCGGGCTGATAATAGCAGGTGAAGTCGTAAAAGATTTGACGAATTACAGGGCAAAATAAATACACAAAAGGGTGTTTGAATATGACAAGAGACGAAGCATACGCGCTCCTTACGGAATACAACAAAGAGCCGTTTCACCTTGAGCACGCCGAAACGGTTGAAAAAACAATGATGTATTTTGCCGACAAACTCGGCTACGGCGGCGACAGGGATTTTTGGGGAATCGTAGGTCTTTTACATGACCTTGACTTTGAAATGTATCCCGAAGAGCACTGCATAAAGGAACAGGAAATAATGCGCGAAAGAGGCATTGACGAAAAGATAATTCACGCAACGGCAAGCCACGGGTACGGCATAACGGTAGACATTAAGCCGGAACATGAGATGGAAAAGGTCCTTTATGCGGTAGATGAGCTTACTGGGCTTATAGGAGCCGTTGTAAAAATGCACCCGTCGCACAGCGTACAGGATCTTGAGCTTAAATCCGTGAAGAAAAAATTCAAGGCGAAGAATTTTGCCGCCGGCTGCTCTCGCGAGGTCATACAGCGCGGTGCGGATATGCTCGGTATTTCGCTTGATGAGCTGATACAAAATACAATTGACGCCTTAAAGTCATTTCAGGACTGAAAGCATTAAAAATGTAATAATCAAGGCTTAGTTATTTTTTAACTAAAGGCTGCTGTAAAAAACGGTGGGAACTAAATTTAAGCTCCCACCGATTTTTTATTTAATGCAAAGGATTGTCGCCGCCATCGTAAACTGAGCGGCATAATATAAGATGTGATTTAAGAATATGTTGAATTTTGTATTCTTATTCTCGGCGAAATACATACCCGAAAGCACGGCGTCGGACAGAGTAAAGAGGACACCGCCCACAGCCATAACAACCCAAACCTTTTCAAATCCGGTGGCAATTGCCGCTATAATGGCCGAAACCATAGTCAACGCCAGGAAGAAGGTATAGAGAAATACAATGAATTTAAACTTACCGAAATGATTTTTCATAAGCTTTTCGGTCAATATATTGCCGAGAGCTATAAGAAGCGATACGCCTATGGAAACAGCAAGTGTTTTGCCGGTAAATCTGTAGCTTTTATAAATCGCCACGTTAAAACAGATGTGACCTAAAAGGAATGAGATAAAGCCGGAATAAAGATATGAATCCTTATCCTGCAAATAAATCCATTTCAAGTCAAGCCAAATATCGCCGACCATTCCGAGTATAAGCCCAAACGCCACCCAAAGGCCGAATTGAATATTGTCGCGGTTTGCGCTTGTTGCGGCAAAAGCGGTTGAAATAAAACAGAGACTCGCCGCCGCCTTGGCATACAGTGCGGAAATTCCGCCCTTTTTAACGCGCAAGAACAAAAATATACCTGTCATAACAATGCCGATTGCCAAAAGCACCCAATATAATGTCCAGCTCATAGTTATCCCCCAAATTTATTTTCTGTTTAATCAATGAGCAGATTATATAATATTTCAACAATAATTGCAATAGCTTAGGCTGTTTTTTTGTTAAATAAAAGACAATTTCCCGACAACGCTTTTAGTCTCGCCATCGTACAGGACAAAAACCGCAATCTCTTTTTATCGCGAAGGCAATTCATTGTACATTGCCTCAAAAAGCGCGGTTTCCGAAATACGCTCCTTTGTATCTCCCGTCATAAATTCACTTCCAAATAGTAGTAACAGTTCGGTTACCTGTCAAGGCTTTTTTGGGGAAATTTTAAAACACAGCGACCCGAATGCAAAATCCTTTTTTCGGTCTATGCAAAGAAGCCGTTATGGTATCGCTATATAAAAAAGCCACGGAAAACCGTTGATTTCCCATGGCTTTTGAAGTATTTGATTGAAAAATCGTAACCGATTATCTCTTTGAGAACTGCGGTGCGCGACGAGCGCCTTTGAGACCGTATTTCTTTCTCTCTTTCATTCTCGGGTCACGAGTCAAGAAGCCGGCCTTCTTGAGTGCCGAACGAAGATTTTCGTCGTACTGAAGAAGAGCTCTTGAAAGACCGTGGCGAATTGCGCCTGCCTGGCCTGTTACACCGCCGCCCTGAACGTTGCAGACGATGTCGAATTTGTCAGCTGTGCCGGTGAGAGCGAGAGGCTGACGAACTATAAGTTTAAGTGTTTCAAGGCCGAAATAATCGTCGATATCACGATTGTTTATCGTTATTTTGCCTGAGCCTGCATAAACGCGAACTCTTGCAACCGACTTCTTTCTTCTGCCTGTGCCGTAAAAATAAGGATTAGTCTCGTACATTTATTTTTGCCTCCCTTTCTCAGAATTCTTTAACTTCGGGCTTCTGAGCCTCATGTGTGTGTTCGCCGTCTTTGAAGATACGAAGTCTTGTAAGCTGCTTTCTGCCGAGTGAGTTATCGGGAAGCATACCCTTAACTGCCTTTTTAAGAGCAAATTCGGGCTTTTCAGCCATAAGGGTCTTATACTGAATCTTCTTCATGTTACCGATATAACCGGTGTGATGATAGTACATTTTCTTTTCAAGCTTGTTGCCTGTAAGAACTATTTTGCCGGCGTTGATTACGATTACGTGATCGCCGCAGTCAGCGTGAGGAGCAAATGTCGGCTTGTGCTTGCCGCGAAGAAGCGTAGCAGCCTCCGCAGCAACGGAACCGAGGGTTTTGCCGTCAGCATCAAGAACATACCAGTTACGGCTGATGTCGGCAGCCTTAGGCATATAAGTTGACATAAAACATAACCTCCGAATAATTATTTCTTTTTTATTGCCCGAATATATTATCACGAAGAAACGATTTCGTCAACACCGTTTTTTCAATATTTTAACGATTATATGATTTATCTCTCGTTTTCTCGCATTTTCTCTTGTTTTCTGCTATATTGCTTATTTATTATTTTTGAGTCTTTGCCTATCGCAAAAGCTCTTTCGGACAAAAGCGAGGCGGCGTTTTTCATACAATGCTCAAGGCTTATACCGTTTTCCTTTATTTTATGTATTTCGCATACTCCGAGTTCCTCGGCGGAAATATCGTTTTCGACGTCGCCGCTCAAAAGGATACACGGAACACCGAATTTTTCGGCTATGTCCGAGACCCTCTTAGGAAGCTTGCCGAATAGGGTTTGCCTGTCCGTCTTGCCCTCGCCTGTTATAACCGCATCGGAGCGACGTATTTTATCCTCAAGCGATGCAGCCCTTGCCAGCACATCAAATCCGCTTTGGAGCTCACAGTTCAAAAAGGCGGATAATCCACCGCCGATGCCGCCCGCAGCTCCGGCTCCCGGAAGATTTATAATCTTTTTGCCGGACGCTTTTTCAAAAATCTCTCCTATATTTCGTAAGCCGTCGTCCAAAAGCTCCACATCGTTCTTCGAGGCTCCCTTTTGCGGAGAAAAAACATAAGCCGCTCCGTTTTCTCCGCACAGAGGATTTGTGACGTCACACGCGAGAGTGAACTTTATATCCTTGAATCTTTCAAAATTCTCGGTTCGCCGTATTTTCTTAACTCGTATCATATTTTGACCGTCGGGCAAAACCTCGACGCCGTCCTCCGAAAAGAACCGCATACCGAGGGCATACAAAATGCCCGTCCCCGCATCCGTGGTAGCACTGCCGCCGAGTCCGAGAATTATATGTTTTGCCCCATGCTCCGCAGCGTCGCAAATCAGTTCTCCGCTTCCCAATGACGACACCTTCACGGCGTCGCGCTCGCTGCTCTTGAGAAGCGTCAGCCCGCTTGCCGAGGCTATATCAATTACAGCGGTACCGTCGGGCAAGACGGTGTATTCCGCCGTGATTTCACGAAGCAGAGGGTCGTGCACCGCCGCTTTTCGAAGCTGCCCTCCGAGTATATCGTAAAAACAGCGAGAGGTCCCCTCTCCGCCGTCGGCAAACGGCAGAGAAAGCACCTCAAAATTTTTGTTACACCGAAGAAGTCCGTCTTTAACCGCGGCGCAAGCATCCTTTGACGTAAGACTCCCTTTAAAAGAGTCGCAAACAACAGCTATCTTCATAATCAGAACACCATATATCCGAATATTTCCTTGAGCGTATCGAGCGGCGACTGACCATCGGCAATCTTTACCGCGATGTGCTTTTTGCCGTAATCCATTATGGACACTCTGCCGCGCATCATGGAGGACAGGTTCAAAACCGTATTTGTATCTATATCGTTCACATAAAGGATAACGGAATTGCCCTTTTGCCCTATTTCGTATATACCCTTTGCGGCGGCGGTATTACGAAGAAGCGAAACATCGATAAGTCCCTGAACCGACTGCGGAATTTCACCGAATCGGTCGCGAAGCTCATCCTTAACGTCCTCTGCATCTTCTGTATTTTTAATGTCCGCAATTCTGCGGTAAACCGCAAGCCTCTGAGGAATGCTCTTGATGTAATTATCGGGAATGTGAGCGTCTATCTGCATATCTATGAGACACTCCTTCTTACGCGAAATCGGCTTTTCGCCCTTTTCCTCCTCCACGGCTTCACCGAGAAGCTGCAAGTACATATCGTAGCCTACCGCCTCCATATGGCCATGCTGCTGCGCACCGAGGACGTTGCCCGCTCCGCGGATTTCAAGGTCACGCATGGCAATCTTAAAGCCGGAGCCGAATTCGGTATATTCCCTTATTGCCGAAAGTCGTCTGTTCGCTATTTCCGACAATTCCTTGCCGCGCTTAAACGTGAAATATGCCGACGCTCTGCGTGTGCTTCTGCCGACTCGTCCGCGTATCTGATGAAGCTGTGCGAGTCCGAGCCTGTCGGCGTCCTCGATAATCAGCGTATTGCAATTCGGAACATCGACGCCCGTCTCGATGATGGTGGTGCAAACGAGTATGTCTATGTCGCCCTCAAGCAAGTCACGCCAGATTTCAGACAGCTCCTCCTCGCCCATTCGGCCGTGCGCCACGGCTATACGAGCCGACGGCATCATTTCCTTTATCTTAGCCGCCGTGCTTTCGATTGATTCGACACGGTTGTGGAGATAATATACCTGACCGCCTCTGCGAAGTTCCTTCTCCATGGCCTCGCAGAGAATTCCCATATCATGCTCTATAACATATGTCTGAACGGGGTATCTGTCCTGCGGAGCCTCCTCTATTACGGACATATCGCGTATGCCGGTCATAGCCATATTAAGCGTTCTCGGGATAGGCGTCGCCGACAAGGTCAAAACATCAACCGTTGGGAACAGCTCCTTAAGCTTCTCCTTTTGAGCCACGCCGAAGCGCTGCTCCTCATCGACTATTAAAAGGCCGAGGTCCTTAAATTTTACATCTTTTGAAACAAGACGGTGCGTGCCTACGATTATGTCAAGCGAGCCTCGCTTCAAATTTTTAAGTATTTTCTCCTGCTCCTTAGGAGTTCTGAAGCGTGACAGCATCTCTATCTCGACAGGGAAACCGTCAAATCTTTTAAGTATGGTACGGTAATGCTGATACGCGAGAATTGTTGTGGGAACAAGTATTGCGCATTGCTTACCGTCTGCCGCGCATTTAAAAGCCGCACGAAGCGCGACCTCGGTTTTTCCGAAGCCAACGTCGCCGCAGAGAAGTCTGTCCATGGGATAAGGCTTTTCCATATCGCCCTTTATTTCATCGATTGCTCTGAGCTGATCGGACGTCTCGTCATATTCAAACCGCCGTTCGAAATCGCTCTGCATATCTATATCCGGAGAAAATGCATAGCCGGGACTGTTTTGCCTTTTTGAATACAGGGCTATGAGCTGATCCGCCATATCCTTGACTGCGGCACGAACCTTATTTCTCGTTTTTTCCCAGTCCTTGCCGCCGATTTTATTCAGCTTTACTGTTCTGCCGTCGTCCTCGTGAGGGCCTATATATTTTGAGACAAGGTCAAGCTGCGTTACCGGGACATACAGAACGTCGCCCTTTGCATACTTGATTTTGATATAATCCTTGGTTATTTTGCCGACCTCAAGCTTATTGATGCCGTCAAACACGCCTATACCGTGGAGCGAATGAACAACGTAATCGCCCTTTTTAAGCTCATCAAGCGAGTGGAGGCTCTGTCCCTTTTTAAACCCGCTCCTGCTTTTTCTTTTTTTGGACGCAACGGCGTTTCTGCCATAGGTAAAGGCATAAAATTTTTCGTGCGGATAGCCGAAGCCGCCCGAGAGCGCACCGGGCAAAACCGAAACTCTGCCACGCGGAAATTCGGCAGGCTCGAGCGGAAAATAAAGTGCCGGAACATCCTCGTTTTCGAGATCCTCAGCAAGGTTTTTTGCAGCCTTTTCCGTTCCTCCCATTACTACAACCGTCGAGTCCTTTTGAACAAGCGGAGACAAATCGTCCAAGAGTATGTCGAGCTTTCCGTTCCATACGGGAAGTGTTGACGCCGTAAACGTTACAAGGTCGCGTACCGGTACGTCAAACGAACCGCGCGCAAAATCGTCGAGAAAAACAGTATCCTTTTTTTCATATTCGCGTGTAAGCTCCGGGAAGGTCATCGTAAACTCGTCGAGTCCGCGGCAAAGCTCGCCGTCCTCAAGGAGATATTTGATATCCTCGTTTTGGAGCTTTATTGCGGTATTTGCCTTTTCCTTGACTCCGGCACTCTCGCAAACAATAAGCAAAAGCGAATCGGCATAACTTAAAATTGTCGCATTCTCTTCGTAAGCGAGCGGAAGATACTTATCGGCAGAGCTTAAACTCACGCCGTTTTTGAGCCTGTCTATATCCTTTTGCAGCATTTCGCGAGCCTTTTTGGCTCCCTTACCCTTTACGGTATCATAAAATGCGGTAATCTTTTTCATTAAGTCGTCGCCGCCCGAAAAGACTATCTCGGTTGACGGCATAAGCGTCAGCTTATCAACATTGTCGGTTCTTCGCTGAGACATTATGTCGAAATGAGCCATGGTGTCAACGGTATCGCCCCAAAACTCTATTCTGACGGGATTTTGGTCGTCTGGCGAAAACAGGTCGAGTATTCCTCCGCGCACGGAAAACTGACCTACTCCCTCCACCATATCGGCTCTCGTATAGCCTGCGGAAAGAAGCACACTCGTTATGTCACCGAGCTTAATATCCTCGCCTCGCCTTATCGTAAGCGAATGTTTTTTTAAGTCCTCGGGCGGAATAGTCCTCTGAACCGCCGCCTCTGCGGAGCAAACCACTATATCGGCGGTGCCGTTTAAAATATTTGTGAGCGCATTTATACGGCGCTGCTCATATTCGTGGGAACGATTTTCCGCCGAGGTAAACGAAAAGTCCCTCGCCGGATACAGAAACGAATTCTTACCGAAAACACGCAAGTCCTCGCAAAGCTTCGTCGCAGCCGCTTCGTCGGGCATAATGACAAGAGCCCTGCGGCCTAAATTACCGCAGAGCGAATTTATAATATGAGCCTTATGGATTCCCGAAACGCCGAGAACTCCGACAGGCAGATTTTTGCTTTTTACCGCCTTTTCGAGCGTCTTATATTCGGGCGAGGTCTTTAAGACCTCAGCAAATGCTGACATATTAAATTAAAGCTCCTTCAGGAATTATATTTGTTCATGGCTTCGTCTGTTTTGCCGTCCAGAATAAGCTCCACCGCACAGCAGGCATTATCAAGTGCCTTTTTAAGCTCCGGTGCCTCGTCCTTTTTGTACTCGGAGAGAACCCATGCGGCAAGGTCGTAATCGGGATGAGGCTTTTTGCCGCAGCCGATTTTGACTCTCGGAAAATTTTGGCTGCCTATACAGGATATTATACTCTTTATACCGTTATGACCGCCGTCTGAGCCCTTGCGGCGTATTCTCAGTCTGCCTACGTCAAGCGATATATCGTCAAAAATCACAATGATTTTTTCCGGAGGTATCTTATAAAAATCTGCCGCAGCCTTTACGGCCTCTCCGCTTAAATTCATATAGGTCTGCGGCTTCATTACAATGCAGCGGTGCGAGTTTATAACCGTATCGGCTATAACCGCCTTGAACTTGAGTTTATTTATTTTAAAACCGTGCTTTTCGGCAAGAAAGTCAACGCACAAAAACCCCGAATTATGACGTGTCAGGGTATATTTTTTCTCGGGGTTACCGAGCCCTGCCACTAAAAATTCGGGTGCGCCGACAGCTTCCGTTTTTTTGAATCTGCCTAACATTATTGTGTTTACCTGTCCTTATTTATCTTTTAGGCACCAGCCTATCTTATTGACCTGACGCGCTCTTGCTATACCGAGCGAATCGCCGGGAACGTCCTCTGTTATTGTGGAGCCTGCCGCGGTATATGCGCCGTCACCGACCGTCACGGGAGCTACAAGATTTGTGTTGCAGCCTATAAACGCATCGTCGCCTATGGTGGTTCTGAATTTCGCCTTGCCTGTATAGTTGACCGTTACCGTTCCGCAGCCGAAGTTTACCCTCTTGCCCACGTCGCTGTCGCCGACATACGTAAGGTGCGAAACCTTTGTGCCTGTATCTATATTGGAATTTTTCACCTCGACGAAGTTGCCGAGATGCACCTTTTCGCCTATCACCGAATTGGGCCTTATGTGAACAAACGGACCTATATTTACGCCGCTCATTATCCTTGCGTCAAAGCTTTGAACGCTGTTTAAATACGCATCATCGCCGACAGTTGTATTGTGAAGAAGCGTATTGGGCCCTACGGTGCAGTTTTTGCCTATCGTTACGTTTCCGCGTAAAATCGTGCCGGGCAAAATAAGCGTACCCTCGCCGATTTTTACGTTCGGGGAAATCATAACTCCGTCAAAGCACGGGATATTCACACCGCAGTCAAGCTGATGCTCTATCTCTCTTAAGCGAACAGTCTCGCTGATTTCGTGAAGAGAGCACATATCATAGACGGCACTCGTTTCGCATCTGCAATCGGTTTGGAAACGTGTTTTTTTATCACAGGCGCGAAAAAGCTCCTCGGCTGAGCGCGATGCACCGTTTTTAATGAGTGTCATGAGTTTTTTCGAAGAGAACACATACGCTCCGGTAACGTCCTCACCATTAGGCTGTCTTGAAAAGACGGCGGCCGCCTCATTTCCCTCGTTCACGCAGAGAGAAAGCGCGTTTTTAAGAGAGCTGCCGCTCATAAGCGGTACATTTCCATAGAGAACATATACATAGTCAAATTCGTCTGCAAAGCCGTCGGCTGCAAGCAGAAAATCGCTGTCATTTTCGGCATTCGGCGATACAAACACCCGGCTGTCGCCCTTTATTGCTTCAACACCGGAGCTATCACTTTCAATTATAATTGCCGTTTTTTCCGCATCAGCCTTTTCGGCATACGACTTCACATACGAAATGAGCGGCAAAGACAAAGCCTCACACATATAAATGGGTTTTTCGCGTTTTTTATTATCTGCGGCTATAATCAGCGCACCTGTTTTAAGAGCCATAAGAGCACTCTCCCAATATATTTTGTATTCTGCCGCCGTATCTGCCCGATACCTTTGCAGCAACAATATTATTGTATCACAAAATGTCTTTTCTTACAATAAAAACATCCGCCTCATTGCACCAAGCAAATCAACACTCCGGCCAGACTTGTTAGTTTTTACCAATATAAGCAGTTTAATTTTGTAGTGTTTTTTCGAAAAAAGCTCTTTTCTTTTTTTGTTTTCTCTGATATATTATACACAGGAAGGATCCTAAAACCAATTAAAAAAAAGGAGAGATAATCCATGGATTTCAGTTCTATCTTTGAAACAATCAAGGGCTTCTTTGAGGCTAACGTGCTTCCGACCCTTAAGCCTATCATCGACGCTATAATGGGTCTCATCGGCGGCATCATCGGCGGCAAATAATCAAGCCAATCGACAAGCGGTGTAATTTCGGTTACACCGCTTGATTTTTTATAAGGATTTGTTATGAAGCACTTTAAAATCTCATTGTGTATATTGCTGATGCTCGCGTGTCTTTGCTCCTGCGGCAAAAAAAAGCAGGAGGATTATACCACACCTGCCGTCTCATATTCCGAAACAACCGTTCCCATTGAAACGACAACAAAAAAGGTTGAAAAAACCACGGCCGAATCCACAAAGCCTCAAAGCACGGCTCCCACCGCAGTCAGCCCGGAAACAACGGAATACGAAGCACAATACGGCGATTCGCAGCTTGACTTCGATACGGACAACAAATTTGTTGACGCCGTAGTCGCGAAATACGGAATTGACCGCGAAGGTCTTATAACCGCATATTCGGTAAAGGGCAGAGACAGTAACTACATCTGGCAATTTAACGGCAGCCGAGACGAAAACGGCAAGCTCATAAGAAACGCCGACACGCTTAAATACGTTTATTACGTAAACGCCGATTGCTCCAAGGTAAGCCGTACCGGCGGCTATACGGGAAATGACGGTTGTACCTTAAAGGACGGGCTGATGGTATTTTTACTTACACAAAAGGTTCTGATACCTAATTTGCAGGAGCAGATAGACCAAAACTCATAATCACAATATAAAAATATGCCGGACTGTAAAAAGCACGTTTTTACAGTCCGATTTTTTGTACGTATTTCAAAAAACTCTGACGGAGATTTTAAGACGCTGTTTTTTTGTCTCTCCGATTTTGCCGCAAAACACAAACCGTCCCTTGTGCCGCACCGATATTATCTCGTCCTCTTTCGGTATATATGATGAATTGACGGTCATTTTGCCGTTTACAAATATAAGCTTTTGCATAAAAAGCTGCTGTGACTCGCTGCGCGATATTTTATAAACCGCGGCAACCATCGCGTCAAGCCGCAGAGACGGCACCGTAACCGTCCGCTCCTCCGGCAAGGCTCCGACAGAGTCCGGAGGAGATAAGGTCATCTCACATCGCACCGTGGTGTGCTTGACCCTGTCAAGATTGTCGAGCACAAAGCGTGCAACCTTTTTTTCGCAAAAAACGTATCCGCAATTATCATCCGTGAGAATATCGCCTATTGTCTCTCTCTTGATGCCGAGCCCCATAAGCGTACCGAGAAAATCACGGTGAGTGAGCTCGTCGGCAAACTTTTTTGCCACCGGTGAAATTTTCACCCACACAAAATCGCATTCGGCTGCTTTTTCCTCCTCGCTCTTTTCGCCGAAAAGAGCCGCACGACGCTCGGCAAGCGGATAGCCGCCGTAAAGATACACCCTCGAAAACAGCTGTGCAGATGCTAAAGTGCTTTGCTCGTCAAGCGTTAAAAAATCGGAGCTTACGGTTCTTCGCTGCTCGACGGCGCGAAGCGACAGCTCCGCGAAGCGCTTCTTCAGTTTGTTTTCGTCATTGTCCAAAATCCGAACGCCTCCTTTAAATCGATAATATATCGATAATATAATATCAAAACACAAGTCGTGTGTAAAGTACCGTTAAAAAAGGG
>ERZ779866.98-NODE-98-length-87891-cov-5.717599_pt1 | contig 87891 bp, 53 predicted proteins | sample MGYA00511248_ERZ779866 | MGnify/ENA primary metagenome ERZ779866 (study PRJEB29588, sample SAMEA2155758) | human gut metagenome | biome: human gut; feature: human-associated habitat; material: faeces | place: Denmark | collected 2008/2010 ... | reverse complement strand
AGATTTATAAATTGCTTATAATCAGTATATATTATATTTGAGAAAGTCAAATGATTCCGATAAGGATACAGATAATAAACAATAAGCAAAAAGCGTGCAGCTCAATGAGTTGCACGCTTTTTGCGTTTAGAAGTTTCTTGCGATACTTTTCTTTATATTTGGTATTATCGGGAAAGAAGTAAATTGGCTAATAGAACCGCTGTTTCTGGTTCATCTTTCGGTGCTTCTTTAGGTTTCCATGCTACAACGAATCGAACAGAGGCAGATTTTACTTCATATCCTTTTTCTTTCCATTCCGCCAATGTATTCTGCATATTTTGTGATAATTTGGCTACAGGTTTATTGGTTAATGAATCATACAAGACGAAATTGTCGTAGTTTAAAAGATCTCCGCCTCTTAATGCCAATATCTCTCGTTTAAGTTTTCTGAAGAATCCCAGATAGACATCTTTATGAGAGAGTTGTAGAACAATCTCTTCGGGCATTGCATACTCTTTGGAGTCAATAAAATACTGGTCTACATTTAAATGATTAAAACAATTGCTATTCGTATGTATAGACAGTCTGTTTTTTGCACGTGTTATTCCCACGTAGTATCGGCGCATCAAGTGAGCATCTTTCAAATAATTGTCAGATATGAGCATATATACATTGTCGAACTCTTTGCCTTTGGCTTTATGAATGGTCGATATCACGACATCTGTACCTGAAACGTTACAGAAATCTTCTACCGATGATTCAAATACAAACTCTTTGAAGTCACTAAGGTATTTTACTTTGTTGATTTGTTCAAATAGTTCCACACAACGCTTTACATACACCAAACTTTGACTTCCGTTGTAAGTGGAAAAAGTGGTATGTTTGGCATCATCCCATAATTCTTCCGGAATCAGGGGTGTTTTTGCCCGTTTGTCTATATACCTTAGGAAATATCTTATTTCGGCCATATTCCAAAAACGGAAACCATCCATAGATTGTACTAACTTGCTGTTTATTCCATATTTTCGTAAGAGAGCTACTAATATTACAGCTTCTTCGTTTGTTTGGGTGAGTACACACGAAATGCCATTTGCCTGATGTTGAATTAATTCTTCAACGAGTGGCTGATACATATATTTTGATTGATAGTATGTCACTCCAACCCAACCATTCTCTTTTCTCATAGAGGTGATTGGGGTGCTTTTCATTCTTTTACCGATACTTTTCACAAATTCGTTGGCGAAATTCACTAGATGGTGCGCACTGCGATAATTCTCAGTCATTTCGAAAAACTTGCTTCCGGGTTCCTTTGTCAGTCGGTGCATATATTCGGAATTGGATCCGCGAAATTCATAGATATTTTGGTCATCGTCGCCTACTGCTATCATACGCATCTCCTCGTTATTGGTCATTAGGGCCTTTACAAGCTTATATTCGTCAGTACTCATGTCTTGAGCTTCGTCTATGACCAACACCGTCTTACCAATTTTGTTAGGTTCCACTTCTCCCTGATTAATCATTTCGGTAGCTTCTGCGACGACGTTTTTGGTATCTTCAAGATTTCCTACTCTTCCTAAAAGGTCAAAGCAATAAGAGTGAAATGTCTTTATCTCAACAAAGTGGGCGGCGTTGCCTATCAGCTCCATGAGTCTTTGTTTGAATTCGGTTGCGGCTGCCCTTGAAAACGTTAACATCAGAAGTTGTTCATGTTTTACATCTTCGAGCAGTAAGAGTGATGCGAGTTTGTGAACTAGCACACGTGTTTTTCCACTGCCGGGACCTGCTGCGACAACGATGCAACGTGAATCTTTGTCGGAAATGATCTCCATTTGGCGCTTGGATAACTGACCGAATAATTGCTTGTATTTCTGTGGTGTCAGGTTACGCTGTATTTCACTGACCCTTTCCCCCTTGAAGTATTTTGTGATAAACTTCTTGTAGTCCATTTGGAAATAGTCTTGAACATATTGTAAAGCCGAATTGTAATCTCTTACCATCAGATTGGCATATTCACCCACAATATGAACTTGTTGAATCTTCTGCTTGTAGAATTCATTAAGCATTTGGTAGTCATCCTGCTTGTATCTCGATTTATTGTCCTTAATTCTTTGAATATTCATAGCATTATAAAGGACCAGGAAACCTCCTTCGAGTTTCAGCGCACCAATTTTTGACAGATAAAGAAGTGCTTCCTCCACGTCTTCCAATTGTATGTTGTCAAGCCCGCTGAAAAGGGACTGGGGATTTGACTTTATTTGATTTAGAAGTTCTACTACAGAAAACTGAACAGCTTTGTTTTGTGAGATTTGCTTTTCTGTATCAGCGGTCAACTTATATAGCCATTCCACTGTGAAACGGCTGATTTCCAATCGCCTTTCAAAACGTTTGATGGTTGATTCCATATCTGTTTGACGGCTGATTTCCATATTATGAACCGCATCCTCTTTCTTACGGATATATCCCTTGACTGTGAGGAAATAGAGTAACGTTCGGATGTCTTTTTCTTTAGATGTATTGATACCGTCGTTTGTTGCATCGTCATTCAGTTGCTTGCATGATGTCCGTAAAGATTTGTCAGGAATATGATTGAGGATGTATTGTTCAAGTTTCGCAAAACGTTCGAGGAGCGTGCGCGATTTTCGTTCCGATTCACCGGTATCTAACAAATAGGCGGATATGTCTTTACTGTCTGCCAATATACCTTCTTGTCGCATTCTCTCCACAACAGATATGATTTCACTCTTGCTTATCCCCAGTATATCTGCCAGATAATCAATTCGTGATTCAGCTTCTGAATCTTGGGCTTTGGCAATATGTTTCTGTGAAATCAGTGATTTGATGATTCTGACGGCTTTCTCTATCTCGTCACTGCCAAATAGTAGTGACGCTGATATGCGTTTTCTTGCCTCGTCTATATTTTTAACTGTGATACCTGTAGCATATACATGAGGTACATTATTGCCTCTTACCAAGTATCCACTTTGTTCCAGAGTTGCTAAAGCTGTCCGTACGCGGGTCTCAATATCGGATACAGAATCATCCCAACCTGCCTGTCGGGCAATCTCCAGTGCAGAGCAGCTAACTTTCATGCGTTGTCTGGTGAGATCTTTTACAGCTTTCCATACCTGTTGAATTTCACTAATACTTAGTTTTGTCTGGTTCAACAGTATAAAATGCTTGTCTAAGTCATTATCACTATAAAGCACATAGCAACGTGCGTTGAGGCTGGGATCACGGCCAGCCCTACCTGCTTCCTGCACATAATTCTCCAATGAATCGGAAATGTCGTAATGTACCACAAGTCCGACATCCTTCTTGTCGACCCCCATACCGAAAGCTGATGTTGCCACGATGATGCGTACTTGGTCATTCATAAATGCATCTTGATTGGCAATCTTCTCTTCAGAATCCATTTTGCCATTGAATGGCAATGCTTTATAACCGTCACGAGTCAATTTGGCAGCCAATTCTTGTGTACGTTTGGTACGTGATACATAAACGATTGTAGGACAATCGGATTCTGCTACAAGTCCTCTCAGTTTTAAATATTTGTCATCGTTATTTTCGGCATGTATGACAGAATAACGCAGATTGGTCCTTGAAGCCGTTGATGCAAATAATTCTAAATCTAAATTCAAGGTTTGTTTGAAATAGTCACAAATGTCTTGTACCACTTTCTGTTTTGCCGTAGCGGTGAAGCAGGAAACGGGTATTGGCTTTTTACATTTTTTGTTTTGTTGGTATTCTCGGATAAATTTGCCTATGTAGAGATAATCAACCCTGAAATCTTGTCCCCATGAAGAAAAACAATGTGCTTCGTCTATTACAAATCTCACAACATGGCGTGCCATTAAAATCTTTTCAATGGTTTTTGAACGAAGCATTTCGGGAGATATATACAAAAGTGAAGCTTCTCCGTCTTGCACTCTTTGTATTGATAGTGCTCTTGTGATAGGATCTAACAATCCGTTGATAGTTACCGCATCAGTAATACCTCTATCAGCAAGATTATCCACCTGATCTTTCATCAATGATTGTAGTGGCGAAATGACGATTGTGAGTCCGTGCACAGAACGTCCTTCCATAAGTGCGGGCAATTGAAAAGTAAGCGATTTTCCTCCACCGGTAGGAAATATTGCCAATAGTGATTTGCCTTTTACTGCTGCTTGGGCAGCTTGCTCTTGAAGCGGTTCGCCTTCGTATGTACGGAATTGTTCATATCCAAAGAATGTTTTCAAGTTATGAAGCACATTCAGTTGCGTATTACAGTAAACGCAATTTTCGCTGCAACTGTTATGACGCAGGAGTTTTACGACAAATTCTACTTCGGGATAATTGTGCAGTACCCATCCGGGAGTGATGGAGCGGTAGTCGGTGGTGTCAATTAAAGCCAAAGCGTATGCCAATTCACATGGACGCCGTTCAGTTAACATCTCAATATCAGCATGCTGGCAGATCTTATTCACGTAAAGTTTTCTTATGAGATCGGGTACTCCTTCATTGATATATTTCGCACCTACCATACTAAGAAATCCTTCAAACTCTGTCTTGCCTTTTAGTAACGATGCAAATAACGTACGTTTTTCGTCCGGCAACGAATTCCAACGTGCTATTTCGTCCAGTAGCAGAGCTTTTGCTTTTTCGCAATCATTCACAGGGTTGTTCATCTGCTCGCTGATCAGTTTGTCATCTTTTACAAGCTTATGATAAGGGCGTTCCGGAAATAATAAAGGTGATACATAAAGTGTATCGACAAAGAAGCAGTGGAATGTTTTATCGGTAAACAGATACTTTGCATCATGATGGATGATATTATGTCCGCAGATATAGTCTGTATCACCAAGAAATTTGAACAGCTCTTCTTTCGAAGATTTATGAAATGTTGCACCATCATGACGGAGTGCCCCAATATCATGGATTTTATGATCTTTCAAACCAATTTCAACATCTACTATGGCATAACGTATGACATCAAATGGCACAGATGTATTTTTATTGTTGATTACATGGTTGGTGTCCTCATCTTTTCCGATTCCTATAAGTCTGCTCCATATTGACATATATCCAATAAATAAGTTGTTTTATAATTGAATTTATTATATATCTGTATCTTTTTATTGTTTGGGTATAGCCCCAATATTGTTTACAAAGATAAAAATAAAACTGAATAATCGGTTAAAATCACTGCATTCTTTTTATATATCGATACCATTTGTTTTGCCGTTCAATGAGATTACTGTAACTTTGCGTCCGGTTTAAAAAGATTGTATATTATGGAGTTACCTAAAGATCCGATGATGCTGTTTAGCGTTATCAATATGAAATTGCGGGATTGCTATTCTTCGCTTGATGAACTTTGTGAAGATATGGATGTAGATAAGGAAGAGCTGGTAGGTCAATTAAAAGCCGCAGGTTTTGAATATAGTGCAGAACACAATAAATTCTGGTAACAGTCTTTTCTTTTATTTACAGACTAACAATCTATCCGGATATCCGAAACGTCTTCATGCTCTTGGTAGAGCTTATGGAGACGTTTTTTTATCATATTATTATTCTCTTTCATATCCTTCACTCGTTAATAAAAGCAAAAAGCAGGATTCTGTATTTAACTTCCACACTTTTATGCGTTCTAATAGACAAAGTTCAGAAAAAGAATCGATGATAAATGAGAATAAAATCAGAGAAACTTGTGCCTCGAATCGCGGACGGGGATTCAAGATGTTGATGGACGTTTTTCAGGAACCGATATACAATTATATTCGTAGACTGGTTGTATCCCATGAAGATGCAGAGGACGTACTTCAAGAAGTGTTTATCCGCGTGTTCCGGCACTTAGACCAGTTCCGTAGTGAAAGTTCTTTGAGTACGTGGATTTATCAGATCGCGACAAATGAAAGTCTGCGTTTGCTGAATGACCGTAAAGAAGAAAGAAACGTTGCCTCCGAAGAGATTCAAGGGGAATTAATAAACAAGTTGCAAGCTTCTGATTACATTGATTACGAGAATGAGTTGGCTGTGAAATTTCAGGAGGCTATTTTGAGTTTACCGGAGAAACAACGTCTTGTGTTCAACTTGCGTTATTACGATGAACTCGAATACGAAGAAATAGCACGAATCTTGGATAGTAAAGTGGAAACACTTAAAGTAAACTACCATTATGCTAAAGAGAAAATAAAGGAATACATATTAAACAGATAGAAGAATGAAAAAGGATTTTGATTTTGACGATATTGGAAAACGTACCCCTTACCGTACTCCTGATGGCTTTTTCGAAGATATGCAACGGAGAGTGATGGAGCGTGCGGGAGTAAAGCAACGGCGGAAGTCACATTTGAAACTGATTGTTTCTGCAGTTGTTACGATGGCGGCAATATTAGCCGGATTCTTATTCGTTCCGTCCTTGCGTCAGATAAATGACGTTAAGTCGCCTTCTTCGATATTGGCTGTCGATAGAAGTAATGGCACGGACGCGGTAGATAAGTGGATTAAAGAATTGTCGGATGAGGAGTTGGAAGAGCTCGTCAGCTTCTCTGAAAACGATATATTTTTAAATTAAGTAACTCAATCAATTATTTAAAACGTAAAGATCATGAAGATGAAATTTATTTATGTACTTTTGGGTGCTCTCCTGTTGGGGAGTCAGATGAGCCTTTCTGCTCAAAACAATGATAACAGAGAAAAGAAACAGCGTCCTACGCAGGAACAAATGGTGCAGATGCAGACCAATCAGATGGTTAAAACGTTGATGTTGGATGATGCAACAGCAGCTAAGTTTACTCCTGTCTACGAGAAATATCTGAACGAATTGCGTGAATGTCGCATGATGAACCGTAAGCCCAGAGCGGAAAAAGCACAAGGTGCGGAAGCAAATGCTAAAAGAGAAGGTCAACGGCCGTCTATGACTGATGCGGAGATAGCAGCGATGTTGAAGAATCAATTTGCTCAGAGTCGCAAAATGTTGGATATTCGTGAAAAGTATTATAACGAGTTCAGCAAGATACTTTCTCAGAAGCAGATTATGAAGATCTATCAACAGGAGAAAAGCAATGCGAATAAATTCAAAAAAGAATTTGACCGTAGAAAAAAAGGACGTAAACCGGGACAAGGACACCATGAGGGACAGAAGCCTCGTGCTCCGCGTCAAGGTGAAAAATAAAGATTAGGTTCATTATTAGAGTTTTATTTTACTAAATCGGCACAAAATTGAACATAGGCAGCCATATTTGTTTTTTTCAGCGGCGTTTGATTAGTTGTTATGTCTTCTTGCTGATTATCAGTTTGGCTGCTTATGCGCAGTCCGGTGGAAAGCGTTTCTCCGGACGTGTCGTTGATTCGGAAACCTATCAGCCGGTACCGTTTGCTACGGTCCGGCTTTTGGCTTTATCGGATAGCTCCCTGTTGGTAGGAGGGGCAACCGATGCGGAAGGTAGATTCCGATTGACCGTTGCCGCTCCCAAAAATAAGTCTTTGTTGCTTCATGTCTCTTTTATCGGATACACTGCGGTTTATCGGGAAGTATCGCCTGTAGCGGGCGGTCATAAAAATAATCTGGGCGATATACCTTTAGCTCCGGAAGTAATTGCTTTGGATGAAACCGTTGTGGTAGGACAAGCGCCTATGGCGGTAACCGAAGAAGATACAACCGTCTTTAATGCGTCTGCTTTTCGTACTCCCGAAGGTTCGATGTTGGAAGATTTAGTGAAGCAACTTCCCGGTGGAGAGATAGATGCGGACGGAAAATTGTTGATTCATGGAAAAGAAGTGAAGAAGATTCTGGTAGATGGAAAAGAGTTCTTTTCCGACGATCCGAAGGCGGCATTAAAGAACCTCCCGGTGGAAATGGTGGAAAAGCTGAAAGCGTATGAACGTAAGTCTGATTTGGCACGTCTTACGGGGATTGATGACGGAGAGGAAGAAATGATTCTCGATCTGTCTGTGAAAAAGAATATGAAACTCGGCTGGATGGAGAATTTTATGGGTGGATATGGAAGCAAAGACCGTTATGAACTGGCCAATACATTGAACCGTTTTCGAGACAACTCCCAATTGACTATTATCGGAAACCTGAATAATACGAATAATCAGGGATTCTCTGAGATGCAAAAAGAATCAGCAGTCTCCAGCGGTAACCTGCGTACACAAAAAGGACTGACTACTTCCCGTTCTTTAGGTATTAACGCTACATACGATTGGCAACGCGTTAAATTTCGTTCGAATATTCAGTATGTAGGTACGGACAGGCTGGAAGATAGCCGTACGACAGTCGATAACTTTCTCCGTCAAGATAAGTCGATAACGCAAAGTACGGGGCGCAACCGCCTGAAAAATAACAATCTGATCGCAAATGCGTTTTTGGAATGGAAGATGGATTCTGTTACAACCTTAATCTTTCGGCCCCAATACCGTACTGCCGCGAATGACAGACGTAACGGTAGTTTCCAGCAAGGGTGGGGGAATGATGTTTTGCTTAATGAGAAAGAGTCATCCGGAACCAATCATAATTCTTCGTACAATGTAACGATGATGATGCAACTCAGCCGTAAACTGAGTCGGATGGGGAGAAATATAGCCTTGAAAGTGGATTATGGAAGTAATGCCTCTTCAACGGACAGAAAGAATCTTTCTACCACGCATTATTTTAAGAACAATACGGAAAAAGTTCAGAATCAAAAGATAGAAGACGAAATAGACGGCTATAATTATCGGGTGCAACTGGTCTATGTAGAGCCGTTACCTTGGTTGCATTTTCTTCAGTTCCGTTACAGTTATCAGTATCGGGCGAATAATTCCGATCATTTCGTTTACAATTGGGATAAGGATCTGGACGAATTTACTCCCGATTATGATGAAGAGGCAAGCAACTGTTTCGAAAATCAGTATAGCAATCACTTGTTTAATGTTGCGGTTCGCACTTCCCGAAAGAAATATAACTATAATATAGGTGCCGACTTTGAACCTCAGAAGTCTGTGAGCCATTCCGTATTGAAAGATGATCCGGAAAATCAATTGGAAAGATCTGTTTTTAATTTCTCTCCTACCGTCAATTTCCGTTATAAGTTCTCCAAGCGCACCCGTTTGCAAATAGTATATCGGGGAAAGAGTCGCCAACCCAATATACGTGATCTGCAGCCTGTGACAGATCGTACCAATCCTTTGAACATCCGGGTGGGTAATCCTTCTTTGAAACCTTCTTATATAAATACATTTACGTTGAATTTCAATTCCTACAATATGAAACGTCAACGGAATATGGTTGCCACCGCTTTGGTTGAAAACACGATTAATAGCGTAACCAATCAAGTGACGTATGATAGCGAAACGGGGGTACGGACTACGACTCCACTCAATCTGAACGGGAATTGGCGGGCTTTGGGCTCTTTCTCCCTCAACACTCCTTTTAGAAACCGAAGCTGGATATTCCGCACCTACTCGTATCTGCAATACCGGAATCAGAACGGGTATACCACTATCAATAAAGAAGCTCCCGTGAAAAGTACTGTGAAACATCTTACTGCCCGTCAACGTCTGCAATTAACATATCGGACAAAGCAGATGGAGATCAGCACACGTGCCGAGTTGCTTTATAATAATTCGCATAACAATGTGAAAGAGACGCGTACGGAAACGTATGATTATCGTTTCGGGACGGAAGTACAATATTATCTCCCTTGGGGAATGGAATTGTATACCGATCTTACCTATTTCCAACGTTCCGGCTATGGCTACGAAGGTTATGCTCGGGAGAATCTGATGTGGAATTGTCAGTTATCGAAAGCCTTCTTGAAGCGGAAACAATTGTTGCTCCGTTTCAAGATATATGATATGCTCCGTCAGGATGTTTCAATGATACGTACCATTACCGCTACCGCTATCCGTGATACGGATTACAATGCGTTGGGTTCTTATTTTATGGTACACGCTATTCTACGCTTGAATCTGATGGGACGCTAATTGGAAATTAAATCTTCATTTGTCTGAAACCACTACCCTGTTTTGGTTGTTGTATGTCATGCGTATAAAACGGTGAAGAGTGGTAGTATGTTTAGATTGATGGAAAAAATAAAAGATGACGGCCGTTGGCGAATTTTCAAACTGAAATTGATTGATGCGCGGCTTTACTTCGTCAGTATCTTTGTTGGATTGCTGACGGGGCTTATTGCTGTCCCTTATCATTATTTGCTTCAATATTTCTTCAATCTACGTTACGACTTTTTCAACTCTCACCCCAAATGGTATTGGTATATCCCCCTTTTTCTATTGATGTGGGGCATTCTGGTATTTGTTTCCTGGCTGGTCAAGAAAATGCCTTTGATAACAGGGGGAGGTATTCCGCAGACACGAGGTGTCATTAACGGGAGGGTGGAATATAAACATCCTCTGATTGAATTGGTCTCTAAATTTGTGGGTGGAATACTTGCATTGAGTACGGGACTTTCTTTAGGGCGTGAAGGACCTTCCGTCCAGATCGGCTCCTATGTAGGCTGTTTGGTTTCCAAATGGGGCAGAGTGCTTGCCGGTGAGCGGAAACAATTGCTGTCTGCGGGGGCGGGTGCCGGGTTGGCGGCTGCTTTCGCTGCGCCGTTGGCTTCATCGCTGTTGGTTATTGAGTCCATAGAGCGGTTTGACGCTCCGAAAACCGCCATTACAACTCTTTTGGCGGGAGTAGTAGCCGGTGGGGTTGCCAGTTGGATTTTTCCGATTAATCCTTATTTCCATATAGATGCGATAGTGCCGGGCATGACGTTTTGGTCGCAAGTGAAACTGTTCCTTTTGCTGGCTGCTGTTATTTCTGTTTTCGGAAAACTGTTCTCTATAACTACTCTTCAGGTGAAACGTATTAATCCTGCCATTAAGCACCCGGAATACGTGAAAATGCTGTATCTGCTTTTCATTGCTTTCATGATTTCTATGACTGAAGTCAATCTGACTGGGGGAGGGGAACAGTTCTTGCTTTCGCAGGCTATGCATCCGGATATGCATATTCTCTGGATTGTAGGTATGATGTTATTACACTTGGTCTTTAGTATTTTTTCCTTTTCTTCGGGATTGCCGGGAGGAAGTTTCATTCCTACATTAGTGACAGGCGGACTGCTTGGGCAAATTATAGCCTTGATTATGGTTCAACAGGGAGTCATTGCCTATGAGAATATTAGTTATATCATGTTGATTTGTATGTCTGCTTTTCTGGTGGCAGTCGTCCGTACTCCTTTGACTGCTATCGTCTTGATAACGGAGATAACAGGACATCTGGAAGTATTCTATCCATCGATTGTTGTAGGAGGATTAACTTATTATTTCACGGAAATGCTCCAGATAAAACCCCTTAATGTGACTTTATATGAAGATATGATTCATTCGCCCGCATTTAAGGAGGAAACACGCTATACTTTGTCTGTTGAGGTGATGAGTGGTTCTTATTTAGACGGGAAAATTGTAGATGAACTTCGTCTGCCGGAACGTTGCATTATCATTAATGTCCATCGGGATAAGAAAGATTTTGCGCCTAAGGGACAAACGTTAATGCCGGGTGACCAGGTTCAGATAGAAATGGATTCACAAGATATCGAGAAACTATATGAACCTTTGGTCAGCATGGCAAATATTTATTGACCGGATTATTCAATGCTTCTGAGCCATGAAATTTCTTCTGCCCATTTGCTTTCATCCGGAGTTTCGAGTATGAGTGGGATATTATCGAATCTGGGATCTTTCATCAGTCTTTCAAAGAAAGCCTTTCCTATCAGGCCTTCGCCTATACTGTCGTGGCGGTCTACGTGGCTGCCCAATGCTTTCTTGGAATCATTCAGGTGCATTCCACGGAGATAACCGAAACCTACTTCCTTGTCAAATTCATCAAAGACCTTATCGTACTCGTTGACAAGGTCATAACCGGCTGTATAAGTATGGCAGGTGTCCAGACAAATACCTACCCGGCTTTTGTCGTCCACCCGGTCAATGATATATTTTAGTTGCCAGAATTCGCTTCCCAAGTTACTGCCTTGTCCGGCTGTATTTTCGATAACGGCCGTCACGCCTTTTGTCTTTTCTAACGCTAGATTGATACTTTCTGCGATAAGGGATAAACAGTCTTCGATTGATATCTTATTGAGAGAACTTCCAGGATGAAAATTCAATAACTTCAGGCCAAGCTGTTCGCAGCGTTGCATCTCGTCCAGAAAAGCGGCACGGCTTTTGGCAAGTCCTTCTTCTTCCGGATGTCCCAAATTGATGAGATAGCTGTCGTGAGGCAAGATGTATTCCGGTTGGAAACCATATTTATTACAATTCTCTTTGAAGAGAGCGATACTTTCTTCCGTCAATGGTTTGCTTACCCATTGGCGTTGATTCTTGGTGAACAAAGCAAACGCGTTTGCTCCTATTTCATGCGCATTGACAGGGGCAAGCTCTACCCCGCCGGATGCACTTACATGTGCTCCTATTTTTTTCATTGTTATATCTATAATTGTATGAGATGATTATGTTGGCTATGATTGCAAAGGTAATGAATATATTTAATATAGGAATATATTTAATAAAGTTTGAAACTGCTCCCGTTGTGCGTAGCTTTGAATGCTTTTTATGTAGTAAAACTTGTGTTCTCTTATATCCTAACTTCCTTATGATTATATCTAAACTTCCGTTTTGCGGCAATGAAACTATAAACGAAGATTGCGTTTATAAAAACAAAGGCTTCATTTATATAAACGCAACCTTCGTTTTTATAATCAAAGGCTTCGTTTATAGATTGCGACTAGTCAAACTGAGATTTAGTTACTGATGAAGAGAAGTTTGGCTATAGGGAAGAAGAAGTTGTCTATTAGTAAAACATGGCTGAGTATGCGCCCTATTCATACGGAACGCTATTCGGATGAGATGTAAGTAAGCGTCTCTGCGATTCTATGTAAGCGTTTCCGAGATTCTATGATAGGTGAAAGACTGATGAGGGGAAGACCCTTCACCCGCAAACGACGATGAACAGGACGTTATGGCGAAAAGGTGAAGGGCTTTGAAATTTTAAATCCATGCGTATTAGTTCGTTGATTTTAGTGAATTGTATTGGGTTGTCATCGTGGAGAATACAGAGAGTGTCCTCGAACACCCTCCTGTATCTTTTAATTAATTCTTTTTATATTTCAAAGTCCGGCAAATAATCCGTCAGTACTTTACTGATCTGTTTGCCTTTTATCTGATCTGTTACAATTGTTGCACCTTCCTTTTTACCTGCATCATAGTTCAAAGAAACCTTTTCAGATTTGTTGGTAACAGTGATAGCGGCTTTTCCTTTCTCGGCCAGATTGCAGTTGATAACCCAATCTCCGACTTGAACGGTATTACCGTTACGGACTACTTTCATATCCGGGCGATTATTTCCATGAGTATCCATAACCGTTAAGAAACGGGCAACCTTGCATGGAACGGTTGTAGAAGAGAAATGCCAGTGATTAGGATATTTCAGAGCTTTCCCTTGCGCGTTCGTTACATTTTTCCAGTTTGTCGGAGCACAGAAGAAAGTATCTGCAATAGCCTGTTCTGTCTTAGCCGAACTGAAAAGGTGAGCTACAGATACTCCGCCTGCCTTATTCTTGCCCGTAACTTGCACTTCGTTCGGAAGTTCTTTCATTTCCATAGGAAGTTCTACCGTATGCAAAAGATAACTCCATGTTACAGCCTCTTTACCCTCCAGTTCGTCATAAATCACATATACGCCACTATTGCCTAATTGGATGATATGACGGCGGAACATATCCAGTTTGTTCTCATCCCATCCTTTTTCCGGAGTATATTGAGTACCCGATAGCTCACCGCGTTTCAGCCAGATGGGAGCAGTGACTTTTCCGTACGCATTGGACGCATCACCCACCATATAGGAAATCTTTTCCCCTTCATACCAACGTGGAATCCAGCCGTATCCTTCCGTACCTATCTTCTGCGTCATGCCATTGACCAGAATACTATTGTGCGCACGTGTATTGCGGTAGGCGTACATGCAATGATCATCCGTAAAACCGGTACGATGACCGCTACTGTAGAAAATAGCCTTCCCACCATAGAACGTGTTGAAAGCATTCTGATTAGCCAGTGCATGAGAAGTGGAACCGTAAGGACTCGAACGGAATGAAAGCATGGCATTCTTACCTATATCTCCCAATGAAGTATGCATCGTTGCTATTCCCGTTTCGTTGAATACTTTTGTCATAGGGAGCTCAGCCAATGAACGTTCCTCTTTTGGTAATGATTTTTTAGTAGTACAGCGGTACCAAGTCAAGTCGCCGGATTTACCTAAGAATGTTTTCTTCATGATGTCCGGTTCTTTTTCCAATATCGTGCGTGCATAAGCTGCCGCCCACGGATTATTACATTCACGTGCCAGTGCATCTGCGTAGCCCACACGCGTGCCGTTCGGCTTCATCTTTGTCTCATGAGAATTCCCCTGTCCGGCAGATTTGGAAAATGGCGGTTGCTGATAGATGACATAAAGTGCATTGTTGTTATACCACGGGTCGGCAAAGAAATCGAATCCACTGATACGAGAGTAGAAAGCAGGCACTTCGATTAACGTGCGGAGATTGACATGGAAATAAGAATCGCCATTATGCCATCCCCCGTCCGTATTAAGTCCCGGCAGACGAGATACCCATTCATTGTAACAATAATCCACCCAGGTGGAAGCCATCGGAAGTTCGCCGTACGTTGCGAAAGCCGCCATATTCAGAATACGGAAAGTCATTTGCCAGACATGATTGTCGGCAATACGGTTTTCCAGATGATTGACATACTCATGATAGAACTTCTTGCCATTATCGCGGATCGTTCTCAAGAGCAGTTTTTTTTCTTCCGGTTTCATCAGGTTATACCATGCATCGTATGCCGAAGTACTCATCGACAGAATCGTGGAACGGTTGAAATCTCCTGCAAAATACTTGCTGTTTTTCCATGAGAGAATTTCAGAAAGGCGTTTGATACCTTCCTTATAATACACCTCATCTTTAGTCAGCAGATAAGCGCGTACCATTGCTTCAATGTTCGCTTCTTCACGGTCTACAATCTTTCGGCTTTCCCGAATCAGTGCAGAACGGTATTGCACGATGTTCGTCAGTTTCACAACCTGTGTCGTATCAATTTCCTCTTCCAAATGTTTCAGCGGGTGATTCAAACATTTATTGGCCTTTGTGATATACGCCTGTGCTTCCGGGTTGTTCTTATTCCGTTCGATGATGTTATCCCAGTCGTTCGCATCGAGCAGAATGCGGGGATGAGTCTTTGGAAATTTAGCCAATACTTCTTGTAGTGAAGGCGGGTTGAAAGTACGCGTCTGCTCGTCTACATAGAAATGGTAAACAGGCGACCATTCCTCCTTACCGTCTTTGTCAACGTATGCGTGCTGCCAATACCATTTTCCTTTCCCGAACAATTTGAAAGGATTGAAGAATGCCCATTTCCTTTCAGCGGTGATAACTTCCGACTTGAACTCCGGATCACGTGCGATGCGGATACGATAAGTTACTTCCGGTTTGAAATCCTCTTCTTCCACACCATCGAGTACGGCGCCGAGATGCGGATACTTATCCGGCCACATGAAGCGTGGCGGATTAACTGCAATATGCTGTCCATCCAGTGGCGAAGGAGTTTCGCGTACCTCATGCATCAATGTCTGTTGGCTAAGGCGCATAATACCTTTCTGGGCATATCCGTTTGCGGATAACAGGATGGAAAACAAAAGGAGAATATAGCTTCGTTGTTTCATAATCATGCTTTTTTTAACAGTTTTTTTAGTTTCACTGTCTTATTGTTAATCAACGGGCGAGCCCAAAAGCCGATGAACGTGATGTATCCTACAAAGACCAGGATAAACAACATACCTGTTCTCAGCGATGTAGCATCGGCTATCGTGCTGACAATCATCGGACCGCCTGCTCCGCCTACGATTGCGGAACATAAAATACCGGCAAAGGAGCCATGATGTTGTGAGGCGGAATTCAAGGCCAGAGAGAACACGATGGAGTACATCATTGAAATGCTGAATCCTACGGCAGGGAAAGCAATCAAAGCAATTCCTTTGCTTCCGAATAAAGCGGAAAGCAACAACACAATCGTCAATACTCCCGAAATCTGTAACAATCGTTTGCTGTCAATCAACTTCAGCAGCAACATTCCGACCAGACAACCGGCCGTCATCAATCCCCAAAAATAACTAACGGCTTGCGCGCCATCTGTTTGAGGGTTGACTCCATGATACTGTTCGAGGAATGTACTCATAAAGATAGAAGTGCCCTGCTCTGTGCTGACATAACAGAAGATTCCCAGAAAGAACAGCCATACATACTTTTGTTTGAATAAAGCCAGATAGGAATCCTTTGATCCGCTTTTCTCGTCTTCTTTCAATTCAATTTTCGGGAAACGGGAGAGACTGACGGCAATCAACATGACCAACAGAATTAAGGCGAATACCCAATAAAGCGATACCCAAGGCATTTCCCGCGGGGTGACGTCTGCCAATAAATCAATGATGAATCCTTTTCCGGCTGTGTACGTTGCCGGATCAAGTTCGCGAATCAGATAAGTATACACTAAAGGACTCAGGAAAGAAGCGATTCCAAACATAAATTGCGCCAGTTCGGCAACGAACGCATAGTTCTCTTCCCCTCCCACAGTACGTTGAAGCGGATTCAGTACCGTTTGCAGCATAGCCATCCCCAAGCCGATGATGAAGGAAGAAGCCAGCAACATCGGATAGGTATGCATACAAGCAAACAGAATCGTTCCGATAAACGGCATTAGGAATCCGCCGAACAATACCGGCTTTTCACCGAAACGGTCGATCAGTAACCCGGCGGGAATGGACATGATGGCATAAGCCAGAAAGAAAGAGGTCGGGATAAAACCCGCCATTGCCAGGTCACTTAAATTGAAGTTGTGAATGATGTCCGGAATAAGTGGTCCCAGAATATTAGTGATAAACGAGATTGTGAACCAAAACGCCATTATCAGCGCCAGCATTCCTATATTTCTTTTCATAATTTTGAATAAGTTGAAAGTTGACAATTGGAAGTCGAGAGTTTATTCAACTTTTAACTTTCCATTAAAGAAGAGGGAAGCGGCCCCGATACTTCCTGCCTTATTGCCTAATGCGGCAGCCATGATTTCCGTATTCACGGCACAGTCGGAGATAGCATAACGGTGTGCTTTTTCACTTACCTTCCGGATATAAAAATCACCGGCTTCGGAAAGGCCTCCGCCGATCACAATCTTCTGAGGGCTGAACGTATTGATGAATCCGGCAATACCGTGTCCCAGAAAATCGCAATGTTCTTCCAGTGATTCGGTGGCAATCTTATCGCCTTGTTTGTAAAGACGCACAATCAATTCACCGTTGATTTCTTCGCCCGGGTAGGAGATACCGGCTTCTGCTATTCGTTTACTGAAACGTCGTACGAGAGCGGAAGTAGAAGCATAGTGCTCCAGACAGCCGACAGAACCACAAGCGCAGGGCTCTCCATTGGCTATTAAGGGTACGTGCCCTAATTCCGTTCCCCGATTGGCAAAACCGTTGAATAATTTACCGTCGATAACAACTGCACCGCCGATACCGGTTCCTACCGTTAAGAAAACAACATGAGTCGCTCCTTTGCCTGCCCCGTACATAGTTTCACCTAGTCCCATCAGGTTAGCGTCATTTCCCAATAAAACCGGAATGCCGGTTTCTGCTTCAATGCGGTCTGCCAAACATAGGTTTTCCCATCCCTTGATGTTCTCCGCACCTCCCAGAACGATCCGGTTCGTACAATCTACGATACCCGGTGTTCCGATTCCTATACCGTTAATCTTATAATCCTGTTCTTTTGCAAAAGCCTTCACTTCATTAATGGCGGCAACCAACTGTCCGATGACCGCTTCTGCCGATACATCGGCTTTCGACGGCAACTTCCCTTGAAAATGAAATACGCCTTCATTATCAATAAGGGCGTATTTCACTGAAGTTCCGCCAAGGTCAATTCCTATAGCGTATTCTTTTTCCATATCATTTTAATACTTGATTTACACTCTTTCTGCCCAGATCGGTGAACTCCACGCCCATTGTCCGTCGCGTTGACGGGCGCGTACATAGTAATAATCCGTATCACGTTGAGGCTCTTTATCCTCCATGTAATGTTCTACCGTGAAGCAACTTTCCGGCATAGCGCGGTTGAAGAGGATCGCTTCGCTCAACCAGCCGATCATAAAGTGTGAACGTGAACCTTCAAGCAGTTCACCTAATGTATGTTCAAACTTCTTGCCATTGAATTCTGCGATAATCTTACCGTCTTTCGGCATTTCCACATCAAGTATTACAGCCTGCATAGCCGCTGTGGTAGTATTCGGATTCTTGCTGCTGTACATATCCAGTTCGGTTTCCTTGTCGTTCACGGAAACGATGCGGTTGACGTGTGTGTGGAATTCTGTTTCACCTTCTTGCGGAGACGTGAAGGCCGCACCACGGAAGCAAGGAGTTACACCGTGCAATTTTCCTTTATCCAAAGACAGTTTACCCTGCCAGTGTACATATTGTTCTTCGCGGTTCCAACCGAAATCCATCTTCACTTTGCAACGTACCGTGTCACCTTCCGGAGCAACCGGAGTCAACGGACCGTTCATGCGGGCCAGAATCTGACCGTTCTTTATAATATCTACATAGTCGATACAGCTTTCACCGGTTACATTCACATAGATGCGTCGGCTGTTTCCGCGAACTACATCTCCCATAAAGGCGTCATTCAACCGGAAATCGATCAGAATCTTATCACCTGTTGCGGCGCATACGTGGCGGGTACGGAGTGCGTCCCAGATTGCATCACGGGTTAACGATGGAGCAAGCACTCCGATGCGTCCGTCTCCGTAACTTCCAGGATAACCGGAATGCTGGTCGGTAGAAGCCATGATACCGAACTTATTGCCTAACTCAAGACCGTATTGAATGGTTCCTTCCCATTGGCGAGGTCCCATATCATGCAGATACGGATAATCTCCCTGATCACTTTCCGCCAGACCGTGACGGGAATACATCTCTACGAACGGAGTCTGATCTCCTTCGGTGAAACATTTCCAGTTGTAGCCACGATAACCACCTTGATAACCCATGTGGTGCGGAGTGATAAATACTTTATGTCCTTTGGCTTTTTGTTTCCAGTCCTCAATAGAAGTACATTCAACAAGCGGTGCATCCAGGTCATAGTTCAGTGCCACATGGTCACCATGTTCCATGCTGTGAGCTTCGTAGCCGATAAAGGCGAGGAATTCACCTTCTTTATTGTATTCGTTTGTCATGGCTACATATTTCTCGTAACCACCTTCACGCAAACGTTTGAAAGCACCTGTATGATAATCGATTACCCATTTCAGACGAGGATCGTCAGCTCCGGGAATATCCGGCCACATGGCATGGGGGGTGACGCTGACAAAATCCAATTGTCCTTTTGCTGCTTCAAAAGCGTCGCGCATATCGCCGTGTCCGTATGTGATGTTACAGTGGTTATGTAAGTCTCCCCAATACATTTTGAGGTCGCTTGCCGATGGCATGATTTTCTTTGCATCTTTGCTGCCCGGTGCACAAGCACCCAATAAGCTGCCCGAAGCTGCCAATCCGAGGAAAGACCAGCCTGTGTTTTTTAAGAACTTTCTTCTATCCATGGTTTTAGTAATTAGTTTATCTGTTTTTCATTAGTCGGCGATCCCCTTTGAAAAGAACTTTCTCTTTCTCATCAGGATCGGTGTCTTTGTACTGTTTTTGAGTCTCCTTAAGAAGTTGCATCAGTTCCTTCTGTTTTTCTGCATATTCCGGTTTGCCGAAAACATTATTCATTTCTCTGGGGTCGGCTTTCATGTCGTACATTTCCCATTCATCAATGTCGTTGTAGAAATGAATCAGTTTGAAATCTTGGGTACGGATACCGTAATGGCGTTTTACAGAGTGCTCGGCAGGATATTCATAATAATGATAATAAGCTGCTTTTCGCCAGTCGGCAGGAGTTTTGCCTTCGTTCACCAATATCGGTTTCAGCGAGGCACCTTGAATATCCGATGGTATTTCCACTCCGGCAAAGTCGAGGAAAGTAGGGGCAAAGTCAACATTCATGCTGATCGCATTGCTTACGCTTCCTGCTTTGATTGCCTTCGGATAACGGATGATAAGCGGCATACGCTGGCATTCTTCATACATGAAGCGTTTGTCGAACCAGCCATGTTCACCGAGGAAGAAGCCTTGATCGGAGGTATAGACAATAATTGTATTGTCCAGCTCACCAATATTTTCGAGATAATTCATCAGGCGACCGATGTTTTCGTCTACTGCCAATGTGGTAGCCAGATAATCGCGCATATACTGTTGGTATTTCCAACTGATCAACTCTTTGCCTTTCAAGTCGCCCTTACGATATTCTGCGATACGTTGTGCATACACAGAATCCCATTTGTCCTGTACTTCTGCAGGCATACGTTTGTACACACTGTAAAGACGGTTGGTAGTATCTTTCAGCATTTCTTCACGAGTCAGCAGTTTGAGATCCCAGTCGTCAGTCAAAGTGTGTTCGATAGACATATCCTGTTCACGAGCCGCTCTTCCACGTCCTTCGTAGTCGTCGAACAAGTTGGCAGGTTCGGGAAAGGTAGTATTGTTGAAGATACCCAGATAGCGGGGAGCAGGCATCCAGTTGCGGTGCGGTGCTTTCTGATGATACATCATGCAGAACGGTTTGCTCTTGTCGCGGCCTTCGAGGAATTTGATGGCTTTATCTGTGATAATGTCTGTTGCATATCCTTTTTCAACGATATGTTTACCGTCTTCCCAGAAGTCAGGATCGTAATAGTCGCCTTGTTCATGCTGACCGCTAAGGATGCTCCAATGGTCGAAACCTTGCGGCTCACTGATAAGGTGCCACTTGCCGATCATGGCAGTCTGATATCCGGCTTGTTGAAGAAGCTTTGGAAATGTCTGCTGGTCACCGTTGAAAGTGCTGGCATTATCGGTAAAGCCGTTCTCGTGACTGAACTTACCGGTCAGGATACAAGCACGTGAAGGACCGGAGAGAGCGTTGACAGCATAACAATTATCGAAACGGATACCTTCGTTGGCAATCCGGTCCATGTTAGGAGTCTGGATCAGATTTCCTCCATAGCATGACATTGCCTGAGTGGTATGGTCATCCGTCATCATGAAAATGATGTTCGGCTGTTTGGCTTCTTCCTTCTTTTGACCACCGCATGAAGCAAGGCTTAATGCAGCCAACGGGAGGAATAGGGTAGAGGGGGTTTTCATCAATTACTATATTTTGTATTTTAGTGACTGTTTCTTTCCGTTTACTTTCACTTCTACTTCCAGACCATTTTCATCGAACGCTTTGTTCTTGAATTTAGCGTCAAATTTAGGGGCATCTGCGCTTTTCTTTACCGGATAGATTACAGTGATATAACGTACAGCTTCTTCGCCGTCTTTCTTCACGTTGAATGATACATTCATACGTTTGTAACGTTTGCGGTAAGCTGTAGAACACCATCCCGGTTCTTTTTTCATAGTCATGCCGATAGGACCGAAACATTGCAGTTTCATGTTGCTTCCATCCTCGAACTGAGTAAGGAATGTCATGTCTTCGCGACTGTTTGCGATTTCTCCCTTCGGCATTTGATAATGAAGGTTGATGGAACCTTTGGCGCTGCCTGCCAATTCGTCTACAATTACAAAGTATGTGTTGTCGACGAAGAAAACGGAACGACGGTGCTTCAAGTTTTTGTAGCTTGGGTTTTCAGTCACCAACGTCTGGATTGTTCCTTCCGGCTGCCATAACTTAGTTACAGATTCTGTTATATCCAGATTTTTGTTGTTCAGAGTCACAGTGTTGTGAACACAAGTCTGACGGTGCCAATTGCGTTGTTCCATTACTTCACCTTCGCCTGCATACACATACGAACCTGAATCCGGGAACAGATTTTTGCCATTGAACCATAGTTCGAATGTACCGTTGTCCGGTTGGCAGTGCCAGAAAGCTTTCGGACCGGCTTTTACCACCATTTGAGTAGCGTCCGTTCCCCAAGAGTTGCGGAATACGAAGAAACCTGATTTCAAGAATCCTTTAGACATATAATCCGGCAATGCACCTTCTTTACCTTCTGTTGCGAAGTATTTGATAGCCTGGTTTTTCGGGAATAATTTGCTCCATGATTTGTAGTTCTTCACCACTTCCTTCTTTGTTGTCAGTTTTGCGTCACTGAAACACGGATTTGTGTAGTCGGGAAAGGAGATGTTTGCATAGAACATAATCATGCTTTCGATAGTATCCAAATAGTCTTGTGGGAATTCTTTGCGGAATCCGTTTGCGTCTGCGATACCCAGTGCTTTACAGAAGATATTGATTGCGGCAAGATGATAATGCGGGTCAAGCTCGAATTGTCCCCCATCTTCATATACCTGTACATGAATTTCACGGTTCAGGATATCAATGCCGCTCTTTCTCCATGCCGGAGCGTCCTTGAATTCAGGGAAGAAAGCACCGGCATAAATCATACGCTGAGCTTCAAACAACAAGTGGTTACCTTGATCTGAGTAATTACCCAAAATATGTACAGCGTGTTTGTGATAGTTCACCAAGAACTCAGTTAGGAAATCTGGAGTGAAGGAAGGAGAGGGGAGGAACAGCTGGAATTGTGAGGTTTGATCTTGCAGACGGTTGCTCACTTCCAACGGACGCCATGCAAAACGTACGTTTTCCACTTCACCTTTAAGTTTGCTGTCACTCAACATTTCATATTCTTTTTTATCCATCTTCACCAACGGATTCTTTTTTATCCAGTCGATGTACTGATGAGCCCATTCTTTGGCATATTTCTCATCACCGGATACACGGTAAGCCTTACCCATCGGAGTGAACCATTTGTGACGGTGCAACTGCCAACGGAGTTCGTTATCTTTCACCGGCCAATATTGCCAGTTGATGTCTTCTCCATAATTATAAGAAGGTTGATAACCTTTGTGTACAAAGAAAGTATGTTGCAGCGCGTCGTCTGCCCATTTCTGTTCTTCTTTACCGATAGTGATTTTGTTCAGATTGATATCCGGAGTTTTTACGTTTGTACGTGCGCGATAGTAATCAAGCAAAGCTTTGGCTGCATCCGCATTTTTACCTTCCTGATGAAGTGCTTTCACTTTTTCCAGTCCCGGATAGTCCAGATTGAGAAGTGAAAATACTTCGCTTTTCAACTCTTGGGCATAACCTTTGCCTACAAGACATGCAAATGTCAGTAGGACGATATATTTTAAAGTTTTATTCATGATATACTTTACGATTTTAAAATTTACTATTGGATTCTTACTCTTATATTATTGAATCACTCTCAACTCTCCATTCTCAATTCTCAACTTCTTCAACTCCATGAATCTCTTCAATGCTTCCAGATAGTAGTAGTCGGCATAGTTCAGTGGAGTGTCTATTTCAGAACCGTTAGGCAATGAGCCGACAGAGTGCAATAGGATAAATCCTTGATTGTCGCCAACTTTTGCAAGGTATGCATCGCTTGACAAACTCTTCAGAATCTTTTCTGCGTAATCCAGATATTTCTGTCCGTCGGGAACCATAGTGCTCAACTCGATTAATGCAGAAGCAGTAACAGCGGCGGCGGATGCATCACGCGGAGTCTCTTCTGTCACAGGAGCGTCATAGTCCCAATAAGGAATAGCGTCGTCAGTCTTCACACGATCCATTATCATGTCGGCTACTTTCACTGCAAAGTTCAAGAAAGTAGTGTCGTTTGTTTCACGGTAGCAAGCTGTGTAACCATATACAGCCCATGCCTGGCCGCGTGCCCATGAAGAATCATCGTTCTTGCCTTGATGAGTCTGTTTGCGTTCTACTGTTCCGTCGTTGTTGTAGCTCACTACATGCCAGCAAGTATAATCCGGGCGGAAGTGGTTGTTCATAGTAGTCATAGCGTGTTTAACGGCAATATCTTTATATTTGTTGTCACCTGTTGCTTTTGCTACGTTAAACAGAAGGTCGAGGTTCATCATGTTGTCGATGATAACCGGGAAATTCCATGTTCCGAAATCCCATGAACGGATAGCGGCGATAGAATCGTTGAAACGTCCGCAAAGATTATCGGCAGTTTCTTTCATTACGGCTGCGATAGTATCGTTAGGAGCCAAACGTTCAGCATTGCCATAACTGCAATTGATCATGAAGCCTAAATCGTGTGTGCCTTTGTAATAGCGTACAGGATTCAAAAGATTTGTATATTGAATGGCTTGTGCTTTCAGAGTATCGTTTCCTGTCAGTTCGTATGCGTACCATAAAGAACCAGGAAAGAAACCGCTTGTCCAGTCATAAACGCCACAGAGACGGCGTTTACCTAATTGCTCTGCAGTCGGTTGTGCGCGAAGTGAGTCTTTGAAAGTCAGTGAGTCTCTTTCTAATTGACGGCAAAGAAACGCCATGTCATAGCCTGTGCGGATAGAACGCGGCAACATACCTGTGCCATTAATTTCCTCTGCGGAAAGCTGTAATTGTGCAGAAGCTACATCTAGTCCTTTTTTTATCCAACTGTAGTCTTCCTTAGGGGCTGTTTGGCACGATGCAAGCGCAATTGTAACCGAAGCAAAGAGAACGAGTTTCTTTTTCATGTTATTCATTTTAAGTGATTGTTTTTAGAAGTTTTGTAACTGATGCAAAAGTAGGTGAAAGCTCTAATTTCGCGTTACAAGATTGTCGAAAAGACATTCAATTAAGGCTTTTCAAATTTAGATTTTGTTGAAAAAGGTTTTAATATTCTCCAATATGCCCTATAATCAGGCATATTGGAGAGAATTGGGATCAGTTCCATTTAGGATTTTGTACAAACTGTTCACATAAGTCCATATCACGTTGTGGGATAGGATAAAGTTCATGTTTGCCAAACACTGTATATCTTCCTGCGGTATTATATGCTTTGTTTTTGGCCATATTATCATCAAAGAACCACTCTGTGATAGCATTGGATGTTTCTTTAACAGTTTTATAGTAGATGTCCCAACGTACTAAGTCCATACGGCGGTGTCCTTCGAATGCAAGTTCATAAGCGCGTTCGTCTTGAATAGCTTTGCGGAAGTCTTCGTAAGATAAGTTCTTTAAATTATATTTGTTGTTTCCATAGGCACGTTCACGTACTTTGTTTATAGCATCGTATGCCTCTTTAGTCGGGCCTTGCTTCCATTCGTTGAGAGCTTCTGCATATAGCAGTAATACATCAGCATAACGTAAGAAATACCAGTTGACATTTGATTTGTCATTATTGATTAATTTATTCTTTACGTATTTTTCAATGTCCCATTTGGCGGGGGTGTAGTTTTGTTTTTCTTTGTTCTTTAATTTACTATCTGCATCATTTTCCAATGCTTTTTTATCAGTATCACTTTTACCTTTAGCATATAAAACTTTGTTTGGACTATATTGGTAATTTGCTACTGAAAGGTTCAGGCGTTTGTCTTTAACGGTTTCCGGATTATATACCTCACCGTCTGTCAAGTCCTTTTCTCTCCATTTCAGAACGAAAGGATGAATAACCTTAACATTACCTGCGCAACTTCCACGTTCTCCTGCAAGCATTGTCGTTTTTACTCCATTCCATTTTCCAATGCGTCCGCACGGGTCACTGGCGCCTCCGGATGCTGTCGGACTGTAGAAACTGATTTCAATTAAACTTTCAGTAGGATCCCAAACACCATTACAAGTATTTTCCCATAATTGTTTAAAGTCATTTAACAAATCATGTTTTTGTGATTCGACCAGCACCTTCGCAGTTTTGGCTGCCTCTGCCCATTTAGTGTGATCTTTAACCGGATATCCGGCCCATGTGGCATAGACTTTGGTTAATAGGCCTAAAGCAGCTCCCTTGGACATACGGTATTTATTGCTTTGGCGATTTGTATCGTCTATTGCATAAGGAAGTGTTTGTATAGCATATAACAGGTCTTCTTCAATAAATTTATAAATAGTTTCAGGTTTTTCCTGAACGAAAGTACTTGGAGCTTGTTCGGACATTGCTGTATTAGTCATTAATGGCACATTACCAAATCTGCGTACTAACTCGAAATAGCACATACCACGAATAGCTCTTGCCTCGGCTATGTAAATATAAGCCAATTGCTTGTCGGTTTCATTGAAATCGTTCATACGTTGTTGAAGAATCTCCATGAAATCATTCGCATTATAAATAGCTTTATATAAAGCAGCCCATGTTTGTTGTATTTCTGCTTGGCTTGCATTAAAAGCATTGGAAGGAATGATACGGTAATTTTCAGTAGTACTTCCTTCTACTTGTTCACAATCTGTTGCCAGATTGAACAGAATTGAGAGGTGATAGCCATACATGGCATCACTCACTAAACTTTGATAAACGCCTAACAATACAGTTTCCGCTTCTAAGGCGTTTTTCATGAATCTATTTTTATCAATCTCTGTCCGAGATTCTTCGTCAAGCGAGCATGAGAAAGGAAGTATACACATCGCTGACAATAATATATAATAAAATATCTTTTTCATTGCGTTCTTTATTAGAATTGAAGATCAATACCGAATGTAAATACTCTACTCTTAGGATAAGCACCCCAGTCTAAACCTGGTGTCATAGGATTACTTCCTGCCGTACTAACTTCCGGATCATATCCACTGTATCCATTGATGCAGAATAGATTTTGTCCACTGGCGTAAACACGTAATTTAGATACATAAAATTTCTTAGTCCATTTATGCGGTAACGTGTATCCGAGAGTAACATTCTTCAAACGTAAGAAGGAACCATCTTCTACAAAACGAGAATATACATCATTTGTTATATAACCTTTAACCGAAGGTACTTTATTAGATGCATTTGTTTCACTCCAACGATCGGCTACTTCTGCCATCATGTTTCTACGGCCATTTCTAGTTTGTGTGGCATACAAACGTGTAGCATTATAGATGTCATTCCCATAATTGAACTGGAACATGAAACTTAAATCTATTCCTCTATAGTTGAATGTATTTGTAATACCACCATACCATTTAGGAAGTGCGTTACCTATTACCGTACGGTCTTCTGAAGTAATAATGCCATCACCATTCTGATCTTTATATTTTACAACGCCAGGACGTAAACCATCTGCATCAGTATAGCGAGTATTATTTACTACTCCTTCCTTTAAAATATATTTAGGATTGTTCGCGTCTGTATATCCATCTATGTAAAAGTCAGAACTTTGGTAGATACCATCAAATTCATACCCGTAAATCAAGCCTAATGATGAACCCACCATAGCTATGTAGTCATCTTGGGTGAAGTTACCGTCGAAACCGGAACGGGTTGTTTTATAATTAGCACCGGACTCTAATGATTTCAGTTCATTACGAATAAATGAAATATTGAAATTGGTACTCCATGTGAATGATTTCGTCTGAATGTTAGTACTGCTAAGATTTAACTCTATACCGCGATTCTGTATTTTACCAATATTTTGGTATTGGGTACTATGTCCGGTAACATGTGCTAATTCTTGAGCTAACAACAAGTCTTTTGTGTTTTTGATGAAGAAATCAGCAGTGAAGTTTAAACGGCTGTCAAAGAAGCCTAAATCTACTCCTAAATTGACACTGGACGAGCCTTCCCATTTCAAATTTTGATTTTTAATTTGTTTAGGGGTAAGTACAGTTACTAAACTGTTACCGATACCATATCTATTATTTTGATATAAATCAAGTGAGAGATAATTAGAGATTCGGTCGTTACCAACGATACCCCATCCCAAACGAATCTTAAAATTAGACAACCATGAAATATCTTTCATAAAGGCTTCTTCTGAGACACGCCACGCTGCCGAGAATGAAGGGAAGAATCCCCATTTGTTTTTCTTTGAGAATACAGTAGAACCATCGGCACGTACCGTGGCCGTCAATAAGTAACGATTGTCATAGTTGTAATTACCACGTGCAAAGAAAGACAACAACTTTTTGTCACCAAAGTCTGTGACGACTTTACTTGGGGTAGCTCCCAACCCTAAATTGTTGTTACCTAAATAGTCAACAGGAAAGTCCATTGCCTGCCCTAACAAATATTCATTGCTACGATAAGATATTTCATGTCCTAACATGATATCATAGCTGTTCTTTTTGTTGATTTTTTGTTTCCAAGTTAACTGGTTAGAATTGGTCCAACGTAAATCACGTCCCATTTGGGTGTCTCCGTAAGGCTTTTGACCATTACGGAATGCTTCTTTTGAACCCTCTTTATAGAATTTGTCAATGCGATTGTTTGTGGTATTATAAGTTGCTGCTGTTCTGAAAGTCAATCCTTTAATAATTTCCCAAGTCAGAGAGACATTGGCAGACCACATTTCCGCTCTTTTTTTATTGGTTACAGACTCTGTCTGTTTTACAGGATTTACTTGTGCCAAACTGCTTCCATCTTCCAACATTACAGGATCGATTGCAGATGCCAGCAATTCTTCATCTGTTAATTTAAGCCCACCTGTAGGACGTGCGCTTAAAATTTGTGCCAGCATATTAAAGCGTCCGCTATCCGCAGTTGTTCCAATTCCTTTTCTATTTGTTTGCGCATAATTTATAGTTGCATCAAATGATATTTTTTTGGTAAGCTTTTGCTTTAAGCGGAATTTGGCTGTTGTCCTGTCAAATCCACTGTTATTGAAAATACCATTTTCGTTATAACGTGTGAATAAAAGAGAATATGTGGTCTTTTCGTCTCCACCTGTGATTGAAAGGTTGTGATCTTGTGACCAAGTGGGATTAAATGTTTCATCCTGCCAGTCTACTCCACTTTGACCAATATAATCCTCTAATGATTGATAACGGTATGGAATGCCATTGTCATCATTTCCTTCTTTATAATATGTATCCGGATATTTTTCGTTAATTTCTCCTTGCAATTTTACAAACTCATAAGGGCTGAGAAGATCTAATTTTTTAGTGATCTTACGATAACTGGCGGAACCGTTGTATGTAACTGTTGGCCGTCCGCTTTTTCCGGATTTGGTAGTAATCATAACAACACCATTGGCAGCACGGGCACCATAAATTGCTGAAGAAGAGGCGTCTTTTAGAAATTCCATAGACTCAATGTCCGAGTTGGCAATGTTATCAATGTTGTCTACTTCAAATCCGTCAACAATGAACAGGGGGGAAGCATCTCCCGTCATAGTACCGACACCACGAATGTTGATGTTGAAACCTGATCCGGGGCCACCATCGGATTGAGTAATTTGTACACCGGCAATTTGACCTCCTAAAGCTCCAATGACAGAACTGCTTTGAAAACCTACAACGTCTTTTGCGGCTACCGAAGCAACTGAACCGGTCAAGTCGCTACGTTTCATAGAACCGTAACCTACTACTACTACCTCGTCTAATGCTTGATTGTCAGGTATCATTTTTATGTTTACTTTTTGCTGTCCGGTATATTTCACTTCCTGTGTTTTATATCCGATATAGGAAACCACAATGGTGCTCCCTTTTTTGGCATTGATAGAATAATTGCCATCAATATCAGTAATTGTTCCTCCGCTATTTCCTTTTATTAAAACAGTTGCTCCAATTAACGGAAGATCTGTTTCGTCAACAACTGTTCCTTTAACTAAATTCTGGGCATACAGACTGATTGACATGACCAGTGCCAAGAGGGTGATGAACCCTCTATGGCTAATTGTATTGGTTATTATATTGTGCATAATTATTAGATTATTAGTTTTACTCTTCGTAATTTTCATCAAACCAGATGATTAGTGGTGTTACTTTACCTCCACCGTTGACATTTCCTATTATACCATCAGTACAAAAAGTCATTTCTGCTGCTATAAATCCATTAGCATATCCCTCGCTATCTTTCCACATATCTTTAATGATATTCACTGAATGTTCATGGTTTTTGTATTCTATAGTATTCGGATTGTAATTAATTACATAACCTAAGGATTGAGAGCTGTTATCTTTGTATCCACTGTTTGTGAAGAATGCCATCGGTGGTTTGTTTGCATTATTTTTTTGTCCACAAGTCTCCCATAAATGAGCCATGAATGGTGAAATTTTATCTGGATTTTTTTGGTCATAAGGTACACCATTAGTATGATTACCTCCAAAATTGTAGTAGTTGAAGTTTCTACGGTAGTCTAATAAGAATTTCTTACGCATATCACCTGAAAGTTCACTGTCAGATTTTCCTTTAAGGATTATTTTAGGAGATGTTGATATTCCTCCTTTATGTGGATTAACGTGTAATACAAAGGGATAATATTCGATTTTGACATTATCTTGATTGTATTTTGTCCAATTGTTGAAATGGAAGAAAACAGGGACCTTAAGTTCTGTCTTATCATTTACAGTTGCAGTAATAATTCCGATATTGGATGTTGCTGCATCTCCTTTCCAACCAGAGAATGTAATTTCATTATTGGTGATATTCGCAGTTACTGATGTAGAAAGTTTTTCGTATTTAAATGTAATCTTAGCAGTGGAATAAGCATTGGTTTTTATAGTGAAGGTTCTATTCATATCATCTTCACTATTGAATCTAAATTGATTTTCGTATTGAATTCCCGGTAATGCATTACCGTTCGTATCTAAATTATTACCACAATGAATGTATGTAATCCTATCTTCATTTTGAGTTAGTTTGAAAGTTATATTGGCTTCTTTTTCATATTTTGAATTAGCAACTTTGACTTTCATTGTATAAGAGTCTTTACCTTCATCATTTATCACTAGTTTATTTCCCTCTTTCATAGTGATAGCACCTGTTGTTGCATTAAATTCAATGTTTTTTTGTAACTCTGGTTCACATTCAATAAGTGTATATTTAATATTTTCACCTCCACCTACTATAGTTGGCTCTATGGTATATGAAGGACTAAGCTCCATTCTTTCAATTGTATTTGTTTCATTTTCGTAATAAAATTGATCGAATTTTGCAATAAATGCTACTATTTTTAAAGAATAGGCGTTTTCAATAACTGTTCCTACCTCTCCTTCTTCATTGTACATATTTCTTGCACAAACACTGATCTTATAGGTTGTTCCTTTTTGTAATCCGTGCCCAGCTTCTACATATAGTTTACCTGTATTTTCATTAATTTTAATTATTTCTTGTTCGATGGCAGGTTCAATTGCGTAAATACTATATTTTAATCCATCTGTAGCTCCTTGATACGTTGGAAGTACCGATTCGAAAGTTGTTCCTTCTGGTGTAGCTGTACTTTCTTCTTCTAACTCTCCTTCAGCGGGGTCATAGGAAAAATTAAGTGGCTTAGATGTTACTTTAATGTTAATACTATTTTTTTCATCCAATAAATATTCATCTGTACGGGTTGATAATAAAATACTAACCGCATATAAGGTGCCTGGCTCTAAGATTCCTGATTTTTCATCTTGTACAATAGTAAATTCTCCTTCTTGGGAGATACTGAAACATTCTTTAACACCTTCTGTTGTCACTAATTCGTAAATAGGTTCTTCTTCTGTATTCTCATTGGTGATTTTGAATACATCAGAAACAGTGTATGAACTGATGGAAATATGTTCTTCACCAGTTGTTGTTATTTTTGCTATGGGCATATCAATTTCACTATTTTTGTTAATGATATCCCCGTAATCAGCCTGTATTAGCTTGGGAGTGACTATTACGTTTTTAGGAGCGGATGCTAATAATTTAACAATTACAATATCTTTATATTCATATCGAGTCCCTCCGGATATGCAAGAGATGGAAATTTTGTAGCGTCCTTTAGCTGCATTTTCTGTGTTTTGCACAGAAATTACTCCTGTTTCAGAATCAATCTGAAAACAATTTCCTGTATACACTTCATTGTTAAGTGTGATACCGGTAATTGTAAAATCAGAAGGGGCACTACCTTTATATGTAGGTTTACTGATTGTTCCGGTCATAGATGGAGCTATGTTGGTCAATCCTGTATAATAAAGTGCGAAGTTGGACGAGTCTGTTGTTTCTGTATCAGAACAAGAAACATAGAACAGCGGTGAAACTGTAACTATTAGAATCGCCAAAAAACTAAATGTTAATTTTCTTAGACTCATTTTATATCAGTATTAGTTATATTATTATAGGTTGATTATTTAGTGTATCCTAATTCATATCTCTGACCATTTACTGTGACCTCGAGCTTTATTGCATCCTCAATAAATGTTTCATCATCAGTGAATCTGGCCGAGATTTCTGGTGTTTCGTTTGCGACGGGATATATTACGGTTATATATCGTACCGGACTATTCTCTTTTTTATCCATTACGAGTGAGTAAGCCTTACGGGGAAGGAATAAACCTTTGGTGTCGTAGGAAATATATCCTTTGACTTCATTTTGGGTGATATCTGCATTACCAAAACTACGTATGAATAAGTTGTTATTGTCACTAAATGTAGTATGTGCTCCGTGGTTTTCTATATCTAAAGAAACAGATTCTGCTGTTTTATCGTCACAGAGATGGAAATATAGTTTACTAAATCCGGTTGCGTTTCCTATACCTTCATCTACTATTACAAAAAATGGTTTTTCTTTAGGCGTGACAAAGAATATAGAACGTCTATGAGTAAAGTTGGCATATCCTTGATTCTCTGTGGCTACAAATTGATATTGGTTAGTTTCTCCTTTACGGATTAATTTACCTAAGGTGTTTTTTATATCTTCATCTCCATATCTTTTTGCATTAGGTTCATCATTGTCTTCTGTTTCTTTATCGCTTAGAATCATTGTGTTATGAGATTTTGTTTGACGGAACCAACTGCGAATATTATCAGGAGTTCCACTACCTCCATAAGAAGATACTCCGGAATCAGGGAAAAAGTTACGCCCATTATGATATAATTCAAATGTTCCGTTATCCGGTTGATTGTGACTCCATATATCCATCTTTTCATTTGAATAGTTATTACTATGTATTAGCATAGTGGAAGTTTTATCCCATCCATTTCGTAGAATATAGTGTCCGGAGTTCTCGAAAACTTTTATTCCTGCGCTTGGTGCATGTCCTTGTCCACCACGAGTTGCCATCCACGCTAATTCTTGATTATTGGGGAACATCTCAGCATATTTCTTGAAGTTTTTCTCTAATACATTTTTCGTTTTCATCCACGAATCATTGAAAGCTGATGTACAATATTCATTGCTACCTGCCTCAAAATAGTTGGGATAGGTAAAATGTATAACTATTTCGGTCGCTTTCTCTAGGATTTGGTCAAACTTGGAAGTGAGTAAATTTTCCGGTAAATGATTCTCTTGGATGAGCCTTTTGAGATTATAGAGTTCGTCTAATATACCTATGTGATAATGTAAGGAAAGGTCACTAAGCATTCCGTCCGGTAAGAATTGTTTTTCAAGTTGTTCATTAATGATTCTACAACCTTCTGCTTGCCATTGAGGAGCATCTTTGAATTCCGGAAATAGAGTTCCGGCAAATACCATTGAGATTATTTGGCTAAATAGAATATTATTTTCGTCTGGATAGCGATTTTTTAGCAAGAAATCGGCATGTTCTGCAAAGTGAACTAAAAAGAAAGAAAGCCATTGGGGGGTGAAATTGGATGAAAACTTGAAATATTCAAATGCTTGTGCTTGCCCCATTAGACGTGTAGATACTTGTAATTGCCACCATGCAAATTCATCTACAACTGTTTCTGTTTTAGGGAATTTTGATACCCAATCTGAATACACGTCTTTCCATCCCAACATATATATTTCATCTTGTGTCTTTTGATATGCCATGGCTTGGAATGGAATCCAATTGTGCCGATGTAACTGCTTACGGTATTCCTTGTCAGCACCTTTGGGAATAAACTCCCAATTGATCTCTTTTCCCGATTTTAGGCTGTACGGAACTTTTTCTTTGCCATTTCCAAGATCTTTTTCTTCTAAGTAATTGGCATTTATATAAAAACGATAACCGTTTTCTGCTAATGCTAATTCTGCGTATCTTGCTTGTTGTGTTGTAATAGAATTTAAGGATACATAAGGATTAATGATACCAATTCGACCTCTATAGTATTCGAGAAGAGCTTTGGATGCAGAGTAATAATTTCCTGTTTCATACCATGCTTTTACCTGTTCCAATCCCGGATAATCTAAATTGATAACTTTAAACAAACGTTGGTCGATTTCCTCGTTAGGAAAACTTGTTTCCTCTTCGGCAGAATCTTTTCCACTGTTTTTGTAGAGTTCGTCGTCATCTGTGCATCCTGTAAATGCAATCAGTGAGAACACGCAAATAAAGAAGATGTTCTTCATACTTTATTAGGTTTTAATTATTAAAAGTTATATTTTACTGTTTGCAAATGTAATCTCTTTATATATAACGATTGGCCGAAGTTGTTCAGGCTTTGTTCAAAAATGTTTTTTTGATATTAGTTTTGTTGAATCATATACTATTTATGTTCAAAAGAACTGTTTATGACTTGAAAATAGGTCTTTTGTATGTCATAATGTAACCTCCTCGTACATATATAGAGGAAGGCTTTTGTACATTTTTAGTTGTTGGTTTGGACGTTTTTTAGTCCAAAGTGATTTTTGGAAACAGGTGGAATAGGGGAGATTATGAAGTCCGGAATCTGTCCTTGAGGATAGATAAAAACTTCTTCTCCTTTCTTTAAATCGATTTGGTATGTGCCGTTGTTGGTAGTTTGTACAGTAAACGCCCGTTTCCCTTTGAATATGGGATTAACAATGTCGGTAGTTACGATACATGGTTCTCCTGCAAGACTTTTGATGTGGATAAACAGTGTTTTCCCATTCTTTCTGTTAGCAGAAACTTTGAATGCTCCTTCTGTGCGTAAACCGGAGAAGCAGACATCTTTCCAAACGTCCGGCAGTGCAGGGAAAATACGGAGTTTCCCTCCCCAACTTTGTATTAACATATCATGTATACATTGTGCGCCTGATAGTGGCGTCTCGATAACCGGGCCGCTTTCTTTATACATGGTGGTCGAACTAAGGAACTTGCCAAATAATTTATTTAGATAGGATAGAGCCTCGTTTCCTTTTCCAATAGCGGAAGATATAGAAGATGCACCTGTACATGAGTAGCCTAAAAGAGCTTTCGGCTTACTTTGCCAAAAGGCTAATGATTTCTCTATAAGTCGGGTATTGTTTGGTTGCTCCTTATTAATAAGGTATAAAGGATAGATGGAAAGCAAGTGTGAATAATGCCTGTGGGAGAAAGCATAAGGTGTGTCTTTTCCAATAAGTAACCCGTTTTCATCCATCGGATACGGAGTGAGATTATCCAAAACATTTTTCCAGGTTGAAATTAGTGGATCTTGAATCTGTAATCGCTGTGCTGACCCCAATAAGGTCTAACAACCCCAATATAATAGTGCGAGATCAAAGTTACAGTCTTCCGTTACACCATATTCGGGAGAATAAGTTTCAGGTAGATGATATTTGCCGTCTTCTCCTTTTTGGATGAAATGAAGATAGTAATTGATGGCCCCTTTTAATAACGGGAACAATTTGTTACGCAAAACTTCATCATCCATTTTATGACGATAAATAAGCCAAAGATTATGGCAGGCCCAAGGAAGAAGTCCCACTTGCGCTTTTCCTTTACCGGGAATTCCTACAGTGGTCGTCATGCATTCCAGATTTGAAGCAACACCTATGCCCAATGAGTTGTGACGATATGCGGCAGGTATGTTCAAGCGTAGTTGGTCAATGTGATTATAGAGTGCATTCTCTAGAGATGCGGCTAAATCCAAATGGTCGGAAGCATTCAGTGCCCAGTAGGTGAGTTGCACGTTGAGGTTCCACCAAGCATTTGGCCACGGTGTTTCAGATAACCACGGACCGGTGTTATCTATTAATGCCCGGTCGCCACGAGTAGCTGAGGCTAGTTTATACATTTGAATCCAGTAGAAATTTTCTTTCTTTGCATCCGGTAAGCTGATGAAACTAGCGGGATAATAAGAGTTCCACCATTGCCGATGAGCATTTTGAAGTGCTGCATAACCTTTACGTATGGCTTGGCGTATTTCTGCTTTACAAATCTTTTTTGAAGTACTTTGTGGATAAGTGTGTGTAAGATGTATCCATAAGATTCTTTCTTGTGGAGACGTTTTTGTCTCTTGCCATCCTACGGTTGTTTCTCCTCCTGCCAATAATTCTTGTATAGATAAGTTTATCTCATTTTCTTTGCTGTTAGTAGGGGAAGGATTGAGTTCGTAACCTTCGGGGATCTTATTCGTTTTTCCTTTGCTTTTGAATAATAGATAACGCGGGCTGTTAGCTTCAGCAGCTATCCATTCCCATCGAAAGTCATGTTCATCTCCTTCGGTAGTTGCTTTAACTACGATGATCATATCATCAGCATGAACGAAAGTTTGTAGATGGATAATTCCTTTTGTAGTGGTGATTTCAGTTGAAGCCTCTGCGTTCCAAAGATCAAGACGCATCTTGCCGCTGATTATTTCTCCTTTAGGGTGTAAAGCAAAATGCCCGGTAAGTAGTCGGGGAATTCCGAATACATCTCTTTTTGCACGATGATCGTGTACATCACAGTTTCCTGTTTCCAGGCGTATATAGTTTTTATTCGGTTCTTTGTAGATCATTAGTCCCAATCTGCCGTTACCTAGATAGGCTGAGTCATACCAATATTCTGGTAATCTTTCCCATATCATATCCTGCTGACTCATAAATTGAGGCCAATTTATATTCTGCTTGATATCCATAGAATAAATATCCGCACTACGAAGGCAGATTAAAAGCAGAAGGATACAGTTATAGTATCTGTGTTGAATATTCATAGTGCCATTTTTGTGTTTTATAAGGTTAACGAGAGATTTACAGGTTGCTAACAAACATAGGAATAAAAATAATAAATTCCAACTAATTGCTTGAATATATTTTTGCATAACTTTTAGTGTTTGAGTTGAAAGCTTAGTGGATATACCTGATTACCGATAGTCACTTCAATAGAAACATGGTTTGAGTTTGACGGGTCATCAGTAAATTTTGCACTGATCTTTTGATTGGAAACCTTACTGACCGGATATAGTATGGTAATGTATCGCACGGGGATACTTCTTTGTTTCTTCATAACAAGTGAATAGGCTTTTCTTGTTGAGTATTTTCTGTCGGTCTGATAAGATATCCGTCCATCAAAAGGCTTTAGGGTGATGGCCTGATTTCCAAAGCTTCGGATTAATAAGTTATTGTTTTCAAAGGTAGTATGTGCGCCTGCCTCTTGACTGTCCAGAATAACATTATTTACAGATGTTTCATCGCAAAGATGGAAATATAACTTAGCATAACCGGTTGCTGTGCCAAATCCTTCATCTACCAATACGAAAAATTCGGTCGGTTGTTTTACATAAAAAACAGCACGGCGGTGTTTGAAATCATTGTATCCTTGATTTTCGGTAACTATGAGTTGTTGGTCGGCATTTTCTTCTTTTAGTAGTAACTTGCCTTCTGCCTTGCTGATATTTTCGGCACCGATATCTTCGTGATCTTCAGATTTTCCCAGTACCATTGTATTGTGCGCTTTGGTCTGCCGAAACCATCTGCGTAGTTTCATTACTTCTGCATCATCCTCTTTCATATATGAACATACTCCGGAGTCCGGAAAGAAATTACGACCGTTATGATATAACTCGAATGTTCCGTTATCAAGTTGGTTATGGCTTGAGTCTTGTAACTTGGAAGATATGTTATTGCTAAGTATCAGCATTGTAGACTCTGGTGTCCAACCGTTGCGCAATACATAAAATCCGGAATCTTCGAATGTTTTGATTCTGCTGTCGGGAAGAGTGCCTTCATTACCATACGTTTGCATATACTTTAATTCAGAATCTTCCGGAAACATTGCCGCATACTTCACAAAGTTTTTGTTTAATACACTGCGTGTTTTTATCCATGAATCATTGAATGCGGGACTGCACTGTTTGCTTCCTTTCTTAAAATAACTTGGGTATGTGAAGTGCATGACAATTTTGGTGGCTTTCAAAAGCGTTTCATCGAGCTGTGGTGAGAGCAGATTGTCCGGCAATTTATTCAGTTGGATAAGCCGTTTGAGATCATAAAGTCCGTCTACTATGCCTATATGATAATGAAGAGAGAGATCGTTAGTCATTCCATCTTCCAAAAATAACTTTGTAGTTTGATCATTTATAATCTCACATCCTATTTTCTGCCATTGTGGGGCATTCTTAAGTTCCGGAAACAATGTTCCGGCAAATACCAATGCTACTGCCTGGCTTAGTAGAATATTGTTTTCTCCGGAATATTTGTACATGGATAGATAATCGGCATGTTCAGCAAAATGTATGAGGAAAAAGGAAAGCCATTCCGGAGTGAAATGAGAGGAGGATTTGAAATACTCGAAAGATTCTGTTTGCCCCATAATACGTGTGGACATTTGGAGCTGGTGCCATTGGAATTTGTCCGGTTTTCCATTCGGCTTTGGATTTTTGAGTATCCAATCTGTATATACTTCTTTCCATGAAAGCATATATTTTTCATTCTTGGATTTTTGATAGGCTTTGCCCTGCATCGGTATCCAATTATGGCGATGTAACTGCTTTTGATATTCATTATCAGCACCTTCGGGAGCAAATTGCCAATTAATCGTTTGGTCGTTACTTTTCAGTGAATATGGAATTTTCCGGTCTTTGTCTTCCAAGTAATTGTCATTGACGTAAAAACGATATTCGTCTATGGCATAATCGGCATAACCTTGCTCCGTGTCATTAAGAGTAGCAGTCAGATTAGGGTTTTCAATGGCCGTTCTGCTTCTGTAGTAGGTAAGTAACTTTTGCATTGCTGCATCATTCTCACCGCTTTTATATAAAGATTTTATTTCTTCTAATCCCGGATAATCAAGATTGAGAATATCAAATAAATGTTCTTCGGCCTCTTCCTGAGGAGGGGTTGGCTCGTCTTTTGGAGGAAGATTATTATTATTTTCCTGAATGTCGTTGTCAGTGCACGCTATAAACGTGGCGATAAGAAATAACAATATGTGGATACCTAATTTATTACTGAAGCTCATAGTATTAATTATTAGTTTACGCAATTTCTGAGTACTGATTTATTTCTCTGCAAATATATGGAGTAAAGTAGCCTGATTATGGATAATTTTATTGAATAGTATTTCAATTTTGTGCAATGTTCCTGTTTGATACGTGGAAAAGGCCGTTGCATTTTGTAAAATTGTGCTGTAGTATTAATAATCTCGTCTACTTGTATTATGCAAAACATCTTGGTCTTTTGATAAGTTCGTCTGATAGAGTTAATGAGTTGGAGTTGAGTAATCGACTAGTTGCTGTTGTGTAACCATATGGAAAGACAAGTGTAACTTATCGGTTACACAACTGTAATGCACTAATGAAAAAATGCACTTTTCTCTTGGAAAAAAGCGAAAACATCCTGTTGTTTTTTGTAAACTTATTCTATTTTACCCCTGTTTTTGGACTTAAACCTTTGATAATGAGGATTGCAACATTTTTGTATTTCCCCCTATAATACTTAGAATAACTACAAAAATGTCACAGGCGATGAAAGAGAGGTTCATATTGCTGTTTTACAATAAAAAATCTTCTATATTCTCCGGAGTAATTTATTATAAGAGACTTCAGAGCCTATTTGAAAAGCCAGTGCTTGAAGGAGTTTTACAATCTTGTCTGCCTTTTTGATGTGTTCCCAATCTAAAATATCTTTATATAGGTAGCTGTCTGATAGTAACTTCAGAATTTCACTTTCCGAACCGGGATGTGTAACTACATTCCCATTTTCTTCCGGTAAGAGGCTCATTTACTTTATTGGCTAAGTCGAACGAGGAACTCATGAATGGTTTGTTGTAATGCTCTTTCTATCATATTGCTTCCTCCATTTATCTGAGAACAAATTTCGAGCATTTTTGGATTCGGACTTATCCTTTTGTCCTCTTAATGTATTCTGTCGGAAGGTATCCAAAATATTTCTTGAAACTTGTAGCAAAGTAAGACGGGGTATTGAATCCTACCATTGTACTGACTTCCGCTACGGTATAACGTCCGTCTTTCAATAGTTTGGCAGCTTCGTTGAAACGAATCTTACGTATAAAGTCGATCGTGGATTCGCCGGTAATCGCTTTCAGTTTCAAGTGCAGGTTGGAGCGGCTCATGTTCATTTCTCTGGCAAACTCATCGGTGGAGAACTCGATATTGTCCATATTCTTTTCTACAATACTTACGGCACGTTTAAGCAAAGCCTCGTCCATGGCATTAAACGTGATCTTTTCGGGTTCTACTTCCAAAGACTTGGAATAACGTTCAAGCATACGTCTGCGTGTACGCATCATATTTTGTATCTTCGTGGTCAGGATCGAAAGAGAGAAAGGTTTGGGGATATAGTCGTCCGCACCCATTTGCAGACCTTCCATCTGGTCTTTTGTTTCGCTTTTGGCTGATAACATAATTACCGGGATGTGACAGGTCGGAATGTTCTGTTTCACATTTTTGCATAACTTGATACCATCCATAACAGGCATCATCACATCAGTCACGATAATATCTACCTCATTTCCTTTCAATTTCTCCAATGCTTCTTCGCCATTTCCTGCCTCTAATATATTGAACAGTTCGGCAAGCCCGCTACTTAGATAGTGCCGGATTTCATTGTTGTCTTCTACGATGAGAATGGTTCCTCGCTTTTTGTCACCGGATTCTATAGCTTCATTCTCCACCTTTTCCGTGTCGATGAAATACATTTCTTTGGAATTGGTGGAATATACCTGTTCCTCCTCGCTCTTATTGCCGTTAGCAGCCAGTTCGGAGGGCTTGTAGATACTTATATCCTGTGGCAGATAGACGGAGAACGTACTTCCTTTTCCTTCTTCGCTATCCAGTTCGATATGTCCGTGATGTAGTTCGACCAGACGTTGTATCAATGAAAGTCCGATACCACTTCCTACATGTTCACTTTCGATCTGGTAGAAACGCTCGAATATTTTTCCCTGTTTATTGATAGGAATACCGATACCGGTATCACTGACTTGCAACACTAGATAATTATTTTCTTCCTTCAACGTGACAGTAATGCTTTGTCCGCTTTCTGTATATTTGAAAGCATTCGAAAGCAGGTTGTTTACTATCAATTCCAGATAATTAGGATCAAAAAGTACCTCTTTATCTTCCAGATCGGAGTGGAGAGTATAAGTTATCTTTTTGTGGCGTGCCAGTTTATCATAAAACAAAAAATTTTCTTGTATCAGTTGGTAAGCGTTCGCTTTCTTGACTTTTAATTCGAATACTCCGAGTTCGGCACGGCGATAATCCATCAACTGATTGACAAGGTGTAGCAGACGATTAGCGTTTCGTTGGATATATTCCAATTGGTTTCGTGTCCAACGATCGCTTATCTTATTGATGATATCCTGCAGAGGAGCCAGGATAAGAGTCAATGGGGTACGAAGTTCATGGGAGATATTGATGAAGAAACGCATTTTCATCTGGTTGATTTCCTCCTGATGTTCTTTGTCTCTGCGTTCTATTTCCAGTTCAGCTTCCATGCTTTTGCGCATCCAGAAGAAACGGAAAACGAAAGTGATGAAGCCGATAAAAGTGGCTAGAAAAAGAAGAATAGCCCACCATGTTTTATACCATATCGGAAGTACGATAATCTCGAGTACAGTTGGGATAGTGTTCCATTTACCGTCACTATTGGCGGCTTTTACCATGAAATGATAAGTCCCTTGTGGCAGATTAGAGTAGGAAACACTACGTTTGTCTGTCAGATAATACCATTCTTTATCGTATCCTTCCAGCTTGTAAGCGAAAGTATTATGTTGTCCTGAAATATAATTGGATACGACGAACTCAATGGTGAAAGCTGTTTGCCAGGATTTCAGTGTGATACTTTCAGTTTCACTGATGTTTTTAGTCAATATGCCTGTTTCATCGTCCGGGCGGACCGTTTTATTAAATAGCTGTAGCTTGGTTATTACTACCGGCGGAGTGTATGGATTGTCCAGCAACAATTCCGGACGGAAAGTAGTGATACCATTGATACCACCAAAGTACATTTGCCCGTTGGAAGTGCGGCAGTAGGAGGAAGAGTTGAATTGATTACTTTGTAATCCATCCGATTCTGTAAAGTTACGGAACTTTTCCGTTTCCGGATTGAAACAGGAAATACCACGATTGGTACTCAGCCAAAGTCGTCCGAAAGTATCTTCCAGTATGCCGTAGACCACATTATTGGGCAGTCCATTAATTGTTGTGTATCGTTTGATTGTTTTTTCTTCCTCATTAAAGCAATAGACTCCTTCACGTGTGCCTATCCAAATAATACCATTGGAAGCCTCGTAAATGCAATTGGTAAATAACTTTGTAACTGATGATTCAGGTAGTATCGTAACTTTCTGTATTTCCGGTCCTTCCTGTTGAAAGACTGATATGCCCTCTTCACCGCCAATCCAAAGTCGTTTGTGGGAATCCCTGAATAAGATTGTGATTCGTTGAGAAGTGAAAGGCGTGCCGTCTTTCTCTTTTTCTATGGTTGTAAAACTGCGTTCTTTCGGATTGAAACGGACTAAAGCGCTGAGTGTTCCCAATAAGAGATTACCGTCTTTGTCGGGAAGGATGGCATATACATTCTCATTGATAAGCTGGCTGTTCAACTGATTAAAACTTTCCATCCGTCCACTGTTACGGTGGAGGACGTTCAATCCTCCGGCGTGTGTACCTATATATACCAATGATTTTTCTTCATCCACATATACAGCTTTGATATTGTTGGAACCGATACCGATTTCACGCTCGTTTTCTTGCAAGGCGTAATGGGTGAAATGTTGTGTCTTGGTGTTGTATAGATTCAATCCGCCGTCATTGGTTCCTATCCACAGATTCTTGTCCTTGTCTTCTACAATACAGCTTACTACATTGTCACTCAATGAGTTCTTATATGGGATGCGCTGTATATTCTTAAATCGGTTTCGGATGGGATGGTAATAGTTGAGACCGCCAAAGTAGGTGCCAAGCCACATTCCTCCCTGTGAATCCATAAAAATACTTCGGACGGAACGTTGCGAAAGGCTGCCGCTTTCTACCGGACTGCTGCTATATGAAACGAACGAGTCACTGGCTTCGTGATAAATATTCAAATCATTGAAAGTTCCTATCCATAGACGGTTTTGTGAATCCAATGCCAGAGAACGTATGTAATTGGAACTTATACTTTTCGGATCGGAGGAGGAATGGAGGTATGTCTTTAGTTCTTTAGTTTTCGGATTGAGCAATAATAAGCCTGCCCCTTCGGTAGCTATCCATATTCGGGTGGGAGATTGCTGTAAAATAGCCTGAATCCGCTTGGTATCCAGTATAGGAGTCACTTTCTCCAGATTTTTTTGAGTGACGGAATAACTGTAAAGTCCGTCTTCCATCGTACCGATATAGATTATGTCACCATGCCGGTAAAGAGCGGAAGCTATGATTTTGTGCATGGCAGTACTGAAAGCATCTTCTACAAACTTGGATTCTTTGCTGTCGAACATGATCAGACCTTCCTGTGTGCTTATCAACAATTGCTCAGGAGAGATTTCTGCGATGCCGTTGACCTGTTGCCGTTTGCCTTTTTTTTCATAGAAAAAGTTCTTGAATTGGTCTTTTTCTTCATCATAATAAGATAGACCGTCTCGTGTTCCTATCCAAACCCGTCCCTGACTATCGGTCTTGACAATTCTTGAAATGTCATTGGCAATGCTGTTAGGATCATCTTCATTGTGTTGATAAACCGTGAATGCGTATCCATCATATTTGTTTACCCCATCATAAGTGGCAAACCACATATTGCCCCGTTTGTCCTGATCGATGGCGAATACAGTGCTTTGTGACAATCCTTCATTGATGGAGATGTAAGAGAAGTTGATAGGTTCCGGTATTTCCGAAAAAGCGGAATGGGTACCTAAACACAGAAATAGCAAGCAAATGACTATATTTTTAAGGTTGCTCATTATTAGGTCATAAGATTAATAATGGCTTCAAAGGTAGTAAAATCTTTTATATACGGTATAATGAAAGATAGAAAAAATAAACCCGGAAATGATTCCAGGCTTATTTGTATGATTTAAAAATCTTATTATTTTTCTAAATTTCCGATTTCGTCCAGATTCTTTTGAATATCTTCATCCGTCAATGAATAGTTGACCAAATCACCTGCCAGATACTTGTCGTATGAAGCCATATCGATCAGGCCGTGTCCGGAAAGGTTGAACAGGATAACTTTTTCTTCCCCTGTTTCCTTACATTGGTTAGCTTCACGAATAGCAGCTGCAATGGCGTGGCAGGATTCGGGAGCCGGAATGATACCTTCTGCTTGTGCGAACAGGCAACCGGCTTCGAATGATTCCAACTGTTGGATATCTACCGCTTCCATCAATTTGTCTTTGAGCAATTGTGAAACAATCACACCTGCGCCATGATAACGAAGACCACCGGCATGGATATGTGCCGGAGCAAAATTATGTCCTAATGTAAACATCGGAAGGAGCGGAGTATATCCGGCTTCGTCACCGAAGTCATATTGGAATTTACCGCGTGTCAGTTTAGGGCATGAAGCGGGTTCGGCTGCCACGAAACGGGTTTTCTTTCCTTCCAGTATGTTATGACGCATGAACGGGAAAGAGATACCACCAAAGTTGGAACCTCCTCCGAAACACCCGATCACGATATCCGGGTATTCACCTGCCATCTCCATTTGTTTTTCGGCTTCCAGACCGATGATTGTCTGGTGAAGGGTGACGTGGCTAAGTACCGACCCAAGCGTGTATTTACAGTTGGGAGTCATTTGTGCCAGTTCGATAGCTTCGGAAATAGCTGTTCCTAATGAACCTTGATAGTTGGGGTGGGCAGTCAGAATATCTTTACCGGCACGGGTAGACATGGATGGAGAAGGAGTAACCTGTGCTCCGAACGTCTGCATGATGCTACGGCGGTAGGGCTTTTGCTCATAACTGATCTTTACTTGATAAACGGCCGCTTCCAAACCGAAGACTTTTGCCGCGTAGGAAAGAGCTGCTCCCCATTGTCCGGCACCTGTTTCGGTAGTGATATTGGTTACGCCTTCCTGCTTGCAATAGTATGCTTGTGCCAATGCGGAATTCAATTTGTGAGAACCGATGGGACTTACACTTTCGTTTTTGAAATAGATATGAGCCGGAGTACCGAGTGCTTTTTCCAATCCGTATGCACGGACTAACGGTGTGCTGCGGTAATATTTGTACATTTCGCGTACTTCCTCCGGTATTTCAATCCAAGCATCGGTCTGATTCAATTCCTGTCGGCATAACTCTTCTGCAAAGATAGGATAGAGATCTTCTGCTTTCAGTGGTTGTTTAGTTTTCGGGTGCAACGGTGGCATTGGCTTGTTTACCATATCAGCCTGAATGTTGTACCAGTAATGTGGAATTTCTTCTTCCGGTAGGATATACCGTTTTCTTTTGTCACTCATAATATTGTGGTTTTTAATTATCTGCTGCCAAAAGTAGGCAAAATTTTTAATATTCAGATAAATTTGTCAACAAAGAATCGGTTTCGATTGTTATTTTAGTTAAGTTTGCACGACGTTATAAAAAATATGATATGAAGATTTATCATAAATTCCTGTTATATCAGAATAAACTGCTAAAACCTTATATACGAATTATACTGGGCTTAGTGGAGGCTTTAACTTATTTAGCGTCTCTTACGCTAATTGTCGGAGTGATTTATGAACACGGCTTTCCGTTGTCGGTAGATGAAATTGCGAAAATACAAGTTCTGTATAAGGCTGTATGGATTATCTTTCTGATTGATGTAACGTTGCATATTTCGCTTGAATATAGGAGCACTAAAAAGCAATATCGGAAATTGGCCTGGATATTGAGCGGGCTGTTGTACCTGACTTTGATACCTGTCATTTTTCATCGTCCGGAGGAGGAAGGAGCTATCTTGCAGTTCTGGGAGTTCTTGGATGGCAAATTTTACCATTTGATATTATTGCTGGTCTTTTCTTTATTGAATCTGTCCAACGGATTGGTACGTCTGTTGGGGCGGCGTACCAACCCGTCTTTGATATTGGCAGTCAGTTTTCTGGCTATCATTCTTATTGGCACGGGATTATTGATGTTGCCAAAGTGTACGGTGAATGGCATTACTTGGGTCGATTCGCTGTTTACGGCTACGAGTGCGGTGTGTGTGACGGGGCTAGTACCGGTGGATGTGTCGACTACATTTACGACAGGAGGGCTCGTTGTTATAATCTTGCTGATTCAAATCGGTGGTTTGGGAGTGATGACATTAACGAGTTTCTTTGCGATGTTCTTTATGGGAAATACCTCTCTTTATAATCAGTTGGTTGTCCGGGATATGGTCAGTTCCAATTCATTGGGTTCTTTGTTGTCTACCTTATTATATATATTGGGCTTTACATTGGTGATTGAAGGAATCGGTATGGTCTCTATCTGGTTCAGTATTCATGGTACGTTGGGGATGAATCTGGATGAGGAACTGGCTTTTGCTGCTTTTCATTCCATTTCGGCTTTCTGTAATGCCGGGTTCTCTACGCTTTCCGGCAATTTGGGGAATCCGATGGTGATGACCAATCATAACTGGTTGTTTGTCTCCGTTTCCTTTTTGATTATTCTGGGTGGGATTGGTTTCCCTATTTTGGTTAACTTCAAGGATATCGTTCTATATCATCTGCGTCATTTCTGGAGGTTTATCCGTACCCGTAAGTTGGAAAGGCACAAGGTGCATCATCTTTATAATTTAAATACGAAGATTGTGCTGATAATGACTTTTCTGCTTTTGGTAATCGGTACATTGGCGATTGCCGCTTTCGAATGGAATGCTTCGTTTGCGGGGATGCCTGTTGCGGATAAATGGACGCAGGCATTCTTTAATGCCACTTGTCCGCGAACCGCCGGTTTCAGCAGTGTCGATTTGGCCTCTCTGAGTGTACAGACGTTGTTGGTTTATCTGGTGTTGATGTGGATTGGAGGTGGGGCGCAGTCTACTGCCGGTGGTGTCAAAGTGAATGCCTTTGCGGTAGTTGTTCTCAATCTCGTAGCTGTGTTGCGTGGTACGGAGCGTGTCGAGGTGTTTGGTAGGGAGTTGTCTCATGATTCTATCCGGCGTTCCAATGCAACAGTGGTTATGTCATTGAGCGTGCTATTTCTTTTTATTTTTATCTTGAGTATGCTCGAACCGCAAGCATCGTTGATGGCATTGACGTTCGAATGTGTTTCGGCGCTTAGCACGGTAGGCTCCAGCTTGAATCTGACTCCGAGTTTGTGTGATGCAAGCAAATTATTGGTAGCGTTATTGATGTTTATCGGTCGCGTGGGCTTGATAACATTAATGCTTGGAATTGTGAAACAGAAAAAGAATACAAAATACCGTTATCCGAGTGATAACATCATCATAAACTAAAGATATGAAGTATATTATTATTGGTTTAGGGAATTATGGTCATGTGTTGGCAGAAGAGTTGTCTGCATTGGGACATGAAATTATTGGTGCGGATATCAGCGAAAGCCGTGTGGACGCAATCAAAGATAAGGTGGCTACTGCTTTTGTAATTGACGCGACGGACGAACAATCTTTGTCGGTACTTCCGCTGAATAGTGTGGATGTGGTGATTGTGGCGATTGGCGAAAACTTCGGTGCGTCTGTGCGGGTAGTGGCCCTGCTGAAGCAGAAGAAAGTAGCCCGTATTTATGCCCGTGCAATTGACGGTGTGCATAAGGCGGTATTGGAGGCTTTCAACTTGGAGAAGATTCTGACTCCGGAAGAAGATGCTGCACGTAACTTGGTGCAATTACTTGACTTCGGGACAAATATGGAGGGTTTCCGTATTGACTCGGAATATTATGTAGTGAAGTTTACCGTACCGAAGAAGTTTGTGGGATATTTTGTGAATGAACTGAATTTGGATGGAGAGTTTCATTTAAAACTTATCGGGCTGAAACGTGCGGATAAAATAACCAATTGTTTGGGGATCTCCCTGACAGAGCTTCATGTGAAAAACAATTTGCCGGAGGATGAGAAAGTAAATGAGGGGGACGAATTGGTTTGTTACGGTAAATACCGTGATTTCCAGGCTTTCTGGAAAGCTATCTGATAATTGCTTTATGTGAATATCGGCTATTGGAGTTCCGGTTTGCAATGATTAATAACCACAGGATGAAGTTGGACATTGCATTCTGTGGTTGTAAAGTTTAGTTGTACAATTAAACTTTGCGTAGTTTCCGGTTTGTGCTGGTCGAATACGAAATTCCCCAAACTGTAAAAGATTGGTTTGCCATCGTAATATTCCTCTTTTTGAATGATGTGAGGATGGTGTCCGATGATTGCATCCGCTCCGGCGCGAATGAGCGAGTGCGCACCTTTTCTTTGGACAAGGGTAGGGAGGGGCTGATATTCTACTCCCCAATGAAGAATAACGACTATGTAACTTTTGGGATTCTGCCGTTTGAAGTTTGTGATTTCTTCTTTCAGTTCCTCTATCGGCTGCTGACAGATACCGGGACTGTTTTCCAGATATACCCAGTTTTCCAAAGGAAGTGCAACGGAGTTGTAAAGTGCCACTTCTATCTTTCCTTTCTTAATAAGAACAGGCTGGCAACTTTGTGGGGAAGCATCTCCGTAGCCTACCGGAGTAATTCCGGAGGATAAGAGATATTGATTGGTGTCTGTCAATCCGTTTCGTCCTTGATCTATTGTATGATTATTTGCCATAGCAGCGTGAGTAATACCGGCTTGGGATAGAACTGTTGCCCATATTGGTTCAGCGCGGAAGATATATTTCTTGTGCAGTGGTGAACGAACGGAGGTAATAGGGCACTCTAGATTGATAACTGTTGCATCTACGGAGCGGAACAGTGGTGTGACTGATTCAAATAAGTGTTCGACACCTTTTTTTCGGATTTGTTGGCGTACTCCCCTGTCCAAAAGGACGTCTCCTGTGAAAGCGATAGATAGACATTCTTCTGAAGGCTGTTGACAGGCAGCCAGCATTAGGAATATGATTCCAATGCCAGCTGTGATTCGGCTTATCTGATAAAAGTTCATTAACAACCGGAACTATAAAAAACTCTTTCATTTACATGAGGCTCCTTCTCTATCAGGATACTCTTCATCCACTCTGGTACGGCGGGTGCTTTCTTTTCTTCCAGCATTTTTTGCCATTCTTCATCGGTAAGCCTTGTGCCTAGTGGCTGGACAAACTCGTAATAGCTGAAGGTCGCCCCGCGAGTCAAATAGAGGTTGCCTTCTATTTCTACTACGACATAAATATTGTTGGCATTTCCTGTCGCTATATGTAGTATTCCATTCTTGTTACAACCCCTTATATTGCGGGTATAAATATCGGCTACTATGGCTATCGACTTGTCCGGACCTTGTACTAATGACCAATCATCCAGATGCAAATCTGGGTCAACTACAGATAAAGTGAAATACTCAATACTGCTACCCATATATTCCAGTGTCCGGTATTCCGGTTCTGTCAGTTTCTCTCCTCTCAGTTCTTTTTCTGTTACTTGAATAAGGAAGGTGACGTAGTCATTCAATTGATCGGTTTTTCCTTTCAGGTCATCGGTCATACAATCGTTCTGTTGCAGGATTAGTCGGGTGTCCTGGAGAATGTTCTCCATTTTCCTCCAGAAAGGTAGATTAGGTTCTACATATCCTACAACGATTGGATCGGGAGGTCCGGCACCTCCACATTCAGCAGCCATCGGCTGTTCTCCATAAAGTATGGCATCGTGTTTTAACTCTGCCCAAGAAGCCAAAGCAGTATTCAGATTCTTGTATCCCCATTCAGGAGTTTGCATGAATCCCGGATTATTTTTGTCCGTTTGTTGCATGGTGAGCAAACTCTTCATCCATAGTTCGTAGACAGAGAGTTGTGTGGATTTACTTGTTTTGAATTTATCCTTTAGTTGTTGTAATTCTTTAGAATATTCGCTCCAGTTATTAGGCTCTTTATAAAAATCAATCAACAAACTTTCAGCAGTACCTGTGCCAAAGGTCGCGAAGACATCCAAACCTTTCGGGTAGGCTCGTTGACTATTGGGATTGACATCAACTAACTTTTGAATTACTTCATTGTCAGATAGATACCGTTGTGGCATAAAGTTTATTTTATCCCGGCAAGTGATTTCTATCTGAGGCTTTATGTTGTTTTTATGTTTTGCCAATTCAATAAGAGCCTGATTCACTTTCTCTATTTGTCCGGCTGTCAGTGCGTCTTCAATATGTATGGCATTATTCTTTTCCAAAATTCGGGCGATATCAAAGATGGATAGGTTGTCAGCTTCCCCCATTAGGAATGTGAGTGGGGCATAGATATGTTGATATAACTTTATCAGTGGTGTCTGGTCTATACTTTTGTAAGTACAAAGTACGGCAGCCTGAAAAATGGAACGTTTCAATTGTTCCTGTTGCTCCCTGCAAAAGCAGGCAGTTTGCAGCCACATCATTGCTTTGAAATATGCTTGTAATTGCGGTTCTCGCGTGTAATGTCCACGAGGCTTGAAAAGGCTATACGGGAAATATGCATCTTTGTATGAAAGAAAGTCAGAAAAGTTATCTTCCTGTTTATTAATGTGCTCTATTTCTTCCTGATATTCTGTTTCATATTTGGAGGGAACGGTAAGCGTCTTATTGGTCAGCAGATAATAAGGGATGGCATAGAAGGTTGCTGCGTGTTCGGCCATATCTTTTAGGGATTCGTCCTCCGTTTGTTCGGCCAGCTTGATGCAGGCTGCATTGAAAGAATGGCATAGCATTTCGAGTGTAGGAATGATATGTTGCTTTTCCAGACTCTTTAGGATATAAGAGAAATACATGTGGAATGCTTGCAGATACAGGTCGGTAGTAATAAAATTAGGTACTTGGCGGTAGTCGTTTTCTTCGTAGGCATGAAAGAGTTGCAGGTTATTTCCTTTTGTGATGACAAAGTTGTTTTGTTGTAGTTTCTCCAATATTTCTTTGTCTATATCCTTAAATTGAAACAAGTTGACGATGTTATTTGTATTTCCCAGGTAATAGGAATCCCGTTGTATGAATTGATGCTGGCGTAGTTCTGTCATACGTGCATCAATACGGTCGACAAAGGCTTTTTCTTCAGGTGTCAGGTTGACCTCTTCATAGCTTTCTGCAAACTTACCTTTTCCTTCTTCTGCGTCCCAATATATATCATTGACTAAGTTGTTGTACCATTTGGTATTGGCTGAGAAAAAAGCATTGATATCCGCTTCCATAAAATGATAGCCATGTATGGCATACGGATAACTGCGTAATAACCGTAGTTCCTGAAAAGAAAGATGGCTGATATCCTGCTTTAAATCAATGGACTGAGGTAGTACCGTATCAGTCAACAGCGAGGAAACGGAATTGGTAATTGTATCTGTTTGTGCAGATACAGCGGACATGATTTGGTTGTTTTTGTTTTTATTCTTGCATCCGCAGAGAATGAACAATAGTATACAGGTGAATAATAATAGTCGTTTCATGTTTATTTCCATTCAATTAATTACGCTATATAGTATGATGATAGTAGCTAATGTTTGAGGATATGTATGGCTTCCTGTTTTTTAACCTCCCGTTTTAAGTATCGCTTGAAATCCAGACCGAATCCTCTCCAGATGTATTCTGCGACTAGAAAATTCCCACTGTGTTCCCGTTCTAGAGTCCGTATCCGTGTGGGAGTCTCTTCACGGATTATTCTGAAGTCTTCCAATGGTTGTGCTACTCTTGACCCTAACCAAAGCGGACGGATATAAGCTTCATCTGCAATCCGGTAAATAAATAACCGTTTGTCCGGTTTGGGATCAAATCTTGTCGGTTTGATAACTCCGACAATGATTTCGGGAACTCCGTTTCCTGTAATATCTCCATAATCAAATTGATAGACAGGGTAGGGCAATTTCCAGGTAGAATGACTGGGGCGATCCGTGTCCAGGTGGATAACATAAAGTGAGTCGGACTCTTTATTCAGAGACACTTCCATGTGTTTCTGAGCAACCTTCCATTCAAACCTGTTATTGTCGTGACATGAACAGAATATAGGCATAAGACCTGTTAAGAGGAGGAAAGAAGTCCTATATGACATATCCGTAATTTTTTCTGATGCAAAGATAAATATTAATTTGCATTTATAAGCTCCTTTTCTTGCAAAAGGAAAGGCCTTGCCTGTATTTATATATAAAAGCCACCGGACGACTTTCGATAGAAGTGCAATCCGGTGGCAGATTAAGATATTGTTTGTTCTTGAAATGTGTTATTTCGTTTGGATACGAATATTTCCAGCTTTCACTCCACTTGCTTTTGCTGTGAGTACGATTTCTCCGGCTGTTTCACCGGATTGTACTATGGCTGTCAGCATTCCGTTGAAGGTATGCATTTTCGGAAGATGGAATTGCTCCAGATTTGTCGGGTCGCCATTAGCAGCGGCACGATACTTGCCTGCTCCTTTTACGGAGAAGTTTATCTGTCGGCTGTCAGCGGGACATAGATTTCCATCCTTATCTACCACTTTGACGGTGATATAGGCTAAGTCTTTTCCGTCTGCTGTCAGTTCGTTGCGGTTGCTCACCAGTTCGATGTGATGAGGCTTTCCGGCAGTGCGGACAATTTTTTCAGCTACTGCTTTTCCATCTTTATTGTAGGCTACTACTTTTATCTCGCCCGGCTCATATACAGCATCCATCCACATTAGGCGGTAACGGTTTTTAAGCGAGCTGTTGTTTTTACTTTGTTTGCCATAACTTTTACCGTTAATAAACAGTTCGGCTGTAGGATGGTTGGTGTATACAAATACGGGAGTAACCTTCCCTTCACGTCCCGGCCATGTCCAGTGCGGCAGGATATGTAATGTTTCCGCCTTTTTGTTCCATACACTGCGATAAAGATAGTAACGGTCTTTAGGGATACTGGCAAGGTCGATGATGCCGAACATTGAACTGTGATTAGGCCATGCGTTTGTATCGTATGGCGATGGTTCACCTAGGTAATCAAATCCTGTCCATACGAATTGTCCGATTGTCCAATGGTTGTCGTCAGCTAGCGCAAAGTCTTCATCCGGAATATTTGACCAGGAACAGGCTTCCACATCGTATGAAGAGCATTGGTGGTCGTCGTAAGTGGCACTTTTTTTATCTTCCACAGGGAATTTGTATACTCCGCGTGAGCTGACGGTAGAAGCAGTCTCACTTCCTAATATCAGATTTTGTGGGAGTTGGTCGTATGCCTCTTTATAGCGATGAGCCCGATAGTTAAGTCCCGGAATGTCGATCATAGCGGCAAATCCGTTGGCAAGTACGCAAGTCACTTGGTCCATTCCGCAGGTAACGGGACGGGTAGGGTCTTCACGATGGCAAATATCTTGCAGGAACTTGGCTACTTTATAACCGACAGGACTGCATTGGGTCGGTACTTCATTTCCGATACTCCACATTACTACACACGGATTGTTACGGTAATTATGAAGCATATTCACCATATCACGTTCTGCCCATTCATTGAAATAACGGTGATAACCGTTTTTACATTTGGCGATATCCCATTCATCAAATGGTTCAATCATCATCATAAATCCCATTTCGTCACATAAGGCTACAAGTTCGGGAGTCGGCATATTGTGGGAGGTACGGATGGCGTCACATCCCATATCTTTTAATAGTGTAAGCTGATGCCGGAGAGCGGCTACATTAATAGCAGCACCCAACGGACCTAAATCATGGTGATTGCATACTCCTTGAAACTTACGATGCTTTCCGTTCAGGTAGAATCCTTTGTCGGCAATATATTCAATACTACGGATACCGAAACGTGTAGTGTAAGTATCTACCAGCTTATTGTCTGCGTAAATCTTGGAAACGGCTTTATAGAGTGACGGATTCTCCGGTGACCAGAGTTCGGGCGCATTTACAATAAAATTCTGTTCGAATGGCTGTCCATGATTAATGCGGCTTGTATTTTCTTTGCGGGTAACGACTTTTCCATCAGGAGAAAGAATCTCCGTTTCGATACGGAGTTGTGTTTTCTCGCCTGCATTCTCAATTTTCGTTTGAAGGCGTATGGATGCAAAGTCCTTGTCGACATGAGGCGTTGTGATTTGTGTTCCCCATACGGGTACATGAATTTTGTCTGTTACAATCAGATGTACATTACGGTATAAACCAGCTCCCGGATACCAGCGTGAAGATTGTGGACGGTTTTCCAAACGTACGGCGAGTGTATTCTTTTTTCCATCTTTGTTGAGGAAAGGAGTTACATTGCAGTGGAAGGAGTTGTATCCGAAAGGCCAGAAACAAGCTTCCTTTCCGTTTACATAGACACGTGCTTCGCTCATAGCCCCATCAAAAAGAAGTGTTACTTCTTTGTCGGCAGGAGCGTCAAAACTTGTTCGATACCAGCCTGTGCCTACGTATGGCAGTCCGCCGCTGCGTCCGGTTTTCAAGGAAGCTTTTTTCTCGAAGTTCTGTGTGACTGCTACATTTTGTAGGTCATTGTTTACATCAAACGGACCGAAGATTGCCCAATCATGTGGAATAACAACCGATTCCCATTGGGTATCATTAAACTCCGGCTGGCTGGCTTCTTTGAAATCTCCTTTACTGAATTTCCATTCCTTTTCGAGTAGTGTCTCACTGCGTTGTGCTTGCAATGTGCAGGCAACGCCCATCAAAAGTACAGTTAATAACTGTTTGGGATGTTTCATGTTCATTTTTGCTTTTCAGGTATACTATTAGTTGGATTTATTAAATGTCAATGTCCGGCATTACATTCACATAGTAATGCCGGTGTAAAGGTATAAAAACTAATCAATAAATTTATCGCTTGAAGGCATTAAATGAATTGGTAGGTCTTCCGTCGTCATCGAACATACCTTTGTGATATCCCTTCCAACCGCCATAGCATTGAGGTTCCCAAGCGAATACTCCGGGACATATATCAGTACCTAGTAATTTAGCTTTAGTAATGAAGTCTGTATAAAATGCTTCGGCGCTTTCATTGTTCCATGTCATGCCTATTTCACACATCATAACGGGTGTGTTGAATTCTTCATAGAGTTTTTGCATATTTGCGATACAATCTGTGTTCATTTTACGCCAATCTGCTGCAACAAAATTGGAATCTTCTTCATTGTCAGGATCCATTTGAGGATAAAGAGACATTCCGATGATATCCCATTTGGCTTGATTAGCTTGTAGATCTCCGAATACTTTCTGGAATTGTCCAATTTCATTTCCACGGTCTATATGTACGATGACTTTAGCCTGCGGATAAACTTCTTTTACTGCATTATAACCTGCTGTTACGAACTTGGCAAAATTTACGGTTCCATTTTCTTTATTTATATTGCCTTCATCGAACAACATTCCGTATCGAGTTTCGTTGCCCACTTGTACCCATTCTACATCTATACCTTTTTCTTTCAGAGTGTTGAGTACATCTTTGGTATGCTTGGCGATATCCTCCTGCAATTGTTCTACCGAGTGGTCTTTCCATGCTTGAGGTTTGTATTGTTTACCGGGATCTGCCCAAGCATCACTGTAATGGAAATCTATCATGAGACGATAACCTAAATTATGTGCTCGCCACGCTTTGAGTACGACATCTTCTTTGTTACACCAACCGTATACGTTATCTTTTTCTGTCGGATTTTCCGGATTGACCCAAACGCGCAAGCGGATAGCATTCATACCTAAGTCACGTAGCAATGACATACATTCTTGTTCTTGACCTTTAGCATTGTAGAATTTATAGCCGGAACTTTCCATCTCTGTGAGCCAACTGACGTCTGCTCCCCGAACAAAGCCGGACATATCGTAAACTGTTTCTGTTTTCTCCGGAAAAGTGGGAGTGTCGTTATCATCGCTGCAAGCGGTGAAGAAGGTTCCGCACAATAGTGCGGAAGCCGTAAGTAGTATATATTTTAATCGTTTCATAGTAATAATATCTTAATTTATAGATTGGATAGTATAAGTGCCGTTTATCAAGTCTACACTGATATCGTAAGTTCCGGTAGTTACTGGATATATTCCTTTGTTGGCATTGTAATATAGTTTGCCATCGTATCCTCCGTAAGATCCTGCCCAGTCATTATTTATTATGAATTTTACACCATATTCGGAATCTTGGTCTAATGTAATAGTCCCTGTGTATAATCCTTCTGTGTCAGTAGACTGTAAGGGGGGGAGGTCATCGTTGCCGGATATGCCTAAGTAGCAATAGATGCCTGTTACGGCTTTGACACTATATTTCAGCTCTTTCAAAGATACCTCAAATAAATAAAGACCGTTATCTGGAGCTGTTAGATTATTTCCTTTTCCATTGATTAAATCTCCGCTTTCGGCAGTGCTTGTGTTGTCGTCTGTGGCTAAGGTGTACAATTTACTCTCGTCCCAATAATTAACCAGACACATTGCGTAATCTCCCCATTCAGAAGCGACATTTACAACTCCAGCATATTTCTGAGCGTCTTTATCGTAAATGGTAATTTTATGGTCGTATGCCCATTCTCCATTGACGGCTGGACCTATCCCCGGTAAATATAAATATTCTCCTTCTTCTGGTTCAGGCTCAGGTTCTTCTTCTTTTTCCGTCACACTGACCGTCCATGCTTCCGGATTATTCAAGTCAATAACTAACGTGCATTCACCTGTCATCGGTACATTCACTGTGATGTTTTCTGCTGTTACATTTTCACCTGTGCTGAATGTCAATTGCCCTGCTGTTCCGCCAAAAGCGAACGAGGTATTTTGAGCTTTGCTGTCGTCAATCCCATTATCTGATCCACTAACACTCGTATTATCATAGAACTTACCTGTTCCTTTGATTTGAATGGTAACATCTGTTCCTGCTGTACCTGTAAATACACCTCTCCACTGATTATCGGCACGCTTATATTCCATTGTGATACCGTCAATTCCGCTTACTTCCAGTTGAGGTATTAGTAAGGCATTCCATTGCCTTTTGACTGTATTGACATTGACAAAATAACATCCAGATTGTCCTGGAAACCACATATCCCATGTACCGTCAGCTGCATCCGTTGTCAGTAAAAACGGAGTGCCTATACCACCGGACTGAGCTGTGTGCCAAGTTGTTCCATCGGCTTCTTGTACATAAATACCCTCATAAGCTGCAGCTCCGAAAAATCCTAGATACTGACCATCTGCATTGGCTGAATAGAAATCTTTGCCGGAGTCAGCTACCGTTTCTTTGTTGATGATGTCGGCATAGTGCATATCAATCGGATAAGGAGTCACCATCACTTTTACTGTGTTACTGTATACAGGAGTAATGTTACTTCCGTTACTTCCTGCCAATCGGAAATAAAGTGGCGCAGCCTCTTCTGCTGTCGCATTTAGTTTATAAGCGATGATATTTAATGCAGAAACTGTATAACTTTTAGAAAGCCCGCTTTCTGTTGATTCAATGATTGTTCCGGAAAAATCTTCCGACCGTGATATTTGTATGGTAGTCTGTACTCGGGTAGTCGCTTGATAGTTTGCATCGCTTATTTGCAAAGTCTGGTCTGTCCAAGCAAGTGACAAGGCATATAGCTTGGCAGTTGCTTCTGTCAGTACGACTGCATCGGCCGAAGCGATTAATGCGCTTTCTTCAGGACTGGAGAGGAAGAACTTGTCTCCGTCTTTTTCGCACGCTCCCGATAGCAGGAGGACGAAAAGTAAAGTGAGTAGGTTATTTATTTTTTTCATATCGTTGATACGTATAAGCGTGATTAATAGTTTTCATTGTATAAATTCGGATTGGCAGTCAACTCAGTTGTTGGTATTGGGTAAATGTTATATCTATCGTTTACTCCTGTACCTTCTTTGACTCCACCTTTCCATTGCCATTTGTAATCGTTTGAGGTGAACAGACTGTTACGTATCAGGTCCGTGCGTCGGTATCCTTCCCAGTATAATTCGCGGGCGCGTTCGTCTAGGATGAAAGATAAGGTAATTTCATCTTCTGTCTTATTGTTACTATTATCACCGTATGCCCGTTGTTGTAGATCATTGATATATCCTACTACAGTAGTAGCGTCAATTCCCGTTCCGCCTCTTTTGAAAGCTTCCGCTATCATCAGATAAACATCCGCCAAGCGGAATAAGGGATAGTCTGTATTTACTCCGCCATCAGCTGTATTGGAGGCCGTTTCTTTCGAGTCGGTCAGGTTCGTCCATTTTTCTACAAAGTATCCATTCGTCTGGTCGTCTATAATCTCTACGTCCTGACTTTGTCCGGTGGTGAAAAACATATATCGTTTATCAGTATTTTCATATCCTGTGAATAATTCAGGAATATTGCCTCGTACCCGGAACATTCCCCAACCACTCTTTACACCATAATCCTCTGGTTTCTGTAATTCGGATGTATTACTTACTGCCCCGCAAACGATATAAGTAGAAGCCCCCCATGATACGGTATTCGTTGCATCCACTGGAAGGGTGAAGATTATTTCATTGGTACGGAGATGGTTGTCTGCATTGAATAATTTCGCATAATCGCTTTCCAATGAATACCCTTGTGCTATCACATTCTTGCAGGCTGTAATACACTTCGTATACATTTCCTGATTGTCGGTGTTGGTATAAACCTTCGCATTCAGATACAGTTTTGCCTGCAACGTATATGCCGCTCCTAATGTTGCCCGACCGTACATATCACTTCCGTTAGCAGACAAACAATTATTCGTATCACTTGTATTTGTGATTGCATTCAGTTCGCTTTCGATGTAATTGAAAATCTGCGCTCCTGTATAGCGGGGAGGTAGATAACCGACCAAAGGATCATTTTCCGTTATGAACGGAATATTGCGGAAGAGGTCGAGTGCGTGATAGTAGAACAAAGCACGCATAAAGCGGGCTTCCGCACGGTAAGTACGTATTTGCTTTTGGTCATCGGCGGAGAAAGAGCCGATTTTATCATCCGTTGCGTTGCGTAGGAATTCGTTACATAAAGCGATGTTGTAGTAGATACGATAATACATGTCCGATACCCAAGGGTCGTTGGCGTCCCAACTTAAATAAGTCAGTCCCGTTACATTGTCACCGGATAGCCAAGTAGATGCTACTTCGTCCGTACCGCATTCCTGCAAATTGAAATAGCAACGCATATAATCCTGACCACTGTTACTACTCAAATCTTCGTTACCGTTTTTTTCCTGACCGGTAGTTACCATGGAAGTATATATTTTCCCCAAGACAGACTTGTAGTTTTCCGCACTGGTGTAAATGGACGACGAAGTTTCGTCTACGTGTGGATATTGATCCAAGTCGCCTATACAGGAAGTGAACAGCAACGTGCTGCAAAAGTAAAAGGCTATATAAAATATCTTTTTCATGATTGGATGTTTTTGATAATTAGAAGTTAAGACCGATATTTAGGGAGAATGTACGCGGACGGGGGTAGAATGAGTTATCCACTCCGTTGGGAACTTCCGGATCCACACCACTGTATTTGGTGATGCAGAATACATTCTGAACCATTGCACTGACATTCAGGCTACCTCCTTTATAAATTTCTCCGAAGTTGTATCCCAATGACAGGTTATCCATCTTTAAGAAAGAAGCATTCTCTACATAATAATCGGATAGATATTGACGTGATTTAAATCCGGTTTCCAGATAACTTCTGGAAAGATTATTCAATTGATAAGAGTTATAGCTGACCGTCTCCCAAGCTCCGGCATTCATTGCCATGGCATTGTAAACGTAGTTGCCGATATTGGCACGCAGACTGGTGCTTAACGTCCATTTCTTATAACGCAGTGAAGTGCTGAAACCGAGAATGTAATCCGGTGCCGGAGAATGATAGCGATATAAATCATTGGTGTTGATTTCCCCGTTTCCGTCGAGGTCTACGTATGCGCCTTCTACCGGTTTGCCTGTCTTTTCGTCATATAGCTGATGGTAAACGTAAAACATATAAGGTGCGTATCCTTCACTTAATACTTGCAATTGATAGCTGTCGATGTACGGCCCTACGGAAGTGTTGGTAGCTTGAGTACCGGCTGCGAGTGAAAGGTTTTTCACCTTCATCTTTTGCCAAGTCATGTTGAAACTCAAATCCCAATTCCAGTCTTTTGTTTGTATCGGAGTAGCGTTGATACTGAACTCAATACCTTCGCTGTCTACATTGCCTACGTTTGTGGTGATATTGCGGTCGAAAGTAGTACCTGCTGCAGCCGGTACGGTTGCAATCAAGTCTTTGGTCTGGCGGGTATAATAGTCAAAGCTACCGGTGATGCGGTCTTTCAGAAAACCGAAATCGAATCCGGCATTCCATGAAGTAGTCGTTTCCCACTTCAGGTCGGGTACGTAAGCCTCCGGACGATACGTGTGGATCGGGCTACCTCCAATCAGGGAGGATGCACCGCTTTGGCTGATATTGTAGACAGGTAGGTAATTATAATTACCGATACCGTCCTGCTGCCCTGTCACGCCGTAGCTTGCACGGAGTTTCAATGTACTTAATATCTTGTTATCTTTCAGGAAAGACTCTTCCGTCATTCTCCATCCGAGAGCTACTGAAGGGAAAGTACCCCAGCGTACATTTTTTGCGAAACGCGAAGTGGCATCCCGGCGTACGGTTGTCGTCAACATATAACGTGAGTCGAACGAATAGTTCAGACGACCGTAATAAGATAACAGCACATGACGGTCATCGGTAGCTTTGGATGTTTTTTGAATTTCTCCGAGTGTATTTGTCTCATAGTAGAGCGGGGTAGTGGATTTCCAATATTGATAGTCGTAACCGGCTGTTACATCAAAACTACTCTTGATGGATTCTACCAGTTTATTGTAGTTGGCATATAAGGTAAGCAAACGGTTTACCTTTTTCTGCGGTCCGTAAGTATAGTCCAAACCGGAAGTTGTATAGTTTTGTGCCGCCTCAGCCGGGACATATACACTTCCTTTACCTTGTGCATAGTCATAACCCAATGTAGCGTGCAACTTCAGATCGGGAAAGAAATGCAGCCGGTAGTCTGCATCGATATTTCCGATGAAACGTTTCACCGTACTGTGAGAATCATTCATTTTGAGAAGTCCGACCGGATTCATGACCGCTCCGTTCACGGGAGCTCCGGTGTTATCGATAGCTTCCGTATATCCGCCGAAATTGTCTGCTCCTGAATATACGGGAATGGTAGGATTCATGGTTGCCGCTGCCCAGATAGCTCCGGTATTGGCGAATGTATTTTTGTTGATAGACCCTTTGGCATTGATATTCAGTTTCAAGTGGTCTTTGAAGAAAGACGGATTTAGCGTGATGCTTCCCGTATAACGTTCCGCATTGTCCGTGCGTAATAATCCGCTTTGGTTGTAATAACCAACGGATGCACGGAACGGCAGGTTTTTGGCTATCTTTCCGGCAACGCTCAGATTATTGTCCGTACCGAATGCGTTTTGATAGATTTCATCGTTCCAATCTGTATGTGCGGCGCCGAGTAATGCCTGTTGCGCATCGGTACCTTTGCTTTGGATGGTATTTACGAATTCGTCATAGCTCATCATATCCGCCAGTTTGGTACGTGTCTGTACGGAGTTAGTCGTGCTGAAAGTAAACTTCAGTTTGTCCGAACTTCCTTTCTTGGTAGTGATCAAGATAACCCCGTTGGATGCGCGCGAACCATAGATAGCTGTGGAGGATGCGTCTTTCAGAATGGTCATGCTCTCAATATCGTTCGGGTTGATGAGGCTAAGGAAATTGCCGTCGTTACCACTGATACCTCCCTGTTCCAAAGGAACACCATCCAATACAATCAAAGGGTCGTTGCTGGCATTCAGTGAAGCACCGCCACGAACACGGATTGTACTTCCCGAAGTAGGAGAACCACTGTTGGACATGATTTGCACACCGGATATTTTACCGTTTATCAGTTGTTCGGGAGAGCTGACCAACCCCATATTGAAGTCTTTGCTGCTGACGTTTGTAACCGACCCGGTAAGGTCGCTTTTACGTTGCGTACCATATCCGATGACAACGACATCGCTCAAGACTTGTGAGTCGCTTTTCATCTGAATGTTCAGTGTAGCGCTGCTTGTTGGGATAGCTACAATCTTAGTTTCGTATCCGATGTAAGAAAATTGAAGTTCTTTATTGCCTTGCGGCACATTCAGCGTATAATTACCGTCGAAGTCGGTAACCGTTCCGGTAGAGGTACCTACAATGAGAATACTTACTCCAATCATAGGTTCTTTGTTTTCATCAATCACTTGTCCGGTGATTCGTTTGCCTCCTTGCTGTGCGAAGACCGAAATCGTGCCTCCTAAAAGGGCTGTACACAACATGAGTAGTACAGTCAGATGGCGTAGATTTAAGATGTTACTGTTCATAATTACTGTGTTATTGATAATAGATTTGTTATTATATTTACTTTTAGATGAGGTTCTGGACCGAGTATAGAATTACTTTATTTATTCCAGCCAGATTTCCCCTAGCTCGATGATGGATTCTGTCTTGTCTTTTCCTAATAGAGACAATTCCAGTTTCTCTGCCTTCTCCATTTGGAAAGGTATGTCTGTTTCCGGATGGAAATATTGTTTCAGAAAAGTCGGATAAGCTATCGGAAGTAATGCCGTGTCCGCTTGATGCAACTTTTTCAAAGGGATACGTATGATTCCTTCCGGTGAAGGGGTACTGCAATTTGTTTTGTATGTATATCCGTCTGAAGTGATGAATCCTGCATAGAATCCTTCAGGGAGATTCTTATGGCGGTTGACACGGATGCAAAGAGTGGTGCAACTCTTTAATTTTCCTTTTCTTTCTTTTAGCACGTCTTGAATGGATTTGCGCAGGAAGTGCTGTGTTTTCTCTCCTTTGGATGTGAAGGCGAAACGGAGTAATGGCTTTTCAATCGGAGAAAAATCGATTAAGGTACGTTTCAGGTCGTTCCATTCGGGAAGCGTATAGGCTTCTATGCCACTATGTGTGTCTGTCACGCTCAATAATTGTATTGGACTGTCGGGAGCGACAATACGGGTAGTCCAATATGAATCGGCAATGTAATCCCAATCCAACGGATTTCCTTTTATTCCAGAAGAAAATCCCTTTACGGAATTTCCGGCAGGATAAGTACGGGTACTGTCGCCCCGACAGACAATAATGTTATACTTAAAACAACCTTCTTGTAGTTCTGCGGCAGGAATTGTAGCTTGATAGCTATAGCCGCTTATACGTTTCATCTTGATAGATGGATTATGATCATTCCAGAAAGATACTTTGTCTGTGTAGATAATCACGGAGTCCGGAGAAGTGTTTCCAACCACTTGCGCAAGAATTGTTAAATCTCTGTCTGCTTCGGTGACTTGTGCAGGATTGTGGATGACTTTGTAATCTGTTGTATGCGGGGAAGGGGCTGCAAACTCTCCGAGACGAATGGAATTCCATCGGGAATCTGTTGTCCAATTCTGCTTCGGTGTGCAGTTCTTGCGTTTCAACAAGTAAACACCCGGTTGAAGATTACGGATAACTCCGTCTTTTACAGTCTCTTCTTTCCGTTGGTTTTCTTTATTGAGTGCGGTAAGAGTGAATGATTCTCCTAAATCGGGAATTTGAAGAGCCATATCCCAACAACCATAGATAATGCTGACTACCTCTTTGGCAAGTGACGGTTTGGCAAACGGATCGCTGACTGTCACTGCATCCGGCATTACTTCCAGCCTCCATACTCCTGCTTCCAGACAGTCAATAAAATATGCACCGGTTCCTTCGTAATGTACGACGGGAGAACTGCCGCAACCGGCAATGGACATAAGCTGTGAAGCATTTTGGGGCAGGCTGTGGGTATTGTTGGAATAATAGTATTTCCTTCCATTATTCAGCTCGCTTAAATTCTCCGTATAGCTGACACGGAATCCGTCACCAAACAGTGTATCTTGAGGATAACTACCGTATGATTCTCCTCTTCTCAGATTGCGTGCCGCTTCGGCAGCAATTTTCATACTGATTGCTTTGTGTGGTGTATAGGCAAGATTCAGAAAATGAGTCTGGTATTCCGTATTGGCGTATGCAATGTCCATCGGGTCGTATGCGAACTGCGTAACCCATTGAAATCCTGCCATACGGAAAGTACGTGCCATAGCCGGATACATATAGGAATACATAATATCTGCCGGGTCGAATTCGTAAATCAGGCGTGCCTTCTTGTGAAATCCTTTCACCTTATCGGCAAAAGAAATATCATAGCGGTCTATATAGGGAAGAAAATTTCCTTGTTGCGTTTGTCCGGATACCAGTCCGATAGGATACCATTGATAAGTAGTGCCTTGAATGGCAGTCTCATAGTATGCTTCTACCACATATTCGTTGTGGCTTACATTATAGAAGACAGGTTTACGGTTCCCGGTTCTATGAATCGCTTCCAACATTCGGTTGATATATGCCTTTACCTCTTCCTTCGTACCGGAGTGGCAAGGTTCGTTATTGATTTCAAATCCCACTATGGAAGGATCGTCCTTATAGGCTATTCCGGTATAAGGATTGATATGTTTCACTAGGTTGTGAAGATAGGTCTCTTGTGCGGTAATGGCTTCCGGGTGAGAGTGCACGTCGCATTTATCATATTTATAAGAGAAACCACCGGTCTGAATGTTCCGTTCCGGGTAACCGTTTCCGAAATTGGTTTGGGCGGTGATAACAATATGAATGTTCCGTTCCTTGAGTTTGGCAATCAGATAGTCCATCAGGTCGAGATGCTCGTTTTCAAGGAGATTTCCTTGCTCGTCTGTGAGTTCGACATCCCAAAGGTGGATACGGTAAGCGTTCAATCCCAAACGGGTGATATGATATACGTCTTTATCTATAGCAGCTTTACGATCAAGTCCCAGATAACCTAAGGCACGATAGGCATGGGCAAAGGGGAGTGTGTAGTTCACACCGAAGAAAGAGGCTTCCTGGCGGGTGTCACTCCAACGTATCACTCCGTTTCCGTCTATATATATAAAAGGTGTAGAAGATGATTTCCCTTGTATATTGACAAAGGCGAATAATAAACAAATGGAGGTAAGAATAAATAATCTTTTCATGCTATCAAATTTATCGGTTCATTGATAGTGACAAAGGTAAATTATTGGTAAATCAGGTAAAAGCACAGATTGGACATATAAGGATAAAAATAGGACGAAATGCTTTAGAATGCCCCTACAGCTCTTCATTTAAGTATTGACGGGGTGTTTTTCCGAATTCCGATTGGAAACATTTGGAGAAATAAGAGTGATTGGAAAAACCTACCATATACATTACTTCGGCAATGGTGAATTTCTTTTGTTGCAGTAACATTGCCGCCTTTTTCATCCTGATCGATTTGATATATTCCACAGGAGACATTCCGGTCAGTTGTTTAATCTTCCGGTAGATCTGTTTGTTGCTGAAGCCGGACAATTCGCATAGGGCATTCACGTTCAGGTCTGCATCGGAAAGATGGTCTTCAATCAGGCGGATGATATTTGACAAGAACTTCTCATCTTGTGATTCAGCTTCGATGGGTTTGAGCACAGGCAATGACTCCAGCGATTTTTTGGTTTGATGACTAGGGGTAATTTCTTCTTCTTCAATGGCGGTAATGGGAATACTTAGTCCTATGCTTGTACCTTGATTTTCTTTGGAGGTAACTCCGTTGATATGTCCGCCGTGCAGTTCCGTATAGGTCTTCACCAAGTAAAGCCCGATACCTGTACCTTCCTTATTTCCCGAACGGGGGGATTGATAAAAACGTTGGAAGATATATGGAATGTCTTGTTGCGGAATTCCGGTTCCGGTGTCCGATACACAAATGTCCAGTTGTCCGGTTTCCTGCGAATAAAAAAGGGAACACCGCACGCTTCCGCTGTCAGGAGTATATTTTACGGCATTTGAGAGCAGATTGTCCAGTATCACACCCAATTTGATTGCATCCATATCCGCATAAATTTTGGTTTTGTTCGCTTCAAAATGAAAAGTGAGCCGGGAATTCTCTTCGTAAACGGAGAACAGGCTACGGCTGAAAGATACCAGTTCGATACGCGACAGAATGAGTAATGAATCCGCATTACCCTCTATCCGATTGAAATTGAGTACCTGATGAATCAACGAATTTATCTTCATGGCGTTGCGCTGTACTTCTTCTAACGTTTGTTTCTCATGTTCAGTCTCTGTGGCAGGCAACAACTGGCTGACAGGAGCTATAATCCGGCTAAGTGGTGTTTTCAGTTCATTGGATAGGTTTGTAAAGAATGCCATTTTCTGACGTGACTGTTCCAAAATCTTCTCCTTCTCCAGGCGTTCCATCTTCAATCGGTTTTTAACCCGGAAGAAATTGATAGTCCAAGCGACCAGGCTTAGAAGTAAAAGGCAATAGATTATTTTTGCCCAAAGCGTATAATACCAGGGCGGCAGGATCTTTATGTCCAATATATAAGGATGTTCCGAAGGAACTCCGTTTTTTTCTACTTTGCTGATAGATAATTGATAATCCCCATAACTCAAATTGCTATAAGTAATACGGTTCGTATTGGATGGCAGAAAATTCCATTCTTTGTCCATACCTCCGAGCCGGTAAACGAATTTATTCTTTTCTTCGAGAGAGTAGGGGAGGTCGGACAGCTCAAAAGCCAAATTATTCTGATTGTACTTCAGTTCAATGGCATTGGTGTAACGTATATTGGGAATATTCGCTATGCGTGGGTTCATCAATTGATTGTTAATGTACAAAGCTGTCAGGAGAATGGGACGTTCGGGACGATTCATGGCTTGTATTTTCGGGCAGGATATGGCAAAACCGTCAGCGCCTCCCAAATAAACATTTCCGTCTTTCGAATCGAACAGCAGACTGGTAAAACGCTTATCCGTCATATTCTGCTGACGCGCATCCATCGTTTCCCGGTTGATAATCCAAAGCCCGTTCGTGGTAGAAACCCATATATGGTCTTTGACCGATGTCATGGACAAAATCTCGTTATTATTAAAGTTCCCGAAAGAAATGCTTTGCCGACTGGAGTCTTTAGGGTTGATACGCATTACTCCCCCGTGAAATCCTACCCAAAGCATACCTTCCGCATCACATAGTAGATAATTCGGGCTTTTTTCTCCGCTCAACTCATCGGAAAATAGTTTGGTGACTTGCTTTGTGCGTGGATTGATTTTATCCAGCCCTTTACTGTTGTATAGCAATACCCATACATTACCTTCCTTATCGGGCATAATCTGATTGATAAACATACCCGACAGTCCATTGTGAATAGAGTAATTGTATTCGGCTACGTATTGTCCGACTTTAGATTGCATTAATTTATGCTTGTCTACTACAAAGATTCCGCCTAAACAGGTGGCGATCCATAGGTTTCCGGAATCGTCTTCGAAGATGTAATAAGCCCAATTTGTATTGTAGGTTCCTGTGCTGTCGATAATGTTATAGTGTACAAACTCTTGTGTCGTATAGTCATAACGGTTGATACTGCCATCTGTAGCTATCCATAATTGCTGCTCTTTATCTTCATAGATATGGCGGATACGATTGTGTGATAAAGGATGTGCTTTATCTCCCATCCTGTACCAGACAGCCTCATGTCTGTTTCCGGTAGGATGGATAAAACGGAGTAATCCGTTTGTGCCGCCAAACCAATACATCCCTTTGGAATCCCGGAATAACGAGTAGAATTGATTTCCGTCTCCTGTACCCGTTATTTGAGAGATTGGTACGAATTGCAAGGCACTGTTATAACGCGACAAGGAGATACCATAATCAGTTCCCAGCCAGATATTATGTTCCTGGTCGGAAAAGATATTCCAAATGATGTTGTTTGTCAGCGACTGGATATTACGTGAATCGTGGATGATATGTTGCAAAGGTTCCTCATTGTTTTGGTACACGTAAAGTCCGTTATCTGTACCGGCTAATAAGTTTCCGTTTCCATCCAATGCCAATGATTTGATGGAATTATTGTGGAAAACTTCGATTGCAACCATTTTTTCTGTTTCGGGAGTATATTGGAGAAGATATCCTTCCATACCGATCCAAATACACTGTCGGACGGTATCTTCCAATAAAGAGTTGACGAATAAATTACTTATCCCATGAGTGACAGGTAGAAAAATATCTTCAAACTTTCCACTTTCCGCTATATAACGACATAAACCATTGTAAGTACCCACATAGGTCTGCTTCTCTTTCGTGTGGATAATCGAATAGATTGTATTATGGGATAAACCACTATGCTTACTGTCGAAACGGGTTAATTTCCGGTTTTCTAATTGATAGGTATAGAGCCCGTTCAGGGAACCTATCCATAAGATTCGGTCACGGAGCGCCATTGTACGGACATCGGTAGGGAAATCTACCTCCGGCTGTTCATATCTGTCTGTACGGTAGTTGTAAACAAGTATTCCATTATCCGTCCCCAGATACAGATATGTATTGTCAATGATAATGCCGCAATAGATACGTGTGTTCGTCAGTGCTCCATAAGTGAAATGTTGTTGGGTGGAATAGCCGTCGTAACTGAATAAACCTTTATTGGAACCTATCCATATCATCCCTTCGCTGTCTTGCAAAAAGCAGCTGATAACCGAAGCTTCCGTACCGAGATAAATGTTTTCGAACTGCTGATAATTCACTTTTTGCCCATACACATCACGATGGATGCAGAATATGCAAATGAGTAGAAGTATCAATTTAATTCGTAGGTACATGATATCAGGTTTGCAAGTTTTACGTTGCAAATGTAGGAAAAAATGTCGGTTACACTTGTAAATATCCGCTTCTTTTTGTTCCTTTGTTACCTATTTATAAACGGAAAGCTTATATATGAGAATACTAATTTATTTGCTTTTGTTGCCATTAATGGTGGTTGTGGTTGCCTGTGGCGGCAAAAAAGGAGCTTCAGACAAAGAGTCGGTATTAGCGACAATGGATAGTGTGGATGCTCACGGATTGCAACGTATGCAGACTTCCAAAAGCGAAACGGACTTTAAATTTAAAGGAAAAGATTACCATTCCATTGTTTCACGTACTCCGGACGAAAGTTTGCCTCATATCAAGAATGAAATGGGAGATACCTATGTAGACAATAAGATCGTACTGCGTCTGATGCGCGGAAACGAGAAAGTTTTTGATAAGACGTTTACCAAGAATGATTTCTCTTCTGTGGTAGACGCGAAATTCCTGTCGAACTCTATTCTGGAAGGAATCGTATATGATAAGACTACTTCGCAAGGGATAGTGTATGCCGCAAGTGTCTGTTATCCGCAGACAGATTTGTATATGCCGCTCTCTATAACAATCACTTCAGACGGGAAAATGAATATAAAGAAAGTGGATATGCTTGAAGAAGAATATGATGATATCCCGTCTAATTAGCTCTTGGGATAGATATCGACAATGGAATTGCACAAATGTGAAAACATTTGAGACAAACGGAAGGCGACCTATATGGTTGCCTTTTGTATTTTTGCACCGTTAAAAACTTAATACCAACCATAGAATGAAGAAATACATTTTGGCTATCTGCGTGGTAGCAGTAAGCTGTACAGCACTGAACGCTCAAACAAAGAATACGCAAACATTGGTTCCGCTGACTGAACGGGTAAACGTACAGGCAGATTCGGCACGTGTTAATCAGATTATAGACGGTTGCTGGGTAGCAGTCGGCTCTAAAAAGTCCCATGCCATTCAGAGGGACTTTACTCGTATGTTTAACGGAAAGCCTTCTTATCGTTTTGAACTGAAAGAAGGCGATAATACACTGTCGGGATATGCCAAAGGTGAGACCAAGGGACGTGCGGAGTTCTCATACTGTTATGCAACATCCGATGATTTTAAAGGGAAACCTGCCGATACCTATAAGAAAGCGCAAATTATGAAAACCGTGTATCATCACGGAAAAGGAGCTTGCCCGCAAGGCTCTTCACGTGATTATGAGTTTTCGGTATACATCCCTTCTACATTGGGCAGTGATGTTTCCACTATTTTTGCTCAATGGCATGGAATGCCGGACCGTACATTGGTTCAGACTCCGCAAGGAGAAGTGAAGACATTGACAGTCGATGAATTTATAGAATTGGAAAAGACTACTATTTTTAAGAAAAATGTGGGCCACGAGAAAAAGGCCAAGTTGGACAAGCAAGGTAACCCCGTAAAAGATAAACATGGCAATCCTGTATATACAGCCGGAAAAGCTAATGGATGGTTGGTTGAACAAGGAGGCTATCCTCCATTGGCATTCGGATTCTCCGGAGGATGGTTTTATATCAAAGCCAACTCTGACCGTAGATGGCTGACCGACAAAGATGACCGTTGCAATGCAAATGTAGAAAAAATACCTGTCATGAAACCGGTGACTTCTGAATACAAGTCATCGACTATCGCTTACAAAATGCCTTTTGCCGATTTCCCGAAAGATTGTTGGATTACATTCCGTATCCATATTGATTGGACTGTCTACGGGAAAGAGGCTGAGACAATTGTAAAGCCGGGTATGCTTGATGTACAGATGAATTATCAGGATAAAGGTAAAAAGGTTAGTAAACACCTTGTAGACAATGAGCAGATTCTGATTGGACGTAACGACAAAGATGGCTACTATTTTAAATTTGGTATTTATAGGGTAGGTAACAGCACCAAACCGGTGTGTTACAATTTGGCAGGTTATTCGGAAAAGTAACTCTGGATAACAAGCTGCTGTTAGAGAAAGTTAAAGATTGGCAAACTCATAATATTCCAGAATCTTTTTAGGTTCTATATCGTTATTTGCATTATAAAAACAAAGTGTAATATTAATGCTAAAAGGATAACGATTATGAAGAAGATTTTATCTTTACTTGCATTGGCTATAGTGGCCGTGCAGTTCTCGTTCGCAGCTGATGTGATAACTAAAGACATCAACCAATTGCCGCTTCCCGCGCGGAATTTTATCAATCGTCATTTCACAAAGCCTGAGGTTGTTCAGATTAAGATTGATAAGGATCTGATGGAGTCTACTAAGTATGAAGTCTTATTAATGGACGGTACGGAGATCGATTTTGACAGTAGGGGGAATTGGGAGGAAGTTAGCGCTAAGAAAGGAAAGACTGTTCCTGCAACTGTTGTTCCGGGATTTGCTGCCAATTATCTGAAGACTCATAATTTTGTGAGTGAAGGTGTGACGAAAGTAGAACGTGACCGTAAGGGGTACGAAATCGAATTGTCTACCGGAATATCTTTCAAGTTTGACAAGAAGGGCAAATTTTTGAAAGCGGATGATTGAGTAGTTATATGTAGATAAACCTAAACCGGAAGATTGTTATGTGGAAATTTAAGTTTGGCTTATGGGCAGTGGTTTTGATAACCTCTGTCTTTTCTTTCAGCGCATGTGGTGATGATGATGATAATGATACTTTTGTTCCTCCTGCTAATATTGAGGTAGCTTTGAAACAATTGTATCCGGGTGCGCAGAATATAGAATGGGAAGTGAAAGGTATTTATTATGTAGCTGATTGTTGGGTGACCGGTGATGAACTGGAAGTCTGGTTTGATGCGAATGCCAATTGGGTGATGACGGAGAATGAATTGGATAATGTTAATCAGTTGGTACCGGCTGTTTATACTGCCTTTATGGATTCTAACTATAACACATGGGTAGTGACGGATGTGTATGTTTTGACTTATCCTTTGAACCCGACTACCTCTGTCATTCAAGTAAAACAGGGTAGTCAGCGCTATTCACTTTATTTCTCACAGGAAGGCGGATTGCTCCATGAAAAAAATATTAGTAATGGAGATGATACCAATTGGCCGCCGACTGAGTAGGTGAATTGTTACATCTGTTGGTAGTCTTTAGCCAATCCTCCTTCGCTTGTTTCTTTATAGAGGGAGGGAAGGTCATGACCAGTTTGTTTCATCACTTGTACAACCTTATCGAAAGAAACGCGGTGCATACCGTCTGTAAAAGCAGAATAGAGGTTAGCGTCCAGCGCACGTGCTGCGGCATAAGCGTTTCGCTCGATACAGGGAATTTGTACTAATCCGCATACCGGGTCGCAAGTCATTCCCAAGTGGTGTTCCAATCCCATTTCTGCTGCATATTCAATTTGTGCGGGGCTACCTCCGAATAGTTGGTTGGCAGCGGCTGAAGCCATAGCACAGGCAACGCCTACCTCTCCTTGACAACCGACCTCCGCACCGGAGATGGATGCATTGAATTTGACGATATTACCGATAAGCCCTGCTGTTGCCAATGCGCGTAAAATGCGCATATCACTGAAATCACGGCTTTTCTGAAGGTGATAAAGTACTGCAGGCATTACACCGCAGGAACCACAGGTAGGTGCAGTTACAATCTTGCCACCAGAAGCATTTTCTTCACTTACTGCCAATGCGTATGAAAAAACAAGCCCTCTGGATTGGAGAGATTGCTTGTATCCGGTGGCACGTATATAATAGGTAGAAGCTTTTCGTCTGAGATTTAACGGTCCTGGCAGCACGCCTTCTGCTTCCAGGCCACGATGAATGGCGTCTTTCATTGTAGTCCATACCTCTGCCAAATAATCCCAGATATCTTCGTTCTCACATTCTTTTACGTATTCCCAATAACTTTTTCCTGTACGTTCACACCATTGCAGAATCTCGGTCATGTTGTTCATCCCATATACTTCCGGGCTTTCGATAGTCGGGCTATCGTTGTTTTCTGCCAGTGCACCGCCACCGATACTATAAACTGTCCAATTTTCGAGTACTTTGTTACTGGTGTCGAAAGCAGCAAATGTCATTCCATTCGGATGGAACGGTAGGAAAACTTTGGGTTGCCACACGATTTCTACAGGAGCAACCGCCTGCAGGGTGTCTATAATGGCCACATCTGTCATGTGCCCTTTCCCCGTAGCGGCTAGGCTGCCATAAAGGGTTACTTTAAAAGAAACTGCGTCCGGATGGCGTTCCAGAAACATTTCTGCGGCTTTACGCGGTCCCATAGTGTGGCTGCTGGAAGGACCTGTACCTATTCTATATAACTCTTTAATTGATTTCATGACTGATGATATATTTTCGTTAATACCAGTTTTTCTTTTTGAAGAACAAATATACGATAATACCGATAATTCCCATCACTAACCAGGCAAATAAATAACCATATCGCCAATCCAGCTCCGGCATCCATTTATAATTCATTCCCCATACCCCGGCCAGAAAAGTTAGGGGAATAAAGATAGTGGATACGATAGTCAGGCGTTTCATAATGTTGTTCATGCGCAGGTCATTGTTGGAAATATAAAGGTCTACCAATGAAGAAAGCGTTTCCCGGCAGATTTCGATGGTTTGCAGTACAAACTGGAGATGATCGTTCACATCGTTGAAGAAAGCACGGTTGACTTTATGGATAAGCAGGTTTTCTGCACGTAACAGTTTTACATATTGTTCTTTTAGCGGAAGTATTGCTTTCTTCATCAGCATATATTGGCGGCGGAGTGCCTGGATTTGAATGCCTATATCATATCCTTCGGTGATGGTGAGCAGTTCTTCTTCCAGATCTTCGAGAGCGTCATCGATAGAAGAGATGGTTGAAATATAATTTCCCATTACACTATTCAGCAACACACTGAACAAATAGTCTGTTTGGCGGCTGCGTATTTTCAGAACGTCATTGCGCAAGGCTGTATTGACATCGTCGAAGAAGTCGGTTTCTTTTTCGAGGAAGGTAAGTACATAATTACTTCCGAGAATAATGCATACTTGTTGTTGGAGCAGTTCGTCCAACTCGTCCTCTCCCTTATGTGTATTGGGATAGAATAATTTCAAGATCAGGACAATATATTTATCATGCTCTTCGATTTTGGTGGGGTGGTTTACATTTAGAATATCCTGTAACACAAGGAAGTCTATTTCGAAATGACTGCAAATCTCACGGATGGTTTCCGTATCTTTCATCCCGTGTACTTGCAGCCAATTGATGTGCGTATTGTCCAATGTATCTTTGATTGATTGGAAGGTATTACCGGACGACTCCTGTATTTCTGTCGTACTATACGTGCATAGGTGCAAATGGGTAGGAGTGAGACTGTCTCCGGTATAAATCAGCTTTTCGCTTAATAGGTTATTCTTCATGCTTTGTTCTCGTATTTAGACGTTTTTATTTATAGGTTAGTCAAAATCGACTACAGTGATTCCGGCACCCCCGAATTGTACGTGTTCGTCAGCATAATGGCTGACCCCCGGTACGGTAGAGAGGTATTGGCGGATAAGCGTACGGAGTATTCCCGTACCTGTTCCGTGAAGAATGCGCACGCGGTCCATGCCTACCAATATAGCATCGTCGATAAAGTAGGTGACTGCTTGCAGTGCTTCATCGCCACGCATACCCCGCACATCGATATCTTGTTTGAAACTGAGTTTCTTTTCGTACATCTGATCATGTGTCTGGCTGCTGACAAATGTACTCTTGGCAATCTCTTCCGTCTTTTGAGGAGCATTGCTGCGTTCGAGACGGTCTATCTTTACAGTCGTTTTGATACTTCCGAAAGCGACAATTGCATTTTTGCCGTTTATTTCCATGACTTGCCCAACACTTGTCTGTCCTTTGATTTTTACATTCTCGCCAATACCAATGGGAGTCACTTTGGGAACAATGATTGTTGGGGCATTGGCAGCTTTCGGTTCGTTCTTTTTATTTTTCTTCCGTTCCTGCTTTTCTTTCAACTTTTCCATTTTCCGTGCCAGTTTTTCTTCTTGTTCTTTGGAGGTTAATGCGTCCAAAGAAGTGCGGAAGTCAGTCAGTTCTTGACGTGCCAGACGAGTCTTTTCTTTTTCGGCCTGTGCTTCTTTGATGGTGCGGATAGTATTTTCAATACGGGCATTTGATTCTTGCAGTATTCGTTCCGCTTCTTCCTTTGCCTGTTTGATAATCTCTTTTCTTGACTTTTGCAGCTCTTCCATCTCCGTCTGGTAACGGGCAATGGTTTCTTCCATCTGTTTCTCCCGTTGTCGGATGGTTTGGCGTTTACCCTCCCAATAACGTTTGTCGCGGACAATGTCTTGCAAGTATTTATCAGCGTTGATGTATTCGCTTCCCACAATTTCCGAAGCGTCTGCAATGACATCTTCGGGTAATCCGATTTTTCGTGCGATTTCTACGGCAAACGAACTTCCGGGATTGCCAATCTGCAATTGGAATAGTGCCTGCATGAGATGACGGTCGTAAAGCATGGCTCCATTTACTACTCCTTCATGGTCTTCAGCGAAATGCTTCAGGTTTTGATAGTGAGTGGTGATCACTCCGAAAGTTTGTTTCCGGTTGAAACGTTTTAATACGGCTTCGGCGATGGCGCCTCCTATCTGGGGTTCCGTACCCCCTCCGAATTCATCAATCAAGATGAGGCTGCGTTCATTGCAGTTTTTCATCATGATTTTCATATTGGTCAGATGTGAAGAGTAGGTACTAAGATCATCTTCAATGGACTGCTCGTCACCGATGTCGATAAAAATACTGCTGAATATACCTGCATGACTGCGTTCGTGCAGCGGGATCAACATTCCGCATTGAAGCATATATTGCAGTAATCCTACCGTTTTCAGACAGACGGATTTACCACCGGCATTCGGACCGGATATAATAAGGATGCGTTGTTTTTGGTTAAGCTTGATATCCAGGGGCACGACTTTTTTCCCATGTTTGGCTAATGATAGCTGTAACAGGGGATGAACAGCCATTGTCCAATCCAGTAGTTGCTCATTTTCTATAGCTGGTTTCAAACAGTTCGTCTGTATTGCAAAATAACTTTTTGCGCGGATAAAATCAACTTCTGCCAGAAATTCATACGACTGTAAGATTTCCGGAATAGACGGGCGAAGGGTATTGGAGAACTCAGTAAGAATACGAATGATTTCCCGTCGTTCGTCTCCTTCAAGTTCACGGATACGATTATTGGCTTCTACTACTTCTGCGGGTTCTATAAATACAGTCTTTCCACTAGCGGATTCATCGTGTACGATTCCTTTGATTTTCCGTTTCAGTCCCGGAGCTACAGGGATGACCAGACGGCCGTCGCGCATAGTTGGAGTTACATCCTTATCTACGTATCCTTCGGATTGTGCGCTACGCAAGATACTGTTCAAAGATCGTGAGATACTTCCCATTGTGCTGGAGAGTTCACGACGTATGCGTGCTAATTCGGTTGAAGCGTTGTCTTTGATTTTACCGTATTTATTGAGAATACCGTCTATTTTTCCGATTAATTGCGGAAATACGGCTATATCTCCGGCTAATCGTTTCAGGCTGGGGTAAGGGGTATCGCTTTCTTCTTCCTCTTCATTCCGATGTAGGAAGCGTACGATATCGCGGATTGTTTCCAATGAACGGCGTAAGTCAAACAGTTCTTGTTCGTCCAGATACATGCCTTCTATCCGTACTCGTTTCAATGAAGGACGGACATCAAAGAAGAACTGATCGGGAAATCCGTCTTCTTCTTGAATGATGCGGATAAATTCAGTTACTTGATTTAATTTCTCTTCTACTTCTTCGTATTGGTCGGAAAAGACCATATCAGAGACTCGTTCCTCGCCTAAAGTGCTGAGACATCTATCCTTTAGTAGCTGTCTTATCTGGTCGAATCCTATCTTTTGCTCAAAATTTTGAGGATATATCATATTTCTATCTTGCTAATGGACTGCAAAAATACGATTTATTCGCGAAAAAAATATCAGAATGTTTGCAGATTTAAAAATGATTCGTACCTTTGCACCGCTTTCAACGGAAAGCACTTCTGATAAAGGAGTTTTGGAGAGGTGGCAGAGTGGTCGATTGCGGCGGTCTTGAAAACCGTTGAAGGTAACACTTCCCGGGGTTCGAATCCCTGTCTCTCCGCAGAACCTAGTGGACAAAACAGGACAGTAAGCGGACAAAAACCTACAAATCAGCGATTTGTAGGTTTTTTATTGCCTATAAGTCTTGTTTCCAAGACAACAAAAGGGACCACAACCTCCGGCAGGACAGCATAAAGCGTAAAACCGGAAGGGCGGCCAGAAACCTCGATACAATCCAGAGAATAGTGTTGGCGATATTGGCTATCTGGAAAAATAAAAGAAAGAAAGTCTCTGACAAAATCAAAGGGACAGTCGAAATCATCAGAGAATTATCGCAAAACTTAACCAAAGTGCTACATTTTTTAGCTCAAAAATGAAATAATTTTAGTTTTGAATATCTGTAACATATTGATTCTCAATAATCGTTTTTTTTGACCCACATCATGCTGATATAGGTGGGGGAACTGTACACATTAATTAAAGTTTAAATGAAAAAGCCGTGATTGACGGATTGCTAATATTTTAGCATATTATTGGATAATTAAATAATTTGTCGTTACTTTAGCATCGAATAACTAAGTTAATCCAAATCAACAATCTAACTGATGTGCCTGAAAAATGATAGTTACATTGGAAAACAGAACATTGCGCTTTCGAGACTTTTTTAACAAAAATTATCCAAAGGTAAAGACGTTTGCTTGGCAACTGCTCAAATCTGAGGAAGATGCAGAAGATGTGGCGCAGGATATATTTGTGAAACTGTGGGAGAAGCCTGAGCTATGGGAAGAACGTGATAAGCTGGACAGCTATCTATATACCGTAGTCAAAAATCATATTTATAATCTGCTGAAGCATAAGAACGTGGAACAGAATTATATGGAAGTGGCAAGTCAAATAATGAAATGTGAAGATTTGAGCATACCAACTCCGGATGATGAGTTGCAGCTCAAAGATTTGGAACTGTTCATTCAAATGGCAGTGGAACGTATGCCCGAACAGCGCAGATGCATTTTCTGGATGAGCAGGGAACAGGGGTTGACCGCTTCTGAAATAGCCCAGAAACTGAACATTTCAGTACGTACGGTGGAACAGCACATTTATAAAGCACTGCAGGATTTGAAAAAAATCATTTTTTTCTTCTTTTTTTTCTATTTGCACTAAGTAGGCCGGACAGGCAAGTTGTCTCTTATATGAAAGCAATTGATTTTTATAGCAGAAATGAGAAACAATTATTTAAATAAGATACTGGATCTGTTCTTCCATTTCGATTATTCGAAGCCGATGGTTGACCGTGTGCATCGCTGGCTGGCGGATGAAAACAGACAGGAAGAAAAAGATGCTGTGCTTCGTGAACTATGGACAAAGACGAAAGCTGATTCGCACATGGATACGGAACGCTCGTTCACGCAGGTGCTTGATAAGCTCGGACTTGGTTATGCACACATACCTGACCGGTTCAACCGTCAGTGGAGGTGGAGGCTGGCTGCTGCCGTAGTAGTCGGAGTGGTTTTGTCATCAGCTGTCACGTTCTGGTTAAGCTATGCGTTGTTTGATAAAGATAATGCGGTCATGACCGAACAATATGCCTTTGCCGGTGAACGGAAGAACTTTCTGCTGCCCGATGGTACGCAGGTATGCCTGAATGCTGATTCTCATATCTATTATCCGGAGAATCTGGAAGGAAAGACCCGGACCGTCTATCTGACGGGGGAAGCTACTTTCAAGGTGGTGAAGAATCCGAAGAAGCCTTTTATTGTTCGTGCGGGGAATATGGATGTGATTGCCCTGGGAACTGAGTTCAATGTAAAGGCGTATCTGGAGGATGAATGGCTCATTGCTTCTTTAATAGAGGGAAAGGCGCGGGTGGATTGCAACGATACGTTGAGTTATGTGCTGAATCCGGGCAATCAGGTAGTCTATAACAAAATCAGTCACTCGGGCACGATGCAACCCGTCAGTGTGCAGGATGTAACTGCTTGGCAACGAGGACAGATTGTACTGACCAAGGCCACTGTCAATGAAATTGTCCGGACACTGGAACGGCATTTTGGAATGGCTTTCCATGTTTTTGGAGGAAAATCGAACAATGATTTATATAATTTTGTTTTTAATGAAGATGCCGATATACGTGAGATATTGGAAGTGATGCAGGTGGTCGTGGGACCGTTTGAGTATCAACTGAAAAATCACGCATGCTACATCTACTGGTAGCACACCTTTTGAAACCTTATTGTTAATTTTAAATCTTTCTGCCTATGTGTAAAAATATCCGGAAAGGCACCACCCTTGTCCGGATATGAAATGATTTTAGTAGTATTCTGGATGAACTTCTATGCGAACCGACTTTCATCCTATTTGTGATAGACACTATTGAATTTAACACTAAAAAACATCGCTAAGATATGAATTTATATCTGAAAAACATTCAAAAAAGTATTTTATTTATTTGCATGCTATTGTTTGCCTCGGTCGTTTATGCGCAACAAAATAGTAAAATTTCCATCATAAAAAAGAACATTACGCTTCGGGAAGCATTGATGTCTGTACGTCAACAAACTAAAATGTCGGTTTCCTACAATGATACTCAACTTCCCACACACAAGCTGAATCTTGATATTAAAGACAAATCTATAGAAGAAGCTCTGCAGATTATATTAAAGGATATAGGTTTTACTTATGTGGTAAAAAATAATTATATAATGATTATTCCGGAGAATGCCCGGAATGAAAAGGGTAAACCACGGAATATTTCAGGTGTTATCTCTGATAATGGAGGGGAACCTCTGATTGGAGTGACGGTGGTTGAAAAAGGAACCAATAATGGTACAGTGACGGATTTTGACGGAAATTATATAATCACCACGCAGGCGGCTCATCCGGTACTGGTGTTTTCTTACGTGGGTTATCAGTCAAAGGAAGTAAGCGTAACCGATAATAAACTGAATGTTACTTTGGATGACAGTGCGCAGGAATTGGGCGAAGTGGTGGTGACTGCTTTGGGCATCAAGCGCTCGGAAAAGGCTTTGAGCTATAATGTGCAGAAGGTTGGAAACGAAGCCATCACTACGGTGAAAAGCGCCAACTTCATGAATTCGCTATCGGGTAAAGTGGCCGGTGTGAACATCAATGCTTCTTCGGCGGGTATGGGTGGCGCGACCCGTGTGGTGATGCGTGGCCCGAAATCCATCAGCCAAAGCAATCAGGCTTTGTATGTAATTGATGGTATTCCTGTGACGGGAAGAAGTCAGGGGGAGTTGAAGGGGGATGCCATGATGTATGCCAATCAGCCTGGCTCTGAAGGTATTGCGGATATCAATCCGGAAGATATTGAGTCTATCTCGGTGTTGAGTGGTCCTGCTGCAGCGGCGTTGTACGGATCGGCTGCTGCTCAGGGGGTGATTATGATTACCACCAAAAAAGGGAAGGAAGGAAAAGTGTCAGTCCAGATTTCCAACAGTACGCAGTTTGCCAAGCCTTTTGTTATGCCTGAGTTTCAGCACAGCTATATCAATCGTCCGGGTGAAGTGAAGACCTGGGGTGACAAGGCTGAATCGGCGTTTGGGGCATACGACCCGAAGAATTTCTTCAATACGGGTACCAATATACAGAATAATGTGTCGTTGACTGCGGGTACCGATAAGAATCAGACGTATTTGTCGGTAGGTACCACCAATGCCAAAGGTATTATCCCGAACAATACCTACGACCGCTATAACTTTGCTTTCCGCAATACGACTTCTTTCCTGAACGACCGGATGCATTTTGATTTTAGCTTTAATTACATTCTGGAGCGTGACAAGAATCTCACGGCACAGGGGCAATGGTTCAATCCGCTGACTTCCTTGTATCTTTTTCCGAGAGGAGAGAGCTTTGATGCCATCCGTATGTTTGAAGTGTATGACCCAGTGCGTAAAATCTATGTGCAGAACTGGAATTATGGCGATGCGCTCAAGATGCAGAATCCGTATTGGGTGGCTCATCGTATGAACCGTACTAACAAGCGTAGCCGCTACATGGTCAGCGGAAGTCTGAAGTATGATATTCTGGACTGGATGAATGTGACCGGACGTTTGCGTTGGGATGATGCTTATACGTTGCAGGAAGACAAACGTTTTGCATCTACTTTGAAGCTGTTTGCTCCGTCTGATTACGGGTTCTATGGGTATGATAAGATCAATGACCAGACTCTGTATGGCGACTTGATGCTGAACATCAACAGGACTTTGGGAGATTTCAGCATTTCATCCAACCTGGGTGCTTCGATGTCGCGTTTGAGCTATCATGTCAGCGGGTTCCAGGGTGGCCTGAAAGCACCGTCCAATGTCTTCACCCCCAATGCTATTGATTATGGCAACGCCACGAACGACAATCGTCCGATTTTTGAGCAATACAAGCATTATATCAACTCCTTGTTCCTCAGTGCTGAATTCGGCTACAAGAGTATGTTGTATCTGACACTTACCGGACGTAACGATTGGGATTCTGCCTTGCACGGCACGGCACAGTCTTCTTTCTTCTATCCGTCCGTTGGTTTGTCGGCCATTGTGACCGAAATGTGCAAACTTCCGCAGGTCATCAGTTATTTGAAAGTGCGTGGCTCATGGGCATCAGTGGGTTCTGCTATCGAACCCAACTTGTCATCGGCCTGGCGTTATGAATATAATCCGGCTTCAGGCACCTATAAGACGGTGACTTATAAATTCCCGCAGAAGTTCTATCCGGAACGCACTGATTCTTGGGAGGCGGGTGTAACGGCACGGCTGTTTAACAATGCCTTTACGGTAGATCTGACGTTCTATCAGTCGAATACCAGGAAACAGACTTTGCTGCGGGATGTCACCTCAGGAGCGGCAGGCTTTAACAAGGAATATATCCAGACCGGTAATATCCGGAACCGTGGACTGGAGCTTTCGGTAGGATATGCTCAGACATGGAATCAGTTTACCTGGAATTCTACACTGACCTACAGTATGAACCGCAATAAGATTATCGAATTGCTGGAAAATCCGAACGAAGTGGTGCGTCAGGCCGGGTTAAGCGGTTGTGGCGTGGTGCTGAAGAAGGGTGGAACGATGGGAGATATCTACACCTATACCGACTTCAAACGGGATGCGGAAGGAAATATTGGGCTGGATGCCAACGGCAATGTGATGCAGACCAACTTGGCCAATCCACAATACCGTGGTTCTGTATTGCCGAAAGGGAACATCGGCTTCTCAAATGATTTCTCCTGGAAAGGTTTCAATCTGGGATTTGTCATTACGGCTCGTCTGGGAGGTATCTGTATGTCGCAGACACAAGCCATCCTTGATGAATATGGTGTGTCTAAGGCCAGTGCAGTGAGCCGTGATAACGGCGGTATTGCTGTCAATACCGGTAAGATTCCCGTTGAAGGTTATTATGCTGTGGTGGGAGGTGACAACCCGATCTGGTCAGAATATATCTACAGCGCCACGAATGTCCGTCTGCAAGAGGCTCACATCGGATATACGTTCCCTAAGAAGTGGCTGCTTGGCAAGGAACTCTCTATCGGACTTACTGCCACTAATCTGTTCATGATTTACAAAAAAGCACCATTCGACCCGGAATCTACGGCATCAACGGGTACGTATTATCAGGGATTTGATTATTTTATGCAGCCTAGTTTGCGTACCATGGGATTTAACATTAAACTGAAACTCTAACTTTTTAACTTTGTGATGACAATGAAAAATATGCATATCGTGAGAACTTGGCTGCTGATGTCGGGATTTATGTTGGGCATGAACTCCTGTACGGCAAATTTTGAAGAGGCAAACCGCCCCGGACACGAAACGTCTTTAGAGGAACTGGGAAGAGACGACTATGCGGTGTCTTCCTTCATTACCGAATTGCAGAATTTTGCGTTTCCCGAGCAGGAAAACCTCTATCAGAATATAGAAGACTTAATCGGAAATTATCTGGGCCGTTACATGACGTATGCCAAAGCTTCTTTTTCCGTGAAGAACTATACCTGTTTCAATGCACCGGACGATTGGAAAATCGTGCCCTGGAGAGATGTATTTGCACCGGCTGTTTCTTCTTTCAATTCGGTATCTTTCCTCACTCAGGAGTCTGGACCGATGTATGGACTGGCTCTCATTTTGCGTGCGCAACTGATGCTTCGCTTTACAGATACGTATGGACCGCTGCCCGTCGGACTAGAAGAGGATGCCAATGCCTATTCTTCACAGGAAACTATCTATAATCATCTGATTAAGACACTGGACCAGGCGCTTGACATTATCAATCCGCTGTTGGAAACCAATCCGAATCTGGCGCTCAAAGCAGAAGCTGACCATGTGTATCAGGGGAAAATGCAACAATGGGTGAAGTTTGCCAATTCCTTGAAATTACGGATGGCAATCCGGATGAGTGCAGTGAGTGCGGATGCCCGGCAGATAGCGGAGGAGGCTTATCGGGCGGGTGTGCTGGAAACCAATGAGGATAACTGCATGATTGTATATGTGCCTAACGGACAGTATAAGACTTCGGTGGAATGGGGTGACAGCCGGGCTTGCGCAGATTTGGAAAGCTATATGAGTGGTTTCAATGACCCGCGTGTCCGTTGCTACTTCCAGATACCCGAAAACTGGGGAGGCAGAGAAATTATAGGTTGCCGGGCGGGTGCAAACGTTACCAACAAGGATCAGGCCATGCAGCTCTATTCTGCTGCAAAGGTAGAGCCTACCACCAAAGGTGTTTGGATGACGGCTGCTGAGATGACTTTCTGCCGGGCTGAAGGTGCCTTGAAAGGGTGGAACATGGGCGGCACTCCCAAAGATTTGTATGAAAAGGCCATTCGTTTGTCGTTCGAACAGTGGGGCGTGGGCAGTCAAGTGGATTGGTATCTGACTGATGCAAACAGTACCCAGCAGTCTTATACCGATGCTCCGGGAGGATTTGGTGAACCTCATGCACCGGTCAGTACCATTACGATTCAATGGGATGACCAAGCTCCGGAAGCTGAAAAGATGGAGCGTCTTATTGTGCAGAAGTGGATTGCCCTGTTCCCTGACGGGCAGGAGGGCTGGAATGAAATCCGTCGTACAGGCTATCCGAAGGTGTTCCCGGTGATGCAGGCCACCAGCGGCTATAATCTGCAGGTACCCAACCGGGTTCCGCTCGACCCGAGAGAGATAACCGGTAACAATAAGGAGAATTATCGCAAGGCGGTGGAAATGCTGGGCGGTAAAGATGACTATGCAGCCAAAATGTGGTGGCAGAAATAAACTCAAGAATCGATGTGTAACCGTAAAACAAGAAAGAAAATGAAAAGACTCTTTACATATATATTAGGACTGTTGGGATTCTCTTTCGCACTGACTGCCTGTGACGACTGGCTGGAAACTGAAATCAAGAATCCTGCCGATTTGATAAACTCTGCAAAAGATGATGCCTATTATGAACGGCTGCGTGCTTATAAAAACAGTGATCATCCGGTGGCATTCGGCTATTATGGTAACTGGACGGGCACAGGAGCTTCCTATGAGAATTCATTGAAGGGCTTGCCGGACAGCGTGGATTTCGTGTCGCTGTGGGGTAACTGGAAAAATCCTACACCTGCCATGATGGACGACTTGCGCTATGTGCAGAAAAAGAAGGGTACCAAGGTGCTGGTCTGTTTCCTAGTGCTTGACATCGGTGATCAGATTACACCGCCCATGCCACAGGAAGAAATTGATAACGGTACTTCCGATAAGGAGTGGAGACATAAGTACTGGGGATGGGATTATAACCTGGAGAACCGTTTGGCTGCTGTAGAAAAATTTGCCAATGCTATCTGTGATACGATTGACAAATATGGATATGACGGATTTGATATGGATGCTGAACCAAGCATGGCTCATCCGTTTCCCACCGATAAAGAGTTATGGCAAAATGACAAGCAGGTTATCCAGAAATTTGTAGAAACGATGTCTAAACGGGTGGGTCCTAAATCAGGCACAGGCAGAATGTTCCTGGTGGATGGTGAACCCGATGCGCTTCCTGCCCATCTGTTCTCTCATTTCGATTATCTGGTGTTGCAGACTTATACGACGCACTTCATACAGGACAACAGCCGTCTGGATACCCGTTTTGAAAAGCAGTACCAGCACTTCAAGGAGGAAGCTGTGGTAGATGAGATTGCCCGTAAAATTATTGTTTGTGAGAATTTTGAAGATTGGGCCAAAACCGGTGGGGCGGATTTTTATTTGCCGGACGGAACCACCGTCAATTCGTTATCTGGCTTTGCGCTGTGGAATCCGTCATTGAATGGGGCACAGTACCGTAAAGGTGGAGTTGGAACCTACCATATGGAATATGAATACCGGGTGAGTGCACAAGGCACGGATACGTATCCGGCTCTGCGTAAAGCCATTCAACTTCAGAACCCAAGTATAAAATAACCTTTAACTAATTACAGAATGAAAAAGAATAACATACAATCAATCATGATGGGGTTGGCGTTTGCCGCAGCGTTTTTGACAGGCTGTGACGATGCCGAGTATTCAATGTTGCGGAACCAGGCTTATGTGTCACAGACCAATGCAAATCCCAATACGGCTTTGAAGGTTTTTATTGATCAGGATCCCGTGAAAGTCAATCTGAATGTGAGAATGTCTGATCCTGCTGCCAAAGACATGAAGTTTGAGCTCGTAGAGGATGCTGCTTTGCTGGAAGAATATAATAAGACCAATTTTACGGCCTATCAATTCCTCCCGGCTGAACAATATTTGCTGGTGGGCGGCAATGTGGATGTGAAGCAAGGACATGCGCTTTCGGAAGCTGTGGAACTGAATATCCAACCGCTGACGCAGGAAATGAAAGACAGCGGAAACAAATATGCTGTCGCTTTGACGTTACGCAGTAAGGATGGCGAATCGCAAGTGCTTCAGGCCGGTGGAAACATTGTTTATCTGCTCGACCCTGCCATCATGACTTCGGTTCCGGTGTTTAATGCCACTACAAATGCCAGTTTCGAACTGACTGAAGATCTCTCTCTGAACGAATGGACCCTTGAATTCTGTATCAACATGAGCAAATTGGGCCAGAAGGTCGGAGATTTGAATAACCAGGCCTTATTCGACGGTTCCAGCAGATTGGGTGAAGAGGACGGACAAATCTATACGCGTTTCGGTGATGCGATGATTGAAGGAAACCGTCTGCAGATAAAAACTCAGGGCATTGTGATGGACAGCAAGATGCAGTTTGAAGTGAATAAATGGTACCATGTGGCATGGGTATGTACGGGCAGTAAAGTATATCTCTATGTGAATGGGAAGCTGGATAACTCGAAAGATACTTCCGGCAAGGTGACTAACCTGGGCAAGAATAAATGTAAGATCGGGAATACGGATTACCTGAAAGCAGATGTCCAAATGAGTGAGTTCCGACTTTGGACACGTGCCTTGTCTCAGCGTGAAATAGCCAATAATCAGTATGCCACTGATCCTCATGCAGATGGCTTGTTTGCCTATTTCAAGTTCAACGAAGGACAGGGGGACGAATTTGCTGATTTCACCGGACATGGCAACAAGGGCTGGTGCACTTCACCGGTGCGTTGGGTACCGGATGTTCAGCTGAACGCCAATAAATAATCAATTACATACCTAAATATGAAGACCATGAATTTTATTAAATTAAATACTATTTTATCAGTAGCCTTTCTTTTCTTGTTGGCCGGATTGACGTCTTGTGAAAATGAACCGGAAGTGGAAAGTGCGCTTTTCCCGGAAGATGAAAGTACGCATGTCGTGAAGGCTTATATCGACAATTATTGTTTCTATCCCAAGAATACCATGCAGAGCCATTTGCTGCAGCTCGGTGCAGGTGGCGAACTGAGCGGTGGAGACAAGCCTGTGGAACTTAAGGTACAGCTCACTCATGTAGCCACGCAGGACCTCACTTTTTCGTTGGTGGTAGATCGTACGAAATTCCAGCCGGAAGATGATGAGACTATTTTGCTGGGTGAGGATGCGGTGTCTTTTGCTACGCAGCAAGTTACCGTGTATAAGGGAGAACAGGCAAGCCGTGAAGCTATTTCATTCTCGTTGAACAAAGAGTCTCAATCACTCAAGACTTTTTCAGGCAATGGGGTATTGGCTTTGGCACTGGTATCCAACGATGGAGTGGAAGTTGTGCCGGGGTATGATACGTATGTGTGGAAAGTAACCAAAGAGGTTTCCAATATTAATGTCGGCGGAAACCTGCAGGGAAAGACCATGATTCCGGTGACTGAATATGATGTGTTGCAAAGTTATTATGGAGGATGGAGCCCGACTGACGATTTGAGTGATGGCGTTACTGATAACTATTCCTATATTCTGTTCTATTCTCAAAATGAAGGACATAACGAGTTCCGTGTGCAGTTCCATGATGAACAGCCTGTAGTAGGTCTGACAGTTACTCCGTTTTTAGAATGGGGAGACTGGTCACTCAGCTGTTCCAAGGTAGAGTTGTGGGGTGGTGAAGATGAAAATCATCTCACTCGTATCGGAGTTGCCGTCAATACAGGTGCCACGCCCACATCCTATATGCCTTGGGAGGTCGCCTTTTTGGATCCAGTCAAGGTGAAATTATTGAAGATATTGGTATTGGATAATTTTACGAAGGGAAGTTCTCAGAATGTGGTTATACCGGAAGTTCGTTTCTATAAATAATTGCGCGTGCTGAAACAGACTGTTTCTTTGAGATGAGGTTGAATTCTAAGGAGGCACTTGGAATTCAACCTCTTGCATCACCGATATGTATGCTGAAAGCCAGCAATTTATACTTTGAATAAAAACACCTGTGCCCCCCTTTTGCACCTCGTCTTATCCTTTTCCTGTTTTCTCCTAATCCCGAAAAACAAAAATTCCCTTGAATTATTTCCCTTTTTCGTTCAAAATCGCTATCTTATGTAACCATAACTATGAGCCAGATCATACAATTCTTTTTCCTGTTCTTCATAGGACTGGCTATCAGTAGAGACACCTGACTTCGTCGCTTCTGATGTATAAAAAAATCTACATACTCATTATCAGCGATATACAATTTTAACGTGAGTTAGAAATAAAATTAGAAAATAGACAGTTGTCCGTCATTGACAAAATTTACGTCAATGGCGGGCTTCTTTTCAAAAAAGCAGTATGCCGCGATAGCCGACA
>ERZ779866.97-NODE-97-length-88150-cov-15.533401_pt1 | contig 88150 bp, 73 predicted proteins | sample MGYA00511248_ERZ779866 | MGnify/ENA primary metagenome ERZ779866 (study PRJEB29588, sample SAMEA2155758) | human gut metagenome | biome: human gut; feature: human-associated habitat; material: faeces | place: Denmark | collected 2008/2010 ... | reverse complement strand
ATTACAAGTAATATTATTACAAATAATGAATATATAATATATATACAAATTCCAACTCGTAATTCAGAAACTATATCAAATAATCACGTAATTAATAACGAATTTAATAACGAAAAAATTAGTTCAAAAATTAGTGATTTTAGTAGTGCAACTGGTCAAGATACTAATGTCGCCAAAATTGATTCTTTTGGTGAGAAAACTGGTGATGCAAAAAGTGATAAACTTTGAAGAGCTTTTAATAAAGATTTTATTAGTTTTAACTTGTGTACTCCCGGTGGGAGAGCAGGTTGGACGCCCACTTGTGAGGTCTTGCAATCGCTAATACTGTAATTACTATTAGACTTATTGATAATTCTGCTTTTGATAGTGATAATTTTATTAATTCAGTTTGAAATTTATTTAGATTTGCTTGCATGGGATAAGATTATATTATATATTTGTACTCGTAGTTATAATAATGTAAATCCTAAACAAAATAAAACTATGGAAACAAAAATTGCATTTAGTCCTCGTGGTAACAAAGTTCTTCTTCGTGCAGATTTTGAAGTATCTACTCTTAATATTCTTAATAACGAGGAAATTAATAAGATTCCAGCTAAGGCTTATACTGTTATGGCTGTTGCCGAAAATGTCAAAGGTCTTAACGTTGGAGATAAAGTAAAACTGGAAAACGGTTGTATTCCTACTCTTATTCAAATGCCGGGCGATACTCAAACGCTTGCAGCTAAACAGAAAGTTCATCGTGAAGGTAAATCTATTATTGGTGTTGGAACTGTTAAGTTTAGTGAGTTTGTTCTTGTAGATGAATATTCTATCGTAGGTGTTTGGATTGAATCTCCTGCCGTTAATAATTAAACTATGCTTAATCCTTTTGTTTATGATAAGTTAGTTCCTTTCGTAGATGAACGTATTGAAAAACATCTTAAACCTTATGTTCTTCGACGACCTGCTTCTTATAAACGAAGTGTTGCGGCTTGGGAAAAGTTAAGACCTGACCAAAAGGCGAAAGTATTAGAGTTATTAGAAAGAATACAAAAGGATAGTGTTGCCAAAGCTATGATGCGAGGAGATGAAGTTGTCAGTGTTCCTCGTGTTGGTAGATTTGAATACAGTCCAGCTAAGTTCTTTAAGAAAACTCATGCTGAGGAACTTGAAGGTTTAAGTCGAGAGGAACGTAAAGCAAAGATTATTGCTTATCATATTGCTAATCGTCGTAGACGTAGAACTGCCGAAGAAGATGGGAAGAAAATGCGTTTCAGAAAAGATTTTGCCAAAGGGTAGAATACTGTACTTTAATGAAGAGGAACATAAGTACACAGATGATTTAGGTAATGGTTACATATCTGTTACTACTCTTATTGGTAAATATACGCAAGAATTTAAGAAAGAAGAAATTGCCGCAGCATGTGAACGTATAGGTAAGAATCCTCGACATCCAAAATATCAAAAATATAAAGGTAAAACTAAGAAACAAATTCTTTGGGAATGGGAACAAGAAACTATTAAGGCTTGTGATAAAGGAACAAAGAAACATAATTACCTTGAAACTGCTATTAAGACTTGTAACGGATATAAGTTAAACGCTAATGGTTTTATTAATGATAGAATTTACACGATAGATGATATTGTTGGTAGTCATAAATACGGTAAGCTGAATCTTGAATATTTTGTTAAGACTGGTATTCGAGAAAAATATCCTGATATATTTAGTCTGATTGCTGCTCTTGTTACGAAAGGTTATCATATCTACGCTGAAATTGGTGTTTATGATAGTCAAAATCTTGTTTCCGGTCTTATTGATATTCTCTTAATTCGTGATAAGGAATTTATCATTTTAGACTGGAAAACTAATAAGGCTCCAATTAGATTTGAAAGTGGTTATTATGATAAGAAACTTGATGGTACACTTGACCTCAATAATTTTATTTATAAAGAGGAATATTTCGGTGCACCGCTTGACCACCTTGCAGATAGTATAGGTAATCATTATGCAATGCAACTTTCTACTTATGCTAATCTTGTTGAGAGCTGGGGTTATAAAAATGTAGGAATTATTCTCTGTCATATTAGAACTATTCAGAATCAATTTCCAGACGAAAATGAAGAAGATGAGGAAGTCGTAGAAATGTATGATATTCCTTATCTTAAAAATGAAGTCGGAATGATGATTGCTGATTATTCAAGTAAACATATTTATAAAACTGCTAAAACACTTTTCTAAGCTATGAAAACTATTAAGATTTATTATATAGATACTCGTGGTAAACTTGCAGTAAATCTTATTAGGATTTTTAATAGTAATTATCGTGGGCAACTATAAAATTTAGTTTGGACGATAGAAATGTTATAAGTGATGTTACAAATGGTGTCGCCAGTGGGCGTCCAACCCACTCCCCCACCGGGTGAGGGTGCGGAGCACCCGAAAGGCCGAGCGGAGCGAGGCCCACACAAGTTACAAAAAGTATTACAAATATGAAAGCAACTAAGGAATCAAAATATAACGCATTATTTAATAAACTTATTGATGTAAATGATTTACCAAATAGACTTATTGAAATTGCTAAAGATTTAGAATATCCTATATTTAGGAAAAATGATAAATATCCTATTAATCTTAATATCTGGGGTATTCGTTCTAAAAGTACTTGTACTAAACATTATAACGATGTTATTGTAATGTTTTATGAACGAGATTTTAATATATGGGAATGTATGGTTTTCGAAGCTACTACTGACCCAAGTAATCTAAATCTTGAAACTCCTGTTAATAATAAAGGTTGTGCAGTTCTTCGAGAAGGTGTACACAAAGCTCTTTGGAAAATAGGTAAACATAAAGGACAATATAAAGCGCTTGTTCAAGCTAATCCTTGTCAAGTAATTCGTGACAATAATCGAGATGACAAAATTGATATTACCGATAATACTGACTTTGGTATGTTTGGTATTAATTTACATAGGGCGTCAAGCTGGAAAGTAAGTGATGAGATTGGTCTTTATTCTGCTGGTTGTCAAGTTATCAAAGATGTGAATCAATGGAATGACATTATTATTCCTTTGTTTGATAAGGCGATTGGTAAAGGAACTCAATCTTATGTTCTTATTAATGAAATGGATTTAGATTTGTAAGTTATGAAAGATACTGTTCGATATATATTTTATATTGTTTTGATTCTTGCGATTGGTATTGGAGCTACTTATTTTGGTAGATATGTTAATCGTAAGTTTTTAGGTATTGAAAGACATGATGAGACTATTAAATCTTTAAGAGATAGTCTTAATAGTTTCATTAAGAAATATGATACGATTATTAATGAACAACAATTTGTTATTGATAGTCTTAGAGGAATTGAACAAAAAACTATTACTATTTATGAGAAAGCTGAAAGTGATTTTAATGATAGTAATATCATTAGTGATGATTCCGTTCTCCGCTATATCGCAAAAAAGATACAAGATTGATGGCGATACAGTTATTGTTTTTACTCCGAAAGAAACTCGTAAGTTAGCTATAAAACTTCTTGAAGGTGAAAAATATGAAAAACTTTATCTTACTGCCAGTGAAATTCAAAGGGTACAAGATAGCGTTATATCCTTCCAGTCTTATCATATTGCTATTCGTGATAGTCTTTTAGTTGTTTCTTTTGGTGGCCTTGATTCACTCAATAGTAAACTAATTGATTATCAAGAAAGATATTTAGCTGAACGAAAAAAGAAACGTAGAAATGGTTGGATTGCAGCTGGTTCTATTGCTTTGAATGCTATATTAATATTTATATCAAGTCGATGATATATGGTACATGGATTTAAGATAGAAAATGATAAACTAATTCTTGATGTAGAAGAGATACTTCAATATCCTTTACTTCAACAGATATATGCTCGTGATGATAGTAAAGATAAATCTTTTGCAGAAAAAGAATTTAGATTTATATTATATTTATCCGATAGAAAAGGTTATGTAACGAAAGCTGGACTTACTAAAAAAGAAGCTTATGCTTATGCTAAGTCTAATGCTGGTTTAGATGAATCTTATCTACCGGATAAAGTTGTTTTATCTGCTATTGAATTTGTAAAATCAAATCTTAATATTACAGCTGTTGAAGATTTAATTAATTCTACTATTAAATCTCTGAATCTTTCAAGTAAGTTAGTTCGTACATTAACCGATGGTATAGAGGATTTAATGTCGAAAGAACTTGAAATGAAAGATTTAGTTCTTTGTGAAGATACTCTTAAACAGATTATTAAAATTGCTAATGAAATTCCTGCACGAGTTGAAAGTCTTACTGAGCTTAATGATAAGTGGGATAAGATTGAAAAAGGTGTAACGTCAATTCGTGGTGGAGCTGAATATAGAGATAGCTATGACGGAACAAATGATAGAGCATCTAACGCTTCTAACGAAACAGAAACATTATCGTAAAGACAATCGTTATGGTTATGAAACTGGTCGAAGTCCGTTTATAGATTATATACTTGAAGATAAAGAAAGTTACAAGTCTTTATCTTCAAGTATTTGTCGTTTTACTGGTAAACCTTGGATTGACAGAGATAATGATTTTCTTATAGGTGAAAGTGGTGGTGTACTTATGAAGATAGACTTTATCTTTGTAGGTACTGAAATATTTAGTCGTGTTGCAGACTTTTATGAAAAACATGGATGTTATTGTCTTGAACCAGATGATAGTCCTAATGCCGTAAAGTTTTGGCAACGTGAAATGGATAGACGAGTTAAAGGTGTTCAAGCATATTGTAAATTATACATTAAAGATATTCCTGCTTATTTAGCAGCTAAATCTGATGCTGAACGTAAGGCTTTACTTCATAAAGTTCGTATAACTGGCGACCATTATAATTATCTTAATTATGGTCGTATCGAACGTGCTCCTAATGAAAAGGAACGTAAACAGTTAGATAAAGAAGGAAGATTTAAGGTTAATACTGTTGAAGGCTTTCCTCGATTTTGGGATGGAGATTATTGGAACTTTAAGATTGATGAGCTGATTGCTAATAATAGTTGTAACTTATGTAAGGCAAAAGCTCGTCGTAAAGGTTTTTCATATAAACGTGGTAGTCAAGCAGCTAATACTATTAACGCAAATAAGAATGTAACTGTTACACTTGCTGCCGACCAAATGGATTATTTAACTGAAAAAGGTGCTACATCTTATATGGTTAAAGTTAATCTTGATTGGTATGAAGATAAAACTTATTGGCGAAGAGGTTATCTAAGTGAGAACTTTGATAAGGGTATTGAACTTGGATATAAGAAATCAAAAGAAGGTCAAAAGGCTTTCGGATTTCGTAGTAAACTTTTAAGTGTTGCTATTGGTAAAAATGAAAGTGCCGCAGTAGGTAAGAAAGCTATTGAAACTGATTTTGAGGAAGCAGGTAAATGTTTTGGGGAAAATACTGGTTTTATAATGTCTGATGGACAAATTAAATTTGTTCAAGATATTAAAGTAGGTGATAAACTTATGGGACTTGACGGAAATCCTCGTACAGTATTAGCTACTATAAATGGTGAAGATGATTTATACGAAGTTACTCCTTTAAATGGTGAATCTCATGTTGTAAATAGTAAGCATGACATTTATATGATTTATAGGAAAAGTTATGGTAATATATGTAAACCGATTACTATGACTGCTCCAGATTATATAAATATGATTAAAGAACATCCTCGCTGGAAAGATAATCATGCTCTTATAAAAACATGTATTGATTTTGATAAAAAGAATGTTAAAATTGAACCTTATGTTTTTGGATTATGGATTGGTGATGGAGATAAAGATACATGTAGATTTACCAATGAAGATAGTGAAGTAATTGATTATTTAAAAGAATATTCAAAAAATAATAATCTTGATTATTCGATTGCAGATACTAATTCTAATGCTAAAAGAATTACATTAGTAAAATGTGAAGATGCTTCGGATAATTGGTTTAAACAAGAACTTTTTAATATGGGAGTTCTTCATAATAAATATATTCCAAAAGAGTACATTTATACTGATAAACAAAGTAGATTAGAATTTTTAGCTGGTATTATTGACACTGATGGTTCTTATGATTCTAAAAAACATAATTTTGAAATAGCTCAAAAAGACCCTGCAATTGTTTATGATATTGTTTATATTTGTAGAAGTCTTGGATTGAAAACCACTGTTTCAGAAAAGATTATAAGAGGTGTTACTTATTATAGAATTTTTATTTTATCTGGTTGTCATTTAATTCCTACTAAAATAAATCGTAAAAAAGCAGAAAATTATATTTCATTACAAAAGAATGTATTGGAAACTCGATTTGATATTAAACCTATTGGTCGAGGTAGATATTATGGATTTGAAGTAGATGGTGATAATCTTGTATTATTAGAAGATTTTACTATTACTCATAACTGCCCTAATCTTCAAAAGGCATTAGACGTTATGATGTCTAATAGTGAATCAGGTGCAATGCGAATTGGTACTATTCGTGTGTATGGTACAGGTGGTACAAAAGGTGCTAACTGGGAAGCTTTCAGTAATTGTTTTTATAATCCCGGAAAGAATGATATGCTTCCTATGGAAAATATCTGGGATGCTAATAGTAGACATGCTGTTTGTGGTTTCTTTTTTCCGCAGATATGGGATTATGAACCTTTTATAGAAGATGGTAATTCTTTACTGTTTGCTTCTTGGAAGGATGATTATGATAAGAAACGTGGTGCAGAAAAAGAGAAAGATGCTGGTGAATATAATATTTATGTAGGTCAACGTGCTAACAGTCCTAATGAGGCATTTACGAACACACAAGAGAACATTTTTCACAGTCCGGAACTTACTAATCATATTAACGCTATTAAATATGATAAGTCTAATCATTTTTATGAAGATGGTTGGTATATACTTGATGATGGACGTGTTAGATTTATTACTAAACAGGAATGTATTGAACGAGCTATATTTGGTTCCGATAGATTCCATGAATATATAACTGATGTACCTCATAATTCAAAGACTGATGTTCATGGTTGTATAAGAGAGTTTTATTCTCCTATTCCAAATGATGGTAGTCTTTATTTTATTTCTTATGACCCATATCGTGTAGATAAAAATAAAGAAGAAGTTAGTACAAAAAATTCACTTGCAAGTTTTCAAGTGTGGATGCGTACTAACAGTAAAACTCCTTACATGGGTAAACGACTTGTTGCTTCTTATTGTGGTCGTCTTGATACTATGGAAGCTGTCGATAAACTTGTTCTTTATGCTTGTTTACGTTGGAATTGTAAAGTTCTTTATGAGGCTGGTACTGGTGAACTTGTTACTAATTTCAAGAAATGGGGTTATAGAGATAAATTATTAAAAGACCCAAGTAGTTATATTAATCGTAGTGTTGATGGCCCTCGTATTACTGGTTATGGTATTGTCATTGGTGATGGCGATATTAAGTTAGAAGGTATGCGCATGGTGCGGGATTTCTTATACGAAATTGTCGGAAAAACGTCCGACGATACACCAATATATAGATTTAATCAAATTTATGATATAAGTTTCTTATTAGAGTTAGATAGATTTATATTTGGGCGTAATGCAGACCGATTAAGTTCGGCTATCGTTGCAATGTTTGAATTTCGTAAAGATTCCCTTTTACTTGAACGAGAAGCTAACTCGAAAAGTAAAACTAATAACATTGGTCGTAAAGTTAATAGATTCCTAAAATGAGTGAACGTGATTTAAGAGCAACTCCACTTGTTATGCCTGACCAGCGTGCAAGTACTGCTACAAAACAAACGAAAGCTTGGTACATTCCTAATTGTAATTATTGGATTAATCTTGCTATTGGTCAGAATGATAAAACTGTTACGCAGAAATTTCTTGATGCTGCTAATGGTTTAGTAGACCCTAAGACTTATGAATATGTTCTTCGGAATTATATTGATAAGGTTGGTGAGAAAGCTGTAATGTATGGTGAGATACGTGATGTAGATTTTCTTACTCCTATTAAAGAACGATATATGGGAGAATTTATTAATATGTTCTCTAATTATCAAGTATTTAATAATGACCCTTCTGTAACTCTTGCTCGCAATAAAGTTCTTGCTGATAAAGTAATGGCTTATTGTAATCAAGAAATTATTAATCGTCTTAATGAAGCAGGATTTAATACTGGTCAAAAGACAATTAAGCAAGGTGAACTTAACGATATTATTGAGGAAGTTCTTAACGATTGGATTGATGATGTAACTATTACAACTCAAAAGCGTCTTGAACTTATTAATACTATCATTGAAGCAAAAGATAAGTATCAACAATGCTATTTCTATTGGTGGGCTTGTGAAGAGGTTTATACTTATCGAGAAGTTTATAAAGGTGATGTTTATCTTCAAGTAATATCTCCTCTCGAATATTATCGTATTGAAAGTGGTCAACGATATATCGAAGATGATGATGCAGGACTTCGTGTTTATCGAATGACTATTCCACAAATCATTGATAGATTCCGTGATGAACTTACAGATGCAGAGATGAATTATCTTAAAGATATTTATACTGTATCTCCTAAATATGATGCTCCTGATGGCATAGTTCAAATCTTCAATAAAACAGATTTTGCTGAACGTAAAGCTATCTTACATACTAACGCAGAAGCACTTCGTAGTGAAGCTCGATTATATGGTAAAGAAATTGATATTTATCATTATGTTTGGAAAACTGAAATTAAACAAGGTATTCTTAAACATCGAGATTTATTAGGAAATGTTGTAGAAAGTGTTGTAGATGAGGATTATGAATTTGATGCTTCTGCTGGTGATATTGAAATTGAATGGGAATGGATAAATCAAGTTTGGGAAGGTTGGCGTATAGGTGGTTGTCATAGTGGTATTTATATTAAGCCGCGACCTATCGAAGTTCAACGTGAAAGATTTAACAATTATAGTGATTGTAAATTACCTTATAATGGTATTGTAGGTTTACATAAAGATAATCTTCGTAATCCTATTCCTTTCCGTGTTTTACCTTATCTTGCTCTTTATCGTATTTATACTTTACAACAAGAACGTGCAGTAGCTAAGTTTAAATCTTGGTTATTATTCCCTGAAAGTATTCTCGCTGATAGTAGTGACATGACTACCGAGGAACGTCTTGCTGTTGCGAATAAAGATAGTTTCTTACCGTTTGATGATTCTGATGCACAACCTAATGCTTTACAATCTATTCGAGAAGTAGCTACAAGTGCTATTACGAATTATATTCAAATGCTTGATAATCTTAAACAAGGTTTGAAAGCAGAAGCTTGGGAAGCAGCTAATATGAATAATGCTCGCTTTGGTGATGCCAAAGATTATGCTGGTAAGGCTGTTAATGAATCGAATTATTCTCAAGCAATGACCGGAAGTGTTTGGAGTCTTGAATGTTTTAATCTCTTCCGTGAACGTGATTATGTTGCAAATATTGATTACAGTAAGTTTGCTTGGATTGATGGTAAACGAGGTTCTTATGTAGACCCGACAACTAATAAAGTTGTTGTAGTTGATATTGATGGTTTTTCTGATTTCTCTGGTAATATTGGAATCTATATTCGTAATAATGCCGATGTTCAGAATAAGCTGAATATGATGAAAGAACTTGCATTTAGTGCAGGTCAGAATGACCAACTGGAAGTTGCTATTGAAGCTATTGAAAATAATAATATTACTTCTATCGCTAAGAATATTAAGAAAGCTATTCAAGCTCGTCGAGATTATGAACTTCAAATGCAACAAGTTCAACAACAAGCTCAAGCAGAAGTTGAACAAATTGTTAGTCAGCGTGAAGCAGCTAAACAAGAATTTGAAGCTCAACAAAATGCTCTTGATAGAGAACATGATGTTAATCTTGAGATTCTTAAACAAGAAGGTGAAAAAGAGATTTGGAATATGCGACTTAAAGTCGATACCAATGGAAATGGTAATATAGATAAAGATGAAGCTATGGCTGCTCAATCTGGTTACACTGCTTCTGATGTTAATAGAATAAAGTTACAAAAAGAATTAAAGCAATGATGACCGAGAATTATCGACGGAGAGCAAGAGAACCTGCAAGATAATGCTACTATAATTATTGATAATATATTATATATGGTATATCTTTGTTCATGTAATAATATTCAACTATAAATAAATACTAATATGGCTGTTGAAAAAGTTGTTATACCTGATGATGAAACTCAGGAGCAAAAACAAGAACGTCTTCGTAAAGAATTAGAAGAACGTAAAGCTAAGGAAGCTAAAGAAGCTCAAGAAGCTGAAGAACGACGTAAAGCTGAAGAGGAAGCTGCTCGTAAGAAAGCTGAGGAAGAAGGTGAGAAGAGTGGTTCTACTGGTAATGGTGAAGAAGAAACTGAACCGGAACAAGTAGAAATTGATGGTACTCTTTACACACTTGATGATAACGGAAACGCCGTAGATGATAACGGTGAAATTAAGTTCACAAAAGAACAGATTGATGCGATGTCTGATGAAGAGCCTAATGAATTAGACGGTGATTATATCGAAGCTATTTCAAAGGCCAGTGGTATTGTTATTAAAGATGAGAAAGGTGAACCTGTTAAGTTTGAACCTACGGTTGAGGGTTTTGCTAAACGTGAAGCTGCTGTAAAAGCTCTTGGTGAACGAGAGGGTTTTGCAAAAGGTTTTAACGAATTTTTAGCTAACAATCCTGATATTGCAGCTCTCGTTGAATATAAGAGTAAGTTCGGTACAATCGAAGGTTATTCAGCAAATGTAGATTATAGTAAAGTTGAAATCAAAGATGATGATGATTTACTTGCTGATTTAATCTATAAAGCTGAAATTCAAAAAGGTACTTCCCCGGAACGTGCCAAACGAATTGTTGAGTTTGCAAAAGCAAATAATACTCTTAAAGATGATGCAACTGAAAGTCTTAATTGGTTGCGTAAAACTCAAGAGAGTGAGATTAAAGCAATTCGTGAACGTGAGGCCAAAGAAATGCAGGCTGAACTTGAAAAGGAAATTAAATACTTTGGTGTTTCATATGAAAATGACGGTACTGTCAAAGTTCATAATGCACCGGGTAGTCTTTATGATTTAATTGTTGTTAAAGGTCAGATTGGAGAATACGCTCTTCCGAAAGAAGGTCTGAGAATTAAGACAACTGATGGTGAGAAACTTGTTTCTCGTCAAGAGTTATTTGATTATTTCTCTCGTCCTGTTCAAGAGATTAATGGAATGGTTTATAGTCAAGCACAGATTGATGAGATTAATCGTCTTTCTAATCCTGCTGAATTGGCTATGCGATTTATTATGAATCTTGATGGTGGAGTTGACCAACTGATTAAAGCTGAACTTGCTAAAAAAGAAGTTAAACGTCTTCGTTCATTAGCAAGTAAGACTGGTAAAAACAATGGTAATCCTAGAGTTCAAAAGACTGCAAAGGATGATAAAATTGTTTTACCTATTAAATAAAGCAAATGTTCTTGCCTTATAATAATAACTTAACCAAAAATCTAATTTACAATGCGTGAAATTGGAACTGTAAAATTTGACTCGAATCAATATACAGATGCTAATATGCTTCTGAATTTTGATTTGATTGACCCTGTTAAACTTAATCGTAATCTTACTTATCTTTGGGGTAAGGATAGTGACAAGTATCCTCTTCTTACTCTTACTGAGGGTCAGGGTGCTGTTACAACAAAAGTTAAGCTGAATGGTGGTGATACTCAATATACTTGGGAAATTGCTCCTCGTCAGCGTGTTACTTCTCGTCTGAAAAAGCTGGTATCTGATAAAAATGCTATTCAGCCTTACGGAACTGTTGAGGTTGAAATGGAGGATAATTGGTTTATTTATCAGCACACGGCTATTGCTCCTTCTGGTATGCAATGGCGTATTCAGAATGAGGGTATTGCTACTTCGACTGGTGGATACGTTTATCGTTTTACCAATATGTCGGGTGCTCCTATCTCGGCTGATGCTGTTGCAAAAGACTTCATTGGTGGTGCTATTTGGGCATTAGGTGCTTCGACTATTCCGGGTAGCAAGTCTGACGGAAACCGCTCGAATAACCAGTCGTTTAGCAAGGCAACCAACCAGTATGGTTACTATCGTTTCTCGAAAGAGATTGCTGGTAACATGGGTAATAAGGTTGTTAATATTGCCTTTGATACTGCATCTGGTGGTGAGCGTAGTCTGTGGATGCCTTATGAAATGAAGATGTGGGAAATTATGCGACGCGAGATGCTCGAAGAGGACTTGTGGTTCTCGGAGTACAACCGCGATTCGAATGGTATTATCCACTTAAAAGATGAAAAGACTGGTGAGGCAATTCCTCGTGGTGCTGGTGTCCTTGATATTCTTAAGGCTGTTGGTAATTATGAAACGTATTCTGTTCTGACACTTAATCGTTTCGACCGTATCATTACTCGTATCTTTGACAATCGTATTGATTCTACCGTTGAGGAACTTGTTCTTTATTGCGGTAAAGGTTTTGCACGAATGTTCAATGATGCTATCTACTATGATGCTCGTCTTAAGAATTACTTTGTAACTCTTGGTGATAACGAGATTAAGAGCGATGGTGAAATGATGTCTTATGGTAAGTATTTTAACCGTTATAAGATGTTTAATGGTAAGATTCTTACTGTCAAGATTGTTGATATGTTTGACCACGGTATTCGTGCTCGTCGTGACCGTGAAGCCGGTAATATGTATCAAGGTCTGCCTATTACTTCTTATAGTGCTGTATTCCTTGACCATACTATGGGTTCGAATGGTGAGCGTAATATTAAGTTTGTTTGTGAAGAGGGTCGTGAGTATAAAGTAGGTGTTTATAAAGGTATGGCTGAACTGCCTGCTTCGTGGGGACTTGCGAGTGGTACTCAACTGTCGGATACGAAGGATATTGCTTCTTATGAAGTTCTTGGTTCGCAAGGTATCAATATTGATAATCCTACTACTTCGTTCTGGCTTGATTTAGCTCTGAACTAAACACCCAATTTGAGTAGTAATAATCGAAAGGTTATTACTACTCATTAACATATAAAAGATTGAATAACTTAAAATGTTAAAAATATGATTAAAGTTAATCGTTCAGTTCGTATTGAATGGAGGAACAATCCTTCTTCTTTTGAACTTCGGAATAAAGATGCTTTTAAAACTGACTTTCTTCGTCTTGGTTCTGCTATTCGTCCTGTTAATGAACTGCTGAGCCGTAGTGAGGAAATGCGAGTTCTTCTTCCTACTGTTGTTGGTGTATCTCCTATTGATAGTTCTTGGCAAGAACGAATCACTACATACTTAAATGATTTTCTTCTTGAGATTCCTGTTCATGGCTTAGAGTTCGATACTTCATACGTTTTAGATTTAGGTAATCCTGCTCTGAAAAGTAATATCGACGAACTTATTGGTAAACTTAAAAAAGCTGATAAGATTAAGAATGAAACTGGTTCAGAACTTGAAGCTATTGTTCTGAAACGGATTAAGGAACTTGATGAAACGGAACTTTATAAGTATGTTACTTTTGTTAATATTCCCGATTATATTAGTTGGAGATATTGCCTTTTAAGTAGCAAAGTTGCTAATAAAGTTGAAGACATTAATAAAAGCGTCAATATTCAGTTTTATCTTACTTCGGATAGTGAGCGTAAAGCACTCAAAGCTGCTCGGACGAAACTTCGCACTGATGCTCTCAAGAAATATACAGAACTTATTAATAATCCGAATAGCGCACTTATTGACAACGTTGTTGTATCGACAGGTAGCGTAGGTGATTATTCGGAATTTATGGCAATGACTGCCGATGATAAGCAATCTGTTCTTCTTGAACTTATTGACAGTGACCCGCAGAAGTTTATTAGTATTGTTGATGATAAACATCTGGAGATGAAAGCTAAGATTACTATTTATCTTTGGATGAATATTATTCGACAACTTCCGAATAGTTCTATCATTGTCGATGCTTCTAATCCGGAAAATGTTATTGGTAATAATATTAATGATGCTATCTCGTATTTCTCGAATGATAACAACAAAGGTATTGTTGCCGAGTGGAACGCGAAGTATCGTAGTTTGAAAGGTTAGTCATGTATGAAACGGTAAAAGAGTTACACATCGAAATAGAGCAACGAATACAGCAAATAACATCTAATAGACATCGGAGTATTGCTCCTCAGTTTATTGATATGATGCTGAATCGAGCTGCCGTTAAATATATACAAACTAAATCAAATAGGAAAACTAATTATAAAGGCGAAGGTCTTGAAGATAGTAAAAAACGTGTAGATGATATTCAATCATTAAAACGTGAAACTCCGTGGCTTAAACTTAAACGTAATAAGCAAGATACGGATTATCCAAATAGAGCTTTCGTTATTCTTCCGGGTGATTATTTAAAACTTATTTCTTCTACTTCTCGATTAACTTATGGTAAAACTCGACTTGTTGAGAATTTACATGAAGTTTATTCTGATGATGAAGTTAAGAATTTGTATTATCATCTAATAGATTTGTCTAAAATTGCCTTAACTGGTGATGAATTTAATGGACAAATTATTGTTAATGGGAATGAGATTGATATTTCAGATATTCTTTCTCTTTATGATAGTGATTCAGATAAGATTGATTTGTATGAAATTGCAGGTTTAACTTGTGATAGATTACGTCAAGCTCTTTCTAATGGATATAATGTTTATTGGGAGAATCTGATTGGTCGTTATTATAAAGATTGTATTATTATTACTTCTAATACAAAAGATGAAATTGCATTGAAAGTTAATGATACAGACATTCCTGTTATTACTTATAATACTACTTATGACGAGTTCGTAAATATAGGAAATAAGTTTTCTGAAAATGATTTAATTGCTACCGAAAATATCCGAGCTACTCTAAATAACTTCTATGGTAATAAAAACAGACATCTCAATCCAATAAGTGAGCTTGTTGATGATAGGCTGTTTGTTTATTACGGTGATGATTTTTGTGTTGATGCAGTTAAGATTTCATATATTAAGAAGCCACGTCTTTTTAATATTGATATTAACCAAATGTCAGATATGGAAGTTACACCTGATTTCATAGATAGTGTAGTTAGCGATATTCTTCTTGTTCTTAAAGATGACAGTTTTAGTGCTGTTAAACAACAATCAAATTTAGAATAGAAAATGAAAAGTGTAATTGTCGCAAATAATTTTCTGACAACACTTGCTAATAATGATGTTAGCAAGTTGACTCGCGGACAAGCTGTTCTTCTTAATTCGGCTGGTAAAGTCGTTGCAGCTGCTTCGGATGTCAAGGATGATGAGATGTTGCAGTTTGTTCTTGGTCTTGGTGATGGCAAGGTTAAACGCGGCGTTTGGATTAATACTAAGTGGTCGAAGCAACATAAAGAAGAATATATTGCTCCTGTTGGTAAAACGTATCAGTTTACGAATCTTGTAGCTAATCGTGGTATTGGTTATCAAGGTTTCGACGCTGAGGTTATTATCTCATGTAAGCCTATTAATTCGTTTGGTGGTTATCCTCTGGAAGTTTACAATGCCAGCGTAACTATTAATGGAATTGACGAAGCAAGTGCTGATATTATTGCTCGTCTGAAAGTTGAAGTTGAAAAGACTTTAACTAAGATTAATGCTCGCTTTGGTGCTAATAGTATCACGATTGATAATTTTACCGAAGCAAGTGCTATGTTTACTGGCGCCGCAGGTTTTGAGTATTATGTGACGTTTGATGGTATTCTTCGTGCTACACTTAAAGAGGGTACTAAGAATCAAACTCCGGTTGGTACTTATGACCAAGTTGCTAAACTTGAAAAAGAAGCAGATGTTGCCGGTGTAGGTTATAATCCTAATTTCAAGGAATATGACCGTGTTTATGGTGATATTTTTACAGCTACCGAGGGTGTTATGTATGACACTTATATAATTACTTCTCGTGCTGATTTCACACATCCCTTTAATTTACATACAGAGGGTTTACAGGTTACTCAATTTATTGCTATTGACAATGCCAACAATGCTGCAATTACTGCACTTGAAACGGTATTGGCACTCATTAAGTAAGAAATTGATTTGTTAAAAATGTAACCACAAGGATAACTCCTAATGCTATTAATTGTGGTGTTAGGAGTTATTCTCTTAATGATGCTAATGTTATGTGACAAGTGGGCGTGCAACCTCCTGCCCCACCGGGGAGCGAGGCCGCAGGCCGAGCCATACAAGTTGCACCATTATTATTATTAATCGTCATATAACAATAAATACGATTAGTATTATGATAAAGAAAATATGGAATAAAATAACTACTTTTTTAAGTGGTTATTATTTAGAACATAAAGACGATATTATTATTGGTTTCGTCATTGCTACTGTCGTAGGTATTTTATTTAAGGCTACTGTTGCTACTTGGTTTATGAGCTTATGGATTACATTAGCTTATCAAATCATTACTTGTGGTATTCAAGCTGCAAGAAAGAAAACAGTAACTGGTCTTAAAATTCATCCTATTATTATTAACTTTGTAGTTGGAGTATTTATTTCGTTATTGTTCTTGGTATGGCAGTAATTAATCTTCGAAATGTTATAGCGCTCGGTGTACTTGAAGATGGTGTATATCCAAGTGTTTATAATGGCCAAACCGGAGAATATATTGGTACAGTAGATGGTGAAGGTGCTGGTATTAAAACAGTTCCTACATTATATATGTACTATCGAAAGAATGGCCACCTATATTTATATAGGACAAAGGAGAGGATTGAAATAGACTTAACTAATGTAACTGCTTACGATAATAGTGCTCTATTTAAGCTAACTGAAAAATCTGATATTAGTTCTGCAAAGATTACAGAGTTTGAATCTCGAAATATTGATGTAGGACATTATGAATATAAAGTTCCGTGGGTTAAATCAACTCAACAATATCTTTATATACTTGTACCGATTGTTCGTTCTATACATACAATTACAGTACAAGGTATCATAAGTAATCAGATATTCACTCTTACTGGTATTTATGTTCACGAGGGTAAATCTTGGTGGATTTATCGGACGAATGTAAAGACCAATTTTGATTTTAATGATGCTGTTAATGAGATTCTTGATGTTCAAGTATATGTTCGTGAGCTTACAGCTGAGGACTTAAATCCTGTTGAACAACTTACAAAACTTTTATTTGAACATATTAATAATAAGTTTAATCCTCATGAGGTAACAAAAGAACAAGTTGGTCTTGGCAATGTTGATAACACTGCCGATATAGATAAACCTGTATCTCGACCTCAAAAAGAGTATATTAATGCTCTTGAAAATAGGGTTAGAGGTTGGTTCAAACAGTTGAATGTTTGGATTAACAATCATGTTACAGAAGTTAATAAGAAGTTTCAAGATGTTTGGGCTGCTATAAACAAGAAACTTGATAAAGAAGATTACGAGAATGACAAAGATAATTTCAATGCTCATATTCATAATTATGATAATCCTCATAGAGTTACTGCTGCACAAGTTGGTTTACCAACAGCCGCAAGTGATATTGAGAAATTAAAACAAAAAGCTCAAGAACTTCAAGGTTTGCTTATTAATAAGCAAGATAAAACTTCTGAAGAACTTGTTACTGATAACAAACGTATTGTAGATGCTATTAATGAGATTTATGGTATTGCTGTAGAACATAATAATCATGTTCGTAGCAACAGTATTAATCAAATTGAAGTTACAAGTGAGATTCCTACTACGTTTAAAGATGGTACACTTTGGATTCGTATTCCTCGAAATGAAGAAGATTATATAACAATTAAGATTGAAGCTGTTCCGGTTGATTCTACTATACGAATGATTAATTTGGAAGGTAAAGAATCAGCAGGTATTGGTAGTGCAAGTCTTGAATGTTTAATTCAAAGTCGTTTACATTATATTGTAGAAAAAGAGAATTACATTACAAAAGATGTTTATGTCGATGTAGGTGTTGAAGATACGACAATTAACGTTGTTCTTACACCTAAAACTAAAAAGACATTAATTGTAAATGCAACTCCTGATAATGCTTTAATTATATTTACTGATAAACCTTCTAATGTAGTTATTGCTCAAGGTACTGGTACTCTTACATATGAAACTTATGACCCGCGTGATATTTTAATTCAAGTTGGTGCAAGTGGATATGAAACTTACGAAGAGCGTATTACGTTAGATGAGAATATAATTCGTGATATTACTCTTATTGCTCTACCGGTTGAACAAGGTGCTGTAAGTCTTACGGTGGTCGATAGCGAAACAAAGGCCAAAATAGCCGCATACGTCTATGATAAAGACACGGGTGGTATATTAGGTCAAGTTACAAAAGATACGCCGCTACAACTCACCGGAGATGTCAATACGAGCCGAATTTTAAGGTTTGTTTCGTCGGGTTATATAGAGGTTGAACAACTGGTAACTTATGCAATTCCTACCGCAGAAGTTACTGTTGAAATGGATAAAGTTCCAGTTCAATCTGGTACTATCTATGCAACTGCTGTAAATACTGAATCTACTGCTTTAGACGGTGTTACGTTTGAGTATAAACTCAGTACTGAAAGTGATTGGAAACCTCTCAATAATAATGAATCGACTGCTGGTAAATCTGAGGCTGTTACAGCTCCAGTTGGAACAAGTGTTGATTTCCGAGCTTCTAAAACTGGTTATATAACTAACACTGGAACTGGTACGATTAATTCTACTGGTGAACATAGTGTTACTATTGTACTTGAAGAGGTTCCGCCTGAACCTACTACTAAACAATATTATATCCATGCTGTAACTGAGGAATCTGTTAATATCACAACAGGTGTTCATGGTTATTTATGGAATAATAATAGTTGGGTTGAACAAACTTTACAAGGTGGAGCAATGGGATTTGCTTATACTGGTGAACCCGGAACTTCTATTCGTGTTAAGTTTACTGCTACCGGATACAACGATACTGAAAAAGATATTGTTTTAGAAGATGGTAGTACAGAACCGATTGATGTTAAAGTCGTAATGACAGAGGAAACTCCTTCTCAACCTACAACTAAGGAACATTTTGTATTCGCTGTTACTGAAAAGAACGCACCAGTTGAAACAGTTACTGCTGCTTCTGTATTAGTTGATGGTGAATGGATGCCTCAAGATTTACGAACTGTTGTAACAAGTATCGGATTTAACTATACTGCTATACCGGGAACTGTTATTAAAGTCAAATTTGTTGCTACTGGATTTATTACTGAAGAAATTGATGTTACTCTTCAAACTGAAAGTGATGAATCTTTAATCGTACCTGTTACTCTTCGTTTTGAGGACGGTATTGATTATATGCAAATCGAAGGTGACGGTACTAAACATCCTATATTTAGGGTTGGTAATGTCGAATCTAATTAACGGTTTAATGATATGAAAGAATCAGTAATTCGCAAAGTATTTTGTGCCTTAAACTGGCCTCCGAAAACTGGTGCTTTTCAGAAGTTAATTACTTTTGTAGTTGAAGGTTTAGCCACTAAGGCTGAATCTTCAACTGTTCAACAATTACAAACAAAAGTAGAAACTCTTGAAAGTACTGTTAATAAATTACAAGAAACTGTTACTACTTTAAGTGGTAAAGTAAGTACATTAGAGAGTAATTATACTTCTTTGGAAAGTCGTGTAACTGCTCTTGAAACACCACAAGGTTAATATTAATCTACAACTATGGCACAACTTAATCTTCTTGAACGAGCTACGGAAGCTGTCGTAATGCTTAATGGTAATCGTCGGCAGGTTCTTGATATGTGGCTTAATGGTAAAAAAGTTTGGCCAATAGATGAACCTGTTGTAGAATTAGCTGTTGATAAAACTCTTGTTATTCTAAATAAAGATAATAATTATCATGATACTATAGCTGTTTTCGCAAGTGATACAGCTGAATGGGAATTTGGTAATTAGTTTGTTATTATAGTTAATCGACCAAAAAAAAAACAAATGGCAACTATTCCGAGTTATTTATCATGGGTTCCTAAAACTAGTACTGGAAATGCACAGATTAAGATTAATTCTGTGAGGCCTTATACTGGTCGTGTCGATAGAAGCACTAAAGTTATCGGTAAGATTGTTGGAAAGTCTAACGCAGTTACAGTCACGGTTCTTGAAAAGGCTGCTGACGAATTTATTACTCCCGATAATTTAACTGTTAATGCTGCTAAAGATGGTGAAACAATTCATGTAACTGGTAAGTCTAACTCGAAACTTCTTACGTTTACATGGAAAACTAACTTCGGTATTGCAAACGTAACATCATTTAAAGTTAATGGTAGTACAACAGCTACATCTGGTACTGCTATTACTGGTGACCCCGGTGCTACTGGAGAATATACTTATGATGTTACTCTCGTTGTACCGAAGAATGAAACTATTAAAGTTCGTTCTGCAACTCTTGGAATCAAGGGTGAAGATGAGAATGTTGTTAAAAATATTATTATTGTTCAGGCTCTTGGTGACAGCTATCTGTATCTCAATTTGCAGGGTACAACTACCGCAACTGTTACTATTCCGAAGGGTGGTGGTGAGCAGACTCTGAATGTTCTGTCTAATGACGAATGGACATTCGAACCTGTTGAATAAATTAATTAATCATTTATGAGTGTTATCACTAATAAATGGAATGACGGGAGTGGAGATTCAATTAATATTGAATCTCCCTCTTTTCAAGGAAATCAGACTGTTAAAATTTCATCACCTGTTCAAAAGGGTACTTCTAAAAGAAGTATGAAGTTTATTGGAAAGTGTAAAAAAGATTCCAGTAAACAAGTTATTCTTACTGTTGAACAAGAAGCATCTACTTATACATATGATTTAACGTTAAATAGTGATAATACTGAAATTGCCGCAAAGGGTGGAACTGCAAATATTACAGCTGTACTTAAAACATATCGTAATGGTAATTTAGTTAGTACAGATAATGTTACACCAGTTCTATCAGGAAGTGCTACTGGATTTTCTATATCTGGTACTAAGGTTACTGCAAGCAATCGAACTACAACTGTTGGTAGTAGGAGAAGTATTGTTGTAACTGGTAAATATTCAAATACATTTGATGGTCAAACAGTATCATCAACTATTACTATTTATCAAGAAGCCAATGAGGCTTCTTATGGTGCTTTAACAGGTGGTTCTGTTTTAGCATCTGATATTCCTGCAAGTGGTGGAACATCTTCGACCAATGTTACTAATATGTCGCAGACAATTAGTTATACATCTGGTTCGACTCGTGCTGGTACAGTTACCTATTCAAAAACAGATGAGATTACAGTTTCTTCTCTTGGAACCACAGTTAAGGTAAGAACTAAGGTTGGACAAGTTACTGTAACTTATACTGGTGAAGGTGGTGCAACTGCCAATAAAACTGTTAATATTTATCAAACTGAAAATAAAGTAACTAATAGTAATTACAATTCTCGAATTACTGCGTATGGAACTCCTACTATAAGTATCGGTAGTGGTTTGACAGCAGCTGGTGGTTCTGCGACTGTAAGTGCTTCTGTTACTAATACTGAAACTTATAATGCTTTGTATAGTTCGGGTGCTATTGGCCCGAATCAAACACGAAGCGTTGGTGGTAGTTTATCAATTTCTATGACTGTTAATGGTAATAGTAGATTCAGTTTATCTGGAAATACGATTACTCATAGTAGTATGGGAACTAATGAAACTACTGATACTATTACTATAAAAGCTGTAAATGACGGAGATAGTTCTAAATCAGCTACGACTTCTAAAAGTATAACAAACAGTAAAACTGTTAAATCTACTTCTGGTGGTATTTATACATATGGTGATGTAATAGCTGGTACAGTAACAAATGGTATTATTCCTGCAAGTGGTGGTTCTGCTACTGCTAAAGCTGGAAATGCTACTCAAAGTTGGAACAAATCTGCTACAATTACTACTTACGAATATACATCTGGTGCTACAAAAGATGTTACTACTGAAGCTGCTTCAAGTGGAACTGCTAATGTTGTTCCGAATGTAGCTTCTATTACTGCTACTGCTTCTTCGAAGGGTACAACTGTTTCAGCTCAAACTACTGTTAAAAGTCAACCTGTTATTTGGTCGGCTAATGGTGAATCTGCAGGTGCAACAATGTATATTTATCAAGAAGCTAACAAGATTGAATCCTATAATTACGATAGTTGGAATATTGGTATTACAGCAAATCCTACAACTATTGCTGCATCAGGTGGAACTTCTACTATTAACGCACGTTGTACGAGACTTAAAACTCCTTTATATACATCTGGTTCTATGGGAGCAATTACCATTGAATCTGCAACTCCAACGTTAGCAATTAGTGGTACTGGATTTACATTAAGTGGAACTACTGTTACAGCATCTAAAAACAATGTTGGAGCTCGAAGTTGTACAGTAACAGCATCAAAAGAAGGAGCTACTTCTAAATCTGTTACTATTACTCAATTAGCTGGGCCTGATGGTATTGGTTATATGCAGATTCAAGGTAATGGTATTGACCACTATATTTTCCAAATTGGTCGTACACCAAATACTCGTTCTAATGATGTTCAAACTTTATCAGAAGAACCTGCTGAAGTTGCAACAGAAACTAAATCTGAAAGTTTGTTTGCTAAAATTAAACGTATTGTTACTAATCTTAATTAATCAAAAGTTATGGCTTTATCCAAATCTGCTTTGAAAGCAAAATTTGTCACTGGTGTTATACCAACTCAAACTGATTTTGCCAACCTTATTGATGGTATGTTAAGTATGCCATTGGGGGGGGGACTGGTGATACAACAATAAACTTCGGAAAAGGTGATAGTTTCGATAGGATTTTTGTTAATGCTTTTCGATATTTTTATGGTGTTGATGAATCATTTTTTCTAATTGGTTCTTATGATGAAACTGAAAGTACAAATCTTATTTCAGTAATTATTAGATTTACAGATAATTCATTAGCTGGTGTTGATTGGAATATTACTTATCATATATTAGACCGATCTAATAGAAGGTCTTTATATGAAGAAGTTGGTGGTATAAATGAAGCTGATGAAGAATCTATTTATAATTGGATTCGAAATGCTAATCTTCCTTATTATAATATCGAAAACAAATTTAATAATAATCCTTCTTCTCGAACTATCGTTATTAATAATAGCACTTATATTTGTTGGCCTGTTAAACAAAATAATGAATGGTATGTAGGAACTGTGTGGGAAATGGAAGTCGATATGAGTGGTTCAAATGCTCTATATCGTTATTATCCTGCTGGTAATTCTCAAACCAAATGGAATGTTTCAGACCAACAAGTTGTTGATGACTTAAAGACAAAATGGAATAAAACCAATACTCCACAGTAAACTCTGACTGTTATTAGTAATAATAGTTAGAGTTTAACTGATATATGTCAAACTTTAACTATTATTACTATGACTATTGCACAAATTAAAGCTTTGTTTCAAACTGGGAAAATTCCTACACAAGCTGACTTTGAAAATTTGATAAATAAGATTCCTAATAGCGATAATTTATCGAGTGGGATGCTACATTAAACTTTGTTAACCCCAGTCGTCCCAACGTACTTGGTTATAGATTTATTACTTCTGGTGATACAGAATCTTATATATTTATAGGTTTTTATGATGCAGCTAATGCTACATATTTACCTTATATAATTGTACATTGTAATACCGGTTCACCTTCTGAATCTGGTATTACTCCGCCTATCAGATATGCTATTCTAACATCTGAAATGATAACGAAAATGTTAGTACGAGGTGGTGAATTACATTCAGCTACTGATTCAGAACTTATTGGAGCAATCCCTTCAAATGTTAGGTGGAATTGGGTTGGCTGGTATCATTTATCTAATACGCATCGAATTATTAAAAATGACCTTGTAGAAGAACACTTTTTTATAACAACTGATGGTTCTACAAGAGCTTATTTCAAAGTAGTTTATGCTACTGAAAATGATACGTTCCCTATTGTTTCTAAAGCTATCAGAGTAGGAGTATCAGGTGGTGCTATAACTGTATATAATTATATTCTTACTTCTATTGCAAATATGAGTAATTATAAAAAAGAATTGACTGCTATTTTAGATTCAGCAGATTTAAGCACTACACAACTGTTGAATTTTATTAATAAATATATGAGAGATATTAATGTTACAAATTAAAAGTTAAATTGAGTTTGACTTTTAGTTGTTATAAATAATTTATTTAATCTTAAATCAAGTACGAATTATGATAAATTTATTAATAACACAAAAATATTCAATTATATTATGGCAACTAAAAGTCAGCTTAAACAATATTTTGAAACAGGTAAAATACCTACACAAGCTCAATTTGGTGAGCTTATAGATTCTATATTTAATATTATTGGTTCACCTGATGGTAGTTTGAATATAAATAGTGATGAAAATAACATTAAACTTTCTATAAAGAATTATAGAAGTTTACATGGTGTATATATGTCTCAATTATCTGTTAGTCTTCATTTATTTTTTAATAATGATATTAAGAATGGTACAAAATCAGTTCCAGTATTTATCATATTTAGTACTGTAAATAGTTTAACTAATCCTGCAAATGCTAATATTAAGTATGCTGTTCCGAATACCACCTTACTTAAAAGTATGACAGATGATAATTTGGATTATCTCACTGCAAGTTTGGATGTTATTATTCAAAGATTTACTGCTCTTAAGATTTCATATTATGATTTAGTACCTAAAGAAAAAGAAGTAAAGAAACCTTCCATTGTAACAATTATATATACTGATTCTGATTATACCACTTATGTATATAATTGCATTATGGGTATGGGGAATATTAATTCTATAGTACCAATTTGTATTCATAGTCTTATTAAATTAAAAGATTTTGAAGATGATGATTATTCAGGTGCTATGAGTATTTTACAAAGAACTGTTTATAATAATATGACAGTAAAATCTGAATGGGAAAAGATAATGAAGTTACAAGGTTATGAAGATGGTTTAGTTATTGATGATAGCGGAGTTGCTGAAAATTTTATGAATACTATACACGCTAATTGTTATAAACAAATTCAATTAAAATAAAATCATGATTAAAGTCTATTGTAAATTCCTACCGTTCAAAGGATATTTATGTATGACTTTATTATGGTGGTTAGTAATTCGTACTGAATACAAAGATAAGATAACTCCTACTGTTGAACGACATGAATCTTGTCATAGTTATCAACAAGTAGTATTATTTATATTCAGTCTTATTGTAAGTATCATATTAAGTCTTACTACAAATTATTCTTGGTGGTGCTTATTATTAACTCTAATTATTCCTTTAATTGCTTACGTGATTAGTTGGATAATTGAAATCATATTACCTCCTTATAATCGAGCTTATAAAGATATTTGTTTTGAATGTGAAGCAAGAAGTTTAGAATCTGATAAAGATTTTAGAAAGAAATTGTTTCCTTTTAGTTTCTTAAAATATATTCCAAATAAGAAATATGGTAGTCGATGAAATTGATGAATGGTAAATGGAACAACTCGTAGGACATTTCATTGAGTTATTCAGTACTCATTTCGATTTATCATTTATGCTTTGTGTGAATGTTTTAACATACATACTCATTAAAGTAATAGATGATATTAATGGTGATAAATCTGTTGGCACATGGACTAAACGACTGGTTATGCTAATTAGTTGTTTTGCTATTGCCGCAGGATATATAGCAGGTGGATATGAAAATACTACAATTCTTATTAATTCTGCTATTCTTGCACCAGTTGCTTGGAGCTGGATATTCAAACCGATTCTAAAAAAGATTGGTGCTGATTATAAACAAAATCATTAATTAATTAAGATGATTACTACTATGGCATGTGGTGGAAAGAAAGGTGGTAAAAAGACCACTGGTAAGAAAGTAAAGAAATAAATTGTTAGTAATATAACAATTTATATTGTTAAAGATTGAATTGAAATGGTGAGAGGTGTTACTAATGTAGCACCTCTTTTTTATAGTGAATATGGTGGGAAATCGACTATTTTAACGTATATTTGTTAGTAGCCCAATATAATATACCTATTAATATTAATCCTCTTATACGCCTATCTATGTTCGATTATACAGCTATTATAGTAGCTATAATAACATCCATAAGTACGATTGCTGGTATTTATCTAAAAGAATGGTTATTTCCTAAACGTAAAGAACAAAAACTTACTATTGAAAAAAGTAATTGTTATATAGAACTTGATAAGATATGTGCTTCTATTCGAGATACTATTCACGCTAATGCTGTTTATATTGCTTATTTTCATAATGGCGGTCATTTCATTAATGGTGTAGAAATGGATAAATACACTGTTGTTGGTGAAGATTATGATTGTTGTGTAGTATCTTATAAGAAATCTTTTAAGGATGTTCTTGTTAATAATTTTCCTTATTTATTTCATAATCTTCTTGTTAGAAATCGTCATTATTGTAATGATGTTAGTAAATATAAGTTTCAAGATAGATGTTATAAAGATGAACTTGAAAGTAGAGGTATGAAGTCTGCTTATACTTTTCTTATTAAAGACCCTATTAAAGAAACACCTATTGGTTTTATTTCTCTTGAATATAATATCGTAGAAGGATTTAATCCTGATGATGAAAAATATATTTGGAAAAAACAAAATACTATTGCTAATCTTTTGAATCTAAATAAGTAAGATATGGGAACACTTAATCAATATGCAGCCCGTATTGCAAACATGGTTAATCAACCTAATAATCACGAACTTAAAGAACGTGTTAAGGATATGATTAAAACTATGTTTGCAAATCGTATCCGACAAAGCGTTGAGAAAAATGGAATAGATGATATTCTTAAACTTACTTTTATTGCTCCCGTTGAAGAGTTGAAATATAGTGATATTCTTCCTACTGAATATCGAGTTGCTAATAAAATTAGATTGTTAGGAACAAAGTACAAAGTTCCTACACCCGTGCGCATACAAAGTGATGCGCCTTTTGCGTTTGTAGGTGATACTGTTGGTAATGGATATATGTATGAGAGTTCTATTACATCTCTTAAACTACGTCAAAGTGGGCGTCCAACCTGCTCTCCCACCGGGTATCCACGAGCTTATATTATATTAAACGGTCATATAATTATTGCTGAAAAAGTTGGTACAAAAGATATTGATGATAGACGACCAATTAATGAAGTAATGATTACAGGTATATTTGAAAATCCTGATGAAGTTCTTTCGTTCTTTAAGAATGAAGATGGTCAAAATATTGAATTACCTTTACCTAATGATATGCTTGAAAGTATAATTCAAGAAATACTTAAAACTGAATTTGGTATTTATCCTCAAGATTTGGATATTAAAACAAATAATAATAATCCTACTATTGCTCAACGTGGCAATGGCCAAGATTAACATCATGTTTCTATCATTATGGTTGATAACGAATATTATTGGAGAGATTTTGTTAAAGAAGTTCAAATACAACTTAATTCTTTAATTAAACAATTACATCTTGCTTATGAACGACGCAATGATTGTATTTATAATATCAAAGATAATCTTGCTAAATATCAAGAAGCTGGTGTTGATGTTTCAGTAGTATTCGATATTGATAATCGTAGTAAGATTTATTTTAATAAGAAACAAGATACTCTACTTGGTACTAAACTAATGAGTTATATTCGTAGTTATAATTACTTAGTTTATGAACGTCTTGATAAACTCGATGATGATATAGAAACTCTTGTTGCTCTTAAAGAATTACCTTCTGAAATGTATACTTATATGCAAGATGAAGTTAATAATGAGATAGCTAATTTACTATGCAAAGGTAATAATTATTCTTTTGGTAGTTCCGTAGGTTACGTTTATGTTTACTATAAAAAGACAATGCCCGGTGATGTATGTAGTGTTGTTGATTGGGGTGCTACAAAAGACTTAAAAAAGAAATTGTTAGAACAAGGTATTAATATACGAACTGCTGATAATCCAAATGGTATTCCTTATTTCATATATTATGATTATGATTGGTGTATAAAAGCTGTATATCATAAAGTCAAAGGTCGAATACCACAAAGTGTCTATTATAAATTCAAATTTGGTCACACAAGTAGTGCTTACGAAAACGGTGAAAAAACTATTGACAGAACACCTTTTGCAATGAAAGGTAAAACTGTAGATGAAATTGCAACAAATCGAAGACTTAATTGTTTCAATAAAATTCTTGCAATTTGTTTTAATCATCCTGACGAAGCTATTAAACTATATCGAAATAATCTTCCTAAACAAAATAATGCTTTATGATTGATAATAATATATTCATTAGTAGTGCTGCATTAATTCCAGATATGTATAACGATTATAATATACAAAGTGATGATTTTGTAAGTCGTTTTCCTATTTGGATTGCAAACGCTTTGGAAGAACTCAAATTCATTCAAGCTTATGTTAATATAGAAAAAGATATTGAATTTGACGACCATCGTTGTCAATTACCGTGGGATTTTCGTGGTGTGATTGATGTCATTATAAATAACAAAAAAGCTGTTCTTAAAAATTCAGCTGAATTTAACAAAGATACTATTACTGAAAAAGTAACAACTGTTCCAACATATACTCCTTATACTGATATTTCAAATGCAGATATAACAAGCCCCAGTGATAAAAATGATAGTTTTAATCATGCTTCTGTTGATAAAGAGCAACCTTATTATTACATTAGTAATAACTGGATTCATACTAACATTGATTATGGAACTATTCATTTAAGATATAGAGCTTTGCCTGTTGTTTATGACAGTATTATAAATATGGATGTTCCTCTTATTTATAATAACGGCCCTCTTAAAAAATATCTTAAACTTTATGTTCTTAAACAAATGTTATTAAGAGGTTATAAACATCCAGTTGTAAGTCTTACAGCAAATAATCCTTATACAAATCCTGCTATAGAACTCGATAGAATGAGAATACAAGTTCGAGTTTCTTGTAATAAATTTAGTAACGACCGTCGAGAGAATATTGCTACTATTCTTCGTACATTAGAATAATAGAAATTATGAAAGTTTTAGGTCTTGATTTAGATAATTCACCTCATATTGCACAAGATAAATCTTTACGATATGCTAAAAATATAACTATTGATAATAAAGGTCAAAGTTATTTTAATGAAAGAGGATTTGATTTCATAGGTGAATTAGATGATATTCTTGAATATCATCCGACAAATCGGAATATCATTCCTTATATTTATAGTGATGCCAATAATCACAAATATAATATTATAGGTACAATTCCAACTAATGTTGGTGTTGTACTTTTTTGCGTTGTAGAACATTGGAATAATGCAGATAAATCTGATTTACAAGCTAACGACGCTATTATATATCTTAATCTCGATGATAATAATCCAACTGTAAAACGTTGTTTGTATAGTACATCGGGTGCATTTGGATTCAGTATTGATAGACCAATTCATGGAGATTATATATACAATTATAAAGAAAATTTAATTGTTACATTTACTGAAGGAACTGATGAATCAGCAAATGAAACAAGAATTATTAATTTGAATGACCCGTTTTATGATGGTAACAATGGAGATGATACTGCGATAGGATATGACATCACTGTTGATGAAGTTGATTCGTTTAATCTTATTCCAAATGTTATTTATCCTGAACTTCAATTGGAAGTTAAAGACGGTGGTAATCTTAAAACTGGTGCTTATCAAATAGCAATTAAATATCGTCTTGATGATGGTACTTATACAAACTATTCTCCTTTGAGTACATCACTTATTGTTTGTGGCAATTATGAAGAAGATTATGCGTTAAGTATCGAAATTAATAAAAATATTACTATTAGTTTTAGAAATAGTGGTATTAAATATAAACATTGCCGGTTTGCTATTGTTTATATTACTGACGAAGCTCAATTATCATATGAAACTGATGATATTTTAATTAGTGGTGTAAGTACTACTTATATTGTAAATGATGTTTCATATTTATCTACTATAAGTCTTGATGATATTTTTATTAAAAATATATCATATATTCGAGATAATACTCTTGTTAATTTCAATAATAGACTTATTCGAGGTAATGTAAAAACTCTTGATTATAGTAAACTTGATAGTGAACTTAAAGAGTTTACAGAGAACAATCTTGATGTTCAATTAAGTTGGAATCCGAGTTCTTCTTATATTAATAGTACTCGACGTTATTTCAAAAGTGGTGAAGTTTATGTTCTTTATGCTGGATATTATGATTATAAAGGTGACCTTGTAAATATACATCATATTCCTTGGAAAGCTAACAATTATGATATTGAAGCATATCCCGTAGGTTCTACTAATCAAAATGCTCATAAAATTCCTTATAAATCTGAAAACATTAGTAAGATTATAAGTCCGGATTGGAAGAGTTTACCTAATGTTAATTCTACTGAACAACTAGATGAAATTGCTAAAACTGGAGTTGGTAGTGAGAATCCTACAATAGCTCGTAATCGTTATTTCACTTTATGCGGAATTTCAATTAAACACACAACTGTTAAAACACAAGGTCGTTCTTTAACAAAAGGTAAACTGAAATTACCAAGTCTTCCGTTACCATATATAACTGAAGATTCTGAAGGTGGAGTTAATCCTTCTGATTATCAAGTTGTAGTATTGGAGATAAAAAGTAAGAGTACATCGAGCCAGTTAATTGGTGTTGAATGTAGTCCTACATTTGGTGGAAATAATCTGATACCTGCTGGTATAAATTTAACTACAAAAGTTTATGATGCTACATCGGTAGTTAAACAGATTGATTCAGAAGAATCTGAAGTTGAAACTGGGTATTATGAAGTTTCTGAATCTAATCTTTTAGCATCTGATAGTAAATCTACATTTGTTGGTAGTACAATTAATACCAAAACTAATTTCGTAATTAATCTTGATGCAAAAGAAACTAAATATATTTTAATTGAAGCTCGATTAAGTTATAAAGTTAATGGTTCAACTGCTCCGACATTTAATTGGTTAACTACATTATATTCTACTTCTTCTGAATGGAATCCTATTTATACATTAAGTCCTAATATCAATATCAAAGCTAATCTTGTTGGTAAAACAGACTTAATGAATAAATATATTAGTTCAATAGTTTATTTCTTTGTTGAACATAATATTAATAATTCTCGAATTGTTACACAAGGTTTCGCAATGCGAGATACTGAAACTAACAATTTTGGTAAAAATCAAACTTATAAGAATCCTTTTGGTGGAAATAATGCAAGATTTTATACATTCGAATATCTTTATAATAAAATAAATAGTATTCGAGGTAAACTTAAACCTTTATATTTTGAAACTGATGTTCTTAAATTTGTTAAAAATGAAGAACTTGATGATGATATAAAAGTATTTAATGCTGAATGGAAAGGTGAGGATTTTAATGGATTTGGAGATGTTAATGAATCTGGAACTCGATTCTTAGATGCTGACATTAATAGTCTTACAATTGATACTTCTCGTGCAACCAAAGACGTTTCACTTGAATATATCAATGCTAATATTAGTTCTCAAAACAATATTGCTAGCGACAGTTATTATCGTATCGAAAAAGGTTTTGATGGATTTAATAAAGGTACAAATAATGAGGAATGGGCAAGAGGCTATATTGCCGATTTAATTAATAATTCTGAAACACTTTATTCTGATGTAAATAATCAGAAACTTCAAATTGCATCTAATGTAATTAATATTAAAGGTTCTTCTGAAGTAATAACTTCTTTAGTTGGTGATACATTTATTGGATATATAACACTTCGAGCTACTGCTCCATCGTCTGACTATCGTTATGGTGATGCTCAAGCAAAAGAATTAGACAGTAATGCTACTGTTTATCGTTGGATATTTACTGTTCCTCTTGAAAGTAAATTCAATATTCTTGCTCGATTCAGTGTTAATAACGTAGATAAATCTTTCAAATATCACAATAAACGTGGTAATGAATTACGTGAATTTTATCAATTAAGTTATCAAGTTGATAATTTCATAAATAGTAGTGTTGGTAAAGGTTATTCTCCTGTTTATAATGAGAATGGTATTGAAACATTTACTTATTTTGAAGAAATTCCCGGAACTCAAGACCATCCTTATCGTATAATTCGTAGTCAATTACAGAGTGCTGAAAATGCTAATCTTAATTGGCGATTATTTAGAAGTGATGATTATAAAGATATGCCTTTTAATCGAGGTGAAATTATTGCATTGAAAACTGACAATAAAAATCTTTATATTCAACAGACTTATGGTCTGCATTTATTACAACTTCGTGATACACTTTCTAATACGGATGAAGGTACTTCGTATTTAGGTACAGCTGATATATTTAATATGGAACCTCAAGAGGTTACATATAGTCCCAGTGGTTATATAGGTTGTCAAAGTTATTTTGATACTCACGTTAATGTTATTGGTTATTTTGTTATTGATGCAGTTCATAGACGTATCTTTAATATCAATGGAGATAAAGTAAGTAATATGACTGCTCTTAATGCTCTTAAATGGTTTGACGGTAATCTTGCAAAAAATGTAATTAATCCGTTTAAGAATAATGGTAGAATTTGGGCATTTAATGAAGATACTAACATCTTATATTTAGTCCAAAATGTTGATAATAAACAATTCACAATTAGTTTTAGTCCTATTGCTAATGCTTGGATTTCATTCCATGACTATAATCCTATTGTAGGTATTACCAATCGAAATGGATTATTCTGGTTTGATAAACATGGTATTTATGCAATATCTAAAAATAATTATGGTAGATTCTTAAAAGATGATAGTGGTAATCAACTTATTAAAGAATCATATATTAAATTTATTCTTAATGATAATAGTAGTTATAATAAGTTATTAAATAATATTGCTTGGAAAGATAGAGTTGATATTGTTAATAATTTATTACCTACTATTAACGAATTTGAGAAAACTATTAATGCTATATTGGTTCATAATGATGACCAATGTACTGGTTATAGAATTGTTAAATTTAATGATAAATGGTATAATGGTACAACTGGTGTTAATAAAGTAAATCTTTGGAGATTTAATAATGTTAATGATATACACAAACAAATACCTTTTATGGTTACTGATTTAGTTGTAGATAAATCTGCATTAAAACGTAAAGCTAAATGGTATGATGTTAATAAGTTCATTTGTCAATATGTTTATTGTATAATGAAGTTTAATAATAGTGATAATAACAGACTTTGGGAACTTATTGATGTTAATCCTGAATGGATTCTTGATAATCGTAATAATCAAAGATAATTTGTAACAACTTGTGCGGCTCGGCCTTCGGCCTCGCTCCCCGGTGGGGCAGGAGGTTGCACGCCCACTTGTCGTGTTACTCAAACTTTTAATGGTATGTCTAATCGTAAAGTTAATCCTGATAGTCTTCGTCAAGTTACTCGTTATATTAATGAGTATTCTCAACATATTTGGGATAACGAATTGACTGGTGATAAAGAATTTGTTCGTGTTAAAGAAAATAATAAACTTAAAACTGTTCGTTCACGTTCAAAAGATGGTAAATATTATTATCCTTATCCCTCGTATGAAGGTGGTGATGATACTATTGGCCCCGGTTTTAAGTTAAATGATACTTCTGATTTTACTAAATCTGTTAAAGCAAAAGGTAAAGCAACAAGAAAACAAATTGATGCTGAATTAAATCGTCGTATGGCAAAAGCCTACAATGATGTTCGTGATATTTATTCTGAGAAATATGGTATTGATGATTTCAATACTTTACCTCAACCTATTGTTAATCTTATGTCTAATCTCGCATATCGAGTAGGTCGAACTGGTTTTAGACAATATAAGAAATTATTAAAAGGTGCTAATGAACGTAATACAGATAGTATTATTAAAGAATATACTACTGGTAATAAAAGAAGAGATAAATCTGAATTAGAAATATTTAAAACTAATAGTTCTAATGATTATGATATGATTAGAAATAAATTATTTTCTAATTTTAATACTGATGATAATCCTGATAACTATGTTGAAGATATGAGTAAAACTAATCGTAAAAAATATAATTTCGGTGGTATTCGTTCTACACACGATGCTACTGCTGATTATTTAGGAATGGCTCGTGATTCTGGTAATAGACTTTTCGGCAAGGATATAATTAATATGCTTTATCATGATGGGACAAATGATGATACTGGAATCCCAGTTAAGAACTATGTAGATAAGTTGATTGCTAATGATAAACTTATCTATGCAAATATGCAGAACAAAATCAATAATGAAGTTTTAACTTCTCGTAGAGTTGCTCGTTGTGGTGGTCTTGTAAGACGTAAGCGAAAAGATTTCGGTGGCGTTATGTCTGGTAATGTTTATCGAAGTATTGTCGCTGGTAAAAACAATCGAGATTATTTTGATGGAGCAGGTGTTGGCCTAAAAACTAAATATTTAGATGATGCTTATACTGAAGGTGATATTGATTTGAATGCACAAGGTATTGCAAAGGCAAATCAGTTGATGGCTCGTGATTCAGCGATTTATGCTAATATGCAAAATAAGATTAATAATGAAATTCTAACTTCTCATGGTATTACTGCTAAATTCGGTGGACTTGTTGGAACTCCTCGTAGGAAATTTTATTGGGGTGGAACAAGTATTAATGACCCCGGTAGTGTTCAATGGGGTACGCGAGTTCAAGCCAGTGATATTGATGAATCTAAATATAGTGCTGATGGCGAAGGTATCGTAGGTGGTAGCGCTTTAAGTGGAGCTGGAACTGGATTAGGAATTGGAGCTGCTGTTGGTGGAACTGCGGCGCTTGCTACTGGTGCAGCTGCTGGTTCTTGGCTTGGCCCTATCGGTGCTGGTATCGGTGCATTAATTGGTGGTATCATTGGTTTGTTTACTGGACGTAAGAAAAAACGTCAAGAAGAGCGTCGTCGTCAAGAACTTTTAGCTGAACAAGCTGAAATGGAACGTCAGCAGACTTTGGGTAATATGCAAGATAAGGTTGAAAATGATGTTGCAACTATTCGACAAAGTAATCTTGGTAATTACTCAGAAGGTACAGGATTTTATGCTAAATTAGGTGGAATGATTGGTCGTAGAAAATTAAACACCGGCGGCCAAGTAGTTCCTAATTCATCTAATAGTGTTGTTGCTTATGGTCAAACGCATGAACAATATAATCCTGCTACTGGTGAAACTGGAATTATATATGGAGATTCGGAAATTGAAGGCGGCGGCGCTAAAAATGGTCGAATGTATGCTGGTGAAGTTGTTCGTGAAACTCCTGAAGGTGGTCAAGTATTCAGTGATACGATTAAAGTTCCCGGAACAAATCGTACTTTCGCTGATTACGCAAAGAAACTTACTGATATGAAAGGTAAAAAAGAAGCTCAAGTTATTCAACTTGCTGATGGAGTTACATTATCTTTGTCTGCATTAGATAAGAGTAAAACTAACAAATTACAAACTGGAACAAATGTTCGTAATATTGAAAAGTTAGTTTATAGAATGAATAAAGCTCGTGGTGAATCTGAAGCTATTGATGCTAAAACAGAAGATTTATTTGAAGTTCAAGAACTTTATGCTACTGCTTTAGGACTTCGTAATAATGCTCCGGTTATGCGTTGTGGTGGAATGGTAAGAAAGAAAAGACCTTTTGGTGGATATACTTCACCTTATAGTCTTACAGGAGTTTCAGCTCCTAAACTTACTACTTTACCTCCAATTCAAACTACTGCAAGTGCTGGCGGTGGTTCTGCATTTAAGTTCGGATTTAATGAATTTGGACTTGGTATGAATCTTGCAAGTTCACTGTTTGGAATTGTAGGTAACGCTCTTAATACTCGTGCTAATCGAAAGGCTATTGAATTTGAATCTACACTTCATGTTCCGAAAGGTAATAAAGTAGATGCTGTCCAATATAGTACAGATTATGATATTAGTGAGGAATTACAAGAACTTGGCACACAAGAACGTAGAGCTGCTCGATATATTACTGATAACACAAGTAATGTTCAAACTGCTCGAAATAGTGTAGCAAATCTTGCAATTAATGCTCAACTTGCTCGAAATAAATTGTATGGAGCTAAGAAAGATTATCAACGTCAAAGATATGATTTGAATAGGCAAGAACGAGTTAATGCTCGAAATGCTAATAGTCAAATTATGTATCAAGACGCTATTAATGAATATAACAAAGCTGTCGGCTTGAATCAACAGTTAATGGCAGTCAGAACGCAAGGATTACAAGGAATGTTACAAGGAGTTGAAGGTCTTGCCGGAGCAGTTAATAATTACGCAAGTGCCCGCTTATATGAAAAGTTATGGCCTCGTGGAGTAACTAATCACATGAGAAGTGGTTTTGCTTGCGGTGGTCTTGCAAGACGTAAAAGAGCTTAATGTAGTGCGTGATATATCGGATTATTCTTTTATAGGATAGTCCGATATTCACGATTTTTTGTATATTTGTAATGATACAAATAGTGGTACAAACACGCGCGACAAGTGGGCGTGCAACCTCCTGCCCCACCGGGGAGCGGAGCCGCTGTGCGGAGCACAGCAGGCGGAGCCATACGAGTTACAACTAATTTACAAACTAATCATTATAAAATTATGGCAGAAATTGCAATAGGTCGATACGATACTAATACATTAAAAACTCCACAATTACAAGATTATGGAAGTGTATATGCTGCTGTTGGAAATGCTTTAAATCAAAAGTATTACCAAAATCGTGAAGCTTATATTAACAGAATTGCTAATCCTTTAAGTCAAATTAAAGCAACTTCTCGTGGACAAAAAGTTCTTGATTCTGAAAGAGCTAAGATTGTTGAAGGTGCTAATGAATTTAAGGAACAAGATAATTGGTTTGCAGCAGATGATTATATTTATAAGCAAACTGAGAATATTCTGACTAATGAAGGTCTTAAAGCTGTTCAAGCTGATTATGCTTTGGAACAGCAATATATGGAAGATTTGAAAAAGAGTGATTGGGATACTCAAAATCAAAATGCTTTCCTGCTTCGTAGTCGTTTACAATCTTCTGATATTATTTATGATGCAGAAACTAATACTGTTGTAAGCGGTGGTTTTAATGGAGTTCAAATCGGTAAAAAATTCGATGTAAATAAATATCAAAAAGACGTATTTGATATTCTTTCAAAAGCTAAAGCTGATAAAGTATCATTTGAGAATCTTGTTACTAATCCTGATATGATACGTCAATATGGATTAGATGTTGCAACAGGTTTTGATGGTGAAAAGTTAGCAAGTCACTTTGTTAAAACTGGTAGTGAAAGAGAAGGTATTACAGAACAAGAAATTATGAGTTATGCTATGTCATTACTCAAATCTAATCCTGATTATACTAATTATCTTACTACTATTTGGCAGAATCAAGATGCTCTTACTCGATTTGTAAAAGATGATAGTTCTGCTGGTGGACATTTAAGAGATTACGAATTAGGAGATTATGCTCCTTTATTTGCTGGCAATCCTACAATGTTTGCTCTTAATGGATTAGGTATTAACATAAATGAACTTGGTGCTCCTACAAAAGACGGTAAGTTTACTGTTAATTCTAAATTACCCGCTGAAGTTAAAACTTTGTTAGACACTGTTAATAAGGAATATGGAGTTAATATTCTTGATATATTACAAAATAAAGCTCAAGTTCCACCTGAACTTATTCAAGCTGGTTTACAGAATTATGTAGATAAAATGTTTGAAAGTTATGCTAAGGGTGTACTTGGTGCTACTGATGATATTGAGAATCTCGATAGGACTGCTTTTACACAAAGTATTTTATCTGGTCAGTTTATTAATAATAACATTCAAAGTTTAGCTGGTGCTGCCGCAGGTTTATATTCTTATCAAGATATTAAAACTACGGTTGATTTAATTGCTAATCCCGGTTATGCAGCTTATATTAAAGCTCGTGCAAAAGGTAAGCAACAAGAACTTGAAACTCTTCAACAATATGCTCCATATCTTGATACATTAGGTGGTTTTGAAGTTACTGGTGATAGTGTTGCAGAAAACATTAATCGTCGTAATGAAATTACTGACCAAATGACTAAACTTTCGAATTCTATGAATCAGATATTTACATCTGATGAACTTGGAATTTTAGGTCTTAGTCCGGGAAATGGTAATATTGTTAAAACACTAAATATTTCTACTGCTGAAAGATTAGTTGATTCAGCAGGTCTTGATGAAGAAACGGCAGCTAATCTTAAAGGTAAACTTTTACAAGTTCAGACTGCTCAACGTAATTATAATAATCTTCAAGCTAAACTTCGTTCTGACGAAATTCAACTTAATTCCGTATTTGATACTTGGAATAAACATCGAGATAAGATTGAAGGTGGTATAGGTTGGTATAGAGTTAATAACGAAGAAGCTAAGATTATTCTTGATAACAGACTCGATAGTTATGATAAATACGTTGATTATATAAATCAAAATTATAAAGAACTTTATAATCCTGAAACATATAGTAGTACTTGGGTACGAAAAGATGGTGTAACAACTGGAGCTAAATATCTCGGTGATATGCTGACAAAAGAAGAGTTTGAATCTACTTTGTCTAATGCAGCAGATAATGTTTCAAATCGTTATCGTAAAGCTATTGCTAACACTCCGCTTGAATTTACAGCAACTCGTGATATTATCGCTAATCCTTCAAGATTCCAACAAAATTACATGGCAGCTGCTATGGTAAATTGGAAAAAAGGCGCTGGTAATATTAGTGTTGTTCAAACTCCGTCTGGAGAAGGTACTGGTCTTACCGGAATGCAATTAGCTAAGTATATGAACTTTGATGCGTTTCCTACTTCTACAACTACCAATTCAAAAGGTACAAGTGTAACTCGTCAGAGTAATGCTACTAAAAATTCTAAACCTCTTTCGGGTAAAGAACTTGGTCTTGATTATGATATTTATAAGACTGAAGTTAGTCCGATTGCTAATGGAATTGCAGCTCGTGAAGGCCGTAATGAATATGCAATTACTCTTTTCGATGAAACTGGTGCTGCTCGTGGTAATATTATTTTCTCTGAACAAGTAGACCCGTCTACTATTGCTCGTCAAATTCTTGACAATTACCGTAACATTAAACCTTACGCTAAAATTGGTGGAGAAGGTTTACAACGTAGTGCTGGAATGATTGAATCTCAATATGCTTCGGGATTTATTGATTTTAATACTACTGGTGCTAACAATAGTCCTACTGTTGCAAATATAGCAGACCTGCAAAGAACCGTTGATGATTTAGGCAAAGTTGAATATGATTTGAATATTCACGAACCTTTCTACAATAGTATTGACGGTAATAGTCGTAAAGTTGAAATTGGTAGAACAACACAAGGTTATTATATAAAAGATATTAGTGGATTAAAATATCCTGATGGTTCTGTTCATTATGGAGAGTTTGGATATAACTCAATTCCAAATAGTCTTTATACAATTAAAGGTATAACTCCTAATAATATTCAATATTATGAAACTATAAATGAAGCATTAGCTCCTATTGCAGAATATGTTTTAACTCAATATGGAGTTGTTCTTGATATGCAAGAAGCTGCCGAAGCTATTCAAATGAATAAAATAAATAATGCTAATATAGGATATTAAACCATGCCAAATCTAACAGATATTAAAATTCCTATTACAGGTTCGCAAGCTCTTACTCCTTCTGAAACACCAGTTCAGGGAGTAGGAGCTACTCCTGTTTTACCCGGTAGTATGCCGGAACCTGAACTTTCTCGTGGTAGAAAACAATCTTCAATTCGACCTTTTAATATTTCTGAATATGAGAATATATTAGGTAAAGGTCAAGTCAATCCTAATCTTGATTTAAGTGTTCTTAATGAAAATAGAGCACAAAATCAAAGTGGTTGGTATTTAACTAAAAATACTATTGGTCAATTAGGAACTACTATTCTCGGTGGTACTATTACTGGTATTGGTAGTATTCTTAATTTCTTTCCTACTACATATCGTGCTATTAGTCAAATATGGGATGATAATGCCAAATATAAATGGGACAAAGCTATCAACGAAGGTCTTGGTTCTGAATGGCAGAGAATAGGTAAAGATATTGAAAATTGGGGTCGTAAAGCAATGCCTATTTATCAAACAGAACAAGCTCAAAAAGGTGGTTTTGCTGGTGGTATGGGTGATGCTACTTGGTGGGCAAGTATGTTTCCTACCGTAGGTTCTGCGGCCGCATCTATGCTTCCTGTTATTGGACAAATGCGAGCTTTACAAACTGTTGGTAAATTAGGAACAATGATTAACGGTGTTGGCCGTTTAGGTTCTGCATTGAATAAAGCAGGTCGTGCATTACAAAATCCTTATACTCAACAGATAATTGGTACTTTATACGGAGCACATCTTGATAGTATGGAAGAAATTGTTCGTGGTTATGATGAACAATATCAATATGCTCTCAATTTAGGTTTCAGTGAAAATGATGCTCGTAAGTTTGCATCAGTTTATGCTTCTGAAAGTTATAATGATGCTTGGGCTTATGGAGTATTATTTAATGCTATTGAACTTAATAGTATGCTTCGTGGTATTAAAGAAGCTCCGGTTAATAGTATTTCTATTGAAAAAGGTTTAAAAAGTAATATAAAAGGTCTTGCACAAAAAGGTAAGACTTTTGTTTTAGATAGTGAAACATCTAAACTTAATCGCAAACTTATTCCGAGTATTGGACTTCATAAAACAAAAGATTTCTTTTCTGTTGCTTTATCTGAAGGTCTTGAAGAGATGCGAGTTGATATGGCACTTAATGAAGGTGTCATTGCTGCAAAAAAAGAACTTGGAATTGAAGATGAAACTGCTGCTTTAACTCCGTTAGCTCGTATGGGAAGACTTGTTGAACAAGCTTCTTCATGGGATAGTTTTATTTGGGGTGCTATCGGTGGTGGTGTAATGTCTGCTGGACGTAATGGTGTTACACGAATACTTAATGGTAAAGCTCAACAAGAAGCTGAGAATAAACGAGCTACTAACATTATAAATGGTATTCAAGATACTGCCGCAGCTATTGCTGATTTTGACGGTGATATGAATATTAAAGTAACTGAAACATCAGTTTTAGATGAAGCTGGTAATCAAGTTATGAATAGTGATGGTACTCCGAAAGTTAATAGAACTATTACTGACCCTGCTTCAAGTTTACTTGTTGGTATTATGGGTAGAATTGGTTCTGCTAATGGGTTCAATTATGCTGTTGAATATTTTGATGAATTAAGTAAATTATCAGATGCTCAACTTGAAGAAGTTTATGGTGCTAACAAACGACCTGTCGTAGATGCTCTTCGTAGAGAATTTACTATTATGCGAGATATTCATGCTCGTAATATGGGTTTAAGTTGGGGTAATCCTTTCGACAATGTTCTTAAAGTTCAGGCATCAACTGATGATTATTTACTTGACTATTATCGTCGTCAATTAGCTATTGTTGATACTGATATTCAAACTTTCGATATCGAAGCATCTAATCTTCGTAAACAACGAGATGAAGCTCTTAAAGCTATTGATAATAAACTTCATAGCTTAAATGTAGAAAAAACTGTTCTTGAACAAGAACGTGAAGAACTGCAAAAAGTCATTGAAGATTATAAAACTCAGCTTGAAGATAAAACTCGTAATAAAGCGATTAGTACACTTAAAGGTAAACGTACTCAATTAGTAAATAAGATTAAAACTATTGAAGATACAATTAATGGTTTACAATCTCAAATTGATGAGTTAAATACTTATATTGCTAATCAAGGTGCTATTAGTACAAAGCAACCTAATCGTAAAGCTCGTAAACCTTATCTTCTTGAGATTAAAAATAGTAAAAAATCTATTTTAAGTCTGCAACAACAAATTGCAAATGCTCGTCAGGCTATTGCAGAATTAAAAGTTGGTAAACTCCAATATGAACAAGAACTTGCTATTCATAACGGAGAGATTGCTGATACTCGTAGAAAGATTGAATTATTTGAAAATGATTTAGCTGATTACGATGCAAGACTTAATAGAATTAATAGTGATATTACAGAACAGAGTGAACGTGAAAATAACAATGTAGCTGAATATAATGAAGCTGCAAAACGTTTGCGTGAAACTCGCAATAACAATAATCAAACATATAAATCTCTTGAAGAGGCTCGAACTCAACTAAGTATGGCTGTAATGGCTCTCGAAGAAAATGTTAATAATCGAGATGAGATTATGGCTGAACGAAGTAAGTTACTTAAAGAAGTTTATGATAAACAAGAAGAGATTGAAAAAGCTAAAGATAAAGTAGAAGAAACTACTGAAACTACTAATCAAGAAGCAAGTCAAGAACCCGAAAATGTTACTACCGAGGTGCTGACAGACAGTAACGGGATTTCGTACTCTCTCGATGACAGCGAGGCCCCAAATACCGTCGATATTAAAAATAAGGTATATTCGGTAGGCTCAAAATTTAATGTCGCAGAATCGCCAAAAACCGTGCAAAGAATCGAGGTCGTAACCGACGACGAAACCGATTTTAGTGCTGTAATGGTTACTATAAAAGATGATGCGACTGGTAAAGAAGATACATATTCTGCAAAAGAACTTGCAGATATGGATATTACTGAAATTCGAAGTGAAGTTCAAACTAAATTTGATGCTATTTATAAAACACTTTATAGTATTCAAGATAAACTTTCAGCAGATGAATTTAAGAATCATTATTTAGATACTATTATAAATTTGTATAAAGAATTATCTGATTCTAATAGTGATATTTATAAAGCATTATTATCTCCTATTGATAATACTGAACTTAATACGTTACGAACTAATATTATTGGTAATTTTATTGGTTGGATAAATGAATATCAACCTACTGAAATTAGTAATGAGAATTTAGAAAAAGCTAATCGTGTAAAACAGTTATTATCAGATAGTAATATTCGTATTGCAAACAATCTTAAATCTAATCTTTTTAAAGATTGGATTTGGAATCTTTATGGTGGTGATATAGTTGGTTATCGTGAAGAGGAAAACGCTAAAATGCGTGAAGCTATCACTGACTATATTGCTAACGTTGCTAATGTTCTTAATAATAATTATACTATCACTGATGGTAAATTAACTCTTAAGAATATTAATGTAGACCATAATGTAATTCGAGCACAAATAGAAGGTCTTACTCAAATTAAATTTGAGAATCTTAATAGTAATTTTGATACTGTTAGATATTCAAATTTCTATCATAAAATAACACTATTCAAAAATAGTATTATTAATGAAGTAGCTAAAAGTACAACTGAATTTTACAAAACTAATATCGCATATATCAATAGTGTGATGAATAGGTTCATTAGTAAAATTCGTGCTATTAGACAAGCTGAAGATAGTCCGTTACATGATGCTCTTGTAAATGATGATGGCTTTGGTAGTCAAACTTCTAAAATTATGGAATTTGCTACTGCCATAAATAATTTAGCAAAAGAGTTTTTAGACTATGGTGCTGTTCCTAATCTTCCTACTCGTACAAGACTTCATACATTAGCTCGAACAATTCAACCTTATTTGGTATCTGATGTTGATGCTTTGAATCTTACTGGAATAGATGTTATTACTGCTGTTCGTCAAAGTAATGTTCTTGATTTATTAAGAAATGCTCGAATGGCTTATTCTATTCTTTCGAGATATTATAATTTTGAAAGTGGTACTGAATTAAATGATGATGTATCTATTCTTAATAGTCTTGATGTACTTGCTAACAGTGTTTCTGACTTTATAGATGATACTGAATCAAGAGATGAGTTTAATACTAATGACTATCGTTATTATATTAGTGATTCAATGCGTAATGCTCTTGATGCTATTGAAAATACTATTGTAAAACTCGATGGTCGTCAGATATTTACTGATAATCACGTTTATACTTACGAAGATATTCTTGATTCTATATATCAGCAAACAGATGGTCGTAATGATGTTATTAAATATTATGAACCTATTTGGTATGCACTTAAATATTTCAAAAATGATGTAAATGTTAATACAATATATCAACAAATGAGTAAAAATGGTGTTCCACAAGAACAACTTGATGCTCTTAAACGTTTGTTTGATATTATTAATAAACGAATTGCTAATCCTATTCAAACAACAGACGGTGCTTATCTTGATAGTAACTTAAATCTTCGTGGTAAGTTTTTAAGTGATTTCTTCAAAACTCATATTCAACATGAATTTGAAACTAATGGTTTCAAAGGTTTACGTCGTCTTACACCTGAAGTTTATAAGATTATCACAAGTCCTGAATATTATAATCCTAAAACTCGTGTTATTAAAAACAACATTACAGTCAATGGTGTTAAATTCAAGGCTACTGAATTATTTGATGCTTTAAGAACTTTACACGAAGGTCAAGAATTTGAAGTTACTTATAAAGATGGTAATGTTGATGTTAATTTAGATGTAAATGGTAAAAAACTATTAATTGAACGAATTGGTTTAGGTGATAGTGAAACTTATCATGGAATACAATTAGGTAGAATTGATGAAAGTGGAGTTAATCAATATGATTCTGCTTTTGGTAATTCTTATGGAACATCTAAATTTATAGATACTATTATCCGAAAAGCTGGTGGAAGTGATACAATATTTAACTTAACAAAGGAGTTTTATAAAGTATATACTGAAGCCTTAACTCGTGAACAACAAACTTCTGATTCAGTTGTTTCAAAACTGAAATCAATTATTAAGGAATTAGATAAATATGGTAATACATCAAAAACTGAACATTCTGAAATAATCAATGCTTTTATTGGAGCTATCCAATATAATACCGAAGTCGAAGGTGTTAGTCCAGAAGCGTTTGATATCGAAGCTCTTGACTTAAATAAGGTTTATTATCTTATTAGTCCTATGTTCTATAATGTAAGACTTAAAAATCTTAATGATTATGTTCGTTATGGACTTAGAATCAAGAACGCTTATCAGAATCTAAATACTAAACTCGGAAACGACTTTATTCAAAGTCAAAAACTTATTACTGAAATTAAAGAAAAAGGTTCTGCAATTTTAGTATTAAAAGGTATTAATAAATCTCCTATTACATTTGCCGATTCAAGTGGTTATCGAGCTAATGTAAATGAAGAGATGCAACGTACTGTTACAGTTAATGGTAAACCTGCTGTTAATATTATTCAACGTCAGCCTGATGCTGATGGTTTAATGTTAGTTTCATCACTTACTACTGACACTGCATTTAATAATCCTATTGTTGAAGATAAAATTACTTCATCTGATAGGCATTTCCAAATGTATGCAGAAATTCAGGCTAACGCTGGTGAAAATGGAAAAAGTTATGTTCCGTTACATCGTGGTAATTTAACAAGTGATGTTGCAGATACACCGTTTAATGTAGCTGCTATGGAATTTGTTACTCAAACTATGAGTGATATTATTTCAGATGCTACGTTTACATCTCTTCCGACTGATGCTAAATCTGGTCTGTATACTCTTGTAGATGATACTAATAAGACTCGAACTAAAGCTCACAATGCTAATATTCGTAGTCGATTAGCTCCTTTGTCAGAAGCTATCATTACAAGTTATAATCGTGGAGTTCCGGGAGCTGAATGGTTTAACATTAGTTCTCTTTACGAAAATACAGACTCTGCTACTGGAAAAACTCGTTATATTAAACATTTAGATTTCCAAACAGTTGTTCGTAAAAAGAATATACTTGGAAATGGAATAAGTTATATCAATAGAATTAGTATTGAATATACTAAATCTGGTGATAAATTTACTCCTGTTAAACTTCGATTAAGTCGTAGAGTAATTCCAGTTAATAGAACTACTTCAAAAGTTCGTATTGCTAAGAGTCCTTTTACAGCACGAGAACTTGCTCAATTAAATGGTATTATTGAGAAGAGTAAATCTAATAAAGGAACTTACGCTGTAATTGATTTGCAAGCAAGAGGTATTACTGGTAAAGATTTAACTGATTTACTTAATCATAATCTATTCCGTAAACTGTATGGTAATATGCAACGTAGTGTTACTACTGCATTGCAAGGCGACCATTACACTTATGGTGTTAAAACAGATGATGGTTACGCAGCAGTTAAAGGTCAATATAAATCTAAAATACTTGATTGGGCTAAACAACAAGGTATCGTTGATAAATCTGTTTCTTCAACATTTGATTCGATGCAAGATTTTATTCTTGACACCGGCGCTTTAACAACAAGTGTTATTGGAATTAGAGATACCAATGGTAATGTTGTTACCAATTATACTATTGATTCTATTCAACCTGCAATGTTCTTTGAACTTAAATCTGAAAGTTCTGATAATCCTATTCGAGAATCAGAAGATATGACGAAAGAATTTGCTGTTAAAGCAATTACAACATTAAGTTCAATGACAAGTGATACTGAAACAAACTGGTATCAAAAACTTGTTAATATTACAGATGATAAAGTAGCAGGTCTTAGAGTATTAGGTGTTATACCTGATTTTGTATCTGAAGATGTTGCTAACAGAATCGCTGAATTATATGATAGAATTTATACTGATGGTAAAACTAATTTCAGTATTAAGAAACTATCGAGTAAACAAGATTTCATAATTGCTCAATATGATAAAGGTACTGAAACTATCGTTATCAATAGTAATAAACTTACTAAACGTGATTTTACTGCTACTGATTTAGGTGTTAATATTACTCATGAATCTCTTCATAAGTATTTTGAACAACAAGCTAATTCTAAAGAATTATACGATAAACTTGCTACATTAATTAGCGATATTAATGACACTGCATTTAAAGTTGATTCTAAAGAATTTAATGCTAAATATAAGAGCGATTTAACTGAACTTGAACTTGGTTATCTTCGTACATATCTTAAAATATTAAGTGAAACTCCTGCTGAAATAGTTACTTATGCTTTTACAAATAAACAGTTTGCTAATTTGGCAAATAGGATTATTGTAGAAGAAGCTCCGAAGATTAAGAAACGTAAAAGTCTTTGGGATAAAATTATTGATGCAATTCTTTCTGTTATTGGTATAGATACAATTACAGATAATAGTTTACTTAATAATGTACGAAATATAGTAATTAATAGTTTGGATAGTGTAAATAGCCGACGCGCAAAAAGTCCGACCAGTGGGCGTGCAACCTCCTCTCCCACCGGGGAGCGGAGCGCTGGGCGAAGCCCAGCAGCGGAGCCAACCTCAGTTACAACTAATCAAATTAATGTTACAAATGATGCAACACATGATAATTTATCAGTTACGGAACCTATTAAAACACCTGATGTACCTCTGACAGAAAATCAAAGAGCAGCTCAAGCTGAATTGGATTTTCTTGATGATGACAGTGAAATTACGTTTGATGACAATAATTCTGAAACACTTAATAGTCTTGATGTTTCTGATATTGGCCCGAATATTGTGATACCCGGTGGGGGAGAGGGTTTGACGCCCACTGGTCAGGTTTTTTCAAATAGTTCTGAAAATGTTTTGAATAATCAGAAAAATGTTGTATCTTCAAACGGTGAATATGTAATTGAATTTATTGATAAATATATTGATGACAATAATAACAAAATTTGTTAGTTTATGAATGCGCAATGTAGTCCTGAACCTTATCGTTTAACTGTTGATGGAAGACTTGAGAAATCTGGTCTTTATCATCAAATGAAGTCTTTTAAGATTAAACCTATTGAAGATATTATTACATTTTTAATGGAAAAAGGTGTTTTACCTACTATTAAAGATTATAATAATATTCGAGGTTATGCTGAAGATAATGCTGATGTATCATTAGAGAATGCTTTTAAGCGTCGTATTCTTACAGCGTTTTTATATGCAGAAGCGGATGCCCGTACTCCTTATGGAGCTACGGGTTATCCCGTTTATACAAGTGGAGAACTTAAATTAGAATCTGTATTAGCTGCTCTTTCGACAGATGAAACTTATAGTGAAGATATTCGTAAAGATTTTGAATCTCTTGGTAACGCATTAGGTCTTGATATTAAACACGCTTTTAATCCGTCTATTGTAAATACTGCTACATTTGATGAGATGGATTATGCCTACATGGCTCGTGTTTTAACTGCTGCTTATTTTAAGTTAAAAGGTCTTACTACGGAACAAAGACAAGTTCGCTTTGGAGCTAATTACCGAGATGTTTCTCGTAGTGGATTTAAAGCTTTAATTCTTGCTGAGTTTAATAAAGAACTTGAAGAGTATAAAGCTCGACCTAATTTTATTCCTACAAGATTCAACGATATTTTTGTAGCAAATGTACTTACTGATTTGAATAAAGGTAATAGTCAAATCTTTAATTATTTTCTTGATTATATTGATAAGAACTATGGTATTAATCGTAAGCGTGCTTATCAAAATAATCGGATTGTCGATGATGAAAGTACAGAAGAAGGACAACGTGATGCTATTGAAGATATTGAAGTAATGTGGGATGATTTACAAAAAGAACGTATTGATAGAAAGAATACGTTAGCATCTCATGTTAAAGCTCAAATAGCTCTTCTTGTAGGTTCGAGTAATTTCAAAAATAGAACTGCTAATAAAGCATACATTCCTGCTCCTATTGATATTAATGTTTTATGGAATAAACTTATTGAGGCACATCTTTACGATATTCAACCTCAAGATGTATATAATAGATTGCAACAACTTGCAGCTATAAATGATGAGTTTACTCCTATTCTTGAAATATTCCAACGAGTATTTGAAGATGATGGTTCTGCTGCTTCTGATTATGATAATTCTTTTGTAAATGCTTATATTTCTGGAATTAAACTTGCTGTTATTCCTGTAAATATTATGGCATTAGAGGGTGGTAATAATGCTACGATTTATCAGAATAATCGAGAATCATTTGGTGTTAAAACATATATTGATAGATTTGAAAGTATTTTAAGTACAAATATTGAATTTGGATTATATAATAATCTGAATGATGTACTTTATACTAATCCTAAATCTAAACGTATTTTTGAACCTATTTCAAGACGTAGTAAGATTGATAAAGCAGCTCTGTTAGATAAACAGATGTCTGTAATTAATTACTTAGGATTAGCAATTACTCGTGATGCTCTTACTCAATATTATAATGCAAATGATAATGCAAATGAAGTATATTCAAGAGTTAATTCTCTTCTTGAAAATGTAGTTAATGATACTAAACATCGGGTTAATACATATCGTGGCAAAGAAATTCCTGCACATAATATTAATGGATATTTATATTCATTAGCACAGATTGCTACTTATGATTTTAACAGTTTTACGAATATGAGTTATCTTGATGTTCAAGGTAAACTTAATTATTCACCTCAGTATGATAGTATGCTTACAAAATTCCTTCGTGGATTTGTTACTCGTACTGGTGTAAATACTGAATATATTAAACATATATTTAAGGATTATCTTAATGACCCGACTTTAACTGCTCCGGGTGCAGAAGATAATATTCTTATTTATGACGAAAAGACTGGTCTTGGAATATTTACTAAAAATAGTATTGGTGAATATGAAGTAAATCCTACATTTATTTCTGATGTTGAACGTCGTTATCAGTTTGCATTATCTGCATTTAATGGTGTTAAGATTGGAAATAAAGGTTTGAAATATCGTGAAGTACAAGGTGCTCTTTATACATATACCGAAGTTATTCTTAATATGCTTGGTCAATATGTATTTTTAACATCTGATAGTCCTCGTAGTTATATGATGACTACAAAACGACTTGAAGTCGATGATTTATTTATTAAAGATTCTTCTAAACCTCGTACTTCAATTCATGTTAAGACTTTTGGTTCTAATTATACACCTGCCGCTGTTGCAGCACATCCTAAATCGGTATTTATCTTCTCAGGTAATACTAAAAGTCGTGCGATAGGTGCTCCAGCAACATCTGGACAAGAATCTATTAGAGGTCTTAAAAATACTATTGAGATTGATGGTTTTAAGGGTGAAAATATTACTCCGAATAAACCCACGACAACAGATTATTTTACGGATGAAGATTATGATGCTTATGTAAAAGATTTTGAAAGTAGAGTAGTTCCTTTCATCAATGATGCTATTTCTCGTGGATTAAATATTTATCTTCCGATGAATGGTATTAGTAGTAGGTTAGCTACTCATGCTCCTCGTATATATTCTTATGTAACTGAATATTTAGATAATCTTGTTGCACGAAATAAGTTTGTTCGTATAACAGATAATCCGATAAATGAAGAATCAAATGTTTTTCATTCTATCGAAAAGATTGTAAATAGTGATGTCTTTAAGTTTAATACTTTTGGACAAATTATATTCCAATTAAGAGATAATAGTGACGAGAATCTTGCTCAAATGAAAACTCGTCATAATCGAAAGTATTGGAATGGTAGAGCTATTTATGATGCAAAAGGTATTCCGACTGGTAAGGCGTTTCAGTTCTTGAATATTACTTATATTGAGAATGGTAAGAATATCACATTACCTGCTCATATTGCAAAGATAAATAATGTAGATGTTACAGAAGTTTATCGTAATATGATTGCACAAGTTCGTAACGAACCTTACGATGAAAATCTTGTTGCTAATACTGGTAATATTCGTGATTTCGTAACTGCTTACATTCGTTGGAATGCTACAACTGGTGTTGATAGTTTTGAAAATATTGCTAAAAGTATTTACGATACTAATATCAAAACTGATACAAGTGTCGTTACTACTTTCGATAGTTATTTAGCAGATTTAGTTCAAGAAGTATATAATCAGAAAGCTAATGATTGGATTAAACGTCGCAAAGCTGATGGTAAAGAATATACTCTTGATACTATCCCTACATTAAAGAAAGAAAGTTTGTTAAATAGCGCTCGTCAGCATATTCTTGCTACTTATGATATTATGGATAATGATGGTGTTCGATTAAGTTTACTTAAAGTATTACTTAATCATACTATCTATAATCATAGTATGAACGCTATATTTAATGGTGATATTGAAGAATATAAAGATACAGTAGACCTCAATAAACGTGTAGCACAAGTTATTAAGAATGGTCTTAATTCTATTGATTCAATTCATAACGATACTCCTCGTAAAGTTGTTGTTATGGAAGATATGAATTTCAATAGCAATATTCTTGATAAAATGGGTATTCAAAATGAAGCTATTTTGGATGCTTATCGTGCTACTGCTACTATTAATGACTCTCAGTCTATTGTGACTGATGTAGGTCTTATTAAACTTTTAAAAGCCACTGGTCGTTGGAATCCAAGTGAACCTTTGTATCAATATATTACTGATTTACAAGACCCGACTAAAACATTTAATCCTACATCTTACGCTAAGGTTGTAGAACAAGTTAAATTATTTGGTACAACTCGTCGTCGCCGTGGTGATTTTTATCATGCTCCGGCTGTAAGTGGTAATGAGGTTGATATATTTGCTGATGAAGTAGATAGTGTTCAAATTAAAGACTCGACTGTTGTTCTTTTTGAAAGTATGACACGAGGTAGTGCTATGGGTCAATTATATGATTGGATGATTCAAAATAATATTGACCAAGTTAGTCCTATTTCTGCTGTTAAAGTATCTGGTATTACACCAGTTAAAATTCATAATGACCAAGGTGGTCTTGATATTGAAGCATTAAATCGAGTAGATGATAAGTCTATTCTTTATATGCGAGATAGTGATTTTGTTATTCAACAAGATATTAAAGCAGATTTGCTTGATGAAACTACTATTTTAGGTGGTCAGTTAGTTAAGCAGATTATGGAAGGTCTTGATTGGAATAATGCTATTTATGAATTAGATGGCAAAAATATTACTGGTAAAGAACTGTTTGATGAATTTCAAAAGACATTAGCTACTAATATTCGTGAAGATGCTATGCAGTTACTTTACGATATTGGTGGTATTGATGAAAACGGTGAAATTCGAACGGATGCTCGTGGTGCTATTCAAATTGATATAAATAAACTTGTTAATCGTTTTCAAGAAATTATATCGGATGATGTTGATGCTATAACTATTCGAAAAGCTCTTGAAATTAAAGAAGATGGTCTTCCGACTATGCCTTTATCTTATCCTGTTATTAAAGGTAAGTTAGAGAAGATACTGGCTTCTATGTTAAGTAAACAAGTTATTAATAAATATCTTCCCGGATTTCATGCTCCTATTCGAGCAGATATATTTACTGCAAATAATGAGTTAATCAAACACAATGAGTTTTATTCTGATAAAGAACTTTACAATAAAACGATTGATGAACTTGTTGCTAATGGTTCTATTACATATGCTTCGAGTTTCATTGAAGAATGTAAACGAACTGGTAGAAGTCTTGAATTACAAGCTGAATATCGTGAGGATGGAAATTACCATTATGCAGAAGTTATAGTTAATCCGTGGAAAATGGATTTCTATAAAAATATTGGTACTGTTAAAACTATTACTAATGAAGATGGTACAACTAAGGATATTATAACTGTTGATATTGACAAACTTGATGTTGAAGCTCGTCGAATGATAGGTATTCGTATTCCTACCGAGGGTAAACAATCAATGATTGTATTTGAAGTTGTTGGTTTTCTTAATAATAATGCTACACAAGCTATATTTCCACAAAGTCTTATTACTCGTACTGGCTGGGACTTCGATATTGACTCGATTTACGCCTACTATCGCAATGTAATTTTTGAGCAAGACAAATATATACCTGTCGAATTTAAGTCGAAATTTGATGCCTCGCAGGCCCAAGTAGGGGGTAAATTCACACGGTCGGTATTTAAGCAAAAGTATATCGAATTAGCCACTACTCCGCAAAAATTTACTAATTTAACAAGTCATAATTTTAATGCTATTATTAAGTGGATTAGCCGATATTATAATCCTAATTTAGTACCTACTAATACAAATCAATCTCCTCTTAATAACATCATTGAATTAATTAAAGAGGATTTACAAGATGTTAAAAGTAATTCGGAATATACTAAGATTCTTAAATCTATTCTGCATAATTTACAGTATGGATTTGCAAAGAATTACGGTGATGTAAATAGTTTAGTTCGAGAATATCTTGCTAATAAGCGAGATGGTGTTACTGAAGATTTTGGTAATTACACTCAAACTCAACGTGCTTATACTTCGGATTTATTAATTCGTGCTCATAAAGCAATTAATGATTTAATTAAGTTTGTTAAGAATGTTAATAGTCAGTTAGCTACTATTGATATTTCTCCTGATACAATTAGTAATTTTGATACTATTAAATCAAAATTCCAATATCTTGTTGAGGATACTGATAAAACTATCGTTCCTCATTTAAGTACTATTCAAAGTAATATTGATAAAGCATTTAATGCTTTTACAAAAGACTTTGTTCAAAACGAGAGTATTTATGAATTGAATAGTAGAGAAGCTCGTGATAATCATTTAATTGATATTATTACAGCTGTTCTTTCTAATCCAAATCATGCTGAGGAAGTAAATAAACCTAATGGTATGGCTGAAATTCAAGCTGTATCTGACCGGGATAATGCTCTTTGGAATTATACTCTTAAAACTTTGAACCCTAATAATCTCATGGATAAGATTACTCTTAATAACATGAGTATGGGTTCAACAGTTCTTAAAGGTCACTCTGTTAATTTCGATACTTTAATCGCAACAATTTCTACTTTACATGGTAGATTACTTAAAGGTATTCGTCGTAAAATTAGTCTTAATTCTTTACCGATACCTAAAGGTTTTGCTGATAGAAGTGAAATGTACACTGTAAGTGATAAAGGTGTACCTCGATTAACAAGTAAATATAAAGAGTTTTTAGCTAAACGATATGGTGCTGAAAATATCCAATTATTGCCAAAAGAAAATGCTCTTTGGGTTAATGATGTTTGGATTAATAATGATGCACTTAATGAACATTTGGATATTAGTGGTGAGCGAGTTGAACTTCAAATGAATCAGTTTACTTCTGGTATTCTTGATGTTCTTAAAGCTGGACTTGGATTTAATCTTAATGTTTATACTTTAAGTGTAGCTCGTGCTATATCATCTGGTGTTACTATTGAACTTTATAATGGTAAAGCTAATAGGTTTACTAATGAGGATGCTTTTATTCATCAACCTGCTATTGTTGAAGCAGTTAATCGAATGGAAGTTCAATCATTAAGTCGTGGCAATTTTACAATTCTTGATGCTGTCGAAGCAATTCGTTCTGATTATAGTGTAGAACTTGCTAAGATTTATGCTGATTTAATTGTTAAAAAAGAAATTACTCCTGTTGAATCTCATGATGCCATAATGACTGTCGCAAGTGGTAAAAGTAAAACTAAAACTTTTACTGTTGGACAGCTTAACGAACTGAAAGATAAATTACCGAATATAACTATTAATGAAATCAGTGGTAAATATGGTTATCAAACTACTGAAGAGTTATTAGATAATATTAAAAATCGTGATAATCGTACAGCAGATTGGTTATTACGTCAGATTAGCGTTCTTGGTAATTTTGTTGAATACAATGAAATTGCTACTAATTTGATTGACCTTAACTTTATGCTTAAAAGTGAAAGTAGGGTTGATAGTTTCTTTAAGGCTGACCAAAAAGAACGTAAACTTGCTGAATATTATTATCCAGTAAAAGCTTTAAAAGAACTTGTAAATGATAAGTATAATCAAACACTTCGATTTATTGATGAATATATCGAAGAAAATGCTGGTAATCCTAAAGCAATAGATGCGATTAAAGCTGCTTTTACTCGTGAAAGTTCTGATGCTTTTAGACGGCATTATAAACCAAAAGATGTTAAAGGTAATCCTCTTGCTGCGATTACTTATTCTGATATGAAACTGTTTCGTTCGGAACTTCCGAAACGAAATGATATTATGACACGTCGTGAACTTATTGAGGATTTAGCTGTTGGATATGAAACTCCTAATAAGGTAATTCTTGATAATGGTAAAGACATTATTGAAAGTATATTTGTTGGCTCATTTGAAGGTTATCTTGATGGCAACAAATTTAATGATACTGAAAATCAAAGTGCTTACGGAGTAATTCAAGCTCGTTATCAGTATGCACATTGGTTAATGGCTAATGGTTTCGGTGATGTTTTCATTACTCGAAATCATCACATTGCTAATACGATTTTAGGTCAGATACTTCAACGTAAAAATTCGATTGATGAATCTACTTATAAATATGTTACTGATAGTATTATGAACTATCTCGTAAGTATTAACGGTGGATTAGATAATGGACTTGTTAAAGTTCTTCCTATTTTAACACCTGATAATACTCCGGAAGTTCTTACTACATTAGGTATTCATACAGAGGAACAACTTAAAGAACAAAAACTTATCTTTAAGACTCTTTTGAATACTGTTAAAGATGGTTATACACCTGAAAGTTTTACTCAATACACTAAACTTTCACTTGCTCAACAAATTCAATTTATTCAAAAAGATAGTACATTAAAAGATTATATTGAGAAATCACCTGAATTTAGAGGCGATAATATATTTAAGTATTTAACAGTTCGTAAGAATAATCGTTCTGTACCTTATGATGCTATTAGAATCCAACATGATGATAATGATGTCAATTCTTGGTCTAATATGACTGATAGTATTCTTCGTATGTGGGATAGTAAAATTCCTTACATTGCTCATACGATACGTCAGTTATTAGTTTATACTTATGTTACAGAAGGTTTTAATTATGCTTATAATGTTTCAAAATATATTCCGATTGAACTTATAAGTACTAATCGACTTAATGCAAAATACGATGCTTTATGCCGTGAAGTTCATTATCCTGACCCTTCTGTTAATCTTGGTAATTACGCAGAGAACTTAAGAAATACTGAAAAAGCTATATTTGATGGAAATATAGATATTACACCTGTTATGAGTTTAATATCTCGTATGAAATCAGATATGAATCCAGTATTATTAAGTGATATACAAAAACGTTATCGTTGGGAAGCAAATAAAAATAAAGCCACTATTGGTTATGTTCAAAATGCTAACGGCGAAAATGTTGGTACTGGTTCTTATATTGATGAAAATGGTAATACTCAGAATTTCTATATTGAAACTGAAGCTCGATTAATTAATTCTGAATATGCTAATGCAGAATATGTAACTGAAAGGATTACTCGTAATAAGAATCGTGTGTATAAACGATATAAAATTACTACGAATACTAATAATCCATTAAAAGATATTTATGTATTCTTACCTGTTAATCCTTTACTTCGCAATGAGGTATCTTTAATGACTAGTGACATTAGTATTATACCTACTTATCAAGAAGGTATGATGGCACAAGTTCAAAAAGATGGTGAAACTATTGTAACTGATAGATTATCGGTTATTATAGATTCTAATACTATTCATAAATTCATGTTAGCTATTGATGATAATGAATCAGTCCAAATGGATGAAAATTCAGATTTCAATGATGCTAATATGATTGAAACAGAAGATGCTATTGATAGTACTATTGATGTTGAAACGGAAGATGTGATTGATACTGATGTTGCTTCTGTATCTGATACAGATTTTGAAGTATTAAATTCAGTTGAAGTTACTACTCCTACATTCATCAATGTTGAACATACACATTCTTCTGCAAGTGATGTTATTTATAATGAATTAGAATCTTCTGTTTCATCTATTTTTGTTACTACACAAGCAACTCATTCTTTCTATAAAGGTTATCATAAATCTGCAATTCAAGTAGATTATAACAAATCTGCTTATGAAGAAGCTCTTCGTGTAGCTCCTATGTTAAAGAATGGTAATCTTTATATTAACGGTGATGTTCTGATTGATGCTAATAGAGATTTCAATTATTTAGATGATTGGACAAAAACATTTATTAGTAATCTTTACAGAATTAATCCCATTATGACGTCGGTTAGTACTGTCTTAAATGATGGTGTTGGTCGAATAGTTGCAGAAACATATATTGATGTTCCTCGTAGGAATATTAATATTTATGGTGATAATGAAAAATTATATTCTCGTGTTGTTCATGCTGATGTTCCTACAAGAGATGGTTTACGAAATTCTCTTGTTGTCGATTCTAATATTGCTATTGAAACTTTGAAAATTATGGATAGAATCCAGAAATTTTTGAATAATAACAATGTTGGAAATCGTGAGGAATTTATGAATATCTTAAAATCTTTTGATGATGAAAGTTTTGAAGGTGGTATTCAAAGTGCTCTTGAAGAACGAGATATTGCTGCAATGAAAGCTACTTATAGTCGTTTGGCTAATTTGAGTAGTTCTGTTTATGATGCTATTAAGCAATTATGGGCTATTACTAAGGATTTGAATTATGAAGAGATTCGTTCAAATTATGGTGCGGCTCTTGATTACAAAGATAGACTTGTAATGATGTTAAAACTTGCTTCTCATTTTAGTCCATATTTTACACTTGAAGAAATCAAAATTCAAGATACAGTTTATGATGCTGAAAGTGAAGAAGGTAAAGAATTATTTACTAAAGAATTTGGTGAATTAAATAATAATATAGCTCGACTTAAATCTCTTGCAACAAAAGTTGCTGGAATACGGTCTAATGTCATTCAATCTGTTAAAAATGTGGTAACTTGGGCTGTAATTGATAAAAGCCGTAATCCTAAATATATTACCGCGTTTAGTAAGATTAAAGAGTATCTTGCTTCACATAATGGTAGCCTTGAAGGATTTGATGTTAATAGCGTTGAAATAACAGAAGATGAGTGGTTAGAAATTCAACATTTGTTATTTGAACTTAATAAAGATATTAATAAGACACAACTTTGGCTTGATTCTGCTTTTACAACTGGTATTACTTTAATTGATATTACTGGTAAAGCATGGGATGAAGCTAATTATAAAGCTAAGAAAGCAGCTCAACGCATTAATGATGAACTTGAAAGTGCACTTGAAGAGTTCCAACCGGGACTTTCTAAAAATGCTCGTGCTCGTGAAAAGTTAATGCACAAATTCATTAATGAATATGGAGATTTAATCGGTAGTTATAAAACTGAAGGTCTTGGAGATTCGACCGGTACTTTACGAAAAGATATTCGTGATGCTATTTATAAGAATCTTTATACTGACAGTGGATTTGTTACAAGAACTACTGCTGAAAAAACTCTTGAAATTATTGATGATATTATAAAGAAATATAATGAAAATCACACTTGGAACATTGTTCCATTGAGTGATACTGAAGTAGCTAAGCATCTCGCTGAACTTACTGAATTAAGTAATCGTGAGAAACTTGTTTATTTACAAACTCATGACCTTATTGAACTTAATCTTATCACTGATATTAGTGGTAAGCGTGAAAACGTTCTTTATAAACTTGATTTTGGTAATACTCCGGTATCAAATGAATATGCAGCTTTAAGTGATAAAGAACAAAAGTTACTTAATACTATTCGTAATCTTATTCAACGAACTATTCGTGAATATGACGGTAACTGGATTAACTATTATGGTAGATGGGATGAGGTAATGCCTTTTATTCCTCAAGCTACATTAGGTCAATCTGCTAAACAATTTGTTAGTATTCCTATGATTCATAAAGATAGGTATTATACTGACATTGATGGTACTAAACGATTTGTTACAAAAGCTCAAACTTTACAAGTTCCTAAACATATTCCTGTATTCAATATTCGTAAAAAGTATAAGTCTGAAAGCTATACTGAATACGAAGCTCGAATCGTAGAATTATTTAATGAATGGTTTGATAAAAATAACAAACTTCCTATTACAGTTAAACCTTCAACTCTTCGTGAGATTAGACATTATAATGATGCTGTAATGCTTGAAAATAAAAAGTATAAAGCAAAGGTGATGTCTTATGATATTGTTGATGTAATGAAAGGTTTTACACAAGAACTTTATAATCTTCGTGCAATTAATAATTTTGAAACTGATTATCAGCTTACAAAATATTTAATGAACGAACGTGGAGTTTCTGGTGTAGCACCTCGTGATATTATTAAAAATGCGAATGAACAGTTAAATAATATGGAACGTCGTATTTTTAATTTTAGTAAATATAATAGTGTTCTCGATGTTTCTGCCGGTGCATTATTGCGTTATACTTCTATGACTTTCATGTATCTCAACTATACTGCTGGTATCACTAATATTCTCAAAGGTGTTACTGATATGATAGTTGAATCTACTGCTAATAACTTTGTTGAAAGCAAAGATATTATGAAATCAGGTTTGCGTGATGTTATTAAGACTATTCCTCATTTCTTACGCGATATTAATTCGACAAGAACTGATGATGTACTTGTAGCAATCATTAAAGATTTTGATGATATTTATCAAGATACTCGTGATATAACATCTTCTGATACTGGAACTTCCTATTGGATTAAAGCTATGCGAATGGTTGATACTGTTGGCTATGCTCCTAATAACATGGGTGAGTTCATTATGCAGTTTGGTATGTTACTTGCTGCTACACAATCTCATCGAGTAGTTGGTGGTAAGATTATGGCTTTCAATGATTTTTATAATGATAATCTTGAAAAATTATTACAAGATGTTCTTACTAATGAACAATATGATAAATATCTTATTTTCAAAGAAGATTTAGATGCTGAGATAGCTCGTGAAGAAAAACGTACTTCAAAAGAGTATTTATGGAATCACGATTATGCTTCTCAATATCTTAAATCACATTATAATTTACTTTCTGATGAACAACGTAAAAAAATTGTTGATTCTCGAAAGACTGATAAAAAAGCTCAACGTGAAGCTTTTGATAAATACAATACTCTTCGTTCGGAACTTAAACTTGTAGATGGTCGTTTGAGTTTTAATCCTGAAAGTGGTCTTACAGAAGAAACTCTTTCGGAGTTCCGTGGTCGAGTTAAAGCTATTAACCAATCATTACATGGTATTTACAATCGTGTAGACAGAAATAGTTTACAAGATGCTGCATTTGGTGATTTGTTAATGCAATTTAAGAAATGGGTTCGTCCTAACTTTGTTCGTTATTTCGGTCGTCGTTTCGGTCGTATATTTTATAATGAACAATTAGGTTCTTATGAAGTTCCTGTATTTAATCCTATGTTTGATATGTTTAGAAGTGGTAGTCAAGCCTTCAAAGATAGTCTTAATGATAACAATACTGTTATCGACTATATGAAAGGTATTGGTAATTTCTTCAAAGGTGTATCAAGTTGGTTACTTAATGTAGGATTCTATTATAATACTCTCCCCTTAAATGAACAGATAGCAACTATGAAATTTGCTCGTTTAATGGGTGCTTTAGCTTTCAGTGCTCTTGCTGCTATGACACTTGGTGCATTTAAGAAAGATGATGATGACGAAGATAATATTTTGTATCAGCACGCTATGTATGTTGCAACAACTTATTATCAACAAATGATTGAACCTATGCCAGTATTTGGTTGGATGGCTACAATAGAACAAACTGCAAATAGTTTGTTTGCTGGTCAGAAAACTTTACAATCTGCATATAAACTTGTTAATCTCACTATTCAAGGTCTTTGGGTTGATGATGATGAACTTATTTATGATAGAGGTATTTATAAGGGACAAGATAAACGTGCAGTTGCATTACGTCAAGCTGTTCCTGTTCTTCGTCAAATTAATAAGTTTAATAATCTCGGTGCTACTATGTCTTATTACAATATGTATAATCCTTTTGGTATTACATTTACTGGTTTTAGAGATATGATTAGTCCGAAAGACAGCGATAACTACGAGGACTAATAGTTCAATAAAGTAAACACCGGATATTTGCCCGTGGTGGTGCTTTCCAGCCTGCTACGGGCATTATCTTTTGTCGATGATACATTTGTCTAACTGACAAAAAAAAGACCGTCAGAACACCTGAAAATAGGCACTCTAACGGTCTGTCTGTATTACTTATTATGTTAGTAATATCGTTATTAATAATAACAACAATTATAGTAGCAATTAAAGTTGTAACATTGATAGCTCAGCCCTTCGGGCTTCGCTGACCCGGTGGAGCAGGAGGTTGCACGCCCACTTGTCACGTTTATTCGCCACCGTTTTCAACATCTTTCGGTTTATCAAAAAGATATTGATATGTTTCATTATTAATAACAGTAAATTCTTTATCAGTTACAGCAATAATCCAATCTCCTTTATCGAGTCGAATTATATTTTCTCTAAACATAATAAACATCCAACCATCGGAAAAATGACAATACCTACAAAAACTAACACATTCTGAGATATTAGCACCATCCCATTGGACACCTAATAATCTAACATTTTTCTTTACATTTAGTCGCTTAATCATAAACTACATTTTAAGACCATTAATAGCCCATTGAAGAACAAAACCCAGATGTCCCCAGATTTTATCTTTAATATCACGACGAGCTACAGCACAGCCTATATCATGGTCATAAGTTGAAGGGTTTACACAAGCAGCTATACCGACAGTATCGAATCCAGTTAGAGTAGTATCGCAAACAACTGTTGTCTTTTCACCAAGACGTAAAGAATAACCTTTTTTTATGAAATTAAGTACATCACCTTCTTGAATTTTGTTAGGACTTAAAATCATATAATAAGCCTTTTCAAATACATCTTTTGGTGAGAAAGATTTATAGTTATCAGGATAAATAACTTCGTAACCTTCTTCAATAACATCATTAGAATTACGAGCACGATTTAAGTCATAAACTATATCATTACCATTAATCCTATAAGCTGGACGAGCTTTAATCAGTTTAACACCGATATAATAATGTTCATCTTGCGGAATATCTGATTTAGTACACATCTTATTTTGATTTATTACATTAGACCACTTTTACCAAAACCATTTTCACCACGTTCAGTTTTGCTTAATTCATCTTTAGAAGATTTAATATCAAATACTGCACGTTTCTTTTCAACAATTACACCTTGTGCAAGTCTACTATTAGGAATAATAATATAACTAAAAGGTGTAGGATTTTGTACTATGATTCCGCTGTTACCACGCCAGTCATTATCCACAGTACCAAATTTAACATCTAATAGAGTAGTACTTGAAATACCACTACGAGGACGAATTTGCATCTCATCTTCTTCAGGTATTTCAGTATAAATATTAGTTTCAAATTTAACAGTTTTATATGGGAGAATGATATTAACTGCACCAACATCATTTACGACCATATATTCCAGAAGAGTTTTTCCTTCAACTGGTTGATTTACTGCATGACGAATAGATTTATGAAGTGTATTAAAATCAATAACCCATTCGAGATTAGCATAATTCCTATCATACAAAACGCTTGTCACATATTTATCGCCACCTATTACAGCAGCAACATCTCTTTGACTAAAAGCTGGAAGATTAGGATTAAATTTGGCTCGTAAATCGAAACCGGAAGCTCCAGCACTTTTATACTCTGGAACTTCCGTGTTATCGACATACAATCCTATAAGACTTTCTTTCATGCTATCTTATTCTTCAGATTGTGGAATTTCATTTACATCTGCGGTACGAATATTATAACCTTCTTCTCCAATATATTTTGCCATTTTAAGGAGATGGCGTATAGGAATTGGCATCCTATCGTCACCTCCTTTCTTTCTAACACCAATAAAACATTTGGCATTAGTCATTCTACATTCTTCAGGTAATTGACTTGGATATTGAGCTAAAGCCCAACTTGCAAGCAAAGGAATAATTTCCCAACTACCAGAAGCACTTGGAATTTGACAATTATCAGAATCGAAGCTATTTACAGTACCATCAGAATATATAACCACTTCTGTAATCATTTAGGCACTTAAACGTTGAACTAATTTATTAAAGGCTGTCTGACTGAGTTTGAAAGAATTACCCTGCGTAATAGAATCGAATTTATTGAGATTATCTTTATATTCAATTCCGTTATTAATATATGAAGTAACACCGTTATAAAGCCAAAGCATTGTACCGCGATGACTATCTTGTCCGGGGCCGCGTTCAATATAATTAACCATAGCATGTAACTGATTCTTCTTACGAGTAGAAATAATATCATTCTCATAAGGAATCTTACCGATACCACCGCATTTAGCAATAAATTCTTTCTGATTAGCGTCACAAATTAAATCCGTGATATAATTAATCATCACATCATCATTAATCTTAATATTCTCAGCAGCTTCAAGAATCAGCTTAGCTTGTTCAGAATATTTAAGAGTGTCACGCATCATTTTAGCACCTATTGCTAAATTAGCTTTAACATTTTTAGTATGCTTAAATCGAACCATATTTTTACAATGATTCAAAGCAGTATTTAACGTATTGTTACATACAACACGAATATCAGTAAAACAAGCTTGAATACTACCACTTCCATCATGACTTGTAGTGAAAAGGATATATTTCTCCATTTCATCTTTTGCAATCTCATAAGTAGGAAGTTTAGCAGTAACAAAGATTCGTTCACCAATACCTAAAACACCAGCAGTCTGAATGATAACATCTTTTGGATTAATTACCATTTGACTTTTACAAACTTGATATATAAAATCCATAGCTTCTGTATTTTGAACAGGTTCATACCTACTACCAACAGTACCAAGAATTTTATAATTATCTTTACGATATGTAGCATATACATCACTTACGCGAGCACTCTTTTCCGGAATAATGACAACATCACCATTGGACATATGACAAGCGTAATGATTACCTTCTTTTACTAAATGTTTAGCTTCAGGAGGAATAAAACTTGCAAACATCGGAGCTAAAGCTACTTCATAATCCATATTAGCAATACGAATGATTTCGTCAGGAGTTTTAGCTTCTTCAACGACAGTTCCAAGACTATGCCAAGGAACATCTTTCAACGAATAGAATGAATAAGTATTTCTATTAGAATTAAATTCAATATTCGCAGCCATAATTAAATTAGTTAGTTTATATTACAATTCAATAATACGAATATGAGCAATATCTTTATGTTCAGCGCCAAGTTTGCTAAACAGAAGTTCTTTCTCATTTTCAGCATCTTTAAGATTCAAAAATGTAAGAGCTTCATTATGGTCATTAATCCACTCTCCACCATCTTTGGTTACATTTTTAAGAAAACCTTGTTTCTCACCAGCGATTACTTTTGTAATCAAATACTTTTTACTCATAGCTTAATTAATTTTAACTTGTTTAATGATAGATTACTTATATATAGCAGTTTCAGACGTAACAATCTCCATATCAATTTTATCCATAACATGAGCTATTCGTTCAGCACGAGCAATATCTTCATCAGATTCATTGGATGCTTTAGCCCAATTATCAAGTTCCTTAATAGCTTTCTTATCAAATTTAACAGTATAAATATAATCATCACCTAATTTATCATGAATATATTTACCTACCTCTTTTGCTAAACTAATAGGAACATCAACTGTAATACTAATAGAAGCAATCTTATCTAATTCTTCTTTATGTTTCTCAACAAAGATATTATCTTCCGGCAGAAGAGGCGCTTCTATTATATGAAGTAATGAAGTAACAATAGGGTCTAAGGCATTTTCATTAATTGAAACACTTTCCGACTCTTTTGTATAAACAGTAAAATCAGGAAATTTAAGACTATAATTACCAGATTTACCAACTTGACCAAATATATGTAAAGCATCAACAACTGAAGATTTAAGTCTACCAGCTATTTTATCAAAACTTGTATTCCTATCACGAAGTCGTTTAATTTCATCTTTATTATAAGCAATATTAGCTTTTTGAGCGTCAATCACTTGTCGATAAGCACGAAGTTTATCTTCAAGTTCACTTTCAGCAATAGCTAATTCTTCTGCAATTTCTTCCGTTATTTCGCCGTCATTCTCTTCTATCTGCGAAACAAGATAATCATATTTTTGCGCAATACCAAATAAATTACTCATAAATTGTCAAAATAATTTTTGTTCAACATAACCCTTTTTAATATTATAACCTTTCTCTTTACAGATATAAGTTAATTGTTTATGAATACTATCATATCCATCAGCAGTATTATCAAGATGAAAATCCCAACCAGTATAATTCTCTAAATCACACTCAGTTTTATCACCGGATGTATCATCTATTTTAGTATTACGGAGAACACGAATTGTAGTTAATTCAATTTCATTCTGACGAGCAAAATCTTTAATACAATTTAATTCAAATTGTTCTCGAATATCAGGAATAATAAAATAATCACAAGGAGTAGTTTTGATTCTATTTATAACATCATCAATAAATACTCTGTCATTATCAAATCTTAATAGTTTACCAAAATGAAGTAAACATTTACGATATGTAAGTTGTTCATCTACACCGTAACGATTAACAATATAAGGAGATAAAGATGTCTTAAAATGGTGATTATCTAAATGAGCTACATAACAATTTGTAACAGCAGCTACAATACGTTTAAGCATTGTAGCCATAGGATATACCTCAACTTTACCAGCGAGCATACCTTCAAGGTATTCGGTAACATAAGTTTTACCTGTACCTTTTCTACCACTGATTAAAATTAATTTACCAGTCATATAATGTTAATTAATTATTTCTTCAGGAAAGTTAGCAAATACATTTTGTCTACCTTCTTGACCATGTAACACTCTTAAAGCAGCTTCTTTCTTAACTGCTAAAATAATACTACGTTTGAATAACTTATTATAAATTCTAACCATTTCACGAGCAACATATGAATTACCATCTGTCATACCGTGACGATTATTAATTTCAATAAGAAGTTCTTTAAGCGTTTTCTTCTCGCTTTCGCTCCTGCTCTCGTTCATACATATACTTTTTGTTATACTCATAAATAGTATTAAACGTTTCACCAGAAACACAACCATCATAATCAGGAAGTTCCTCTTTTATAATATTATCTATAATATTTGTAATGGTAATACAAATACCAAGATTTCTTAATTGAAGAGTACTACCTTCTTCAAAGAATTTAGTTTGTTCATCTTGTGGAACATTACATTTACTAAGAGCTTTAGCAAATACTTCTTGAAATTTTGAACGAGATATATAATTATTATTAGCCATAATAATTTATTTAAAATAATTAATAATACGACTTGTTTCATTAGGAAATCTAACAGCAATATCTTCCGCAATCATTTTAGCAATTTCAATCATTTGAGGATGTGCAGCTTTATGATTACGAAGAGGAAGGAAACCTTTATTCTCAACGATAGTGAGTTTAGGATAAACAGTTTCGAGATGTTCACCAATCCACATATCGAGAGTACCAGATACATAAACGTCCGATTTAGTAGCAGTAGGAAGAACCGAACGAGCCAACTGAGCAGGTTCACCATCATTAGTTAATTCTTGATATATAGCTTCATTGCCAGCAATAACATCATAGAATTTTTCTAATGAATCTTCATTCTTAAACGGTGGTTCAATTACATTAATATTATTACCATATTTATAACCAAGTCTACCTTTAGCATAATTACACCAACGAGTACTTTCTTGCATAAAACTCATTTCACGATGACGAACGGCTTCATGAGTAACACCTCTGTCGGTTGTAATTTTATAAGTAACATTATAAATCTCCGGCGCACGTTCACGTATTTCAGCATCAGAAGCAATTCGAAGACTTGCATCAATACCATATTCAAGTTTAGCAGTAATATCTTTATCATCAAACAATAAATGAGAAAACTCCTTACTCAAAAGAAGCATATTATAAAACAAATCATTAACTTCGCTTGGATGATAAATATCATTATAAATAGCTTTCATTTTACGACTATTACTCATAATATCAAGAAATACTCGATATGAAAAACCAATATAATTACCAAGATAAGACCAACGAATATAAGGACTTAATTTAACAAATTCTCGAACAATACGATTCGGAATTGAAGTAACATTAAAATAAACATATTCATGTTCAAATATAGCAGTATGACCATCAATAAGTCTATTTCTACAAAAAGTTTCAGCTGAATCAGGTTTGATACCATCCTCTTGTTTAGTACAAACTTTACCGATTAATTCAATCTTTCTAAGACCAGAATAATCACAAAATTCGATTGCAGGTTCTACAACATTCATAGCTTTAATTGTATTAGTTTAGACGCGACAAGTGGGCGTGCAACCTCCTCTCCCACCGGGGAGCGGAGCCGCTGGGCGAAGCCCAGCAGGCGGAGCCACACAAGTTACACCTCCTGTCGCTTCTCGAATTGCGACAATAATTGTTTACGAGTTATTTTACATTCTTCAAGACTAATTCCTATTCTATTACAGATAATTATAACATCCATAATAGTAATACACTGACCACCCCACATAGCATTCCATAAATCATTAGCTTGAACTTCCCAAATATAATACCTACCAAATTGAATTTTATAATTGTAACAAGTTTTACGATTTAATTGAATATTATTTTGTACACAAGCAGCAAAGAAATGAGCAAAATCAATGAAATCTTTTAATTTAATAACTGCATCATTCCATAGTCTAACAATTCCATTAGTTGATTCATAACGCATTACAGCATAAGTACCATATTGTCGCCATTGATAAGGAATACTACTAATTTTATAATCTCTAAATTCTTGAATTAGAACTTCAAGCTCTTCTCGATATTTCTTAGCTTTTTCTTCTTCAATAGCTTTCTGATTATCAAGATATTCATTGAATTTAATTTTAATAATAGATTTAAGTTCTTTGCGAGTAGTTCTATTATTCCAAAGTTTCTTAAATTCAGTATAATTTTTACAATAAGGTAATATAACTTTTTTAGCACGAATAGTTTGCCAATAAAGAATTTTACCGCTAATAATAAGATTTTGTTTAGGACTTAAAGTAATACGAATATTATCTTTAAGATTAATTGTTGTATTAAATGTATTATATATTTTTCTAAAACCTTTATATTCTACATAAGTATTATATAAAGTATAAGCTTTATTAATAATCTTATTAGCATCAATACCTTGTGCTTTACAAATACTTAAAATATCTTTTAATGCAGAACGCCATGCTTTACGAGCATTATTATATTTTATTTGATTAGTTCTAACATCAGCAAATCTTTGATTGGTAATATCTTGTTTAAAAATATGTCTTGTAACATTAAGATTTTGATTTATACCATACCAAAGAGCCGAAAGAATAGAATAAATATCATTATATATAATATTAGTATTTTCCCTACAAATATTATAAATATCTACATTAATTTTACCTCGAATCTTTTGATTTTTAAGTTTGACAAGTGGTCTATAAAGATAATCTTCAATATCATGTAATCTTACAACAAATGGTAAGTATTTATTACAAACACCAATTTGTTTACCTCTACAATAAAGAATACCATCTTTTAATTCATAACCGTATTTACCATTAGCAACGGTATGTTTTGTATGAATACTTATATCATCTATTCTTTTATAGAATAAATCAAGTATTTCAGTAATAGTTCCAACAGTTTTCATCACTTTTCATAATCTCTAATTCCAACAACGTTTGCATGGAAAGGTAAACCATTTTTAGTTCTTTCATAGAACTTAACAGTTACAGACTTTCCGATAGGTGGATTATTAAGAATATCTAATCGTTCATTAACAGTACCAGTTAAAGTACAACTAAATACTAAATCATTAATATCGTTCTTGAGAACTAATCTAACATTAAATCCTATTTTATCATCAGGATTTCCAGTGTGTTCAACACCAATACATTTAAATTCAGCATCGTCGAACTTTTTGAGTTTCATCATTGTAGCAGGACGAGAACCAAATTTATATTCAGTATGCAAATCTCTAATTATGGCTCCTTCAAAGCTACAATCAATGCATCTTTGCATATAAGCTAACGCTTGATTATCATCATAAATAGTATCACTATTAAGAATAATAAGATTAAATTTATCCCACATACCATGACCTTCGGGAGTTAAATTTTCCCAAATTCTACCAGTCATTACATTATGAGATACACTACTTTTCTTACTACGATATTCTTCCCAAACACCGAATCTTAATTTATCACGTTCTTTGTTAGTTAAATCTGGAATACTTAAATCAAAATTAACAAACTGAAGTTTATCATGAAGAGGATTTCGAGGATTACGAGCAGCTCCACCAATAGTTGTTACTTTTTCACCACGAATATAAATCTCACCATCAAATACCATATTAGCATATTCAGGAAAACTATCATAAAAATCATTAAATAGTTGCTCGATATGCCAAATACGATAAGTAAGACCTTCTTTAGTTTTAATTACAGTATGATAATGTTTATCATCACGAACAAAACCTTCAAGACTGAATAAATCAGTAGGTGTAAATTCTTCAAGCATAACAACTGCTCGAACACCATTGATTTTAGGTTGAGCAATACAAGGATATTCAAACTTACCAATAGCAAACTTTTGTGCTTTCATAGGTTTAACACAATTATTTGCATCAGTATTATATTTAGGTAATCTCTTATCTATTTCTGCAAATAAATCATCTGCATTAGTAAGATAATCCAAAGGACTAATATCTAAATCAGAAAGACTTTTATAACCTTGTTTCTTATGTCTTTCATAAACACTATTAAGTTCAAATTCAGCTTGTTCTCTATCAGTTTTCTTACTTTTAGCTTTAATTACAGGAGAATATGATGATGTTTCAGCACCATTTACTTTACCATAATAATAAGCTAATCGTAGAGATACTGTACCGTCAGAATTAGTAACTTTTTCAACTCGACCCCACCAACGAACTAAACCGCCAGTTAAATCTCGTTTATATAAAACTTCATTAGGAATCATATCTTATTTTTTAACTTTTTCTTCAACAACAATAGCATATTGCGGTTCTCCAATACGAATCATAAGACAATTCCAACTTTCAAGAGGAGTCTTATGTTCAGTCATATCTGTAAGATTAAGTGGCTTAGCACAAAAACATTTATACGACCTTTCAATTTTATTATTAAGAGGATTCTTAATAGTTTTAGGATGTGGGAGAATACGCGAAAGAATAGGATTTATAGCTTCTAATGTTTCTTTATCATTAGCGCTAATATAAGTATCACCATCAAGAATAATTTGTGTATGTTTGAAACCATATTTATCCACAAATCTATTAATACTTGATTGGTCAGATAAACGAGAAAAATCATTCATTAATCTCGTATAACCTTCTTCATCCATAGGACAAAGATAAATCTTATTACCATTATCAAGAGTATTGATAAGATAATTTTTGATTTTAATCTCCATAATAAATCTTTTTTAGAACATTATCAAAATGTTGGAATACTTTACGATAACCATAATCTTTAACCATATCAGATGGGTCTTTAGATTTATAATTATTCGTAAAATAAATTGGAATAGTATTATATCTACCTTGTAGTAGATGAGCTGCATTAATTCCAGCAGCATCAGTATCGAAAATAGTAAATAACTTTCCGCTTAAAGAGTACGACACCAATAACTTGTAGATGTCAGTAGGTAATACGATAGTTTCAGAAGCAGCAGGTATAAACAAAATATCATTAATACCTTTCTCATCACAAATTTGTTCAAAAAGTATTTTATCTTTATAACCTTTTATAAGAGCAATATAATTCGTTGGTTTAAGTTGATGTAAACACTCAATAGGACAACGATTATTAGTAATAAACTTGGTTTGACTTTTAAGTCTTTTTGGAAAATAAAGTTTATACTTATTTGGATTAACATTATAAACATAACAAGGGTCAGTGCCACTATAACGATAAGGTGTTTGCCACTCATTAAGTCTATATCTATCAACAATAAATACTTTTGTATTTAGATTACTTTTCTTAATACCATATTGTTCCCAATAAATATAATCTAACTTATTTGGTTTACGAACATCAAAAGTAATTTTAAGATTTTGATTCTTAATATGTTCTTGTTTAGTTCGATTAAATTCAATATTAGTAACAATCTTATCAGAACAACGAAGGATTATATCATTACATATATACACAAACCCTTCACTTGTTTTACAATTCTTATTAATAATATAACCTACAACTTCAAATATATCACCTCTAAATCTACCATCACCAAAATCTCTACATATCAGTTTATCACCATAATACTTAAAAGATAATGAAGGATGTTTATCATTTCTTAAAGGATTTCGTATTCTATCATTAGGACTACTAATGTTAAATCGGATTACATCTTCGGGAATACCAAAATATTTACTAAATATTGTAATTTGGTCAAGTGTATTAAGTATGAAATCTCTCATGTAATCAGTAGTGTAACTTGCTGGGCTTCGCTGCTGGGCTTCGCCCAGCGCTCCGCTACCCGGTGGGGGAGTGGGTTGGACGCCCACTCGTGACGCTTCTGGCCGCGTGTATTTACCTGACCTATACAGATATACGTCTGTTAAATACAATCCGCCAAATCAAAAAAAATCGGCCAAAAATACGGTATAACAACAAGTCTAATTTTAGCATTACCCAAAAAAGAAGGAGATAATAGAGTTTTACCTCCGTTACCTCCTTTACAAGTTCCTGTTTTAGTAATATGATAAATACTACTTCGAGTACCTATCAAGAATGTTCTGAATATCCGACGAAACAACAGTAGCACCGGGAGCGGGAGCAGAAGCACCTGCGATAGCTTCACGATTCTTCGGAGTATCATCCTTTGCAAGATGAATTGTTTCATCAGCTTCAAATTCAATCGACGGACTTTGACCGGGAATAACACGTTCAACAAATCCACGATTAACAAACGAAGGAAAAGCTAAGAACTTATGTGTGTTATAATCTGCAACAAGTTTCATGAACAGTTTTACATTCTTATAAATAGGATTTTTCTCATCATCACCAACAAGGAGATGTTTGAAATATTCAAAGAAAGCAAGATACTGTTTACAACGAACATTTGCAGGAGCAGCATAATCGAGTCCCGGACACTTACCAGCATTAACCGGATAACCCTTAAAACCCTTAAACTGATTTGCGATATGACGAAGCTGTCCATATACCTGCTGAACAATATTAATAACAGTCTTTTCTTCAACAGGTTCGCCTTTCTTATTAAGAATAGTAACCGGCTTAGCAGTAAATGTATAATAACGGTCTTTCGGATTTGCGTCAGTTTTACACTGCTTAAATTCGATAACAAGTACGGGGAATTTACAACCAGCATATTCCCATGTACTTTCGACACCTTTATCATCCAGCAGAGGTACTTCACGAATATCAATACGAACATCGTTAATCATACCCATACAAAGATTACCAAGTTCAGGGTCGGGCTTAAAAGCTAATCTCCGTTCAACAACCTCTTCTTCAAACATTAATGTTGTCGAACTAACTTTCGATTTACTTGTGTCTACCATAATAATAATTAAAGTACTTTAAGTTATTAGACTAAAAAGAGGAGCTACTTGTTCAATAACTCCTCTTTTTATAATGATAGCAAATGATAGATTTGTTAAATACTTTCAGGTATTAACAATTACAACTCGGCTTCTGCCTCGGTTTCGGGCTGCGGTTCTTCTGCTTGCTTCTCGTCTTCCAGCGTTACCTCTTTCGGGTCTACCAGTACATAGACTTTCTCATAGATGGTGTCATCAATCTGAACAGGAATAAACTCACCATTCTCGTCCTTAACTTCCTCAACACCATACTCAACTCGCTTGGTAGCAAGAACAGCAGTACACATCTTACCGTCACGGCCTTTCTGAGTTTCAACCTCTTCCATAAGACCCTTATCAGCAAGAACACGCTCACCTACGGGAGCAGCATCCTTATCCTGCATAAGCATTTGCGACCAAACACCAGCGTAATTAAACGACTGAGGACGACCAGTACCTTTCGTGTTACCAGCACTTGCAAGTTTGCAACCCTCGCTACCTGCCGAAAGAGCAATAAAGAAACGCTCATTAATCGAATCAGCATTAGGCATAGCAAACATAACAACACGGTCGCCATGACCACAACCAATAAGTGCAGAAGCCGAAGCATTCATCGTAAACTTGTTCATACCACGAGCAGTAGTAATTGCCGGACGAATATCATTCGACGACTTCGTACCACGGTTTACAGCAGTCAGACCAGCAAGTTTAGCAGCAGAAAAAACAGACTTTTTCATAATTGTAATTTGTTTTAATTTATGAATATTTTATGAATGATAGATTAATGATAGATTTGCATTACTTTATTCTGTAACAGGAACTTCTTCAAATTCAGTATCTTCAGCTTGACGGTTTGCAATAGATACAGCTTGATGTAATTCACTATCAACGTAAATTCCATTTAACTTATCACTTGCAATAATTCTACCACCAAGCATGATAGACATTTTAATAAGATGAGTTTCCGGATGGGCGTTCCAATTAGCTTTACCTTTACTTTCAGTACCGTCAGATTTAGTACCAACGTACAAACCTGCATCAATAGCTTGTTGTAAAGTATAAGGTATTGCAATACTCTCATCACCACGAGTAAGTTCTACAAGAGCTCGACGAGTAGCATACCTAATAATTGGAATTTTACCTTCTTGTACTTGTTTATCAATATAATCAGCAGTATGACCATCATTAATTACAACAAAATCATCTTTCGTTTCTTTGTTATAATCAACAAGTTCATTTGCAAGTTCCTTTTTACAATATCTATATATGTAAAAAGGTTTAGTTCCATCTTCAAGAATCTTACGTTTAATACCGGCATCCGTAAGGACTTTATTAACAACATGAATACCAGTATATACTATCTCTGCTTGAGAAGTACTAAAAACGTAAATGTTTTGCATAGCAGCCATAGGATTAAGTCCCATAGACCGCCCACGTTCAACTTTGATTGCTGCGTCCCTATCAAGTGTCTTACCAAATGTAACACTTACCATAGGAGTAAAACCGAGTTCATTACCTAACAGCAAACATGTAACAATCGCACTCTTATTAACTACAAGTTCACTCGTTCCATCTTCTTTCTGAACTTGCTCCTTAAATCCTTTATTAAAAACAGGACTTTGAGCAATCCAATCTGCTAATGCTTCAGCTTGTTCAAATGAATTAATTTGATTAACAGCTAAAGCAACACTTCCATTTTTACTTCTTGTATTAACAAGAGCACCATTCACATCTTCATCAGTCTTTTCGACTGACTTCATTTGTGGTTTATCCATACGCAAATATAGTAATTATAATTGTACCACCAAAGAAAATAGCAAGAAATTAACCGAAAATTTCACTAATATCATTAATCCATATCGGAACATTCTCGGAATTTTGCTGACGCTGGATTAACTTCTGTTTGTCCCTTGACCTAACATCTTTATCACCAATTTTGAAATCATCAATGTAAAGATTAATAATAACACAATTCTTGTTAGGGTTCATATAATTATAAGTCTTACCTCGTGCGACACGTTGTCCGTGAGTATTAGAATTACAACTACCACCAGTCGTTATGACTTGTTCGATATTTTCTATCGTTAAACCCTCGTTAAGACTTTGTGCAGTAAATAAATATTTATAAGTACCATTCTTAATCCCTTCAATAGCTAACTTTTTAAGAGAAGTTTTACCTAATCGTTTAGGTTCACCATTCTTATAAGTATATGGAACACCAGTTTCAGGATTAATTACATACCTACTTTCAATAGCACTATGAAAAGGAATACCGTCTTTACTGAAATAATCAGCTAAATCAGTAACCATAGCTATTGATTCATTAAAACAGATAGTCGGAACACTATTAGTTTTAAGAATTTCAATAACAGCATTAATTTTAGGTCTGTTATGAATTAAAATATCATTACGTTGTCTAACAAAGTCTTTGAACTTTTTAGCACGTTCGTAAATATTATCGGGATTCCAAAAATTATTAATTCGTTTATTATAATCATTATCGAGTGGCATATCACGAGTCCAACCCATTAATGAAGCTAACATATTACGAATAACAGTAGGTTTAATAAAAGTATTACTGCCATTTCTATCTTTATAATTATAACCAGTAAAAGATGCAAGAACTAATGCAAAATCACTGTCAAAAACTTTATTACGAAACTCTTGATTAATCACTTTATGTAATCCACCAAATGTTTCAAGAGTTTCAGAAATCATATCAGAATATTTAGCATATCTAATTTTGTCATGTTCATCAAGTTCAATAGCTAAATTATATTCTGTACTATTTGAAATCCAACCTTGTGATACAGCTTCAATTTCAGTAATTTTATCAATTACTGGAGCACCTAATTCATTAAGAATAGATAATTGATTTTTATTTAATGTAGAACCGGTAAGACATAGAATAAATTTATACTCTATATTCTTAATAGCCATGAGAGTTTCACCTTGTAATAACTTATGAACTTCATCAAGAATTAGTAAATCAACTTTAATAGGAAGCTTTCGTTCTATTTTAAGTTTATTTACATGATTAATAAGAGTATTACTACTCATTATATCAATCCATTGTTCTTTCGGACAAAATTCAGTAAGATTATCAGCAAGATTTTTAGTAGTTACAGCATTTGGAGCGATAGCCATAATTGTTCGATTAGGATTAGCTTTAACCAGCTTACCAACAATCATAGCTGCTATTCGTGTTTTTCCAAATCTCATTATAAGATTTAGAGTACCTCGACCTTTGGCATCACGCCATTTATTACAAGATATTTCTTGTCTTTCGGACTTATCCATACTCTAATATCTCCAATAAACAGTAGGAGCATTTTCACGTTTAAGTCTTTCAATACAATCCATAATATATTGTGTTAACATTTCACAATTACCAAAGTGTATTTGAAAGAGCATTTCCTTTTGTAATTCCTCTACTGTTTTACCATAACAAATTTCATCAAATTCGTGCATAACATATCAATCACAATCACGCTTTACAATACTACCATCATGACTAATATATCTCCATTGATAACCATAAGCAGTTTTAGAATTACCTTTAGGAGTACAAGCCTTAACAATAGCGTAATAAGCGTGTTTAGGATTTGTTTTTTTTAGCTCAATAGTTAGAGCATTAGCAGCATCTTTAGTAGAAGCATAAGTAACTATATACTTTCCCTCTCTTGTAAACTTAGCTACACGCAAACCAATTCTATGATTTTTAACATTAACTGGTTTAATATCAGCTATTGCAAGACCATCAACTTCATGATATACAAGGTCACCATTCATATTAGTATTTTATTAAAAAGGTAAATCATCTCCGTTCTCTATTGCACGTTTATATTCTTCCTCACTTGAAAAACCATACATACCCCAGATAGTATTGTTAATAGGAATGTCATTAGCAGGATTAATAAACGATACATTGTCATCTTCAAAATCAACTTCAAACAAACCATCTTCTTCAGGACTTTCAATAGGCTCTAAATATTTATTATTAGACATAGCACCAAATAAATCACCTTGAACCGCAACCATACCAGCAGTTTTTTTATTTTTACCATATAGAATCTTAGCACATTCTTTTTTATAATAACTAAAATCTATATGATAATCATCTTCCTCAACATAATCATTAAAAGGACGAACACTACATTTAGCTACAATTCGATTAATTTTATTTGGTTTATTTTTATCAATTTTTATAATAGTTCCACTACAATAAGATACATCAGCAATATAGAAACGATTAGATTTTTGAAGTTCTTCATCGTGAAGTTCACCGTTTACAATACTACGATATATAATATTGAATTTAGCATCAGTCTTTTGACTAATACAATAATCATAAATAGCTTCTTTGCTACTATGAATATGATTTTCTATTGTATCAGCATAAGGAACATTATATAAAAGAAATAGGTTAAGAGCTTTTGGAACAACTGGATAAGCATAACCTTTATTAAAAGCAATAGTTTCAATAAAAAGACCTTTACGTTTAATATAAATATCTTCAAGTTCAGCTATTGCTTCTGGCGTTTTATCAATCAATTTATCATAAGCATCTTGAAAACCTTCTTTAACAGCAATATAATTATTTACATCATTACGAAGATACTTTTCATAATTAGTAAATTCAAGTTCAAAATTATTATATTCTTGCCACCAATCACAACAAGCTTTATAATCAGCTTCTTGCTCAGGTTTAATGATACAAACAATACCATCAGTATTAGCAGATATAACTTTAATACCTTTGAGTTCCAGTGCTTCAATAAGCATCAAAAGACAAAGTTGTAGATTTATAGTAACTTTATAAGTACATTTAGGGTCATAAAGATAATCATTTATATCTCTAAATGCACCATACATTCTGTTGATAGCAATCTTAAGACCTTCAGCCTTAATTTTATGACGTTTACTTTCTGCTAATAATTCATGATATTTAGTATTTAATTCTTCAGCATCAACTCGATTTTGATTTTTAGCAATTTGATATTCATTTAATACTTTCTTAGCTTCTTTCATTAATTTACTGCTAAGATGTTTAGCTTCAATTCGACTATCTTTTGTATAACCGACAGTAGCTCTGAAAGGATTTCTTTCAAGATGTTCGGGATAAACATCATAACTAAGAATACCATTAGGATAGAAACTACTAACATCCGCATCACGTAAACTAAATCCATCTGCAATTATTAAACCCGGTTTATCTTGACTATGTAAACCACCTAAAGCCATAGTATATACCGCATCACCAAATTGAAATTCGTGCTTAAATTTATCTTCATCTTTTGTACTACCTACAACGATAGTAGATTGTGCAACAGTACGAAGTAAATCATTGAGAATTTTAGTTTGAAATTTAAGTTTAGGACTTAATATACTGGAAACTTTAATCTTCCATCTATCAGTCTTAGTATCCATAAAATCTTTTATATCAATACCGCTAAATTTCTCATATAGAGATGTAGTAATAGCTTTACCAATAGAACTTCTTGACATATTACGGACATCAATTCCAAACTCTTCAGATATATCTTCTCGTAGTTCAATTTCAGCCTTTTGACTACGTTCCAATTCTAATGTAATAAGAACATCGTTTACATTATAGTCACAAATATCATAAATATCTTCTTCTCTAATTCTACAATTATAAGCAATCGGTAGATTCTGAATACGATACCATTTTAAGCAAATAGCAACTTGTTTAAGACTGGTATAAGTCTTATCAAGATATAAAATCTTTTGAATATCATAATCAGTAAAAGGACGTTTGTAATATTTCTTGAAATTAAGTAAACGACTATATCCTTTACCAAAATCTACACAAGCGCAACTATGGTCATATAGAATTTGTGTAATATATTTACTTTCTTTCTTATTAAAACCTTTTACATCAAGATATTTATAATTATTAATAAAAATATCCAACATAATTTTATCATAATTATTACTGTTATAACCAGTAAGAATTTTATGTTGAATAAAGAAATCCATAATAAGTGGCCCATCATTTCTCCACTTACCAGTAGTATAATCAATCCAAATAACAAATTGTTTAGCACCCATTGCTAACAACAATTTAGCCTTTGCTTCTTTCAGTTCTTCAAGATTACCTTTTTTACCATTTTTAATAGCAAGACATCTTATATCAACAGCTTTATAAACGTCGATAAGTTTTTGGTCTGCTGTTTTAGGTATAAAAGTAACTTCAAATAGATTAGGATATATCTCTACATCATATTCATAAGCATTATTCATAATAATACTACTTTATCTGTAATAACGATATTCTTTACATAATTCAGCAAATATGTCACTAATTAAATTAAAAGATTTAACATATTCTGAATAACATTTGTTACGCATAATATAGGCTGGTGAATATATAGGAATTAGTATAACATCATTAAACCTAACTGGTTTATTAACAACTGATGCCATACTTTTATATTTTTCTTCTTTAAGGAACTGATAAACAAATTGTCCAACAGCAACAATAATAGTAGGTTTATATTTCCTAATAGTTGCTATAAAGTTTGGATAACAAGTTTCAGCATAATGTTCAGTTGGTTCAGCACAAACGCACTGAATAAGAGTTGATTTAATAGTCCAAGCAGTTAGTTTATAATCATTAATGAATTGACTAACTATTTTAGTTGAACGACCATTAAATATAGTTTGAGTTTTATAATCTGTAATAGTTGGTGTATCACCAACAAACATAATAGTACGCCTCAAAGTGGGCGTGCAACCCGCTCCCCCACCGGGTATCCGTCGATTAGCAATAGATAAATAACATCTCTCACAAGCATTACACATAATATTAATACTATTAAAAATATCAGATGAAACAGTCTGATTAATAAGATTATGTTTAATACTTCATAATAACACTTTTGCGAGCACGAGATAGAGCTACATACATAAGTTTATTACGAATATCAATATCATTTTCTCTACGACCAAATCTCGTATTTTGGAAAACAATATCTGTCAAATCTATTGCTACATTATCGAAAGTAGAACCTTGTGTTTTATGAACAGTCATAGAATAACCATAATCTATGTCTTTATTAATCCACTTAGTTCCTTGAATAGTTTCAATACTGAATTTAAGATTTGTTAAAAAACGATTCTTAAACTTATAATAAACATACCAGCCATGTTGAACACGATTAGCAGCTCTATTATAAAGATGTATTAGAATTTCCTTATATTTAAGAAATGAAGCATCTTTTGTATCTACGATAAGAAACGGTTGAGTTATATGACCATCATACATAGATTTAAGATTAACAGCAAATGTTTTAATACCTTCGTCACTAATATAAGGTCTAATATCTTCAAGAATATAGTCTTCACTATTTAGAATAATTGGTTCCTTAAACTCATCAACAATAGTATTATAAGATAACACCAAATCGTTAATATGAATTATATCAGCATCTTTACCAACTATACTATTACGAACAATACTATTCCAATCAGAAACAGCTTTATTCGTATAAGCAGTAATTCTAAAATGGTCTATATTCTTATGAAATGTATCTGAATTAAATTCATCAATAAGTCTTTGATTAAACATAGCTCGTGGAATAATTTCATAACCAATTCCATCTTGTATGTTAGACCTATTTCGAACTATATAATTCAGAAAAGTATTTGTTTGATTTTTAATATCATCTCTTAAAAGACTAAATAGTTCAAGAAGAGGATTACCTTCTTCTTGTCGTACAATATCAGTAAGAACAACTTTATTCTTAACAGTAGCAAATGTTAAAGATATTTCTTCATTTACAGGTGGTAACTGAAGAGGATCACCAACATAAAGAATCTTAACATTATAAGTAGTAGCACGATTTCGATTAAGTTGGAATAAATCCTTATTAATCATAGAACATTCATCAATCACAACAAGATTATAATTTTGTATCTTGCTTGGATTAAGAGGGTCAAATTGAGGATTCTCAATATCAAAATTCTGTAAATCAATATTAGGTTTAAGACCATGCAAACTATGCAAAGTCATACCTTTTCTACCTACTTGAGATTCAAGAACTCGAAGAGCTTTGTGTGTAGGAGCCGTAATAGTATAAGATTTATTAACAATATTCTCAAGAAAATATCTAAGAATAAAAGTTTTTCCGCTACCCGCGACACCTTCAAGTGTACATTCAAGTTCGTTACTAAAATACCAATCAGATAGTTTGTCGATAGCCTGCTGTTGTCCCGGATATAATTGCGAATAATCGCCCGTGGCGGCCTGTTTTGGCCTCGCTGACGGTTTATTTTTGTTTGCCTTAACACTTGTAAGGTCTTTCAATTTATCTGCGTCCATATCGGCTAAAATGCAGTGTTTTGGATATACTCAAATGCCTTACTAATAAGGGTTTCATAATGATTATTACTTATTTTATAAGTTTCAGGAGTAGGACAAACAAATATTACATCTTGTTTGTCAGTAGTTCGATTAACATAAGCTCTAACACCCATGACATTAGGAGTTGTAATCATAACAATATCGTAGTTCTGTAACAAAAACTCAAATATTATTATGAATTGTAACGATAGGTCTAACTTTGTAAAAAAGTATCCGGGGTCATATCCTCGTTTCTTCAAATATTGAAGTAATTCCGGCATGACCACCGAATACTCTTTAATTGCGTCGAGAAGCATAATATTTTGGACTTAATCTTTTGAAAACTTTTTCGTTTCGATTATTAATACGTTCCATATCAAGTTTTCCTACTCCATTTTCAAGAGTAATCCAAATCTTCATTTTAGGAACAATAAGTTGCCAATATTTTTTCAAGTTTTCAATATTAGCTTCAACAGCACTAAAAGGACGAATCGTAAACCAATCCCAATGTTCATTATCAGGTGTACTAAATGCAAATGTAGCTTTCTGATAATCCTCATCTGTTATATCAATAGGATAACGTTCATTATCGACAATTCCATAAAACTTATTATCATAAAAAAACACCTCACACTTTATAGCATGAGGTGTCATATTTGAAGTTTTACTTCTTGTTCGATTAGTTGAATCTCTATTGATATTAGCTTTCTTTACAGGAACAAGTCCTTTAAGTTTACTAAAATCCATTTACCGACCACAACGAGAACATAAAGTATGAAGCATCTGTATAGTATTGTCATTATGAAGTTTTGTAAAATCTTCACGTTTACATTTAACAACAGTACCACTGGTATTAAGCTTAATTTGGAACCAATGAGAATCTTTGTCAAACTTCGTAACAACACCAACTCTATCATCACGAGAATAAAGTTGATATCTATCTACAACAGAAAGACTTGAAATCTCAACAACTTCATCAACAACAGTACGAGTAAGAATAGTTTCAAATGCACCTTCATATCTGACTTTTACACCAGCGAACAGTGCATCACGAAGCGTTTTATATTTTCTATCCTCTTCGGGAACATCATCTCCATAAGGAATTGTATCATACAAACCACGAATGATTCCACTAAAATCACTATGAATAATCGAATAAGTTTTTGTAATAACTTTATCCTCTTGTTCAGTAGTAACTTCACCGATAAGTTTTGCAACTTTCTTAGAAGCATCAGCGATAGATAATACTTTACCATTATCGAGATAAACTTCGCTACGTTGAGGTACAACCTTTTTAACAATAGAAAATTCACCTTCGTCAAGAATAAAGTATCCAGCACGAGGTTTAGTTTCAATAGTAATAACTTTTAAGTCAAATGTCATAGCACTTATGAAATTTTAATTTGTTTAACTTTTACTTCCATTTCTAATTGTCTTTCTACTTTATCTTTACAAATCTGAACTAAATAATTAACATTATCATTGTAAAGAACAGTATCACGTTTTAGGGCTACTTCAAGACTATCGGTAATAGATTTACCACAATAATCTATTTCATATTCAACTTTAACCCTAACTATATGCGTAGCAGGAGTTAATTGACTTTCTAATATCCAATAATTCTTAGTACCAATCTTAACTAATACTTTAAGTTCACTGGATGAATTATCAACATCAATAACACGACCATATCTACCTTTACTGGTTACGACTTGTTGGCCTACGTTTATCATTCTTCTTATTATAATTTTGATTGTTATCTTCTCGAAGATTTCTATTAGGTTTAGACCTTCTTTTATCTCCGTTATCTTTCGGATTAAGATATTTGTCTATCTGATTAGCATTGAGTTTAGGCATAAACTATTTACGACTAATAAAAGTTAAACAATCATTTGTCTGATATACACTTTCTGTAATCATAGTTTTAGTCTTATCACATTCATAATAAGTCTTTCGTTCAGTTCGTGACTTATACGAAGTTTTACTTTTACAATACTTACAAGCTCTACAACTATGAACTTGTATAATAGGTTGCTTACTCATACCATAATGTTAGATAGTTTTAATTTGTATTTAATTAAGAGTTAATTTAGTAGCAATTTAAGTCGGCTTCGCTGCTGGGCTTCGCCCAGCGCTCCGCTACCCGGTGGGGGAGTGGGTTGGACGCCCACTTGTCGCGCGGGTTTCGTCATCATTAAAAAGACAAGAACGAGGAGTACTCTCGTTTCTTGTTCGTTGCTCGTCAGCACTAACAACAGCATTACTAAATAAACGTGTTGAAACTTACATAATATCATTCCGCTTGGTACCAGCGTTAGCCTTATAAGTATCCATAAGTACTGTCACATTTTTAACTCACAGATTTTTGACAGTTTTGTCTGCAAGATTGTGTACTCGAATTGTACACTAATTTTGTTTGGATTTATATTTCCAAACATATCCTCCAGCAGATTTAAGTTTTGAGTTAGGATTAGCAGCTTGTCCAATATTAGCTGTATTTATACCTGTTAATCTACCGGCTTCTTTTATAGATTTATATTCTCCAACTAATTCACCACATCTATTATATTGTAATAAAGATTTCATATAAGGCTTAGCATTTTCATACGATGTTTGTATATGAATATCTTTATTATGATGTTCTAAACAATCAATCCATTCCAAATTATCAGCTCGATTATTTGTTTTATCTCCATCAATATGATGAACATCTGTAAAAGCATAAGGGTTATCTACAAAATATTTAGCTACAAGTCTATGAACTAAATGATTATATGTTTGTCCATTTATAGTATATCTAAATACTAAATAACCATTTGCTATACGAGTATAAACCTTTGTGTTATCTTTATTTTTTATTATATAACCAAAATTACTTATTGAGTATTTATTATTTTCTTTAAGAACTTTTATAATTTCTTTTATAGTCCTTTTAATATTTATATTTGTAGCGGATACAAGAGTTGAACTTGCAAGAATATTACTATTCGTCGGATTTTAAGTCCGATGCGTTTACCAATTTCGCCAATCCGCCTTAAATCACCACGATTAATAGTTCGTAGTCAACTATATTAGAGAAGAGTTACAGAATGAATCTCAACATCAACAGCGTTACTACCAGATGTTTTGATAAGTTCTTTAACTTTATCCGTAGCTATTTGTTCAATCAGATTATGTTTTTCACCATTTTCTGACCTATGAAACAAAATAGTAGGTTTAATTTCAGTTACGATTTTAAGTGTGCCCCAACTGGAATAATTATTTCCAGCACCAGAACCAACTGTAAATCTAAACTTAATTGTTACTTTGCAAGTGTGTTCTTTCTGTTCTATAGTTTTATCTTTTGTTTGATTATTGTTTTTAGTCTTTCGATGAATTTTAATTTAGCTTTTAATCTCAGCAGATGGTTAATTCACCTTTGAATCTTTTGTAGGAGTAATAGCTTTAACAACTATTTGTCTATCAAGTTCTGCTTCTGCTAATGTTTTAGCTATAATAGGAATCGAAACTCCATTAGCATACATAATTGTAAAATAATACGGATACAGTTTAGCGTGAGGATTAGTATCATTAGCCATAAGAACTTTACTAATAACAATAATCGGAAGAGTGTAATCATTAGCTAAAACAGTTCCAGAAGGTAGAGTGATTAAAGTCATAATATTATATATTAGATTAGAATTTACATGAAAAAGAGTACCACTATTATCACAACAGAAGTACTCCGAGATATCCATTTCAAAACATCAACATTTGGAACACAACAATCCCAATGTGAGCCGTGTGTAGGATTCGAACCTACAACCTGTTGATTACAAGTCAGCTGCTCTACCATTAAAGCTAACACGGCGTAATTATAGATAATCAGCTGGACTTACACCAGCCTAAAATACAGTTAAGTCTCGACTTATGTATCACCAAGCACACTGTCGGTTGCATTTATATCTCTGCCATGATTATCTATAATAGTTGAACTATCAGGATTCGAACCTGAAATCTGAGAACCAAAATCTCATGTGTTACCATTACACCATAGTTCAAGAAAACAAGTTGTAAAAATAGTAGTTTAATACTGGATTGCCTATCGAGGATTTCTACCCATTACATATTTTGTTATGATAATGTATTTACAACTTGTTGTATTAATTTGTTACTTATTATTTTTGTGAATAAGCGTTACACGATATATAGGACGACACTTATTACGTTCATCACCATCGACTACGATAGTTTGAACATGACTGATTTTGCGACCTTTTCCCATTTTACCAACTTTATTATTTTCGTTAGCACGAGTGATAATGTAAGGCATAGTTCTTGTGTTTGTTTGTTTATTATTTATGATTCAAATATAATAATTATATATGGTATGACCAAACAAATCTTGAAATTTATTTTGCATCATCATATATAATAGTGAGTGAACCATTAGATTCCTCACGAGCTTTAATTTTATTAATAACTTGATTAATGACAATAGTTGCAATAGCCATTTTGTCTTTATCCAATGTTACAGGACAATAATCAATTAGTTTACGATAAATGTATTCAATTTGTTTCTTAAATATACTTGTAATTTCAGGTTCAAACCTATGAATATTATCGTAAGCCTTTTGATTAATAACAAATAGGATATACAACTGTTTATCATCAAAAGCAAGTCTATCTTCGATTTCTTTAACAACATCCAAAATCATTTGACCAGCATCTTGCTGACTTGTTTTGAAACAATTAATATTATCACAATTAATTCTATCGAGAACTTCTCGAACGATATTATAATAATACTTGATTGAATGTCGATAACGTTTACCAAAGATATTAACAACTTCTTCAAGAGCAAAGAACATAATATAACAATATATCATCGTCAGATTTGTCATCAGAATAATATCATTATATATGCCTCTTTTCTTAAAATCTTTTTCTTGTTCAGCAGTCATATTTAGCTAATCTGATTTTTTCGCAGCTCTAATGACTTTAATTAAACATATTGTTGCAACAATCATAATAAGAATGATACTACCAGTATCCTTTTCCGTTTTATAATCATTTGCGTGAATACTATTATATTCTGCAACAGTCATAGGCCTAATAGCAGATAATGAACTACCTCGTAAATGTTCCGGTTCCACACTTGGAAATACTATATCAGCACCAATATCCGCAGGAGCATTTTCGACACGAGTCATTGTTGGATTAGGGTCTTCGAACTGAATAACACAATCTTCTAAATTTGGCATAATTTACATGACATAAATAACAATTCGAGTAATATAAACTTGTCTTCCAGTAGGTTCAGTTTCAGTTTTAAGAATATATTCTTTTCGACGAATTACATATCGAACATTATTGATTTCGATATAATCGTCACGACTAACATTAATATCACCTTGTATAGGTAAATTAATAATAGTACCTTTTATTTCAGATATAATTTCACATAACATAGTTTTAATATTATTAATAATAAGAGTTATAATAATTTCGTAAGTAACGTGACAAGTGGGCGTGCAACCTTCTCTCCCACCGGGGAGCGGAGCGGCTGGGCGTAGCCCAGCTGCGTAGCCCTCTCCAGTTGCAACTTATTTTTTGTTAGCTTTTCTATAAGCATCACGAAATTCTCGAACAGTATCAGCGAACGATTTACGATAAATACGCCGACGTTCTTTACAATAGTAAACGACTTGTGCAATACCGTTTACTTCTTTAACAGATACAATTAGTTTAGCAGTCATAACATTAGTTGTTTTATGTTAATCATATATTTCTATAAAATCATCATCTGAACAATCGACCTCTTTATCACAACATTTATACGGTGGATTTTTACGATGATTACGTTCATTAATAGTACTCATACTATCTTCTAAATGTTCAATAAAGAAAGCATTAATACTAAGACAGTAATTAATATTATGTAAATTATATTTCTCACTTGTTATAAGATTTTCTTTCACATAATCATTGAAAGTAATAAATTTCTCTGTATCTTCCCAATCAGAAATAGGAATAGCATATTGAGAAATAGTAGTTTCAGCATCACTAAACCAGCGATACGCGTAACCAACAATTACATGAGTTTCGTTACGAGAACGTTCGCAAGCTATAAACTGATGTTCTTTACTATATTTTTTATCTCCATGTAAGAAGATAAAATTTTGTGCGAGAGCTTCTTTAAAATTACTCATATTTGCTTAATATTGATTATGAATCATTGTATCTATTTTACAAATATCTTCAAGATAATCAAGATATTTATGATATGAACTTTCACTTGTAAAACGATATGAATACTGATTATGGTCTGTTTTAATATTAACAAGATGTCCATTATCATCTAAATAAATAGACTCAATAGAATACTTATCAATATAAACATCCCCCAAGCATACAAAACTATCTTGAATATCATCATTAATAGCTTTATCAACTGCTCTATCTTTGGCCTTATTATAGGTATAAGTAATAGCGGAAATAATAAAGCAAATGATGATACAAATACAAGGAAGAAAAAACATACTGTTCGACATAATTGAATTATTGTTAAAATTTATAATGTAAAATGTGCTATAACTTGACCAATCAGTAAGAATAATAGTACGAGAGATACTATTTTAATATTTTTATTTACTGATTTGAATGTTGATATTTCTCGTTGAAGTTTACCAATGTAAGATGATTGTCTTTCAAGTCGGTCATTTAATTCTTCATTACGAGATATAAGAGCTTGTACTTTTTCTGATATTTCACGAACTTGTTCTGTTGCTTCTCCAATAATTTTAGATTTTCGTAAACTAAGAAATCTTACTTCTGCATATTGAAGAATAAATTCTCGTACTGTTGTACCTAATGCAGATGTTTTTATCGAATTAAGTATATCATAAATATCTTCGATAGCTAATTCGGGAAATTTCTTATGTAATGCCATCATATCAGGCATTGAAATATTACTCATACCTGCAACTATTGTTCGTTCTAATGCAGATATTTTTCGTTTAGGAGATTCTGTTGTATTCATAGTTGATTAAATTAATGAAATGAAATATTTTACAAGTAATACAACCCAATATCCTCCAAATAAGAATATTAGAAATGATGCTTGTAGTTTTTCTGTTAATGTAAATTCTGGTTCACCAGTTATGCCTACTGAATTTCCTACTGTTAATTTAACAAATAAATAGGAAATAATAAATCCAATGATAGCACAAGTCATGATAATAATAATGTTAAAATTAATATAATTGATAATAAAGATAAGTAATATAAAAGTAAAGAATAAATAATTACAATTAATATTACAAATTCTATTACAAATTCTATTAC